>Ga0209232_1000030_pt1 | contig 85246 bp, 75 predicted proteins | sample ETNvirenome_2_60_FD_184066 | JGI IMG/M metagenome (GOLD analysis project Ga0209232, IMG submission 184066) | Marine viral communities from the Pacific Ocean - ETNP_2_60 (SPAdes) (version 2) | ecosystem: Environmental > Aquatic > Marine > Oceanic | place: Pacific Ocean | collected 2013-06-22 | reverse complement strand
TTTGCTATCAAAAGATTGGATCGGTGAATCCTCAGTGGAGAGTTTTAACACTTGGGCTAATGACTTAGCAAATTGTGTGTTGGCGACAGGATACATGCCGAGCATGCCGATTCTGCCGCGAAGTAAGCGTGTTGCTCGTTCGTTGTCGAGAATGATGTGCGGATGCTTGGCAACATCGTTAGCCAGCGTCAATGCATTACGAGCGATTGTGGGGTTGAGGTTTTCTTGTGCTGTCGGCCAAGAGACTACATAAACGACCTTGCCGCTTGATTGAACAGAGCGCATGTAGCGCTCAAACACAGGATGCAGAGCGGTAACAGAACTACCGGTCCCACCACCACCGCCAGCAAGGACGAATAACCAATCAACTTTACCGAGTTTGATGCGGAGAGCATCTTCAACAATTGCACCATTTTGACTTAATACCTCTTTTCCATAGTCTACGTTTTTTCCAATCCCATCTGAATCGGGAATGAGGACAACGTGATCCTCTTCTACATTCTTCGGAATGTCTTTACCTGTTGAATTTACGAGTAGCGTTTTATTGAATCCAAGTTCAATAAACGCATTCGCCATTTTGTTGCCTCCACCGCCGACACCAACAAAGCCCACGTTGATAGATGAGGGTGCTGTATTCTCTGGGAGTAAATCTTCATCAGAGTATTCCATCTGCAATCCGAAGTCCTCGACCATGCCGAAATCTTCTGCATCTACTTGTTCGTGATAGCTGTCTTTTTCCTGCGCGAACACTGGTGGTGGTTCTGCGGGAGGCAGAAAATCAAATTCGTTGTTGTCGTTATCGTTTGACATTGTTTATACCTTTTTAGATTCTTTAAATCTCGCCGCGACTCAGGACGTTGTCGCACTCCATTTGGTCGTATACTTTTTGGGCTTCTTCCATGAAATTTCGATACATCATGGCGTAGCCGAATTCGGCTTGGTTGTACGCCCCGCCAAGCGAACCGTCATACAGATCATCTGATATGCCTGAATGCATTTTGATATCGCTGGCCAGTTTTTGACACTTTTTAACCAGCTCGGGGGGCATCTTAAACTTCTCATTCAACACAGCTTCTAATTCTTCTCTGATAATCTGTTCAAATTGCACCTGATCATCAATAGGTCCCAACGCCACTAAATCCTCGTCTTGTTTAGTGCCTTGTCCTAATTCAATTCTTCTTGCTGCTTTTCTTACCATGCGGTTATACTCCTTTGTTTTTCCGGGGTCGCGAGATGCAAATTCTTTATCACCCCGAAGCCCTTGTTCGTAACTTTGCCTTTTGGCCGCGGCTTGATCCTTCTCATCTTCACGGCGTTTTTGTCGCGATGTCGAGAGGACATCCATCTGGTCGTGGAAACCGGCATCTGTATGCTCAATACCAAATTCATCCATAGCCTTGGCAATTATCTTTCGTTGATCGCGTGGGGCGCGACCTTTAATTTGCTTCAGGATTTTTGGCCATTCTTCATCCGTCCATTTTTGAAGTTCTTCGTCGTTCCAAGTTGCGACAATCTGTTTTCTTTTTTGTCTAGCTTCTTTTGCAGGCTTATCAGCCAAAACGAAGTCGAGTAAATCCAAAAAGAAACCCTCCCTGAGTACTTGTTTCGTCTCTTCCTTAACTATTTGCTCGATTGACTCTCTTGTGAATTCAGGTGCTTGGTGTCTTGAGGAGCCTCTGGCGAGGTCCTTCCTAAGATGGCCGCGCTGGCGGCCGGTGCGGTTAGCCAACGCCATTGCATCAACAAGAGAGTAGATTCGACGTCCCAAACGATCGCCCTTGACAGCGTACTTTATATTATCCATATATTTCTCTAAAGATATCCTAAGACCTGCGTCTTCAAGAAACTTGGCTATTGCTTCCTTATCGAAAATACTAAGCTCGCCGCCGGCGGCTTCCCATGCGGCTTTGGCTTTTGCACTCGGCTTGCCGCGGCCATGGGATGTTGGGGCGCCGGGGACGTTGTAGAATGTGTCTTTAAATTTCGCACGAACCGTTGGCGGTACCATATCGCGCATGCGGAAGGGTGAGCCATCTCCATATTCTTCTTCTATCACTGATTCAAACTCTTCTTGTACAATTTTCTTAAGTTTGTCTCTCTTTATTTTCATGGGATGCATCTCCTATTGATTTACTCTTGCATATCCTGCTTTTTTATCAATTACGATTTGCATGTCAACACAGTCTTTGAGCGAATCAAGGTGAGAGATCAACAAAACATTCTTGAAATATACCTTAATTAGTTCCAAAATCTGAATAAAACCCGACATATTGTCTTCATCTAGTGCCGTGCCGGGCTCATCAAGTATGAATATATCACTAGTTGGCAACGAAGAAACACCTAAAAGTGATAGACGTATAGCTATAGCAGCCAATGATTTTTCAGCACCGGAGGCCATCTCAATCGGCCTTTCCTCGTATCTTGGGTGTTTAATAAAAATATCAAATTTATTTCCTGTTGCCTCAAAGAAGACTTCAAAGTCAACCACATTCGCCAATACTTTGGCGATCTCTTGATTAATAACTGGTATTTTCTTTTTGATGATATCATACGCAATTCCGTTGGGATGCATGGCGCGCATATACAAATCATAAGCTGAGTATTCTCTCTGCAATTCTTTGTATTCTTGCTTTTGTTCTCCTATGCCTTCGATCTTTTGCTCGTATGAGCCGACTAATTTAACGAACTCTAACACCGACTGTTCACAAGCTTCAATTTTGTTTTTGGTTTGTTTGATTTCAATGTTACATTTGTTAAGCTGACCAATAAGAGATTCCAGATTTTCAATGGCTTCTTTGTTTTCTTCGTACTCGTTACGCTTTATTACTAATTCAGATAACTCGGTAGTAACAACATGTATTGTATTCTTGTTTCTTTCTATTTCTAGATTTAAATCAGCTATTTCGCTTGAAATCTTATTTTTGCTGTCTTGCATTCTAGAGTGCCTTTCTATTTTCTCAGCCACATCGGTCGGATCTAACTCATCTATCTGCTTTGAAATTTGATTGATGGTGTCTAAGGTTTCCGACTGTTGCGTTTCAATAGAACCTTTGAGGGCAACGGCATCATGAGCTTCTTTTACAAACTCATTATTACGACAATACTGGCAGTCGGGATCATATTCATGTTCCTCTAGCAGTTTTTCTTTTTTCACTATTTCGTTGTATGAATCTATAAATTTATTCAAGCGCTCTTCTTGCAGGGTTAAGCTGCGCTGGCGTTCAATTATTTTTTGTTGTAATGCTTGATATTTTTTTAGTTCAAATTCATCTAAAAACGCAATTACCTTTTCATAAACACCTTGCTTGGTTTTTAACACAGATTCATCTTCGGATATTTTTAAATTCAAAGATGTGACCTGATTTTTTTTAGTCCTGATATTTTTATTAATTTTTACAATATCTATTACTTCAGCCGGAATCGATTCAATCTTTGCTTCAGTCTCGGTGCATAACAATTCTAAGCTGATTAGATTGTTTTTTAGTTTGTCGCAGGCGCCTTTCTTGGACTGCATGTTCTTACGGACGGACAGAAGGTTTTTGGTTGCTTCTTCTATTTCTTCATCATAGTTTTTTTCTTCCAATCTTTTAAGGGCGCCCTTCAAATCAACCGAATCTTCTTTTGCTAATTTAAATTTCTTTTCGAATAGCTCTAGATCTAAAAACTTTGCAATAATTTCTTTTCGGCGGGTTGAGCCCTCGTCGATAAAAGATAGGGCGCCGTGCTGTGAGGATAAAGATGAGACTGAAAAATCTTCTATGGACCCAAACTGCTTACGGATGTTAGCATCTGTTTGCATACGAGTCAAGCCATTTAATGAAATGATCTCGTCTGTCGCCATACTGTACACTTCGAAATTTAGGTCAGTCTTGGCCTCAAGCGTTTCTTCGCCTTTTAGGCGTTTTATATATTTGTCTGCTCTTCTTTCGACAGTAAATACCTTTTCACCTATTTCTATTTCTACCTTGCCGCGAGCGAATGCTTGATTCTGATTAATCACATTCAGATTCTTGCGCTCATTTTTTGAGGTTGAATTAAAAAGAGTCCACAGCACACCATCAACAATACTACTCTTTCCGGAAAAGTTTTTACCGAAGATCCCGACGATGCCGCCAAGTTCACTAAAGTTAACGTTGTTCTTTTCCCCATAATTAAATAAGTTATCAAATTCAAAATTCTTTAATTTCCAGTTTACATTTCTTGAAGTATCCTCATCATTTTCAACAAGCTTATTGTATTTTTTATTGAGATCGTACACCTTCTCTAAAGTTTCATCTTGAATCTCGTACCCAACTAAGTACTCATCAATCAGCTCTTCTTGTACTCCTATATCTCGTAAATTGTCTGCTTTCAAGTCCTCGGTCAACGCTTCAACTGAACCTCGCTGGCCAGCAGCGCGGTTCAAAAAAGAAATGCTTTCTGGCTTAAACCTGTGCTTTGCGATGTCAACAGCGCGCTTCATGGTGTCTAGCGGCAAATTGTTATTACTAACGAGACGAAGACGAGCACCATTCGGAACAGAAATATTTTTTGGCATTCGTCCCTTTTGTGTAAGTTCAATTGTGATGAAAGGTTTTGGATTTTCAAATACAATCGGTTCGATATCCCATTCATCTTTGCTATTTATTTCCCATATTAAAATACCTTTATCGTTTGTTTCACCGTGGTTTTGTTGAACAGTAGAGCCGGCATACCAAACGCGGCCATGTTCATCTAAAAATTGCCTTCTATGTATGTCACCCAACATAGCGAAATCAAAATCGTCAAAAATAGAAATCTCGTCTTCGCCATTAGCCATTGTCCAATTCATATCAGTTTTACAGTTAGAGATAGAGCCATGGTACAATGCAATATTAATCTTGCTATCGTCCGTTGGTTTGATCCAATTGGCTCTATCAAAAACTGAAAGCACATTTAGGCAAAACTTATCGTCGATGTGTGCTTCACCAGAGTCTTTTAACATGTGCAGGTTCGGCAAATCTAACGCTTCAGCGATTGGAGTCAGAGCATCTTGCCTGCTGCTGTTCTTTAGGTTACCATCGTGGTTGCCTAATATAATATATGTTGGTGCAATCTCAGCAAGGTTGCGGAAAAAATCAGAGCACATCTCAACAAATTCTGGTGAAATCTGCGTTTTTGTATGTGCGATGTCCCCGCAGTGAACAATGTAGTCCACCTCTCGCTCTCGAAGCGTATCGTAAAGCTGCTCAAAAACAACTTTATATTCATAGTGATACTTTAAGTTTTTAATATGGGTATCACTTATATGTGCGAATCTCACATATCCTCCTATGTCAGTCTTTATTATATCAAGTTAGGGAAGCGCTGTCAAGTAAAATTAAATCTCTAATAACGTTTTAATTTCGTCTTCTGCGCTTAACCATAGTTCTTGAAGTTTGTCAGTGGCTTGCCAAGTAGTTAAATCTGGCATGACCGGATCTTGGGCTGTAACCACAAGTAATGATTTGTTTTTCATTTGACGAATGCCAAATGAAGTGTCTGGTTGTTGGGATTTATACAGGTCGGTGAGTGTTCCACCGAGATTCATTATATTATATAAGACACGCCAAGTTATCTCATGTAATTGTATTCCTTGTATGGTGTGTTCGTTGTTCATATTGATTCGATCATATCCCTTAATATGTAATCATCTCTGTCTATGTAATTAGCTTGTTGTTTTCTTTGTTGAAAAATGTTTTTTGGCATTGCGCCTACATCTTCATATCCAGTTACGTCTATCTTATAAAGCTCAATATCGTATTTAAGAAGCATTTGAATAATCCGGCGCTCTTTTTCAGCGGCGTCAGGATCGAGCGCGACGTAGACCGGGGTGTCGTTTCGTACAATCTTTCGTAATAATTTGGACCCTGCCCGTAGGGTTGAACCCAATATAGGAACAGCATTTCCGGCGACCAATGCATCAAATATACCCTCTACTAAAATTAGATCGTCATTCCAATCAATAAATAGCTCGTTAAAAATAATGTCTTTTGATGCTTTTGGATTTTTATATTTATAGTTGTCGCCATTATATGTTCTTGCTACAAAATAATTACAGTCTCCATCTTCGTCGAAAGAGGGTACTATGATTCTATTTCTATATTCTCCGCTAAAACAAAACCCAATTTTCCATTTAAGTATATCATCTTTTGATATTCTCCTCCCCTGAAGATATCTGTAAGCATATATTCCGGTTGCCGGAACTTGACTACTAGTCAAACTTACAAATTCTTCTGGGAGTTCTAGCTTTGTTTTGACCTCTTCACGGACTGGTTCCATAAAGAGGTCAGCAAATCTTTCAATATCGGCCCTGTCCGATATTCCGTCCCATTTTTGTAATTGTGAAAACGAACCAAAACGTCTAACAAGACGCCTAATATTCCGACTGCGATAATCACAAATCCAACAATGAAAAGCATTTTTATCCAGATTAACAGCGAACTTATGCTTTCTATGATTGCACGCAGGGCACCTGAAATAAAGTTCGTTTTTGCTGGTTTGGCGATAGGACCCAATAACTTCATTTAAAATCTTTATGGCTTCTTTTTTGTTCACAAACCCTCAAGAACAATATAATAGAGCGTATCAGCAAAGTCAACAACATTGTTGATTATAGATAAGATTATGTGCTAAGAGCTTCTAAAATTTGAGCTTTGGTAGACTTTGTGTTGACCGGAAGCCCTTGCTCTTTAGCAACCTTGAGAAGTTCAGCCTTTTTCATAGACGCGCTCCAATTAGCCGTTGTCGGAATTTGCTCGGTTTGGCCGGATGTCGCAGTCATGACTTCAATTTCAAAGTTTAGCACCTTGCCAGCTAATGGATGGTTAAAGTCCAAGTTCACGATCTCTTCTTCAATCGATGTGATCTTGGCCACAAACGGGCCGCGGGGGCCGTTACCTTGAACCATGAGACCCACCTCAAACTCAAAATCCTCACCAAAGGCGTTCTTTGGTACGGGTCTAATACCCTCTGGGTCCACATGACCGTATGCCTCTTCTGGCTGCAGCGTTATTGTCTTGCTGTCGCCCACAGACATACCAACCAGTGCTTCGGTGAAGCCGGGAATGATCTTGGGGGAACCAACCTCAAAGTCCAAAGTGTGGCCGCGAGTGCGAGAATTATCAAATTCAGTGCCATCCTCAAAAGTACCCTTATAATGCACCTGTACATTAGTGCCAAATTCTACTCTCATTATTTCTCCTATTGATTATGAAAGGTGTTGTTATTAACAACAATACTATAACATGCTTATTTTTGCATGTCAAACTGTTTTTCTAAAATATCTCCAGCCATGGCAACTATAATCGCATCAGCCCGGTCATATGACTCAGGTTTTGGGTTACCATGCTTAGTATATTCTATCTTAAATGCCGGCTTGGTATCTAGAAGGTGTTTTAAAACCACTTCTTTGGCCTTCTGGCCGCGCGGCACTTTGATGCCGCAGTGTTTACGCGCTTGGGTGGCTAAAACGTATTGTGGCTCGATTGAGAACATCTCATAGATAATCCACGATACTATACCATTAAATCTTTGAAGTGTGGCCATCGTTTTTGCAGAAGACCCCCCTGAATTAAAAAAGGTGAAGGGCTGTTCAATATAAATCTTGGCAATTGGAAACTCAGAATGGCCATGCATAAAATGGTCATCTGACTGATCTAACTGGTAGTTTTCATAGAAATCCAGAAGATGTTCACTCAGCACTTCAGCCTTTTTAAATATATTTTTATGTTTACGCAAATCAACCGAGCTATAGTGCAGTAATTGTCCATCCGCAACTACAGCAAACCCGGTAATACTAGTAGAAACATCAATCCCTAAAATCATTATACACTATATTTTTTCCAATTGTTTTTATATCTTTTATTAATATATCCCAAGTTAGTCTCGTTTGAATAGGCTTCTTGTTCAAATCTAATTTGTCGATATGCTTGTTCTTTATCGTGATATTTTAACACACCTTTTATATAGTCGTATACATATAAAACATAAAATCCAATTAAATATAATTCTTTTTGTTGTTCGTAATGTATCAATTCGTGATTCATCGTAAATTCGTCCATGTCACTGGAGGATATTATAAATGGAAACAATGTAATCGCGTATACACTGACAACCCAAGAAATCGCCTTAGTGAACAATTTTGATTTTATTAATATAGGGCCCATGACATTACATATCTAACTTAAGTTTAAAAGTCAGGTCTTGGGTTTCTTTTTTCCGTACGGGGGTGGCCAACGATGCGATTCCAATTAAGTTTTTAGAATTATCATAAAGCGCAACTTTCGATATATAAACTTGACGCTCAAATGATGCTGAGTGTCCCGTATAGCTTGAGCTTACTGTGTTGAAGATGGTACGACTTGGGTTTTCTTCGTATAAAAATGAAGATGTAACTCTTACCGTTTCTTGACCAAACTGTTGGTAGGTGGGGTTATTAGAATAATTTGATTCTCCTTTGGCCGTTCTTGCGAACATCGTCATGACTTGGGTATCAGTTGTTCCTTCAAAGTTTAGTGTAAAAGCTGCGTCTGTCAAGGACGAGTGGGCTGTCGATTTATTAACTACATCCGCAGCAGGACCCGTTTCGTTAGCGCCGGCGCCCCAGTAGATCCATTGTGGATAGGCCCGGGCAGCTGCCGGTAAAAGCCCTATGGTATCCGTTTGCGCTAAATTCCACGAGCCCGTTAGTAATATGAACCCTTCGTCGTACAATATCGTGCCAGCAACTGCTCCGATGTGATTACCTCCGAGCATACCTCCTTGCGAAGATGAAAATGCGCCAGACACTTGTATTAGTTCGCCATTTCTTTTCGTGTCCCTAAGTTCTCCCAAGAGGCTTCCGGTATAATACCATTTGAGCGATACTGTTCCGGGCTTAATGGTTTTGCCATAGAAAATCGAAGGAATAGATATTAAATTTAATTTTTGGCCTTCTTTGTTAAACCCGTTACAATCGTAGGCGCCTAGGCTGCCTACTGCACCTCTGCCGCGGCAGCCATTTGAGGTAGGGTCTTTTGGTGTAACTGACGAACTAAGACTATAATGGTGACTTCTAATAGAATTATACGTTAATTTATTTTTCAATGCGTAAAAGTGGCGGCGTTTGATCGCACAAGCCTCATGAGGGCTGCCTGCAATATCTGGATCTACCTTTTTACAGTTTGGGCCGGCAACTTTTTCAATCGGATCCGGGATCCACTCTCTTGTTATCGATGCGGACAGCGGATAGTTACTAGTGAGTATAGCACCAACATCGGCGCCGGACCATTCGTTTGGAGCTGATGCATCGCCGGCAGTCTTAAAACTTGTTCGAGACGTATTTTTGTTTATATACGGGAATATAAATGGATTTTGTACACCATTGCGATCTATATTGTATTCATATAGACTGATATACCCTGTGTATTGTCCATTGTGTCGGCCTACTGACAGGATGGTATTGCCGTTAAACTTACCGCCTTTGGTTGGTGTATTGTTGTAATAAACTTTAGCGTCAAATATAAAGAACTCACTCTTCGGGTGAGTTCTCATTGTGTTCAATATTACATCTTTTTCTTTGAACTTCTTGTAGGACATTTTAGTAGTCCAGTCTAACTCTCAATGTAATCTCGTTTGAAGGATCTTTCTTGAGAGGCTCAGAAAGTTTAGCAATTGCTAACAATTCGTTGGCTGAACTATACAGACCAACCGTAGTTATATAAGTTTTAGGTTCGTTAGACGCAACGTTTTTAACCACAATCTTACTACCACTAGTGTAAGTGGGGTTGGATGAATAGTTAAATTTATTATGTGGTGCGCGGCAGAAATAAATTGTTGAATTAATTTCAGTGTTATTGTTAAACGATATATTTCTGATTCTTCGTCTAATGGCATCACAGCTGCCACTAATCGACGCGGATACATAGGCATTACCAATTCCTCTTTTCGTGCCATTTGGCTCGATATAGAAGTCAGCACCCCCGTTTGAAAAGACGGAAGCAGTAAGTACGACGATGCCGGCCTGATAGAAAACAATACCTTTGGCATGTGAACCGGTGCCTAAGCCGGTTTGGGCGGTACCTCCGCCGGCAGTCTGGAACAGTACACCGTAATCACCACCGTTGCAAGATGCGATTCCTGTTTCAGCAGATGATGCTGAAACATCCGATAACGTCATTGAAGAGGTGAAAGAACCACCACCAACAACACCAAAGGGGTCGGTAAATGAGCCGGTACCCAGAATCATGCTGAAGGAACCTTTCTTGATTTGATCTTTAACTAACAGTCTAGAGAAGTTCACAAATACAACTTCTTTCATTTGATTGTTGTCGTCAGCAAAATTCAAATCGGATTCGAAAATTTCAACAGTGTTTTCGCTTCCTGTATACCCAAGCAGCACTTGTGCAAATTGGTTATACATGTTTATCTTCTTAGAGTTTTGGACTCCAGGATTAAGTCCGCCGGCGACCGCGGATGAAGAGAACGCCGATGATTCGTCATATCCAATAGTAATGTCGAATATGTGGTTAGCTGATGAGCTAAGGTATGGGTAGTCATACACTGACTGAAACATCCCATGCGAATAATTTTTGATATTATGTTCGCTTCTATACGTTCCATAGGTGCCGCTTACAATAGTACCGGTCAGTGGAAGTGCCTCGTGCAAAATAGTTCGAGTAGTTGTGACGTCTGTCGTGGTGTTTAAGGGTTCATAGTTAATTACTGGCATTTATTTACTCCGATTATGATCCTGCGTATCTTATGATTCTTACTGGTAACTGTAATTGCGCGGTCGTCGATGAGCCGACCACATAAACTTGAGTGTCAACATAATCGTATTTGTCGCTTCCGCCAAATAAAGTTTGATCGGTTGAGCCAAATAAGCTATATTTAGTACTCCTAGTACCAGTTGAGGTTGCGGTTAATTCTCCAGCAACTGTGAAACCGAGCGCCAACATTGAGCCGCGGGGGCCCGATATGGAAGATAGGTCGGTGTCTGAGGTTGCTGTGTCGTAGAAATATATTAAGTTAGGTAGTGAGCGAGCGTTAAAAGTGCTATAGTTATCCAGCACTGGTGTTGTGCTGACTGCCACACTAGGTCTAAGCGGGAGGAAATTGGACTCAAGGGCACCGGCCGTATTGTTCCTAAAAAATCCGGATGGATTGTTTGCTGAGATGCCAGCTACAAATCGGTTATCAGCATACACCTGATAATTTTGATCCATCAGGTTGGTATTGATAATATATTGTGTGCGATTTGTTGAATTTCCTTTTAAATCAGTAGTGTTGAGACCTGACTCGATTATTAATGCGTTGTCTGACGTAGCGCCTGATTCCAAGCGATATTTTCTATCTCCAAATGCGGTTGTTAGTTTGGTGGTAGTTTCACTATTAGCAGCAAGATAATAAACGCTGCCGGTCGCATGTACTGCATTGTTGATCTTATTATTAAGTTCCAACTCTGGCAGATACAGTAGGTCATTTCTAGTATATGATAATAATCCGTAATTGATGTTAGCGTTAGTTTGTGTGAAAGCCTCAAATACAGGAGTTTGCATAATTTCTAAATCCGTATATGCGGAGCCCGTATTAAGGACATATAGTCCGTAATCAATTTCGTCATCTCCAAGTGCGAATTTTGTTATTCTGAATCTTCCTTGGGCCATCCTGCGTCGTCCCAGATCAGTTAGTACGGCGTCAAGAATAATGTCGCCGGAATTATCTAAAAAAGCCATTAATTGTCCTCTCCTATTAAATAGTTATATTTTTTGTTTATTCACTGTTCAAATTATAAGTAATGTTCAAATCTACTTTTTTGTTGGTCTTCTTAGACGTCAACCTAAGCTTAAACGTCTTGTCCCATATTAAATCATCAGCAGTTCCGATTCTTAAATTTTCTAATTGTGAATGAGCATCTTTATTGAAATCTATGTTTTCAGTATCTAGAGCTATTTGCGATAAATTGGGTTCGATATGAATTAGCTTTTTGAATTTTTTCGAAGGATTAATGTATAAATCTTCTGTCATATCATCCTCGTAGAGGGTATTAAACACAGCGTATTTATATCCACCATCGTCTACTAACTCAGCAACATATACTTCTGATACATGACCCACAGTTTGTTGTTCGGTTACAGCTCTGAACAAATAGTAATATTTTTTGTTCGTTTTAATTTTATCATAAAAATTCTCAGATGAGTAGGTGTGTTTTGTATTTTCTATTTTTAAATCTATAACATGATGAAGTTTGTCGGCAAAATCTCTATATGATGATGGTTTCGATTCTGTCCTAAATACTTGAAAATACCTTATCCTTGAGACCGGCTCAGGTGTAATTCTTTCATGCGCATACATATCATTTGATGCTAAATAAGATTCTCTTCTATCGTCATCTGAATTTTGTATTGATATCGGGTATGTCGACTCAAGTTGGGATTCGTAATTAACAAAAAATCCAATTCTTTGAGAGTCATCGAGCACTTGAAAAGGTGATACATCCAGAATAGTTGCCGGATTATCTTGTACTCTAATTGTTTTAGCAAAAATTGGTATTTCTTTGATTCTTACTGATGGTTGTACACTAAAATGAAAATCTGCCATATACATGTTTTGATCTAAAATCTGTGCTGAAGTTCTAAACTGGTTACCCATATCGTCTGACACTTGGAAATCCGAGCCTTTTGGGGCTCGGCTCAAAGGATCGTAAAACTCAAGGCAATATTTTTCTACGGCTCCTGTTTCCGAATCGCGGACACTTCCGATAATTCTAGATAGCTTTAAATCGTCGGTCTTATATCGGTAGCCAGTTACAGCTACATATGCATATACAATATAAACGTAGTCTTCACCATACTTCACTTGATTATCTACAAATTCTATACCGCGGCCGCCATGATGTGGATCCAGCTCTTCAGAGTTAATAAAAAAGAAGTTTTGTAATTCTGTTCTACCGGAATCGATAGGCGAAGGATTAGCTGCCACTTTTTGTATCCGATATGCTATGGTTTCATAATTTTTCGATTTTTCAGCAATTTTACAAAAATTTACGTAGTCTACAGCTTCGGTGGACGGATCGGTACCTGTTAAAATACTATAATCATTTTTTAGTACATCTAGATATTGTTTCAATAATAAAAGAGCGTTATCGGTATTCATGTACCTATAGACTCCGATTTTATCTTTTACAACTTCGTTCAGGCTTGTTTTATCACCAACAAAATAAAAATTATTTTGGAATGAAGTGTAGTCTTTATATGCGTAAAGTAATAAATCTGAAAATTCACAACACCTTATTGACGTGTTTGCTGACTGCTCAACGTTATAATTAAGATTATTGGTAGAACCACTGACGTACTCTGTGGTTTTTACGTAGTCGTGCATGTACACCGGTGCTGAGCTTACGCCATCCACAAAAATTTCTTTAAGCACTTTTAAGAATTTTCTAGTAAAATCATTTTTAGTTATTGTGTTAGTTAAGGGGAATATTGTACTTCGGCTCAAGGTACCAGCCTCAAAATCTTCTAAAATTCCCGCGTCCGGTGCATTGTTATGGGCTCGTTGTGCTGCTAGCGTGCCATTATCAATTGGTACTTTTATGTTAATATAAAATGGAAATTTAGGAATGCCTGCAGATCCAAAAGGCTGTTCCTTGATATATCTTCTGTTCGCATTTTCATCAAAAAATATATTTTGTAATGAATACGTTATCATGTTTTCGGTTTCAGATGATAGCGGATTCTGTACAATCGATGATGTCAAATATTTGTTTAAATTTTGAGACGGATATTCTAATTCAGACGGGTTCTCGACTAAGGCTCCTCCGTCATCGGTATACGGTGTGAAAGAGCCTCCTTTTGTCGGATCTTCTGTGAAGGTGCTGTCTAGCAGCGGATTGGGATCAATTTTTCTTTCGCGCGTGATAAAGTCCCATACAAAGTTTTCTACACCAGTTGGGTATTCGTCAGTTTCAAATTCAAAGTTTGTGGTTTCTTCATCCGAATCACTAAGAGTTGCCATTATATAAGCATTCGGAATTAATAATTCGCTTCTATTATTCACATAATTTTCGTACAATGGTAGATAAAATTTATACTTGTAATTTATTTCAATAACATCGGTTATGTCGCTGTTGATTATTAGCTTTTCTGCTTTTTTAGAATATGGAGCAACGTAATCAAAGTTATAATCTTGGAATTGTTTTGTTGTAAATATTCCCGGGTAGATGATATCTTTATGAGTTCCACCAGCCATTAAGCTGTGCCAGTGAACATCATCTTGTACAAAATTTTCATTACCAATTATTCTTGCTGGATATTTATAACTTTTTGCTACTAAATCAGGAGCGGCCGACATGCTTATTGGCACATCACTGTATTTAACTCGTGTGTGCATTGTCGATAGTGGGCCGGAGTCATCTACAGTCCACCTCCTATAACGTATGAGATCTCCGTCATAACCTAAGTCGGTGGCCGGGGCTGTCTGTTTAAAAGTAAGTACCTCTCTGGCGCCGACGGTGGGGGGCATACTGGGTACGCTTGAGATCCTATAATAGCCGCCACCAAGCATTGTTCTTAGTGTATCTGACGAACCAGAAAATAGCGTAGAATCGGTGAATTTAATCTTGATCGCTTTTGTGGTGCTCATTAGTATCCAGTACCCCCGCCGGTCATTCCGGCGCTTGTGCCAGCACTCCCAATTGCAACATAATCCGAGCCTGCTAGATCTGCATCAGATAAAGAAGAGTAGTCGTAGGCCTCACCTGTATCAGTCTCCATCGGTCTGAGGCGCGCGAGGGCCGCGGCTAGTGCTGTTCGCATAGCGCCGGTAGATTCGCTACTTGGTGTTATTGCTGCGGCTGTCATAGTGTTGACCGTGACTCCTGTAGCTTCAATTTGGGCGGGATAAGCTTCGAAAGAATTTCTTGACAAAACCGGTGTTCTTTTTCTATTATAAGTAAAAGAATATATCAGGTCAGAAAGCAAAATAGTCTCTGCCATGGCATCTAATTTATCATTTATATAATTGATCCTTCTGTTGTTGCCGGTATACTCTTCGGGAAATCCAAATAAATACCTAAGACCGGCATGCTCTTGGGCGCTATAAGCGATATCAAACTTTTTGCCCATAAATTCTTCTCCGTTAGTCGCTCCAACAAACTCAGATGCTTCGTGTGCGGGCGTGACATCCCAAGAATATCCATAACTAGTATCGATCACCGGAACAGTCGGGGCTGTGAAATCAGAAATAGAGCCGTATACGAAAAAATCGTCACCCTCAGCGGTTGTATATGGTTCTTTTGAAATTGTCATAAAATTCGAATCTAAATTGTCTATCAAGGCGCCGTTGGATGTCCAACGATGATTTAATTGTGTTATCATGGTCTGCCTAAAACGCTCTCCATAGGAATTGGATTGTACTTTTGTCCATGCTTTAGTTGTCGAGTCAGATAAAGTGTAGGCTGGGTGACCGTACATATCCGCATAATGTTCTTCTAAGATATCTTCGAGTACTTCCATTTCTTCTTCGGTCATCACTGTGGCTTCCAAGGCCATTTCGGAGCCAGAGCTGCAGCGCACAACAGCTCTAGGATTTAAATCACTATTTTCTACTACCCACATGTTAATATAGGGGTTCCAAATCCACGGACCGCGATCGGATTCCCAATCACCACCATGAGTCACGGCTTCCAGAATATCCGGATATAGAGGCCCGGTGACGCCCACGAGGGCCTCTAACACGGGAAATAAGAGGCCTGCGACGACGCCGTTGCCGGCTAGCCAGAAAGTGTCCGTATATCCGGATCCGACCTCTCTCCATGCGTCTCTGGGACTGTCGTGCCCAAGGGCTTCAGCTAAATGTTCGATTCTAGTGTACGGGCCGCGGCCAGACATGTCCATTACATTGTGCCTAGCCACAACGCGCTCTACGGAACCAAGTATAACACCGTCCTCCCCGACGAATAAACCCTTGTTGCCGGCCGGTGGTGGAGTTGCACATTTTTCAATTGGCCACCAATTACTTGAATTACAAGCAGACATTGGGTGTGCGGAAAAGCTGGAAGCATCTCCAGAATTTACTTCACAATGAGTTGCTATTGCTCTTCCATCAGTTGACATCGATTAGGTTCCTTAATTTCATAATATTGTTCACTTTAGCATACCTCTTGTTCAAATGTATTTTAAACTTGCTCCGGTTCCGGAGGCACGAGTCAATGACATTCCGGCTACCAAACGTGAGGCGCCCGATAACGTAGCCATGGGTGTACTGTGCATAACTGGACCGAGATCTTTGTATATTGAAATCTTATCGTCATGAACATAAAACGGGTCATCTTCTCCATAAGCAGTTAGTGGTGATATTTTCTCCGCCCTTGCTGTAGAAAATTGTGGATCAAATATATTAGGGTTCGTTATTCTTTCTTTATCGGTTTGATCTTGTAAAAGAGAAAAGGTTCGTGGAACATCGATAACACAGCACCCCATTTCGTTTAACAAAGTATCGGCTATTCTGGGTCCTATATTAGCCACAAACGATGGGTCATTCATAGAAGTGCTCTTGGCTCTTAATTTTTGATACCCACGGGCCATCTCAACCATGCTGTCGTTGTTGCCTCTTTTTAATATAGCTCCGCCAATTTTAACAATTTTGCTTCTTCTGGCGTTAGCTCTCAATATTTTAGCTCGGGATCTACCTCGTACTAAATCTTTTTTGTTGAATCTTTGCATAAACTATATATTCCCTTTGAGCAATTTATCATTATGACGTTTCATAATAATCGCCCCCTGTCAAATTAATAAGGTCAGACAACTCGTACCCCGAGAACTGTTCCATTCCAGAATATAATACGTCGGAGCCCGTGGCGGCGCCAGCATCATCGTATGCAGTATCGGATGATGCGCCGGCTGACACATTAGTGGCGTAAACAAGGCCGTTCATGCCCCTGAATGTAGCTGGATCTAGGCCCATGTTTATTGCTGTCTGTTCTGTTCCGCCGCGGGTACCGGTAATTAACAGCCTGTTTCGAGATTCGGTGTCACCGGTGCCAGTTCCAACTCCGCCAAAACTATAATTTTCATAAATATGTCGAACTGCTTCAGCATATATTCTTACCTGAACGTTTGAGCGGCCGGCTAGCTTTGATAGTGCCTGAGCTTGCTCAAGTTTTCCATCTGCAACGTAATCATCGACCTTAGATTGATAGTTCCACCAATTCTGTGCCTTAATCTCATAATTATAGCCGCGGCCGGCTGAACCGCCGCCGCCGCCTTCCGATTCGATAAGAACACCGCCTTCCGTGGCTTCCGCGGGATTTACTCGTTCATAAGTAATAGCTCCATAATTTGCTCGGCGTATGGTTCTCAGAGCCTCATCCACCGGAAAACTAGCTTCAGTTCCGATAGTTAAGCCGGCTTCTCTTTGTCTTGATTGGACGCTAGTGTAGTCATAATTATCATTTGGCATGTATCGGTTTGACATATTGAATGCTTTTACCAAAGCAGCTAAGGCCTCGCCGCGGTTACGCCGCGAACTGAATGCAGTTTCGACTGCGGCGCCGCCGTCGGAAGCCCTATCAAGAATACCGCCCAAAGCATCTGCCAGCTCTGAACTGCGATAACTCCACGAACCAGCGGGCGCTAAGCCAGTTACGGAACCATCAGAATCTCGTATATACCCGTCGTCGTAGCCGTAGCCCTCGCCAACAGTACGAAAGGCTTCGACTTGTGCTACGGAAGGAGTATCGTAGACAATCAAATTTACCGCATCTTCTACTTGTATGTTTAATTCTGCGAGCGCTACAACTGCCAATACCCACAAATCACCTAAACAAAAATTGCTATATCCAGTGCTCATTTCGGCTAAACTATCACTAGTGTCCGCATTTTTTATTAAATAGTAATATTCATTCGGGCCGCCGCCAGTCAGTGACCTGAGATAATTCCACACAACATCTGATGAAGTCGTGGGGCCGAATGTCGTCCCGTCTTCTCTCCAAGAAACTCCGGGGAGTGCAACGCCGCCATCCATCGAGACTCCGGACATATCCGCAGCTTCGTCGCCGGAAGCATCATGACCGTATATTAATTCAAAATATCTTGCTAAGTCCATTCGTACCCAGCCCACCAGATCGTCAATTGACGTGCCAATAGCACTATCTGGGAAATTTACGATACGGGGCAAATCTGATATGTCAGTTTGAAAAACCAAATTTCGATCACGGCCGTAATCTTCCTGAAGATCTTTAGGATAGTTTCCGCTAGTTGCAAATCCGCCGGCTTCCAGTTCCGGATCATCGTCTCGGTCAAAAACAGATCCGGTGCTGCCACCACTGCCCGGGTCAGTATTGCCCGCGTAATTCGGTGCATCATACATAAGGTTCCACATGTTCCATATACTAAGCCAAAATTGTTCTAAATCTGGCAAGTTACCAGAGAATGGATTGATGTTATCAGCCGTTTGTTTTGCTGTTAGTTTTAATTTATCTACATCCCCCAAGTGTGCACTCCCAAGTATATCTCTATGGATCTCATATAACAGGGGGCCTCGTATCCATGGGGCGCTAGCTTCGACTCCTTCATATTGGCTAGCCATGGCTTGACTAAAAAACTCATTAAATCTGAACTCGTAATTGTTGTACGAACAATTTTCTCTAGCTAATTGCAAGTAATCCCAAACTTCATTTTTTACCGTGGCAAAATGATATTTTATAGAGTTATAAACTTTCATAGTTTCATCGTTTATTATAACTTGAACTCTATAAAATTCTCTAGGCTCTGAAAAGTTTATATCTTCCGATAATGGATCAGAGTCTCGTACAGCAAATTCCCCATTTAGATCGTAATAATCTTGAAATTCAAATGCGGCTAGCCTATAATTGTCAACCGATACTCCGCCCGGGCCGGGAGTAAGACCACCAAGGGCGCGTAACATTAAATAAGATTTATCGTGTGCTTCGAATGGGGTTGAGTCCGCAGATGCACGTTTCATAATTCTAACAGTTTCGAACCCAGCATCGGTATAGTCTTCGTTTGTTACTTGAGTTAGACCTTTTACTGTGGGGGTTTCGATGCCGGCATTCACATCAAAATTAAGACTAAATCTTTTTAAGACATCGGACGAATTCCTTTGTGCTTGTGTGGTTAAAATATCAGAACTTAAAAACGTGTCGGTAATCCATCTTCTGTCCATTCTGACATTTTTAAATTTAAATTTAGCATTGACCAATTGGCGCCCGAAATAAAGATATAATTTATCAAGGTTAAATATTTGCGCTATTGCAGATTCATTTCTTATGGCTTGCTCATAATCAAAAAACCAATATCCGGAGGCCCGGATAAAGTTTTCTACGGAGCCGGCGCCTTCGACATATTGTCTGGTTATCAGTACTTCCGGGGAAGACTCGTTAACGCGAGAAGTCTCGTTGGGTATGTATACATTGGGAGTAAAAAAACCGGTCTGCCCTTCACCAGTAAATCTTTTTAGATAACCTACTTCTCCTATACCTCTAATCGACCTTACTACTTTGTTGTTGGCTACAAACTTTCTATATAGTCTTGAGTCTTCTCCTTGGTTACGTACGGCGACATTGGCATTATATATGCGTCTTTTGATTCTTTCATAAAGCCTCCCTACTTTTGTTGCGGTCGACTTGTCTGGCCATGCATGACGGAGCTTGTTCATACGTGGCAGAAAACTTACATCTTCGCCATATTTTATTAAAACCAGAGATGTTTCTGCTATTATTTCTGCTAAGTCTCTGTCTTTTTCTGCAGCAATCTCATATGAATCTAAGAGTTTTTTAAAGTTTTCAACTATATCAACTAGTTTAACCTCATCTGGAGCATATAGATTTCCGTCCAATGCTTGAATTGGTTGTTGTGAACAAATCGATTCATCCTGACGAACGTACACCTCGTGCTCGGCTGTCACTATGTTTCCGTTTTGATATACATCTTCTACGGCAATATCGCTAACATATTGATTAATAAGAATTGGGTCTAAATCATTAAATGTATATGCCTCTTTAATAATAGCTGGCGACCATGCTACCCTATCTGCCTTAGTACTTGGCGAACCCAAGGTCGGATATTCACCATCAGTTCCAACCGTGATCTTATATAATTTGTGATCATCATAATTATCCGGATCATAACTGTAGATTGGCGATATATCTGCGTATAGATCAGAGAAGTATTCAACGCATTTTTCGCCAATATCTCTGTCCGAGGACTCTCCGTATGTGTGGGTTTCTCCAGCTACTCTGCCTTGTGCATATAAATCAGCATCGAATGGCAGATAGCCAAGAACGCTGTCTTCATTGAAAGCATATATTTGTTTTATATTGGTGCGCAAAAGCCGGCTGGAAAATTCAATCGCCGTGCCAGAATAGTCAATGTGGCCGCTGACATCACCTTGTGTATCTATACTTGTGCCACGAGCAGCAAAGAAGTCAGATTTAGCATAGTCTGTTTCTGCGATATTTCCTGTCTCATATAAGTCAATTAATGAGGCTCCGACTGGAACACGAAGGTCACCTTGAACCATTTGTGGTGAAAAGCCGCATCTGGTTGGAAATTGTACATAGTGAGCTGGCTTAGACCTGTTTACTGGCGTTTCATCTATTATATCGGTGTCTGGGTTGTATTTTCTATAAGTTATCTGTGCAGCTAAAGAGGAATCATCGGTTCGATCATAAAAGTCTGGGTATCTAAGGGCTGCTGGTGGTATGTTAATTGGTGATGACCATGCGATTAGTCTTAGCCTGTCAAACCTATATCCTTGATCCTTAAGACTGGAGTCATAAAACGGAATTGCTGATGCAAAGGGCCCGAATTTTAAACTGTTTATTTGTATGGTGTTAACTTCTGATTGATCGTTTCCGTGGCCCATACCGGCTCCGCTAGCGTAAGAATCATCCGCGCCCATTGTCATTCCGTGAGCGGACCTCATCCACGTATAATCACCGGCACCGGAGGAGCCGGGGGCGCCCGCTGAGCGGGCCGGTACACCCGTGTACGGTGGGTCTGGCAACACAGCTGATTCATCATAAGGTACAGTGTATTTTAATATTTGGTTGCCACTATCGTCTAAAAATGGCCCGGGCAGTTTTTGAAAGTCCTGAAACCTGAACGTCCTTGGGGTATATTGTACAACATCATTGTGCAAAGAATCCTGTATTGGCATGGGCTGATCCCATTTTTGAAATGAAGGCAGGAGCCTGAAAATATCGTCATTCCTGTGATTATCTAGGATATCTTGGGATGCTTGATCCCAAATTGGACAAACATAGTACGTCAGTGCGCTCAAGTTATTCTCGATTAATTCAACATCAGGATTTTTTGAAAAGGTATTTATCATTAGCGATATTTGGACTACCCAGCCGGTTTCTTCGACGTATATCTTTTCAATATACGGGCATGGCAGGTATTCACCAAAATTATCAATAGTGTCTCCTTTATAAACTAATCCAGACATACTTCAGGCTCCGTAACTTTTCCATAAATATCATAAAATACATTTTCATCTCTTTCCTCATCACAATCAAAATCTAAATCAACGTAAAAAGAAGATCTATTGAACATCTCTGAGCCTTTGCAGGCTAACATGGGATCAATCTCTTTATCAGTATGGATATCAAAGTAATATTCTACAGCACCAGAAGTATAATTTGTATTATATCTTTCCGGTGGCGAATCATATAACATATATCCATCTACCACTTGTTCTATTTTTTTTTCAAAATACTTTCTTTGCCAAACAGGGGGATCGTTGCGGCCGCCTATAAACTCACTTTTTACTGGCGTGATACCTGACTTAGTTTTTACGTAGAATCGGAATAAGTCTTCATAATCAGACGCCAGCCGATCGGTTCGCGATTCTGTAACAGTCGTATTGCCCGGGGTGCCGGGGAGCACTTGCTCTAGACTAACCTGCTCTTTGTCCTGCTTTGATGATATGAAGATCGCTCTCACCTCTTGGGCTGCCTTTAGGGCGGTGGATATCTCTTCCGCTATTGCTGTTGTGGCGTCGGCGCCCGATTTGGCACCATGTTCTTTCAATCCAACAAGAACCCCAGCAGTAATTTGTCCACGAGCGTTTCTTCTTAAGGAGTCTACTCTACCAGTTTGCGAAGAAGCTAAATCATCACGAAAGATCAGTACACATGTGTTTCCGGGAACATCTTTAAATTTAAAGCCCAAATTGTGATAATCGGATACGTCATCACTCATAACATTCAAATACAACTCAGCATTAGTTAATTTTGCTGGCTCTGTTTGTAAAAATACTTCAATTTCAAAGTTTTCATTTAATAATTCAGTATTGACTTCTTCAGTATAGATAACAGCGTCCTGTCGATCAAACACTATCTGTTTGTTATCGATAAAAGAACCTATAGTTGATCTTAGGGATTGAATGCTTTTTGGATCGATAAGTGTGGTGAAGTCTTGTGTTTTTTTTGTATAGTTTAGCGAGATATCTAATTGCGGCACTATTTCATTAGTTTGTGGATTATTATAAGATGAACTTACAATTTCACCCTGCATCATCGCAATCTTCCATGCCGGCATCGTGTTGGATGAGCCTTCGAATCTAGCGTCCCCTATAACAGAATTCATACGGAATCTATCGACCGCAGGGGTTATTTTTGTGGGTACAAGATCAATTGCGAACCATCGATCAGTACCGTCTTCAGTTAGGCCGGCCAAGTCCGTGTCGGTGAAGTCACTGGTGGGGTCGTTGGAGCCGACTGAGCCTTTCGCTCTTTCAACATCGTCAAAATGAACAATTGGTTCAAGATATTGAGTTTCTTGCTTAATTCTTTTGTGTATTTCATTTTGTTGTTCAGGTCCGACATCGGTATTCGTTAATAGAGATTCTCTGACGCCCATGGGATCTGGGTTGTAGTAGTAAACTTCAGCATATCTTTTGTCATATAGAATATTATCATCTAGAAAAGTGTAGTACTTGGGTTTAAAAGAGCCTACTGACAACAGGTAGTGACCATAGCTTGTCAACTTAAGATCGTAAACTTGTTCTTTCTTGTTTAAAAATTTTGCCATTTTTTGTCTCTGCTATAAATAGCCATTATCATGAATTATTAGTATACGGATCCACCGGGGGAACCGGGGAAACTAGGTAATGAGGCGCCGGACGAGCCCGGAATGACGGGACTTGGAGTGGCCATAGTCATCGTTGATGAAGCCACAATGCCAGAAATCGCTGAGGCTAACGCATCACCCGGTGAAGCTATTTTGGCTTCGGGAGGTGGCTTACGATCCATCATAATTTCCACGTCAAGTTTGATCATTTCAACAAACGAAAGATAGTCATAAGGCCAGTTATATCCCAGCGGATATCCTTCGCGTGTTTTTAAATCATCAAATATGGCTTCGCCAGAACTGGCGCCGGCTTGATCCACCACTTTGTTATAGTAATTATCTTCAGCTCTTTGCTTTACTTTGAATACCATCCATCTCATATTTGGATTCTCACTCAATAGCGCATCACTCAATAATTCGTTAGGCCCAAGAGCATGTGCAGTAGATGAGTGCTGATAGCTCAACTCCCTAAAGTTTCTAGGTGCTAGGTTTTGCCAAATATACGATAAATCATCTTTGTCTAATTCGTAGCTAAACTCGAACATATACATAACCATCGGATCGATATTTTTATTATTTATAAAATCAAGCTCCGGAGGTAAAACGTACCTTTCAAGTTTTTGCGTTAGTTTTCTGATCGAAAGACCAGCAGCTTCTAAGCTGTCCCCTTCCACACTTCCGAGCAGTGCATCGGTTGTAGCTTCTATTCTTTTTTCCGGAATGCTTATGAATTTTTTTGTTTTTCTTAATTCTGCGGGAGGAATCGGTTGGGTAGCCAATGTTGTGGTTGGTGTTGAATCAATTGTTTCCAAGACGTATGGTACTGCGACAATTGCCTCGTGCATAGTATGTTTTTCTTTGAGTTCGCCCAAACGAAGGCGTGTGTTCTTTCTTTGGAATCCGAACAAATCAGTGAGAGATTTCATGTTTTTGTGCAAGGTAGAACCAGTTGTTTTTGGTTGAAAATCATTGTAAACTGAACCTGTTGAAATTACATCGTAATGGTATTTAAGCCATTGCGAAGGAATATCTCCAATATCCACAAAAATTCCTTTATTAGGATCTTCTGGTATAGTCCCGAATTGGTGCCATATTCCCCGGGGTACTGACGCGGTTGCGTAAGTGGGCATTGTTATGGTAGTATTTGGAAGTATGGGGTGCACACCTGTGTCATTAAAGTTAAGCATTGGAGTCTCAAATTTTGGCTGGATAACCCACCTCATGCCAGCGGTTTCGTTTGATGATTCAATTATGTTGCCAAACTTATCTCTTTTTTGTTTTAAGACTCTTTCGACTCCAAACAAGTTAAAGCTAGCACTTAATTGCATTGCATTGTCGTTGATATTGAAGCCCGAGTAGATTGGCTGCTGTTTATTGTAGGCCCCAGTAACTGGCCATGTAGCGCCGTTGGAGGCTGTATAATTCACGGGAGGTCCGCCGGCTATCAAAGTATTGAGGCCGTCCGGACCAACGGGGCCCGGATCTGCTCTCCAGTATCTAGTTTTTATTTCTGATAGTATTGTTTCAACATCATATGTTTTGGTGTGATCCGGTATGAATATGAAGTCGCACCAAGCTTGGCCATGGTAATATGGGGGAGTGTGGGCCCAATTATATCCATTAAAGCTATCCATACAACCTGACATCGATGCGGAAAGCCACGGACTACTATTTAAAGTTCCGTTTGAAGCCGACATGGGACGCCCGGCACACTCGGGCCCGAAAGCTGTGGGTCGACTGTATACTGTAAATGTCTCGCGATAAGGCATGCTGTCGGACGCCCATACCACATCGGACGAGGCTGAGTTTGCAACTTCATATCCAGCTTTCGGATCTTGTGGAATCGGGTACCAAGCAGAATCGCTTGCAAACTGGCCGTTGCTTTTAAGCACCCGGCCTCCAAAATTAGTGTAGGCTGAATTGTTTCCTGAAGAGCCTGAGTCGTACTGGTACGTTTTCATGCCTCTCATAGAGCGTGCTAATGAAAGTCGGGCTCCGAAAACCGAACCTTCAGGGAACCTAAGATCATTAGATAGAACGTCACTCTCAAGGCTAGTGAATTTAGAATCTTTGAGGAAGAAGTTAGGCACTTCTCCAAAGAAGTTTTTAGCCATTAGCTCATACAAATCATCCGTGTCATTCATCGATATTGATGAAGTTACCTGCAGGGACATCGAAGGGTGTGGCTCTAAGTCTATGAACTTTACGTTGTCAATAAATTTTGATGGGCGTATAATTGTTTCAAATGGCAGTCTTAAGTCAAAATAGGGACCACCGCCATATCCGCCAGAAACAGAAGCAAACACTTCAGTATTTTCAGTTGTATTCGGCGCCGGAACTATAGCGTAGTTGTTTTCACTAAGGGTGGGCCCGTCTACTTGTGATGCATTCGGATAGGTTCGAATTGAGCCAGTCGCGGCACCACCGAATTTTGCACGGTAAAATCTATCACCATCAAGCACAGTCGGGTAATCGACTGCAAGGCCTGACTTGATTGAATTGTACATAATTCCCGGTGCAAATAATGGTGTCACCGAGGGCCGTGCGCAGCCCCCTCTGTTTCTCATTATCTCATAAAAGTCTGCCTCAACATATGTATACTCACCCGCGGCGGGAGTCGGGAATGAATACTCCCACCAAGCACGAAGGCCGTTAGCATACGAGCTTGAAAATTGACTAAAAAGATCAACTGTTCTTTGTGCTGGGTAGAACCCATTGTATGGATTAAACTTTATTGCGGCGCTGCATACTAACCTGATTTCTGATGCTCTCAAAACTGAGTTAGTTTTAACTCTTAAAAATTCGTCTAAAAACTCGGAATTGGAATAATCTTTGTAGAAGGACGAAGTGGCGCTGGTAATAATAGTCCCCGGAATCTCGTACGTATCTGTTTTGGAAGGGTTATTGATGCCGTATTTAACATAATCATCTACGTGTTGGCTTATTCTAAATTCGGGTACAATTGCATAGTCTTTTGATTTTAGTTTTACATCATATTTAAAGTCATCGTAGTTGTTAAACCACGGTGCAGAAGATTGACTAACAAACTTAGATTTTACTAATACATTTGCAACGCTGGAAAGGCTGCTGGCAGAACTAGTTTTTTGTACTATGCCGGCATCTTCTGGTGCGTCCCAATACGCTTCACCAGCATATAGTGGGGTTTCTGCGGCGGCAAGGAAGTTGGCGCCTTGTGACCACACACCGGGTGCGACGGCGCCATCGGCATCGAACTGCCCATAAAGATCAATGCCGCTAGGGGCGACAACTGACCACGGGGCTGCGACCACATGCTTTCTAGAGTACAGAGGTGCGGGGATCAGGGCCCGGAGTTTATAATTATTTTGATATTTGTGCGAAATAGCTTCATACCCGGTATATTCGGCAAGGAAACTTTCGGCTCCAGTGACATAACTGCTGAAAGAGTTTTGCAATATGCCGGCTGCAGTACCTGATAAATTGCCTATGAAGAGTGTGATACACTTACCTTGCCACCAGCATAGCGAGTTTTCGCCGTCGTGGAGTTTCGGTAACGGAGCTACAAAACTTCTTGTTAGGAATGATTGAGGCGCCGAAGTTGGCCAAGGATCAAAACTAATGCTGCTAGCATAATTTTTCGGGTATGCCCATGGCGAATTTACGGGTGACCAAGATGGGAAGTAGTAAGTTCGGCCGGGTTTGGTTAGGGCTATTCTTTGATCTTGTTGGTCTCTCCAAAAGAAATTGTCGTAATTTAATCTTTCGCGAATTGATGAAGAAAACTCATTTCTGGAAGATGGGAATATATTTTGTCGATATAGAACCCAATTAACTTTATAATTATTTCTTCCAAATCCAGACATTCTAGCAACTTGATCATAAGGTGTAGTCGGCCTCACAGAGCCATATAAAACTTGGTCGTTGAGTTCTGTATCATTAAAGCCTATTAACTCATTATCATGAGATGCTTGCACGGTGAAGGGGCGGCCTGTAGGTTTTACACTCCCATTAGCAGTCTCATATTTGCTAATATTTATCCAAAGGGGTCGACCTCGTAAGGATACTGGGCGTAATTCATAATGTCGCAAATTATGATTACCGGATGTAATCATGCTAATTTCGCCCCTCTTACGTTCCTCTCTCAAGACCGGGTGGTTTTGTCTTCTGTTAGCCTTCCAAGTTGGATATCCGTATGGTCCATCGCGATGGTTAATAATGCTATTCAGCATGCCTGCTAAGCCGTCGCCAAAAGAGGTTATAGCGCTGGGGAAACTGGGGGTTGTACGAACAGCGAAATTGACGAAAAAGTCATTATTATAGTTTATGGGGCCCGCGGCATCTCCGGCTCCGAAGTGTGCATCTAAAGACGAGTACCCCAAAGTGTTGGTAGAAGCTGATACCGGCTCTCTTATATTAGTATTTAAGCCAACATAATCTACAGGAATAAACTGGTCGCGGGCGCCGGGATCTATCAGGGGGTTTGTAAGGTCAATACCAAAATATCTGACACCAGAAGAGTTATACGATCCTATGTTGCTCGATGTTACAAAAGTATATGCCTCGTCATAACCATCGAACCGACCAAGAGATTGGCTGATCATAAAGTTTGCTGGGGGATGGCCATAAAAGTCATTGTCAGATGTTATCGATTTGGCTATCCAACTATACTGTGTGCTACTTCTTGGTATTGCGTGTTGTACAAAGTAGTTGTCAAAGCGTGAGGATGATACTATCAATGAGCCTGACTTTTTGAGAGTTCTTATATTATTTCTGTGTGTTTTATGGAAGCCGGGTAACTGATTGGCATCTGAGCCCGGCTCTGGAATCGCCATGGCGGTAATTTGGTTTGTTTGGGTTTGTAAGCCGGCTTTGTATAAGGTGTTAATATTGTCAGCAGACAAGACTGTGTTCCATATACTAAAATCAGCAATATTACCTTCCCAACCTTGGTCTAAGCCAGAATCGTTGCCGATATAGCAATCTTGAGAGACAATTCCATAAAAAGCTCCAGTTTTGGTACCAGTCCAATGGCTAGTTGTTGTATCTGCTACACCATTAATATAGATTATTGGATCGTTAGAGGCGCTAGTTGCGTCATAGGTTATTGCAATATGAACCCACTCGTTTAAACTGAATCTTCCGCCGGACGTCCGCCAGCCAACTCGATTGGCGCCATTCCATTTAGCATCGAAGAAAATTTGCTCGGTCGTTGATGTAAAAGCTCGGATATCCGCATCTCCAAAGTCGAATAAACGACCGACATTGCTGCCACCATCGCCAGTTTTATAAAACCATCCAGCAAACGTCATTTTCTCGGTTGAGCCGGCTGAAGTATCATTTCCGATAATATCATCCCACGTGGTAGCGGCGCCGATGTTGATACCCTCGTCAAGACCATCAAACGTCAGGGATGTGGTTTGCAAGAATTCGTTAGGAAACAACGTTGTGCTAAAATCTGGCCGGGCTGAGGCCCCATCAAATTCTCCAGAGCGACTGTTTCCGCTTGAATCAGTGCAATCACCTGCACTAGAGACATCTTCATCTAAACGCCACCAACCCTGTAATGACTCGGGGGAGCTAAATCCGTGGACCCCTTCGGGAAGATTTACCTTAAAAGATGTCTTAAGATCATATGGCATCGTAGGCAGTGTAACCGAATCGCGTCCAAATTTAGCTGTGTGTCTAGCGTAATGTGAAGTTAATCCGAAATCCCTAGTGTGTATGTCGTATACCCGCATACCCGGGACACCCTGTGCTGCAACTACTGTTGTGTTACCGAAGCCTTGCTCCCCCGAGCCGACCGAAATAGCTCCCGAAGGTCCTTGGCTTGGGCGGCGTACTGTGAGGTTTCGATAGTTAAGAGTATTGTATACAGAGTATTCTGCACCTCTCAAATCTTGGTATGCCCGGGTCATTGTTTCTGGGGCGCCGGGTGTTCTAAATCTGGAAATAAACACACTTTTGTTTTCTGAACCCGTGAATTGATTAGGTCTATATTCTATGTCGTAATCAAAATGACCAGCTTCGGCGCGGTGAAGATTGCCGGCAAACCCAACTATATCTGTGAAGTTCAATCCATATCTGCGGCTGGCTGATGGAATCAGTGGTTGTTCATCCAAAAACCTTCTGTTGTTGACAAATGTTCCGTGACTTTGAACAACTTCGTAATTCTTTCTGTAGTTTCCTAAGCTGTTGTGTGTTGGGCCGGACGCTTTTAATTGTATGTTCTTAAAGTTTACTGGTCGCTTAGCTACATGATCACGATAGTAAACTGCTTTTTGAGAAGCGCTTACCGGGTAAGGCATAGGTCCGACCTTTATTGAGTCTGATATTTCTGTAGCTCCTGTTAGTGAACTGTATCCAATAAATAATTCTACGTCGTCGCCACTTTTTGCTACCGGCAAAAGCGAGGCTGTGCTAACTAAATCTCTCACAATATTGTTAGCTGATATAACTGAGCCGGCCGCGGCGCCAGTATTTACATTATCTGCTATAGTGCCGTCACCTTCACCCATTCTCCACCATGCTGATAGATACTCGTGCTGCGGAGCAGAGCTGTGTGATAGGTTAGTTGGGACTCCACCGTTGTAAATTTCAGTTATTTCGGCATTGGACAGCTGAACATTCCATATAGCAACTTCGTCCATTGCTCCGCCATATTCTTCTAAGCCAGCCGAATCAATTACACCGCCTAAAAGTACGGCGCCATTAATATCTAAATCAGCGTGGCCGCGGAAATTGTTTTCTACTTTTCTGCCTGTTGGTAAGTTATTGTATGGGGCTTGCGACGGGCTAGTTGTACCGTCCCAAGATTGGCTAACTCCATTAATATAAAGTGTTGGCTTGGCAGTCGTAGAAAGGTTTCCGATGGTACCCGTAAGAGATACAGCAATGTGGTTCCAGCTACCGTTTGTTATGGCATTTTGCGCTGTTTCCCAAAAAGTTTGCCTTGCGCTACCGGCGCCGGCGTTGGTACTGGTTCTCAATGCGTATCTTAGAGTTTCATCGCCTTCGATTGTAATGTGATGGACTGCATCGCCGCTAGCATTTGCTGAGCCAGCGCTCCAAATTGATCTTGCGGCGTTAGATGCACTTGGGTTAATCCAAGCAGAAAATGTCCAAGTTGGAAACTCGCTAGCAGATCCAGTCATGTTGTTATCAAACAATAGCGCCCATGCCGCATTTTGTGAATCTGAACCGGTCGAGGGAATAACTAAACAGTTTCCTACATTGGCAGCGTCGGCTGGGGCAGGCCAAACAATACCTCTGTTATTGGCTAAAGCTTCTCTGGCTTTCCTTACTACCGTGACTCTATCATCGTTAGCTTCCGGGTAAGGATAATCCGGACCCACCATACCTATTGAACCAGTTTCCCTTACGCCATTGACACATCGACCAACCAAAATCTTCCAAGCTTCTGGTCTGTTTAGCCAGTTATCAGAACCTGTGTTCAGTGAAATGTGTCTGGATTGGTGACCTCCGACCGCGTAATTTGTAAACGGGCCCTGTAACGGTATCTCTTGATCACTACCGTAAGTGTCATGATGCAGGTTTGTAAGTTCAATACCACCTGTGAAGTATGCCTTAATCTCGTCATTGAACCCGCCACTGACTGACGAGCTTACAATATTAAACGGGAAGGCAAAGGAAGACTTCGTGTTTTTATATCCTTTACCCTCTTCCCAGTTTCTTCCGTGGTGTACTTTGAAATATCTTTTAATTTTCTTTCTTTTATTTAAAGAAGCTTTAAAATATTCAGGTAATTCTGTGACTTCCGTAGCATGAGCTAACAAGACATTCAACGGTATAAAGGTTCCATTCTCTTGATTGATTGGGCCAGCAGGACGCAACGCATCATAGGTAAAATGTATATTCTTATTTTCTCGGAAGTTTGTGCCGCCTTTATATAGATAGCTTCCAGTGCCAAGTGGATTATCAATTGTTACTTGAAACGGCGTTGACAGGTTTCTAAGCCGGTATGTAGGAATTTCGTATGCTACACCGGCGGGTGTTCTGAGTGTCGGTAGAGTCCCGCTTTTAAATGGCTTGCTGGCTACGATAGTCTTGATCTTATCTCTAACATCATCTAGCGCGGCATCGCCCGAAGTTAGTTCTTCCGAGGATCTTTCGGCGCGCTCTTTCCAGTACCTAACCGGATATATGTCTTCTCCAGTTTTCTTCTTGGCTGTGCGGGGGGAACTTGGTAGTGGAGTTGATATGAGCTTATAATCAGCCATTTTTTCTCCCAAACCAATTAAGACGCCTTCCATGGGTTGACCTAAAATATTTAAAGTTGGGTATTTTGTTTTATATTTGTTTCTTTCTAAAACATGACTTTCAATTGTATCGGTTATGTCGGAGCGACTATCTGACGAGGCGGGCATCATTTGTTCTATAACGGTGATTATTGCATCGTCGAACCATTTATAATACTCAATGAACCTTTCCACTTCTGTTACGTTATTTACTTTTTCAAAGAAAATACGACGCAGGTTTTCCATGTCTTTATAGCGCGCGCGGTAGCGATTAACAGGGTGGCCAATTAAATTATTAAAATCTAATATTCCAGCAAAAAAGTGCATCATTTCTTCAGAAAGAGCAGCATACATGCTTTTTTCAAATGTATAATAAAAACTTGGAACGTCTTGTGGGGTACCAAAATAATAATCGGTATCGTCAACAATCTGAACCATATCTGAGCCTAATACCAACTCGGGGTCTTGTGTAACAAAAGCATTTGTTTGTCTAACATCTATCACATCAGCTGAGGATGTTATAAAGCCAAAACCATACCCAGTATGTTGGTATCCTGCGATGGCGCCGACCCACCCTCTGCCATTTCTAAGGTTAGCGGAGCCGGAGCTTATGTCAACTGTATAAAAATTTCCAGCTGCATCGGATTGTGTGACATTATGAAAATTCCATGCCAACATGAGTGTGTTTGTATTTAAAATGTCATATTGATCTGAGTTCGAATCTTTTGGTGATATATTCTGAAACGATCCGGTTATACCAAGATTATTAATGTCAGCACTGTGTTGTAAGAGTGCGTTGTCTTCAATGTATCTTGTCCAAACTTTTGTGCTGGAAACGTTAACATCACTCTTCATTCTGGAATCGTTATCAAGGGCTCCGGTTACATTTTTTCTGTAGCTCCCTAAGTGAAGTCTCTTACCAGCTTTTATAAAGTTAGAGCCTGATACTTGAGATATTGAATTAGAGACCGTAAATGAATTTTTTACAACCCCTAATTCAGTATTATATCCTTGGAATATTAAGTCGAAAGTATATGTGCCTGAGCCTGATACCATATGTGAAAATGGATAATTGCTTGGTTTAAGCCTGACTGACAAATTCCAAGAAGAGTTATCATATACATCAAAAAATGTATCACTTTCTAATCTTGGAAATGGCCTTACATTACTGTGAAGACTTTCTAATACAAATTTGACATTTTTCGAGTTTGAAGAGTCTCTAACTGCATATACTTGGAAGTTTCCATCATCGTTAGCTAGCCATGAAGTGTTGGTACCAGCCATAGATACACCCTTTGCTACCTTGCCACCGTCTGCTGTATCAGCCGTGGTGTCGGCGGCGTTTCCGGTGTGGACCATTTGCATACCAAAAATTGATACTTTATCAAAATTTCTGGTTATGAGATCGTATTCACTTGTAAAGGTTGGGAAAAATACATTTGCTTCTGCTGTAAATCCATATCGGTACTGGTTACCATCTACTTGACCAGCAAGAAAGCCGCGGCTTTCATTGTTATCTGCATTTTCTCTCTGGTAAACAACAGCATCGATGTTTTCAAGCTTATCAAAATTCAGACTCTTTTTAGTTGTTGTTATCTGTTTTAAATTATTCTTTACTGTGTAGACTTGATTGTTCGAATAGGTGTTCATCTTAATCAATCTATCGTCTACGTTAAAGCACCTAAACACATTTCTGATAGCTTTTTCGGTACCCTTTGCTTTATATATGCCAGCTATATTGTTGTATAAGTTGGAGTAAATTAAGTTTTTAGTGTCGTTTAAATCATTTTCAAATTGGTTATTTTCATTTCTATTTCCAAATTTTTCCATGACTGTGCTGTCGATGAATAATTCTGGTGTTGCCAGCCCAAGGGATTGTGGTAGATGTTGAGAAAACGGTAGTGGTTTGTGAGAGCCGCTGGTATACCCAGACTGTTTGAAAGTTGGCAGGGCTTCAATTTGTAAAAACAGTTTATCAAAATAAGCACCCATTATGTGGGTTACCAATTCTAAATTGTTTTCTGATCTTCTATTATCTGCTTTCGTTTCGTGCTCTTCAAGAATCCAAGCTGGTACCAGACTAGCTAAATTGGCATTATTTTGCGAATCATGATATGAGCCGCTTGACAACAAGCTAGCCTTACGTGCTATCACATCTGGGTGGTTTGATCTAATAATTGGATCTAATTTTTCAAAGGCAGCTGCAGACGCAGACACCATAGCCGACCCGGTATTTCTAGAGCTTGAAGAGTATCCGGTCCATGTTCCATTACAAACTCGGCCGCCATAATCTAATACAATGGCATCTACACTATCGTCACCGGTGATGCCTTCATTAAACTTGTAATACATACCAAGTTCTGCGTTAGAAACATCAGTGTTTACACCGCCATTTACTGTTGTAAACCAATTGCGGCCGATATCTTCGGGGGTTCTTTGTACTTTCCAGAATCTAAATTCGTCAATAGAACCGTTTAATTTACCTGCCCCTGAGCCGCCGGCATAACTAGCAGACGGCTGTGCTAAAAGAGCACCAACTCTACCTACCATGTTTTTAGGACTTAGTTCACCGAGGCTTTGATCTGTAAATGTTCTTCTATCGTTCAAAATGCCGTTTACAAACATATCCGCTCGAAGATCGGATCCAGAGTTGTATACTGTAATAGCATAGTGGCCCCAATTGCCAAGTGACGAACTTGCGAACCCAGTTCCTATTTTTTGTTGGAAGGCGCCCAGTTCACTATGTGCGAAATCTCTACTGCCTGATTGCACGGTAAGCAAGAATGGAGAATCATTCCAACCATTTACGTGGGTTCGCGAAGCGTCTCCTTGATCTGCACCAGTAATCTCGATGGTTATTCTTCCATAGCCGGCACTTGCAGAACTTTCGTTGTTCCACATGTCAAATACGACCTGTTTGAGTGTGTCGTTGCCGCCGTCCATCGAGCCAGTTTTGAGCCAAAACTCGACCGTTACTCCGTTATCAAAATTTGACTTGAGGTTCGATTCACGAGAACCTGAGCCATAATTTGTTATCAAACCCTCGGATGTGTATATGGTAGTATCGTATACATTGTTGAATTGTCTAATATCCGAATACGGGTCGGGTCCAAGTTGGGATGACGCAGTACCGGGGCCACCAAAGAATGTAATATACTCTTGTGCGGCCGGCGTACCGTAACCTCCAGAGGTGGATGACTGACTCCCCCAACCATCTTGACTAATCGTGATATATCCAGTGGTAGAAGGGTAAACTTTATCAAATATGTATTTTTCTATATCTAAAGATTTATTATAGAATTCAGTTTTTTCTGCGGACGAGCCATCATACGGGTAATAATCATGCACTCTTTCAAATGCAGATTTGTAATATAGATAAGCCGAGCCATATCTAGCAAAGTTGGATGGTTCGGAGTAATCTATCTGAGGTAAAAAGCTATCTTGCTTTTCTTTTAGTGCCGACGCATTCCTGCCCGACTCGACCCCTTTAAATGCCTCTTTGACATTTTTGTCGCTTAAATAGTTTCTATTATTTTCTGATTCAAAAAGTTTTTTAATACTCATTGTCTATAACTCTGAACTTGAATAGTTCTGGTTGTTCGCTCCAAGAATACATAGCGCTATCATAAAATGAAAATTTAAATGCGTATTCGTATCCGGGGTCTAATAACGACATATCAAAATCAAAATAATTGCCTGATACGTCATGCGATAAAATCGTGTGTGCATCTGAGCCGGTTCCGTATGGGACCACTTCTAGAGCGTCAATAATTCTGAACACCCTGTAAGATGCACTGTGGATCGTTGTGGTTTCGACTGTGGAATTCGCTACGGTGTATATATTAGGTGACCAATCCTTATTCCTAACAAATAGGTTAAATCTTGCTGTCTCGTTAGACACGTAACTTTCTCTTAAATTGGTAATATTAATAAAATAAACTGGTTTTGCAACGGTTTGCGATGCGCTCAAGTTGGTAGGGGAGAATGAGGCGGTTGCGTACTCCACACTAGTCCATGGTTTGTTCTTACCAGTACCGTCATGCCAAACATCAAAAACCTTAGTAAGAGGGGCCCGGGCGCCCGTTATGGCGAAAGAAGCCGTATATATGCCGGTGGCTACCCACCCACCTGTAACTACAAACGGATTTAAACTTGAGACATGGCCATGCGGCAGAGTAGTTGGTAGTTGTATGGCAGCGCGAGTTGCGGCACTAGATGAAGCTGCTTGACCACTAGGTTCAGAGTTGTCGTCAGAACCAGAGTAAAAGCTAACGTAAATAGCACCTTTGTTGATGGCTGGGATATTTGTCAGGGCGCCGCGAACATAGTTATACAGATATAATGTATTTAAATTGTCATTGACACCCGCCAAGGAGCTACTATACATAACCTCTCCTCGATCATCTCGACGGGTCGAGTCCCAACGTGCTTCTATGACTGGCCTTTTAAAAAAGTATTGAGTCCCTCTTGCAAAAAATCTTTTTGTATAATAAGATACCGTAGAGCCTGTTGTATTTTTTAGGCGGCCGCCAGAATAATCTTCAGCGTTATTAGAACTTGAGTAATACGCTTCATAAGCTCCGGAAAAATGCACACCGAGACCATAGTTGTCTAAAGTGCCGGCGCTCCAGAGTTCTACCATTTGTGTTATATCTATTTCAAAATCTTCCAGTCCACTATAGAAAGTTTGGCTAAACCATCTGAATGGATATGCTGCATTGGCTGCTGTGATATAGTCGCCGCCGGCCTTTGTCCAAGCCACTGAATCACTAGCTGACATCCAGTTCGAACCAATGTTGCCGTTAGTTTGATCAGCGTAGGACTCCAAATCAAGCCCGTAACCTTCTTGCCAGTTTTTTGAAATCGGTTCTGCCACCATCGTGAAAGTGCCCGATGGCACCGTTTTTGAGCTAGCGGCGCTGTGGAGCTTTAAATAAAATTTTACACTGCCGCTTCCGGGGATCTTGTTATTACTTCGATCGGTCGTTATTTGAGATATTGGAAATTTTATAAGTATTCTTGATAACTCGGCTGAGCCAGATGACTGTCTGCCATAAATAGAGTATGTTTCTATAATATCAGCGGCGCCGGCGTTGGAGCCTGTGGCTCTTTTTGTAAGATTTTCTTTGTATGTGTTAACTATCGTATTGTCTGCTGAAGCGACATATTTCTTAATTGCCATTATCTAATTTTTCCTACTACATCGACATCTGGGTATTTTATTTCAAAAATTGCATTCTTGGGCGCTACTAAATATGTTCCTTCGGGGGACATATTCTTGTTGATATCCAGTTCTGTTCCGGAGTAGTTCGTTCCGGTTCTGTTAACTATCTGGACTTTGACGACATCTAGAACGCCGTTGACCGATTTTAAAGTATCAAAAATATCAGTTATATACAATGGTTCTCCGATAAAGAATGGATTTGAAAATCTTTGTTTCAAGGACGCGATTGCTGCTTCTAGCAGAGTATATCTGTCAGCGCCAATGTTTGGTCGAATTATGAAGTTAATACCAAGATTCACTATGTATGGATCCAGTATATCTACAGTATCATTCATCATTCTATAATGATTTATCCAAGTTTTTAAATTATTTTTTATAGTATTGTTAGTTTTAACTAATTTGCCAAACTCATCTTCTGAAACAACAAACATATTTAAATTTCTTTTTGCTGAGTTTTGATCTTTTTGAGCACTACATCTTTTGATTGAGCCAAACTTGGACGGCATTCTATATGCTATATTCTCATAGTCCGATTGGGTGACGGCGCGGTTTTGGGTTGGAAATGTGTCGTAAATTCTTCTCTTCACTTCGGACGTTGATGGCATTGTAACATCCCCCATAATAGGACGCTCATTTTCTACTTCAACTGAGGCAATCACAGAACTAACTTTTGAGCCAACCAATGACGTGCGATCAGGAAAGTCTAACAAGGCGTTCGTGACCCTGTTTAATTTACCAACACTTAAGTTAGAGTTCGCCGGGTTAGTTGTCCTATACACAACTGTAAGTGTAGTGTTTTCTGGTACAACTCCTAGGTTTTGATTCTTCGAGAGTCGCGAAGGGTCAAAGCTTACATCGGTTGTGTAATTTTTTGAAAATATATCGGCTGCTACCGATTGAGGATCAGCAACAACACCTGTTTCTCCAGATTTTCCGCTTCCAAATTGTAGCGACGTGCCAGATGCACCGTACTCAACAACATATTTTCTAGATACAATCATCGGCTTTAAAATCGAAGGCACATTATCATTTTTAAAATTAGAGTTTGATAATTCTTTAAAAACAATATCTTGAGACAAGTAGTCTACTTCAAAATATTCTTTGCCTTCAGCATCAAAGACTGATACAACCTCACTTATGTTTGGCTCACCTATGTTTACTCTCTTGAATCTCTCATACGGTCCAACATTTATTTCTTTTCTTTTGAACTGCCCAGACACTACCGGGCCGTATGCCTTAATAGCATAAAATGTGGGGGCACCAGTATCAGAATCGACGCGCGCAACTAATGTAACATTTTCTGGACTTGAAAAATCAACGTTCTCAGTCAATACAAAGCTTAACCCTGTTGTGCTAATACATGTGGAACCTTTCTTCAAAATTGGTATGTAATCGGTGTCTGGTCCGATACCAGTGGAAGATGCCGGCACTACAACGTACAAAGCTACCGAGCCGTAGGTTGAGGGGCGGCCTTGGGATTTATAACCAAGAGTTCGACCTTGCCTTATAACATTTGTATATTGATACGCGGTGTCCAAGAAGGACTCATTAACATTGTAGTCCAAGTAAAAGGATAATTGATCAGCCACATATGCAACAGAATCTATCATCAGCGACCCAAAGGATGCTTCACTAAAATCTTGGAAGGAATCCGGATAAAATCTTTCTGCTATATCTAGCAAATCGTCTCTTATAGTTTCATACTCTCTATTAGTATAATTTATTGGTACAATTTTTTTCTGCTGATCACTCATTTGTATCCCTCATTTTAAATAGTTAAGTCTAACAAATCTTCTACCCCAACATCTGGCACGGAGTATATGATTCTTATCCCCAAGGAATTGGAATCCTGTGCTGCTGTTGATGTATCAAATTGGATATCGATCAACTCAATTAACGGCATGTAAGTCTTTACTTGTTCTCTAATTTTTCTATCGATAACAACCGGTATGTCTTCACCATAGTTGGTGAATAAGTAATTCCGGAGGCCGGCGCCAAAGTCCGGTTCCATGATTCTCTCGCCCGGCGCAGTTAAGATTAGCATTTTAAGATTTTGACGCAACAGAGTTTTTAAATTACTGAGCATAGTAAAGCCATTAACATCATCTAAGGTTAACGGCAATTTTACACCTAACGAAGACATTTTTTACCTCTTGTATAAATATGCACTAATAATATTTCTTGCTATTTCTTATTTTTTGCCTTTTTCACACATTTTTCCGTTTTTATCAAACGGGTTTGAACGAAGCATCGGCTTTTGCCACGGGTTTAAGAGTTTTTGGCCGGGATTTGGTTTAAGGGACTCGCGTAAACCTTTCAAAAAGGTCGATGCTGCGCTCGGAGCATCGTCGGCCTGATCTAGATCAAAATCTCTGGTATTGTATGCGTTTTTGAATAGCCTCTTAAGTAATGAGGATGTACTTCTCAAAGCTACCTGATCCCAGTTATCCCATTCGGTTACACCCCATCCGGAAAACACACCCGGTATTCTATTACCTATATACGCCCAGCCATCAACACCAGCAGTTGAAGCACTTATGCTGCCATCTCCAAGTAAACTTATCGATGCTTGCATACCCGGCTTATTAGCCCAGTCGCCGGACCAAACACCTTCGGCTCCGGGCGCAACTGTATTCTGTCCTATGGCGCCAAACAATCCTAGATCATTATAAATCGCCACAGTAGATAGGATCTTGTTTAGTGGCAACATATAGCGTGTTAACATTTTGAATTCTGGAGCATCCTTGAGTTTTCTAATTGCGCAGTACAGCAGCATACTATCTGATTCAAATGGCGCCATGGCTTGACATGGTAGGTCTAGGGCGTCCACCTCGCCATAGGCAATCTCATATTTTTGTCCATTAACAGTCATCGACAATTGCACACCGTATTGGACACCCAAATTCCCATCAATCCCAACGGTACGACCTTTGTCGTCTCTAACCAATTCTAAATCACCGGGATAAACTTCGGATATAAGTTTTCCTCCGTGTGCTCTTACTTTATCTCGGCCGGCTTGGGGAGTGTACTTATAACCATGTACTCTGACATACTTTTCTATCATAAAATATTTTCCTGACGATAGTGCTTCCATGCTTCCAGCACCATAATCCGGGACATCACCTATTGGCACCTTAAGCTTGTGTGCCAGAGGCCTTAATTCAGCATGCTCAGTATTCCTGTCGTGGACGGCGCCTTCCATATAGACGGGTGTTTCGCGAGAAGGATCGAGATGTACATGAAACTCGCCAATATACTGCTTACCTTTATTCGGGCCAGATTCATAAGCGAACTCGCCGCCGCCGGTATAATGCTCACCGCCAGATATAGGCAAATCTACAATTTGAAATTCTATTTTTGGTTTATCAACTTTCAAATCTGAGCCACCAAAGCACATTTTTTCCATAAAATAATAATCAATATCATTGACAGTGGGGACCATGCCAATACGTTCTAGGTTTTCAACCAAATATCCCGCCACCATTCCTAATTGTTCTTTAACAAATTCCATAGCAATAGTTTTTGCATGCTCCTCAGTTCTTTGAATAAACTCTAGATTTTTCTCTTCTCTATAATTGCTTAAACTTTGGAAGTTTCCGGCTTCACCGGTGCCAGCAGCTCTATCTAAATCATCTTCATATGGGTACCTGTAATCTTCTTGTCTGCTGTTTAAGCTATCGAGAGCGGCCTGAACATGGGCCGGTGGCTCTGCATGCCCCCCGGGGATGTCACCTTCATCACAGCGGCGACCATAAGTCTGAACGCATTGTTCAAGAAATGCATACCAAAATTCGTTGTCTTTAAAAGGATTAAACCATTCAGCAAAGTCTCCTTGAGAATTTTTAAATGAATCCTCCATATTTTCAATAATATAAGCAGCATATATGTTGCTATACATGTTGTTGAAATCAGGCCTAAATGTCGTAAAAGTGGCCATGGCTTTGATAATATGCACGCTGGCAAACGATCTCATAGATGCATAAATTATGCCTTCAATAGATGCTTTTCCAGTTCTAGTCAAGATCCTATGATATGGTTTTTCTACAACACACTCTTTAAGATTTCTTAATCTACCATCTTCGGGGATAACTTGATACTTCTTAGACACTTTATCAGCTATGTCTCCAAATGCCACCAAATCGCTTCTAGAGGGCTTACACGGGCTTGACTCAGGGAACATAACATCAATCATTCCAAGCCAGCCTTTATTCGGTGAAGGGCTGATATATACTGGTGGGTTCCAGTACCTGCCACCAAATTTTTGTGGATCAAGATAGAATACACGATTTTCGCCTTCTTGCAAGCCTTTATCTATTCTGTATTGCATGCGGCTGACTCCTAGAATCCTATCTGCTTCATGCAAGTGTTCTACCTCATAATCTCCGTCAGAATCATAATGTCTTATTTCCGCTTCAAAGTAAGGAGTGCCGCCCGGAGATTCGCATACGCCATCGGGCACAACATATTCTATATCGGCGCCGGAAATATTATCAAACTCAGCTCCATAATTAAATCCTGCTTCGTTAGCGGCAATGGATTTAAGGGCATTTTTTAAAAAATCACTTGCTATGTCATCATAAACTGGCTTACACGCAGAGGCAGGTAACTCTAATAAATCAGACATCAAAACAACTTGCGGGGTGTAACTTTGTTTTTTCTCAAACGTTTTTCTGAAGTTTGGATAATCTGCCATATTAACATAGCTTAGCCCATTATCGACCGCGGCAAACTCATATGCCAAGAATTTTATTTCTCCGCCATCGTTATCTGCCTGTTCTTCCAGCTCATCCTTTTGGGTTTGGGTCAACATCGCTTCTAAAGATGAATAGCGCCGGGCGCCCGGGTTGAATACATTCTTTATTTTGATTCTTGCGTTATCAGTGGGTCGGTTATGGTAAAGGGCGTATCTCTGAGTGCCTGTGGCACCAGACTCCTGACGTAAATCGGATACGTATAGGTTGATATCAAACCCTTGAGAAAATTCTCCAGCGTCGAATCTACTCCACGTACCATTACCTCGATTGTTGTCTCTGAATTCAAGGCGGCAGTCAGCTTTTGCTTTTCGGCCTCTTTGTTCAAATGTTATTAATTCTTCATCATATAACGCTCGGATTTTCACATTGTAACTTTTGACATCTACATCTATTAAGTCGCCGGCATCGGCCCAGCCGAATAAGCCGGTTCCCCAACCCATTTTATCAAAGCTTTTGTTATAAGCAACAGGGCCTCTGTATTCATTATTACTCTCAAATTTTACTGGACTAAGCGTACTTTTTTGAACTAAATCGTCCTGTAGCCATCCAGCCACTCGTAGCGGGAAGGCGCCTCTTTGTTTATACATGGGGCCATAATCACCAACAAGATCCTCCGGGTCGAAACTATCCGTGTTGTTTGCAATATCGATGTAAAAATCAACGTAATCATCACTATTATACGACTTTCTATAGTGCGCTGACAGCGGATTACCCATGGTATCCGATAAAATCATATCTAAGAGTCCGCCGCGGCCAAGCATATCGCGAACATATGCTATTTTTAATTTTTTATAATCACCTTCAAAACTTCTACGGGCCAGATCTAACAAATCTTGCGACTCGTATGGCAACAAACCATCATCACAGCCCGGCTCTGATACGATAGGGGGCAGTTGTTTTTGAATATACTGCGGAATACCCTCTTGCATAATCGCGGAGATCTCGTCTAAATCTTCTAACGATTTGTTTGTGAAGTTATCAAGAAAGCGCTCGCAATCTTCCTTAGTCGCTCTGCCCTCAAGTAGTGTGCATCTTAAGTTTTTGAAATTTTCAAGATCCTCTGGGGTTGCACAAAGTGTAGGATTAGCCGGCATCTCATCATCTTCATCCAAATCATAAAGCGCGTTTTCGACCTGATCTCTAAATTCAAGTGGCAACAAATTACCTATATTGGTGAAAAAACTGGATATCGCGTGGCGGTTTCTTAATCCATCTCGCATCTCGGGGTGATCGAATTCTACCAAGTTGTCTACTGCAGCCAAGAAGGTTTCGTTGGGTTGACCCGTAAATGCTTCTAAAAGTTCTCTTCTTGTAACCGACGCCGAAAGATCCTCAGCAAAATTAACTACAGTCTCTTTATTGGCTAGCGCAGCACCACCGGAACCAAGGGTATTGTAGAGTTCTTGCATCGTAACACCTATCTGCCCCTGATCTGCTTCTGGTCCGCAGATTTCATCCTGAATTACATCTGAAAATGTAGTGCTTCCCGCTATGATTGCTGGTAGTGATGCCGCTAAGGCGCCTACAGTTCCGAGGGCTGCGCAAATAGCATTACCAATGATTTCACATAACTTCACTAACAACCTTATTAAAATTTGCAGTACAATCATTAACAGGACTTGCTTTAAAATTTCCCACAGTATCTTAAAGGGGTCAGTCCAGTGTGTAATCCACCCAAACGGGTTCCATAGCATTGGTAGCGCAACGTCCATTGGCGTTCGACAGAACGGCAATAACAGGTCTTTAACAAAGTCCATGATACCCGGATTAAATAATGGTGGGCGGGGACAATCTATGGCTGCTAACATGAAAGCAACAACTGGCGCGCCCGGGAACCTATTGAGCTTATCTACTAACTCCAGTAAATTGCCAGAATAATGCTTAAGTAGCTCAGCAATATACATCTGCATTATTGTGTTAGGTGGTATCTGATCTTGGCTGTCTGCTATTTGATCAAATTGTTGAGCTAACGTTCTTTCGCTTCTCTCAGACATCATCGATGCTGGTGGCTGACCAGTTTGACCAATTGGGTTAGAACCTCCGCCGCCGGCGCCTGATCCCATAGTCGCTCCGTAGTCGCCCTGATAGTAACTTCGGTCTTCTTCTGCAGGTTTCTCCCATGGTTTGATCCAATTCACTTTTCCAAAAAGTGGCGTTTCGCCCGGGCTGCGATCTCCTTCAATTCGGTTTGAAAGCTGCTGGCCTCCGGAATAGTCTGGGAATATATCGCCTTCGTCAATCTTTTTCTGAACTGCGGCGTCTAACCTCGCTTGGGCCTCTGGTGGCAGGCCAACAAACAATTTACCAAAATTGTCAACACCCATGCTGTTGAGGGCGTTTTTAAGCATGACTGCTAATGCTTCTTCTAATGTGAGGCCACCCAATAAACATCTTATGGCATCCGACATGATGTCAAACAAACCGCAGATTTTAATTTTATCAAAACCCTGCTCCCATAAGGCATCTACAATAGTATCGCTGCCGGCAAAAACTTTGACACCTAAAAGGCTTGCACACAACATTAAAAATGGCTGGTTTTCAGACTGCAGTTTTTTAAATGCCTGCTCTTGGGCCATTCCCATCATCGTTGTGGGGCCGCCGCGGTCTTTCGCGTCAAATCTTAAGCCTGTCTTTTTAAGGTCTTCTAATGTTTCGTCTGTATTTCCACGACAAATTGACTTATGCCACATGTAGGCGATGGCGTCTCCGATGCTAAAAACATCATCCAAAATATCCTGAGCTAACTCTTTTGTTTCGGCTTGAAGAGCGCCGGCGATACAGCTGCCAACATTTCTAGAGTTCATATCTTCGTTTTCTTGCCAATCAGCTATTGTGTCGTAAACTTCTGGGTAAGTGTGCTTTTTAACGAATTGAAGCCATGGCATTGGTTGGCGGGCTGATAAATCATCATCCATTTCCCGCATGTTTGCAAAATAATTCATGCAGGTTTTATCTCTCCAAGCCGATTTAGCCCGCAAACCACGCAATCTCTTCTTGCCTATTATTTTTGCAAATCTTGGACACTCTTCAGTCCAGATTTTTAATTTTTTGATTTTATATTCTTTATCCCACACAAAGGCAATTTTGCTGACTTTTTCGTTTCCGTTAAAAATGGGCCACATACTGCCTATACCAGCAAGATTATATCCTTGAGTGTTTAAATATTCATCAAGCTGTAGCATAGCCTCGGCCAATAATCCGCCGGGAAAAATTCCAGAGTCTCCGTAATCTTCCATATTGAAAACGGCGCCGGTCTCTCTGAACAGCACATTTCCTCTCTCTAAGGCGCGGAACACTTTCAAATATCGGCTGTATAGGGCGATACCTTTCCTACACTTAATATTCCTTCCTTTGATTTCTCCGGCGCTATATACTCTTTTTGTATCTCCGCGTTCTGGAGGGTCATCAAGATCTCGGGATGTGTCCTCTGGTAGGTCCTCTAAAACCTCAAGAGGGATCGCAAAAAGAAGTTTAAGGGTTGAGGAAGCGCGCACGTCTAGATCGTAATCCTTATACAACATCGCGTCCATCACTATTTGCCTTGTTTCCGGTACGTTCTTTCTCTTGAGTATAAATAAGATGACATCTGCCACTTCATCGGCGTACATGCGAAATCTATTTTTTAAAGCTGTTTCGTGAGTTGAGCTACCTTTGTAGCTTTCCTGAAGGAATACAGCGGAATCTGCTATATATTGCTCTGCGGCGTCTGATTGTCTTTTTAAAAATTTAGACTCTTCTATCTGTTCTGCTTTAGTGTATTTCTCCCTTCTTTTTTTGTAATACTCGGTGTTTTGCCAATCTCCGTCAGGATCGGCGGCCTCTAATTCGCTAGATGGTACAGTGGTTTTCCAGCCAGTAGTTACCGTAATATTATATTCACACGTTTTTTCATTTAAAAATGGCTCTGTTAATACTCGATTACGCCAGTCTGGTACTGGTGCGTTCGGGTTTGGTGTGCATGAGGGGCAACGATTTGGTTCCGGCGGGATGATTTCTTCTGGACAATCATCATGGATCCTATCATTGTTTTTATCTTGATATTTTAAAAAGGGTGATTCAGCCATTTATAATTCCTATGTAGTACGAACGTTTCGACTACAAATGTATTTGTTACCAGTTGGCTTCAAATAGTTTTGTTCCCACATGGTGCCATTAGTTCTGTTGTGGTATTGTGGATTTGCTACAAATATACTTTGTAGCATTGTCATTAAACTACCTATAGTGGCGTGTGATGGAGCATCAAATCCCCATGTTGTTATTGTGGTTGCTGTATTTGTTATGCTTTGAGTTAACAAGAACGTGTGCAAGCACTGCCAAATAGAGCCTATTATACTCCACAGATCCGCCAACGCATCTCTCAAATTCTTGCCCATCGCGAGCGGCTGCAGTCTATCCACAAATTCAATTTTGGGAAGGAGAGTTCCGGGCGCCATATTGATGATCCAGCGATCACTAGTGTTGTTACCGGCTATCAACTCAATTGGGCCGGCCGGGGGTATTTTGCCACCAAAAGAATTAGTCTCGCCGCGCCAGCCATATCCTTCGCAACCGATGCATTTACCGGTAACTATTTTTACAGACTCACGGCCAACAATTCGAACCTGATCTGCTTTCATACCTATAGCTGAACGAGGGCCGAGATATTCCCAGTTTCCTTCAGCTAAGCCAAAGTTTTTATCTATGTCCGTCATTTGTGACATGTAAATTCTAGCAGCATCAGCCGAGAAGCTGTTATGAACTGTGGCATCATCTTGTGGACCTTTGCCTTTTCGGGCGCTTGCCATTCTACCAACAACCATATCAATGGTGTTAGCTCTATTACTACCTTTTCCGCTATATCCGCTTTTATCGTGACTGGGGCGATCTCCACCTAATACAATGTAACAGTTGGCCCCCTTCTTGCCTTGGATAACTTTTGCATTATCAGTTTTGAAAAATTTAACTTTGGGATACTCTTCTACTGATGTGTTCATAACGCCACCGCCCGGCGGGACTGTTTTAAGTGTGGGGTTCACGTCACCGGAGTCACCAAAATCGTAAGTGCTGCCATAGCCGTCTGCACCCATAGCGCGGGCCTCAGCTTGAGCTTTGGCTAATAGTTCTGCCTGCTGTTCCAGCACCGTCTTGGACCTGTTGGGGTCTTTATCATTCTTCCGGTGCATATTTGTCTTTTTAACTTTCATATTTTCTCCTAATACTAATTAATTCTAACAGAAAAAAATGTACATTTTTAATCATAGTTTTAAAATACTCTTGTTTTCTTATGTTGGTGAGCCGGTTGAGCCACCCGGATCGGCAGATGCAACTGATTTTTTGCAACCATTGTTTTTATCATACATTGTTTGAGCTATTGCTTTGAAATAATAACTAGCGGGCGTGCCGTTACCATCAGCTTTATCGTTCCCGTTTAACACCAAATCAGAAGCTCCGCCATTTTGGGCGGCCGGGCCGGCAATGTGAGCTGCGGCTAAAAGTCCTGCAACAACTGCTGGGTTGTGGACATTTGTGAGCGCTCCACTTGCTTTGAGGACACCTAGATCGTCAGCGGCAAACGGTATTAAAATTTTATGTTGAAAATCTGATGATTTTAAAAAATCTGCTCCGCTCTTTACGTTGTTTATCTTTGCAAAGTCCGTCCAGACGTCCGGGTCGGCATATGCATTACGGACATGCTGGCCGCAGCAGCGAATGTTGCTAATATCGGTACCGCCGGCTTTTTGAGCCTTACAGAATTTTTGTCCGGTGGTGCCATCTGAGTTTTTCTTGTAGCAAAACATCGCGCGCGCTTCAAGAGAGGCGTCATCTTTAAAGTAGCCTTCGTATTTACCGCCTTTTCTGTTCATGTCCTTAAAGCTTTTTATTAGTGCGGCTTGAACTTTGTCTTTCTTGATAGCACCGCCGGTAACCATAGCACCGACACCAAATTGGTGTTGGCCATAATAACCCTCTTTGTTAGTAGAGCCCGGGCTTCCTTCAAAATAAGACAAGGCCTCTTTATATATTTTCCACCCTTCTTCACCAAAATATTTGGAAGGATCGGGCTTGGCCTTTTTCAACTCGTTGACATCTCCGCCTAAATCACTAACCGAACAGGCATCGTCAAACGCTGCCGCCATTTCTGAAAAATTTACTTTTTTGGTCTCGCTTGGACCGTATTTAGGTCTTGCAAGTGCCGCGGCACCAGCGGATATGTTTCGGCCCGGGCCTTTAGAAGTTTTTCCGGTACCTTTCCGAGAGGGATAGTTGGTGGACCCACCATTGCCGACCGTGCTTATGTCTCTGTCGGAGAAGCCCGCAAATAGGTCTGATGCATTAGAGATGCAAGAATATGGTGTCGCCGGGGCGGAAGTACTTTGGCTATCCGCGATTCCGACACAGGCACCCATTTGTAAATTGTAGCGGCCGCCGCCAAAGGCTGGATAAAGTTCAACCAATACCATATCATTGACTTCTGGTACTTCTAGGTTCTCATCTTCTAATATAAAGGTTGTGTGCATAGCTATGAGTCCGATGGTATATGATGGTTCTGCTGCGGCGTGCAGCCGGCACGGATCTGGCAGATGTAAATGGGGGGATGAGGGTCCGACAATTCTGGCCTTAAACAATTTGCGCCCACTACCGGGGTGTGAGCGCGGATTGCCGGGATCGGCTTGGCCGGATTTGACTACTTGGGCTTGATCGCTGCCAATTTCAATGGCAGGACTGAGGACTTGTGCGGTAAATCTAGTTCTGTTGCCGTACAGACTAAAACTTAGTGAACTCCTAAGAGAGTGCCACAACAGATCTAAAGCCTCAGAGTGTGTGCTGAACATCGACTCATCAAGACCATAATATAATTCAGTCACTATTTGGTCTCCTGTTGTATAATATCAAACAGGCTGTTTTTATCTTCTTCGGATAACTCTAACGAGTCTTTTTTGCCCTTTAGTTGCAGGGATATTAATTTTACTAACTGCTCGTTTGATCTTTGCATCGTTTCAACATGCTTAGCTGCAACCGGGCTAAGGTATTTATTCTGTTCCGAGTCAGAGGCTATCATATTAGCTATTTCGTTTAAGAATTCTTGTGCAAATTTTCGGTCGCCCCTAATATTATTAAGAGCCTCACCTATTAAAGCGTCAATATCATTATTTTTGCTCACAATTCACCGTTCTCCCAATCTTGCTTAAAAACACTATATTTTTTTCTAAACTTTTTTAAAGAATTAACAATCTGTTTTGTGTTTAGGCCTGTTATTTCTCTCAGGTACAGGTAAATAGCTTTTTTGTTAAAAATTTCAATATCGTCTTTTGATTCAAACAGTATATTAATTGCTCTATATACCTTGAGATCGTTCTCTTTCATTTGGGATTCATCCCAGCCACTCAGATGTTTGTAGAAGTTTTCCCAAAATTCTTTCTCTTGCCTTTCAGTGACATACGATTCGGTTGTAGATAAAAATTCTTCCTCATAACTTTTAGATATATTCAGTAAGTCGACTTCTCTTTTATTTCTTTTTTGTTGCTTCTTTACTTTGTGTATAAACCAATTTTTAGTTATAACTGAAAAATAAGAGAAAGCTTTAGACCCCTTATCAGGATCATATTTCCCTAATATGGTCATGAGCCATACTTTGCATTCATCGCGTAAATAATCTATGTTCGGCAGATTAGTAAATTTGTATGTATAAACTATCTTGTCAACCATCTCATTGAACGCTGGCTGTATATATTTTACGTACAGCTCGGTTCTTTCGATATTGCAAGTTGTTTTGCAATACCTTACTATCGCGTCTTCGTGTACTTGTGTAAAATATAAATTTTTACGTTTTTTCCGTCTCTGTCTCGGTTTCTGTTTCGTCATCATTAAATTCTGTATCTATTTCCTTATTTTCTTCTTGTGTTAAAGAATAGATGTATTCAAACGTATCTAACTGTTCGTTAAATGAAACTGCATGCTCTAACAAATTTTGTAAGATCTCGTCTCCATAAAAAGACTCTAATTCGTACACGCTTTGTAGGTGCAATGCTAGCGAATTTGTCATCTCTGATAAGTCATTCAATTCATCAGAGATAGACAACAATTGCACTATTGCTGTTCTAGCATAGAATACTAGACCGCCGTTTAAAAGTACCGATATGAACAATACGATGGATAATATAATTTCAAGTTTTGTCATCTTTCATACTCTTTAATAATTCTCTATTCTTTTCAATAAACTCTTTTGTAAGTTCGCCCACTTTTTTATTGCCGGATTTAACCTTAGTACTTATGACAGTAGGTGTTGACAACTGTCTGTTGACCGAACCAGACATATGGCATAAATCGCATTGTATTTTTATCTCGTTTATGCCGTGAAATGTTATAAATTCAGCTTCACAACTAGAACAAAAATAGCAATACCTAGGCACTATGACTTGACCATACTTTCAAGTTGTTTGTTGGTAATCTCGCTACTGTCAGTGAATCTGACTGTAGGTGGATTTTTGACTACAAGACCATCTTTTGTTTCTTCTAATTCAAAATTCTTAAGTATTGGTACAATGTCCAGTTCATTAAGCAGTGATTCTTGCAACGCCATCATTATGGCTCCGAGTGCTTGGTTTGATAAATTCACGTTAATCTCCTTTTTCTATTCTATAGCTATCACTATCAAAGTGTTGTGTTGAAAACTCAAATAATTCAGTATCTTCGAGGGCTATCATCCTGTGTCGTAAACCTCTGTATACATGGAAATTGTCTCCTTTTCCCAAGACAACCTCCTTGGCATTTTCTAAGTTATCCTCATCTGAGTATTTTACCAGAATTTTACCAGATTGTATATAAAACACTTCATCCTTGAGTTTGTGGTAATGCCACGAACACTTCTTACCTTTTACGAAGTATAATAATTTACCACAATATTCATCACAGTTTACGATCCATTTTTCAAAACCCCATCCCTTCGGGACAAAATTCATTTCTAAAGAAGTCTTCATCTCTTAATCCTTTGTCATCGACATAAATATCACCGGCCGGCTTACCTAAAAACAGCATGTGGTATTTGACGCCCCACATTTTCAATTGATTAGCGGTCAGTGCATAAAATTCTTCAATTGCTTTTTGAGGATTGTTATCGTGGCGCCCCATACCTCTGGCTGTCTGCATTATAATTGTATTCCCTTCTTCATAAAGACAATTCACTGCCTTTATTCTATCTTCAATAGGTTTAGATTTTTCATAATCTTCAGATTGTTCTTTAGTACATAAAGTTCCATCTATATCGAATACATAGGTCATTTTTTAATTCCATCCAAAATGTTTGTGGTTGAATAGCCACTTATCCTTTCAAAATATTTGACATCCGCTGCATATTGAGACCCTACAACTGGTTTTCCTTTCCAATCTGAACCTACTACCATTACTGAAGGGCTCACACTTTTAATTATAAGCTCAAGCTGCCTTGGGTTATCGAATTTAACAACTTCATCAACATACTTTATTGATTTCAGTGCATATTTTCTATCTTCAAAATTATTATAAGGCCTGTTGGTACCTTTGTCTTTTTTTACTTTTTCGTCGGAATCTATACCGACAATCAGATATTCACCAAAAGATTTGGCATATTGTAACATTTCAAAATGGCCTCGATGTAGTACATCAAAACACCCATTTGTCCAGACAATTTTTATCAAACTACCGATACTCCCTTTTTCTGTACGACTTTAGTTGCACTGTCGTTTGCGCTTTCTATGGCTTTAGAAATATCTCGACTTAATGCGTAGTTAGCTGCTAAGGACGCAACAAACGTATCGCCGGCGCCGGAAGTATCTTTTATTTCTACTTGTGGTACCGGATACATAACATCGCGATGCTTTGCACCTTTCGGACCTAAAGTTATAATCATCTTTTCTATAAGTTCTGGAGTTAACTTATGTTTAGTTCTTTCATATTCAAACTCATTTATCTTTATGAATTTAATGTTTTTACACCAGTCTCCAAGGATTTTTTTTGTATCTAAAAATGTGGTTGAGTGATTTTTAGTAATTTGTTCTATGTCTTCTTCACTCAAAAAACCCTTATTATAATCAGATATTACAATTACATCATATTTTTCATAATCTATGTCTTCAATTGGGCATCGACCATACCCATCGGCCTCATCATCAATGCGAACTATTATATAATTTGTTCTATTATCGACACACCTAGTTTTGGTAATTTTAGGCCAGTTATCATTTGTAACTATCTCCACTTCTGCGTCTGGATGCATTTTTAAAATGTTTCTCCAGACATTTAAGGCCATGCCCGGATTTTGTGTCTTGTGACCACTGACCTTGAATACTGGCACTGGTGCTTCGGGGCATAATCGTACGCAGTCTCCATATTGGTAGACATCTTTACAACTCTCTCCGACCACCAAAATACGCATTACTCACCCTTAACCACATTACAAATGTGTTCGATTTCCTCTTCTGTAAGTTCTGGGTAGTTTGGCAAGAAAAATCCTCTTGAATGAATCATGTCACTAACAGGATCGATAAACTCTTCATAGTTTTCAGTCCAGAATGGGTGGCGGCCGAGGTTGCCGGCGCTAAATATTCTTGTTTCAACACCAGCTTTTACGAGCCTATTTACTATTTCAGTCCTGTGTGTTTTGCATGTTGCAAGCGCCCCAAATGAAATCGACACTGGTTTATTTTCACCCCATTCTTGAAATGTGACTACTCCTTTAAGCTTTTCAGCATAAAGTTTATGATTCTTGTGGCGGTTATCTGCTGCCCAGTCTGCTTTATCAATCTGCCTAATTCCTAAAAAGGCTTGTAAGTCTGTGGATCTAAGGTTGAACCCGGGTACGAAGAAAGTGAACGGCTCATGAAAAGTGTCGATGCTGTTCTCTTTCATCATTCGGTTTGTTGTTCTTGTATCTAAATCTTTGGCCCAACCATGGCTACGTAGCATCAATAACATATCATTCAGTTCTTTGATGTTTGTGTTGACCATGCCGCCCTCAATTGTAGATAATTGGTGTCCAAAGTAGAAGGAGAATGAGGACATGTCCCCAACAGTTCCGACTTTTTTTCCGTCAGAATATTCTGCTCCCAAAGCGGCGCATGCGTCTTCGAGCAACAGGAATTTATACTTCTTCTTTAATTCAAGTAATCTTTCTCGATAATGTGGAACTCCGAGTACTTGTACAAAAATAACCGCGTCTGGTCGGTGTTCTTTGCAAATTTCCTCTAATTGATCAAGGTCCATACCATATGTGTCTGGATCGGCGCCACACATTATCGGTTCCAATCCCAACTGCATCGCTGGGGAAACTGTAGTGACCCAACCAACGGATGGTACGACAATCTTGTGATTTGGTATGTATCCAGCCTGTAGAGCTGCATAAACCATAAGTAAATTAGCAGATGAGCCAGAATTATTAAATACAGCGTATCTGGTGCCAATATAGTCAGCCCATTTTTTCTCGACATCAACAGTTAGCTGGCCTTTAGTGAGCCTAGGATAGCTCTTGAGCCAAGTGCATAAAGCATCGATATCTTCATCATTAATTGTTTCTTTAGCAAGAGGGTATTTAATTTTCATGTTTTTTCCTTTATTTAATAGCTTGAATGTTTAAACTCATAAGTTTGCCGTTTGTTTTATCCATATGCGGCAGATATGCTTGACTGTAATCATCAACGAAAAAGTGTTCTGTCTTAGACCAGTCGTATCTTTCGACAGTTTTGAATCCTGCATCTAACAAGGCTTTAGTCAAAGTCTCTTCGCTCCAGCCATGATAGTGAAAATCAAAATCATATTTTTGACCACCGTAAAAGAAAGCCTTAACTGATTCAAAATCATTAGTTAGTAAATAATATTCACATGCGGCCTTAATATCTGGCACTGATAATCGAAGTACACCGCCTTCTTTTAGGGTTGAATACCAGTTATCCAGAACTTCTTTCCATGTTCTTTTCTGATATTCAAAGGGCTTACTTGGGAAGTGCTCCAAAACGTGGCATGCATATATGAGATCAACGTTTTTAAATTTTTCATTTATTAAAGTAACATCGCACACAACATCCGGGTTTGTATCAGTTCGGGCGTCGACGTTTACAAAACCATGAAGTTTTCTATCGCCACATCCTAAATTTAATTTTGTCATTATAGTTTCTCCATCCAATATTCTATCATTTCGTCAATCATCGATTCAAAAGTATATTCAAAATCTAAATCAATAGCATTTTTTAGTTTTTGTGTGTCACCTTTTAGATCATCCAATTCAGTTGGTCTTAGAAATTTGGGATCTTGAGTAACATGATCCCGATAATCTAGTCCAAGTTTAGCAAATGTATATTCACAAAGATGTCTAACACTATTAGATATTCCGGTTGCGCAAACAAAGTCATCGGAGTTGTCCAGCTGTAATATTTGCCACATAATTTTAACATAATCTTTTGCATGTCCCCAGTCCCTAGTACTATCTAAATTGCCTAACGCCAATTCTTTTTGGAGGCCTTTTTTAATTTTAACAGCCCCAATAACTACTTTATTGGTAACAAAATTCTCGCCGCGGCGGGGAGATTCGTGGTTAAAAAGAATTCCGTTAGAGGCGAAGAGCCCGTATGATTCTCTATAACATCTTACCATATTATATGCCAAAAGTTTAGCACAAGCGTATGGGCTAACTGGCTTCATAGTGGTTGTTTCCCTCTGAAATCCATCGGGATCGATGCAGTTACCAAACATCTCAGAGCTGCTGGCCTGATAAATTTTACTGTGGTTGCTGGTCGTTCGCACCACCTCTAAAAGATTTAGTGTGCCACCACCAATTGTATCTAAGGTATATATTGGTTGATCGAAACTAATTCGAACGTGACTTTGAGCTGCTAAGTTATAAATCTCGTCTGGCTGAACACTTGATATGACTGATAACAAAGATGACATATCACACATATCAGCATGGTACAAATTGTTTTTGATGTCTGAATAAATATGTTGTATTCTAGCTGTCTGGTTCTCTGGAATTGAGTTTCTCTTGACTATACCATGTACATCGTAGCCTTTTTCTAATAAAAATTCAGCCAGATAAGAGCCGTCTTGTCCGTTGATTCCTGTTATTAACGCTTTTTTCATAATCTCACGTTTGGATAATTTTGATTAAACCACTCAACTGTATTTTTCATCGCGGTTTCCAAACTAGTATAACTGAATTCTGGTAATGTGTCAAGGAAAATACTCTTGTTCGTGGGCCTACGTAATTGACCATTAGGTTTATCAGTTAACCACTCGACGTTATGGTAATCAAACGCGTCACACACTAATTGAACTAAATCTTTAATTTGAGTTTCTTTTTGTCCGGATACGATAATTCTTTGAGGTAAGTCTCCATCGATCTGTAGTAGTTCGATGCAGGCACGACCCACGTCTTTAGCATATAAAAACTCTCTATATGGAGTACCATCGCCCCATACTTGAAGCGGCTTACCCTCTTCTTTTGCTTTGTAACACTTATGAACTAATGATGGTACAACGTGCCCATCTTCTAAGTTAAAATTGTCATTTTCTCCGAAAATGTTTCCCGGGATGACAGAGCAATAGTTTACTCCGTGCTGTTGTTTGTAAGCTTTGATTTGCACATCCACCATTCTTTTCGAATATGCATAAGAATAATGCGCTGGGTATGGTTCGCCATCGTGTAATATATCTTCATGAATGTTTGGAGAACCAGCGGGGAATGCACATACCGACGAAAATGCCAACAATTTTTCAACATTATTTAAATGCGCATAATGAATAACGAAAGCATTCATTAGAATATTAGCATAATATTGCTGAGCCGGTGTCGAAAGGTTTCTGCCTATTCCTCCAACTCTAGCAGCCGTGTGTATAACATAGTCTGGATTAGTTTCTTCAAATAATCTTTTTACATCCTGCTCGCATGTTAAGTCATGGTCTTGGTGGCCAGTGAAAACAAAATTTAAATCTTCATATTGCTCCTGCAAAGATCTAATGGCGGAGCCTACCAAACCTTTACCACCAGTTACTAATACAGTTTTCATCACTTGCCTCCAAATCTTCTTTTCCAAACCGGATCACTTTTCATCCAGTTGAAATAATCTATCTTAATTCTCTCAGATTGATCTTGCATATATACTTGCCTAAATAATGGTGAATCGTTCGCATGGTAGGCTTCTTGCACTGGTACGTGATCTCCTTCGTTTGGGTTCCAATCACATGTTAGTACTAAATTTGGACTAAAATGAAACTTGCTGCCATCTCGTTGTGCCCTGAATGCTAAATCGTGAGTGTTCATGTTGAGGTGTTCCCAGCGACAATCAAACCCGCCCAATTCTCTAAAGTATTCTAGTTTATACATTGCTAAAAGATGTATTTGGTAATCTTGTGGAACGCCCGGCAATCTTAAATCTGGATGAGTCCACGCGGTCCAATAGCTGTCTTCTGGGCAGTTTCCGGAGATTCCTCGACCTTCAGCGTATTTGACTATAACTATATCTTTGTATGGCAACTCTTCATGCATTTGAATGCATTCTTTGATTGAGTCCTTCAAAAAGTACCCATCGTCAGAGGCCCACATCATAAGTTCTCCTTCAGCCAGCATAGTGGCGATTTGTCCACAGCGGGCGGGGGTGCCAAAATCCTTAAAAAACTTAAAATTGCTTTTTTGTGACAAGCTTTCCGGAGGCTCGTTAGGTCCAACTAACACCATCTCCCATGTATACTCGTCTCCGACAGCTTCTGCTGCTGTGTCGTACAGTCTCTCCCACAGATGTGTCCTGTGGGCCGGTAAACAAATTGATAAATCATACTGCATTATTAAATCTCCTCTCCCAGACTATGGGCGCTTTTTTCCAATTATCTAATTTTAATTTTGGCCTAACATTTATTGTCCAGTTAGGGTCATTGTATTTGCTTTGTAAAAGTGGTTCATCATGTTGATGTTGGCATATGAAAATTGGCATGTGATCGCCGGTACCGCCGGGCATATGGTCACACACAAACAACGGAACTTCAGCCATTTGCACGTTAGCTCCCGAGTATTGGGCCCTTATAGCCATGTCAGCGTGAGAAGCCCATGTTCCTTCATATTCACAATCCCAGCCACCAAGAGAGTTGAAGAAATCAGCTCTCATAAAAGCAATATTAAATAACCACCAATCAGCAGGTATATGTGCAGTGCCGGCTGGCGTATTTACAATTTTAAAGTAACTATCTGGCTGTAGTGTTTCTCTTTCCGATGAGCCTTCTTGGCCTTCGAAGTATTTTGCAACAAGTACATTGTTCTTCGCATCTCCCATGTCATAAAACCTATCTAAGCACTCGTCTAAGGAGTTTTCAAAGAATAGGCAGTCGTCTGCTAGCCACGTATACACATCGCCCTCACAGGCGGCTGCAGCTATATTAGAAGCGCGGACTGGTGAACCGTAGTCTTTAATATACTTGACATTCCTTAAGTCTCTTAATTCTTCCGGTAATGCGTTAGGTCCACAGATCACCAATTCAAAATTTCTTTTAGTCGATGTCAGGATCGATTCATATAATTTTGGCAATCTCTCAGTTCTGATACTGGGTAAGATTAATGAAACTTCCGGCTTACTCACTTTGCTCTCTCATATATTGAATTACCTCTTTTACTGACTCTTCAAGGTCAATTTCTGCTTCAAACCCGACCAATCCTTTTGCTTTGGAGACATCCGGTACTCTTTTTTGAACGTCATACTCGTAAGCTTGGTCTGAGACTATAGAAAAATCTTTATCAGGATTTATTATATCCCACACTAATTTGGCCAACTCTAGTACCGAAGTAGCCACCGGGGTAGATATGTTAAAGTCTTCATTGATTGCATTTTCACTTTCCAAACACATTCTTATCCCACGGGCAATATCTTTTCCATTGGTATAACATCTTACCTGTTCTCCAGTTCCTAAAATATGCAGAGGATCTTGACCCTTTATAATTTTGTTAATGATGTCCGGTAATACATGGCTCATCATCAACTTTATATTACCAGATTTAACCTCATGTTCGCCAATAGCGTCCTCTTCACCAACGCCGACACAGTTGAAAGGTCTAATGATAGTATACGGCACACCATATTGTTCGTGGGCGCCCTTGCAGAAATATTCAACTGCTAATTTTTGAAAACCGTACGTGCTCATAGGTGGCGCGCAAGTTTTAATGTCATCCTCTGGTGTTGGATATACTTTGGTGTTTTCAAATACCATACTACTAGAAAGGGCTATGATCCTCTTCAATACTCCCTGCTGGTGCAGCTTGATAGCCAGATCAAACGTCGAAGCCATAATTCTTTCATTTGTCGCCAACAGATCATACGCATACTTATGAAAATAAGTAATACCTCCAATCATAGCGGCGCCGGAGATTATATATTCCACATCTTGTAATTCTGGTAGCAAGTTATCAACGTCAAAATCAATTACGTCCATCTCGATAAGATGGAAGTTGGGATGGTTGTCGTGTGGCCTAGTTATCGGGCCGTATTTTGAAAAATTATCTACCCCAACAACATGATAGCCCTTTTCTAGAAATTCGGCACACAGATACGAACCTATGAAGCCTTGGCTTCCAGTGATTAATACTTTTTTCATTTTCTCATCCCTTTAAAAACAGTAACTTTATATTTATTATTCTCGTCCAGAAGATCATCAAAAAAATCAACATTTGAACTTTCCATTAATTTTGCCATAGCTGACACATCTTTTGGTAAACACATACCTCCAAATCCTCGGAAGTTGTCATTACATTCTAAATAATTTCCATGAATGTGCTTTCTATTGACTACAGCATTTTTGACGTTAGTATAATTAACTCCACTAATTTTGCATGCCTCATAAAAACTATTGGCAAAAATGATAAGCATTGCATTATAGACATTGTTGAAATACTTACAAAACTCCGCTTCCGCATGTGTTAGTCTAACAAACTTCTCCGGTAGTGATCCGTGACAACTTTTTAGCAGTTCATAGGTCTCGTCGTCTGAACAGCCAATGATACATACATCGTGATTTTCGGTAAAGTCTGTGATTGCACAGCGTTCTCTTAAAAATTCAGGTACGAAACAAACATTTAATCCCGTTTCGTTTCGCAAGCTCTCCGTGGTACCGGGCACGACAGTTGACTTGATGACAACAGCGCCGGTATAACCTCGCTCTTTGAGTTCTAATATCACTTCTCGCACTATTGTGGTATCGCAGGAGCCATCATCTGCTCTGGGAGTGGGCACACATATGTAAATTGCCTCGGTGTCTATTACATCAGTTAGGCTTGTGTCTAATGCTATATCGTGGACCGAAACATTGTGTCCCAGCAACTCAAATCCAAATTTGCAGGCGCCACCTACAACACCGACGCCGACTATTCCTATATTCATTTATCGTAACCCAATTCTTTATAGCTCTGTGGCAACTTACCGTCTTTAAACTCAAATCGTCGTTTCCAGATGGGCGACGATTGTTGCCAGTTATCAAGGTCAATCTTAATTCTATCTGCCGCAGGGTTTCCGGGCTGCGTATATACCGCATCAAATTTAGGCTTATCACCATACGTCTGGGCATCGTAAATAGGTGCGTGGTCTTTAGTTTTGTTTACGTAATGATTGCAAGTAGTAGCATCAGTAGTCGAATCATATAATCGACCTCCATCTGCTTGGACTCTGAACATCAGGTCGTGTAGCGGATGATTGATATATTCATACGAACAATCCCAACCTCCTAACTCCTTGAAATAATCCATTCTCATAAAATGATGCAAAGAGATCTTATATTCTCTAGGTATACCGGGTAACTGCAACTCTCCATGAAAATGTGCGGTCCAAAATCCCATGGGGAGTGTTTGTCCTGAGTACATCGCACCTTCGCGATAACGCATGTTGACTACATCTTTTCTGGTTCCATTCATTCTTAAAAATTTGACCGCATCGTCAATTGCATCTGGCAGGAACATGGCGTCATCAACACAATGATACATGTATTCTCCCTCGCATTGCAGTGCTCCAATCTGAGCTGCTCGTGTTGGGGCTCCGTAATCTTTAATAAGCTTGACATTATCAAAATGTTGCATCTCTGGAGGAAGATCGAACGGACTGACTAAGACCAGTTCCCATGAATGCTCTTTGCAAGCATTGTAAAGACTACCGTACATCATCAGCCATTGGTGCGTGCGAATGGCTGGCATAAGCACTGATACATCATATTTATAACTCATCCTAATTTCTCCATAATAATATTCCAAAAGGTTTTCGCATTGTACTTCTTTTTATATAAGTCATGTCCCTTTTGAGCAATATATTCTCTTTCTTTATCGTTGTCAAGGTAATAATTAATCTTTTCAATCAACTCTTTTTCATCAGCAAATTCCACATAATGTACATTAGGTTTAAGAAAAGCCTTGATAGCATCATTCTTTCTTTCAAGCAGCAGTGATTTGGTCGCCAATATCTCCCATACTCGACCCTTACACTGGTCATACCCGTCGGGACCTCCGGGGAAATTTAAACTTATTTTAGAATTTCTCATCAATTCAGCGTATCGAGTTGCAGACAAGCCTTCTTCGCGTTGTCCACCAGCAATATATACTTCGACCCCGGACGCCAATAAGCTCGTTAAATACTTTTGTCTTTCTGGGTATCTAGGGCTCCCGAGAAAGCTAGCTCCAATATTCTTTTCGTCTTCGATTGGATAATACATTGATTCATCTTGAGGGGCCCAGAGCCAGACTAAATTATCATATTCAACTGACAAGTTTTTTTCTGCTCCCCAGCATACGTGCAAGTCTGCGAAACCCTTTTCATTGAATTCCTCAATCTGTGGGATCCCCCACCCATCAAATACATCTGGCCACATAAATACAGTTTTGCACCCTTTCTCTCTGATATGTTCGTAACTCGAATCTGTGGGATTTAGGTGAGATTTGCCGAGCAAAGAAAATACAATTATGTCAGGATTCACCCTGTCTACTAGGGTTGGTAAAAAACCGTCAATATGTTTTTTCTTGACCATAGAATATTCATCTATATGAACAATGTTATATTGGGCTTCGGGGAAAGTGTTGTTAAATGTTTTAAAAAGGTTGTGGTAATTATTGGTAAGTCCTTTACTTGGATCTGCATCACACCATTTTTCAGTCACAAATAAGACCTTTGGGCTATTTTTCTCCATAATAATCTCCATATTCAACTACAATTGTACTTTTTCCATCTGTTCTATTATACGCTTTATAATATGCTGGGAATACATCCTCTGGTTCTTCACAGCGAATAACCTCGGTGTTACGCAGCATTCCCCGGAATACTTGTGTAAAGTCGCCGGTATGTTGAACCTGCGGGTTTAAAGGTCTCACAGAGCCGATACCAACACGAATAATAGCCTTGGGTATAAACTCGCCATGAGAAAACTCTTTCATTCGGTCAAGATGATTGACTAATTGATTACACGCGCACAATAGAAAATTCCAGCGCGGATAAATACTAATTGGGATAGTTCCGTTTACAGCTAAGCCGGCGGTCATACCCATTTGCATTTCTTCATCAACTGGCATTTCTACTAATTTGTGTTTATCAACATCTGCGAGCGTATTGGTCATTGCGGTGCCCTTGTAGGCTACAGCTTGTCCTATAAACAGTGTGTCTTCTTGCTCTCCAAGATAAGTCATCGCTCTTTTTAATTCATCAAAATAAGCTCCCATTAGAATTGTACTCTCTTTCCAGCGCCGGCGTGCGGGTATTTGTCTAGTTTGTATTTATAATATGTGATGTATTCATCATTGACATCTTCGTAAGTAAGTTTTTCCATGGCCCAAGTGGCTCTAGTGTCGGTACATACTGACTTTCCATTGTCTTCAACAATAAAATGAATTGGTAACTTGTGGTTTCTGGCGTACTTGATACATTCGTGAGCGACACCTGTTTCGGATGTCATCTCCCCCATAAAACAGTATACCTTGTTTTTGCCACCTTTTCTTTTGATATCCATAGCAATCCCTGTAGAAATTGGTAGCACACCGGTGACTATACCGGATGATAATACTCTATATTTTGAGAAACATAAAGATATGGAGCGTCCTTGCAAAATTGCTGACTTGAGTTCTTCTTTTGGTACTCCCTTTAATAAACATTGATAATGGCTCCTCCACGAACATAACACCCAATCATCAGGACCTATATTATGATCTTTAAAGACTTTGATTATTTGGTCTTCGTTTCCATTATAAAGGTGGACAGGGGCGCGGATCATAGCAGCGTCAAAGCACTCAGCCATTTCTGTTTCAAATTCAATTAATTCTTTTTTTGTTAACACTTAATCTCCTAGAATTTTTCTTTTAAGTTTTATTTTGGTCATGTCTTCAAGGCCGGTGCGTGTTGACAAACCAAACTTACGTTCTATCATATCAAGATATTCAGCATTTTTATAGTATTTTAGGAATGCTTCATCTCTAAATTTTAAAACTTCTGCCGCTCCTATGTGTTTGGTCGGCAATGGCATAGTCTCATATGAGTGTTGTGAGTAGCCAACATATGTATCTGGCAATTGCCAGCCTTCTTTAAGCGCATCAAGATATAGCTTCGAACCCGGGTAAGCCATGGCTGAATAAAAGTTTGCAAACTCGCAATTAAGCTCAAGAGACATGTCTAATGTATCTTGCATTGTTTCTAAATTGTCTTCTGGTAATCCAAAGATATAATTCCCAATAACATTAATACCATGATCTTGAATTTTCTCTACTAAGTCGCGAATATTAACTTCAGTAAATCTACCTTTAACAACGTCTTTTCTGACAACTGTATTACCTGATTCAATGCCAAGTGCTAACCAGTTGACTCCTGCTTTCTTTAGAGTCTCAAGATACTGTTCTTTTACGGTATCTATTCTCGCATATGCCCATATATTAAAGTCATAACCTCGCTCGTGTATTAGTTCACACAGTTTCATAAAATGATTTTTATAAAGAACGAACATTTCGTCTGCTAGTTTTACATTTCTAATTCCCATATTATGAATTTGTTCGAATTCTTTAATTATGTATTCTGGCTCCCAATATCTAAATTTATTGCGCCCATGATCCCAGTTTTCTAAATTGTTGTTGCCAAATGGTGCATTAATACAGCAAAAACTACACTTAAAAGGACAACCTAGGCTAGTATATAAAGACGCAAACGGAGTTCGGTCATCGTTGTTCGTCATAGCATGCCAATTAGCCGTTCTATATTTATCCATTGGCAACAGATCCCAAGCCATACCCGGTAACACAGTGGCTAAGTCTTCTTGGGGCACGATTGGTGCTGGTTTTGTGTAGACTATCTTACCCTCTTCTCTATACCAGAGACCGGGAACTTTCGCTAATTCACTATTGTCATTCATGTTTATACTAAGCAGAGCATTGACTGTATGTACACCTTCACCTTGACAAACAAAGTCAGAATCTTCGTCTTGCAGTGTTTGCCTTGAGACTGCTGAAGGGTGCAAGCCTATCAAAACCGTCTTTAAATCGCCTTTGCGGGCATTTAATTCAGCTAAGAGGGCATTGGTGCCTGCCATGTTTTGCGTTGACGCTGAGGGCTGTTGGCCATATATAACAATAGCCACTAATCTTGGATTGTAGCTAACTATTGCTTCTGCTGAATCAGCTGCACCTAATCGTTCAGCTTCACAGTCTATTATTCTAGTTGACCAACCATTAGCTCTAGCGTTATTGGCTAATAAAGCAGCCCAAATTGGTGGCTCGATGGCTGAATATGTTTTGCTTAATTCTTGATAAATAATTGGGGCACCGTTGGGGTGCACAAATAGTACGTCTAATTTCTTCATTGTTGTCCTAATAATTCGCGTACCATGGCGACTCTATAATACTATACGCCGTGATAAGTTGCCTAATTCCGTCATCTAAATCATATTGACACTCAAAACCTGTGTCATAAAACTTTTGACTGCTGACTGTGTAATCGCGAGTATCAGGGTCAGTAGTAAATTCTGCTTTGATAATTTCTAGCGGAAGATGTTCTTGGATCTTTTGTGCTAATTGAAGCTTATTCATATTGAGCGAATCGTTACCCATATTATATGTGTCATTTTTGACGACTTCCCAATTGTTGATAACCCATCTAAAAGCGCGACAAACATCTTGTAAATGACCGTAGTTTCTCATAAATTCACACTCATAAAGAACTAAAACGCGCTCTCTGAGCGCTTTGAGGACAAAGTTGTTGACCAACAGGTCGGTCCTCATTCTAGAGCCCGGGCCAAAGACTGTGGCTAACCTAAAAGTAACATGGTTTTCGACGTTTCTATATTCGCGCTCACCTGCTACTTTTGTTCTGCCATATAAAGATACAGGATTCAAGGGTGATTCTTCGGTAACGACGGAACCATCGGCGCTGGTACCATATCCAGAGTTGGTGCACGGATATATAACTAATTGATCCACTGACTTGTTTTTTGCAATCCATGCATTTACTTCATGGTTAATTTCATGGGCTCCGCGAACATCTTTGTCACACAAAGGAAAACCAACCAGAGCGGCTAAGGGAATAATAATATCAGCCTTATCGGTATGTTTTTTTAGTAGCGATAAATCCCTAACATCTCCTTTAACAAAAGAGAAATCAGAGTTATTTGTGTACCTTAATAGTGATGTAGGATCATACATCAAATTGTCATATGCGACAACCTTGTGACCATCATCTAAGAGATACTGTGTTAGTTCACTGCCGATGTATCCGGCGCCGCCTGTTATTAATATGTTCATAATTCTATTTTTCCTGTAATAATATCTTTAAGCATTACCCAGTCACATGCTTTGGCCCAAAGGGGTTTTGAGAATGCAGCCGGCTTATTCTTTTCAAAAAAGAAATGTCCGGACCAAGCAAACGGGTAGACAACAAAAGGAGTCAGCAGGAGTAAGGTCCACAAGCTTTTAGATACTACAAAAGCAATAAATGCTATAGTAGCTATTTGCCCTATAACATGTAATCTTCTCGTCCATTTGTTTTTGTGTAACGTTAGGTAATATTCATAATATTCCCCAAAAGTCATGTTATTCTCGCTCATTCCAACTAATCTCCCAATCTTTAAAATCGGCAGCTAAGCAATCAATCTTATAATCTTTGCGGCCGCCGGCTAATTCTTGAATCTTGTTCTTGGCTGTGTTTCTTATACCATTCAATCCATGGGTCAACTCAAGATCGTTGCCGTCTTTTATCCCCTTTCTATAATTGGTCTCATTGTGCCAGATGTGAAGGTTCATTTGTGATAAGACAACAAGGGCCCTGATAGCCTTTGCATCCATCATAACATCATTTTCCTTAAGAGTCAAGTCAATATCATGCAAAATATCTGATATTTCTTTTCCGTATTCTTCTTTGTGTTCTGTTATGAACACTTCTTTTAATTGTGCAATTGATAGTCTATCAATTAATTCCGATAATGTCGGAAGGTATTTTCTTTCACTCATTTTCTTGTAATCCTTGTTGAAAATAGTTTTTATATCGGTTGAAATTTCTTTCACCAAAAATATGTTTGTATTGAAAAAACACAGTTGCTTCTTCTTTAATTCTTTCACTAGCATATTCGCTACTAGTTGACAATCCTTCATTGTTATAATAATACAAACCTAACGGCTTGTCAATTTTTTTAAATTTTGATCCCTTATCTACCATTCTCAGAAACATGTCCCAGTCTCCAGCATATTTCATCTCTTCATTGAAATAACCAGCTTTGTCGTGGACACTTAGTTTCCACATCGGCATTGGGCCCGGCAGACACTTAATCATATTTTCTCTGGAGAAACTATTAATCGAGTGTTCATATCGATTTCCGTTTGAACTATTATTTTCGAACGTTTCTAATGGGCTTGTGGTTTGCAAGCAATCGGCGTATACCAAGTCAACATCATCAGAAAAATGTAAATGCTTGGCTAATATTTCTATGTATTCTGGGTGATGTACATCGTCTACGCAAGCTTGAGCAAAAAACTCCCCACTAGACATTTTTATGGCCATGTTCTCAGTTTCCATAACAGTCGCACGATAATCAAGCTTTTTGTATATGACGTTACTATTTTGTTTTACGAAGGGTGTGATGTACTTTTCTTCATTTTGTGGAGAATTGGCATTGATTATTATCAACTCGCAAGAGTCAAAAAAAGTCTGTTTTTTTATATCAAGTAGAAAATTTTCAATATATTTTTCAGCATTGTAGATAGGGCAGAAGACGGTTACCTTCGGAATACTTATTGGTTCTATGTATTCCACATATCCATTTTGAATCATACGCTTCCATCTATCAAACAACACATTGTTATTCTCAATAAGGTGTTCTAAGAGTTCTCGACCTTTTAACTTAAAGTAGCTCTCGCTTGCAGCACCCAAAAGATTATTAGTCACCAATCTACATCCCAAAATCCTTGCCTCGACAGATAGGCGATTGTAAGATTCCAGCCATTGAGGAAAAAATACTAGATTCTTAACTCTTGAAAGATTTTCAATAAACTGTTCATATGGCTGGTGTTCTATATATTCAAATTCAAGACTATGGCTGTTGCAGAAATCAACTGCAGCCGGCATGCCTTTGTTCTTATTTTGAGAACGCAAAACTCCAAATTCTATATTTTTGTGTGCATCTAAGTTTTTTTCAAGTGTTTTAAATTGGTGCTCGGTCCATATGTTACCGCCCATATTTACAATATTGTTTAATAAAGTGTTCTTTTGGACAACTTCAGAGTGCTTTCTGCTTTGACATATTGCAGCAAGAGCATTTTTATAAAATTCTTTATTTATTATTTGACTTTCGGGCGCCAAGAAATTAGAATATAAGGATGGATTATTTGAATGAATATATTTGTGGTCATGTTCAAAAATTACATATGTTTTATTAGCCAGCGCCCTTTTTGATTCCTCAGATAAAAGAAAAAAATTAGCCACAATAAAAAAGCAGTCTTTATTCTCCTCTACTGTTTCGGGGCTTACGAATTGGCTTTTTAGTAGCTTAACGGAATATTGATTTTGTAATAACTTTATGAGCGCATCATTACAAAACTCAGCTCCGCCTCTGATTTCATTTAAAAAATAATCAGAAATAAAAACTACTTCTTTAGTCATATTCTACCACTTGATCAAGGACATCTCTCCACTCACTCTCATCAGCAGTTTGTACATATTCTAATAATGTCGACACCATCAAGTCGTATTGTTTTTGTTGTGCAAATCTTTCTTGGACACTATTGCCAAAACGTGATGCATCAAGAGCTACACTGTCTTCTTTCTGATCTTTTAAGTCATCATAACATTGTCTCATCTTGTTTTTAGCGGACTGTTCGCGTGGGTAGGCCCACATAGATTCTTTTATCAGTACTCCATCCCAAAAAACTTCGTCTGGTATATGCTGCATATCAAAGGCGACATTATAAAATCTGTCATTCTCTTCTTCATCAACCAAAAAGTCCAGTTGGCCGGACCACCCAGTACATATCACAGGAAGGCCGGTATAAGCTGCTTCAAATATTGGCAAACCGAATCCCTCACCGTGTGCTAAACTAATTAAAGCAGACACTTTTTCGTGGCTGTATAGGGAGTGTATCTCGTCATCTTCCATATCGCCATGAAGAAGGTATATGGTACATTTTTTGTCAGGATATTGTTCGATTAGTTGCTTAAGCTGATGTTTTACATTCTCTCTATCCATCAAGCAATTTTTAGCAAGATTGGTTTTAAGAATCAAACCAACTTCGTCGTCATGAAATTCTTCTATAAACCATTTCAAAGTGTTAACGAGGTTTTTTCTTGGGCCAAATTGAGCAACTGCTAAGAAGTTGATGTCGTTTTTAAAATCTATATCCAGTGCCGGCAGATTATCAAACTTCTTCGCTGGGTAGTTAACTGTTATAACCGGAGTGCTGAGCTGCAGCTTGACTTGTTGTTGGGTGTTTTCATCAACCCCAACGTAAGCAGTCTCTTCAAATACTCTTTTAGCGTGATTTGAAACAACTACGATCTTATTCATGTCATTACCCTTTAATAGCCATTGGTGCGCGACCTTGTTGGTCTCAATTCCAGCAGTATACCCAATATTAACAGGCGCTAATCTTTCCCACTCATTTGGTATTGTGACTTGAAATGATATGTCAAATTGGCCGCCTTGTTGTATGTATGCGATAGTTTTTTCAATTGTATTGTCTAGCCAATCTCTATCAATCGACGAATCATTAATCCAAGACGTTTGTCCCCATTGCAGTGGTTGGACATAAATATCAAACAAATCTTGCCTGTCCATGAGGGCCCGCAATGCGAAGCGAGATTGTTCTCCGTACCCAGATCTGGTGAGTACCGGGGCTTTAAATAATACTTTCTTTTTCACGCTACCTCCATTAAATGCCAACGCTTATAACCCACTCTTGTATCCCATGAGCCATGCTTTTCGATGATTTCGTCAATTGTCTCAACCCAACCTTTTTCGTATTTTTCAAAGTTGTAATTTTCTTTCACATGCTTCATACCTAATTTGCTCATATTTTCATATTTTGAAGGACTTAATTTTAACGCTTTCTTAAGGGTGTTAATAAATTCTTCTTTGTTAATCCTATCTTCATAGATATATGGCACTTGCAGTGAACCTATAACCGACTTAGAGGCCGGCTGAATGCCCCAGCCAAACCAATTTTTGCCATCGGTGACCTGTTCTTGAAGACCCCCTGTCATATTAACTATGATTGGTGTACCACAAGACAAGGACTCAAGGGTTGCTAACCCGAACCCTTCAGCATCAGAAATGTTAATAGTGAAGTCCACAGCATTGTACATTGATGCAAGTTCTTCCGCAGTAACTTTATTTGTCGATAATAATACCTGTCCTTCATCTACATTTAAATGATGGATGATATGTGGCAAATCTTGACCATGAGGATCTCTGGCATCTGTGTGCATAACTAAGGATGCTTTATCGTGGCCGACTTCATCTAAAAATTCCTTAAACCACCAAATAAGGGTGCCACTCTGTTTTCTTCTTGCGTTTCTATTGTTCCAAAAAAACAATTTTTTATTTTTGTTTTTGTACTTTGATGTATCTATAAGCTGATTTCTGATATTCAACGCATTTTGCTTTTGTTCCGCACTAGTAAATTTGTAAAACACATTATCGTTTACTGCATGTGGGAGATACCGAGAAGAAACTTCTGGAGCTACAGTGTTTACTATCTCATGTGTTACCTTTGAAATACACACTACCTCATCATTAGAATTGTAAAAATTGGCGTTATAATATGGAGCAGGAAAATTATCCCAAACATGGTAGTACACCATAGGCATGAATGGTCTAATTTCATTCTCAATTTCCCATAGCCAGCCATAAAAACGAGGATCAGTCATAAACCACAAGAGATCGGGCTTTTCTTTTTGTAAAACCGATCTTATTATTTCGTGTGTACCGTAACCATCAACTGGATAAACTACCCAATCTTCTAAATATGGTTCAACTTTTTGCGGTGTATAGTCTGCATGTTGTACAGCTCCACCTAGGCATATAAACTTATATCTGCCTGTTTTTAGTAGGGCCTCAATCATGTATTTTGTCTGGGTACCCACTCCAGAAGGTGACAACGGGTGGTCTGATAAAACTAATATCTTTTTTTTCATTTATTCCTCAAGGACAGTGTTCTGTCTTATAAAATTTGCAGCCATATCCACCGGTGCATGACAGGCGGTTTTTAATATATCGCTTATTTTTAATATTGTACAATGCTGTGTTCAAAAGTTTAAGCGCATTTTCAGTTTTTCTTGGTCCGCTTGTTACTCTAAAAAACTCCACTATATTTTTTTTGGCTGTACGCTTAAGTAGTGCGAAGTGTGTTTCAACGTCTTTTGGATCGATATTCATCTTTTGACAAAAGTACTTTTTATATAGTGTAAGTTGATAAGTGACAATTTTGTCACTTTTCTTTTTAGCGTCCCAACCCCACGAACATGTTTTCCAATCAAATATATGAATTTTGCCGTCTGGTGTTGCGACGACTGCATCGATGAAACCCTTAAACCTGTAATCTGGGTGACCTTCGATATCTTCCATCAGCGGCATTTCAACAGCTAAAACTTCAAATTCTTCAAAATAGTCGTTCAGCGCTTCATCAATCTCAGGGATAATATTGTTGCCCTGCTTCATCATTTGATGTACGAGTTTGTGATCTACCTCATCATCAAGTTCAGATATATTTTTCTTTAACTCTTGAACAAAAAAGTCCTCACTTAATTCTTCATGGAGCAGTTTCTTTTCACAAACTGAATGAATTGCTGAACCGAATGCGGTGTATATGTTGCCCGTAAAGCCATCTATACCATCTACACGTGTGAGTTTGTGGTAAAACGCACAAAATTTCCAATCTTTAAGCTCTGAATATGAAATGTGGCTCATAATTTTTCCGGGTCTAATAATATATTATAGCCACATTTATACTATGTGTCAAGTTCTAAATCAGTATTAAGCGATAATATTTTATCATATGCCCGAGGCGAGACTTTTTTTAAAAAATTGTGATTGTCGCTAAGATAATAATCTGTGAATAGCGTAGCGAAATATTCTCTTAGTGATGTTATTGAGTATGGATTAATAAAAAGTCCCCTTGATAGCGACTCTAACTTATCATATCCGATTTTTTCTAAAAATATCTTATCTAATTCTAAATTATACTCTGAATCTAACATCAGTGATTTTGGTATCTTAAAGCCCGAAGCCCACAAGATATCATGTAGACGTTTTCTTTTACCTAAAAATTCATTTTTTATTTTTTGATCAGCATATATTTCGTATCCATAGCTTTCTTCGACCGAATGAGCTATCTCATGAACTATGTCGTCGTATAAATCTTCTTCGTCATCTTGAATATTTGAAATATACAGTGCCCCATCTTTGTAAAATGCGTTTATTGACCTTTCATCAAATTCATCAAAATGGCCAAATATGATCATTTCAACCTCGTCTCTCAAATGAGGCGGTATTGTACCTTCGACTTTAGAAATAACTTTTTCTACATCGATATCGTCATTTAGAATGGGCTCGTTAAAATAGATATGAAGCCCTTCGGGAGAATAAAAATTAGTATTATTCTTCGCTAAGTTTTTCTGTGAGTTGCGCACGTAATTTTTCAGCATCTTCTAATCCTAATTCATATCCTCTTAAGAAATTTTCTTCTGCAAAAGCAAAAACAAATTCCGGAAATTCGACGGCCAAAACCTCTGCCACCATATTTACTGTTACTTCTTCACAATCAAGTTTTTCCCCAACATACTGCACTAAATATTCTTTTAATGCTGAGTCTGTTTCTACTCTCATAGACAAAAACGGGTTTTCGTGTACCTGTTCTTCGGTTATGGTTTTTTGTGTATTAGTCTCTGACATGTTTGCTCCTTTGTATTAATATAATAACACGTTATTGAATATTGTAAAGTATTTTATAGTACTTTAGATGCTAGAGTAGCCAACTCTGAGCGTTCACCTTTTTTAAATGAGACATGCCCAGCAATTGGATATTCTTTAAATTTTTCTATTGCGTGCGCTAAGCCATTAGATGTTTCATTTACATAGACATTATCAATTTGTTCAATATCGCCAGTAAGAATTATTTTAGAACCCTCACCTATTCTGGTGATAATCGTCTTAATTTCATGTTTAGTGAGATTTTGTGCTTCATCTATGACTATGTAGGCGTTTGCGATTGAACGGCCACGAATATATGTTAGAGCTTCTACTTCAATTTTTCCTTTGTCCATATACATTTCAAGACTAGTCCTGTCTCCCATGAGGAACTTAAGATTGTCTTGAATGGGCATTAGCCATGGTAACATTTTTTCTTCCATGGTGCCGGGCAAGAATCCGATATCTTTTCCAAGCGGTTGTACTGGTCTAGAAACTATTAGGCGATCGTAATGGTTTTCATCAGGTCGCATACCTATGGTTTGTTGTAGACCTGCGGCTATGGCCATTAGAGTTTTTCCTGAGCCGGCGCGACCTACAAGAGATACAATTTTTATGCTTGGATCCATGAGCATGTCGATAGCGAAGGCTTGCTCTTTATTCCTTGATTCTATATTCCAGTCGGAAATCTTCTTATAAACTACGTTCTGTAGAGGCTCATGGTGATTCTTAAACCTTGCTAATGCTGATTTCTTTTCGTTTGAATTCGAAACCATCATAACATACTGATTTGGATACCATGTCTCGTCGATCTCGTCTTCTGGTATTGTTATAGGTTCTCCCTCATAATACCTATCAACAATCTGTTCATCTACGGATTGTATAACAAATCCGTTATATAATTCTTCTGAAGAGCGTACGGCTTTTTCAGAGGTATAATCTTCAGAAGGTATACCAATAGAATCACAAATAACTCTCATGTTAATATCTCTAGACACCAAAATTGCTTTTTTTTCCGGATTAGTTAGCTGAATAGCTTTGGCGGTGGCAATAATTGTGTGATCCGGGTGTCTAATATCAAGATCAGGAGGAAATATTGAATCTTTCAAACATGCGTATGACATAACCCTCAATATTCCTAGGCCTTTACTTATACGTACGCCCTTCTCCAGTGAGCCCTTGCTACGCAGGTCATCTAATATACGAATAAAATGCCTTGCATTTGAGCCAACTGAATCTTGACGCTTCTTGTGGCCATCTATTTCTTCTAGCACTTTTAAGGGAACAAAAATATCATTTATTCCAAATTTGTATATTGAACTTGCTTCGGTTAAATAAACACTAGTATCTAACACGTAGTTCTTTTTTTGTGGCATACTCTACCTTAGTATTTGTACATATACATAGTATTGCAAAATTATTATTTCGCGGCTATCTGTTGTAAATTTTCACGGTATCTAAGCAAGGCTAGTTCCTTGTGCTTTGCTTCAATCATGATATCAAATACATTACCATAGTCGTTCAAAGTATTGTATACTAAATCAGAATGTGCTTGAGGTTTGATCTTAGGATTGTTATGTTCAAGCGAGCGAGACTCAGCATAATGAACGACTGGTTTAATGTCACCCCATGTGGATAAAGCAAGTTCAAGTGCTTCCTGTTCTGACTGGCCACCGGGATGTAACATATGATGGTGATAATCAAACACAATTGGAATACCAATACGCTTGTAAACACCCTCGTACAATTCGAGTGTTGAGTATAACGATGTTTTATCGTCATTTTCGACAGTCAAACGTGAGCGTACATTCTCAGGCAGGCGCTCAAAGTTGCGACAAAAATTGTCAAGCGCAAATGGCTTATCTCCGTATGCTGCGCCAACATGGATGTTAAGTTTGGCATATGGAGTACGGGGCAAGCCAATAAGATCAAATAAATCACCATGCACTGACAGATCTGTCTTAGTAAGTTGGAACACACGCTCTTTGGGTGATGCTAGCTTGTTAAACGGCCCGGGATGCGATGTGAGCCGCATTCCGTGCTTACGAGCAAAGTTACCCGCCTTGAGGGCTGCGGCGTGTATAGCGCCGAAATTAGGCATGTCTACGAGGTCATACTCGGATGCCCATGGAATAATATCGGAAGAAAGCCGATAAAAGTAAATATCATTCTCAAGATTCCACTCAAGAATAGTGTGTAAATCGCGTAGATTTTGCAGAGCTAATTCGGAAGCGTACTTGATACCACGATCGTGAAATGTACGTTTGATCATAGTACGGTTAGTTGTAATACGCTGCGATTTTGGCAGCGTTGAAAAGCCTTGATTGATACAGGCATAGCCTAAATAGTTCATATTACCCTCCTACAGGTGTATATACTATAACACTTTCAAAAATAACTGTCAACACTTTTTGATGATTTCCCAATCGAATACCCAAACTTTAGGTTTAGTGCCTTTTTTATAAGGGACTCCGTGTTTACGTAACTTATCAATGTCACGCTGGGTAATTATTAGCGCCTCCCAGCCATCAACTCCAAGTTTTGATTTAGATTTATCAGCTATATATCGTTTTTGTAAAACAACGCAAACATTCGGACCTGCAAATGATTTTACAAGTACTTTATCGTTTTTCTGATAAGATTTCTTCGACTTCATATATTGTGGTGATTGCTTTGTCGGTAGCTTTTGGAAGTAAAATAACTCTGTAGCAAAAAAAAGCTGCTAATAGCATGGCCATGGCCAATACAAGCATTTCCGAAAAAACTTCTATTTTGCGATCCCAGCCCACAAAGTAACTATGAGCTAAAATAAAAAGTGGCTGCCCCTCTCGGACTCGAACCGAGGACCCTCTGATTAACAGTCAGATGCTCTAACCAACTGAGCTAAGGGGCAAGACTGGGGCAGCTGGACTCGAACCAGCAACGGCCGGGGTAACAACCCGGTGCACCTGCCTGTGGCGCTTCACCCCAATAACGACTTTTCTGTCATGAACTAGGTAAGTCGGCAACCTCTGCCTGCGTGACGATCGGCAGCCACGTCCTGCTTACTAAGTGCGCGAGCAGAACAGCGCGCATTTATATGAAATCCCACAAATAATTTTTCCATATTGGATTTATTTGCTCTTTATTAATAGATTTTAAAATATTCATTTTTGGTTTATATGGCTTTGTAATGGGTTTCATCCCTGACTCAGACGGTGTTTTGCTACCTTTTCTTTGGTTACATTTTTTGCATGCCGCTACTAAATTTTCCCAACTATTGTCACCGCCTCGCGACTTTGGTATGATGTGGTCAAGGGTCAGTTTTTCCGCACTAAAAGTATTACCACAATATTGACATCGATAATCGTCTCTCCACAAAACATTAGCTCGGTTACAAGACATATATGAAAATCTAAATTTGATGTATCTGTTTAGAACTATGACTGCTGGCAGATTAAAGCTTTTTCTGATAGAGCTTATTTGCTTGGCGTAGTTTTCAATTGCTCTAGCTTTTCCGATCAAACATAACACTAAGGCTTCAACTGAATCTATTACAGCCAGCGGCCGATAAGATGAGTCTAGTTTTAATGTTTTCATATCATTCATTATTATAACTAGGCGGTCTTATAGTGTCAAGTATTATCTATTAGAAGGTTTTCCTTTTTCGCGAACAGGGGGGATTTCAAAATTTCTAACTTTTTTTGCTAGCTCCGATGAACTATCTAATTTTTCTTCGCCACCAATAGCCCACAGTAATTCAACGCCTATTTCTTCACAAACATTTTGTTCGGGTGTGTTGGATTTTCCACGATCACCACCATTCGCAAAATATGTTGGTTTTAGGCGTCGAATGGCTTCACATACGGTGCCATCTGAGTCATCTACTGAATCTACTAAAATTACACCTTTAATTGCATTTAAGATTTCTACTCTACGCGCATACTCCATGAACACAAAACCTTTTTTTCTAAAAAGCCAACCATCTGAGTTAGCAACGATAATGACGTCACCATATTCAGCAGCCTCTTGAATCATCCTTATGTGTCCAACGTGCACGGGATCAAACCCTCCTGATACCATCACGGTTGGACGGGATCCGTTTTCTTCGTCAAACATATCTTTATGTATTACCATTTTTTTTCCTTGTTAATTTATTTGGTTTCTTTTGACCCAACATTGTTCAGAATGACAATAAACTAATTTTGTTCTTGATAAGTTATTAATAACCTTATTTCTTATTTCGTCGTGAACAACACTTTTGTCTAACACTACTATATCATTAGTCTTTTCATTTTTATACTTTGATTGTGGATATAGTATATAAAATATAATCGATGCCAATAATAAACCCAACGCAAAAGACATTAACATGTCTCAAGCCCTCCTATTGCCCTAACAATATTTAGTTCAAGGCAATAAATACATCTAGGATTTATTTAATTGATAATATGGGTCTCTTGTGATCAAAATTAGTAAATCTGAAGGCAAAGATTCAACGAAGCCTTCTTTGAGCCATAGGACAGTTACCCTATCGATCGCCGGGAATTGTTCACTATACATAGTATATCCAAAATAGTGGCCTCTTTTGATATTGATTACTAAGCCCAATAAGGGTCCATCAGAACTCCAAGCTATAAGCTCACTTTCTTGCACCACATCGCCTATCTCAAATCTAAATTTTTCAAATGTTTCGGTCACGTAATAATTATGACCAATCGTATGATTCGTTCCCTATGATTTTTAATAGGACTGCTTAATTAGTTTTGTTAATTGTGCCCTATCTAAACCTTTGTAACGTCCATCGCCCAAATCCCTAGAGGCAGCGAGGCCGCGCAGTTCTGGCATTCTCATTTTAGCCAATTTTTCATCAGATGGGCACGGCTCTGCCGGTGTGGCCGCGGCGGTCTCTTCAGTGTCCTGTTCATGGATACTAAGCTCATCTACGTCAGAGGCTAAGCCTAAAAACTTCTTTATTTCTTTAATTAACCAGTTCATATTACTTTGTTCCTTATTTTTTTGATGTCATTTCGTGCATGTGTTGAATATTTTTTCTTTTAGATTCCACTACAATATCAATTTCCTCAGTAGGCAAGTCATATTCTTCTTTTATTTGCCACAAAGATTCTTCAATTTCATCTTGAATTTCAGAACAGCATAAAGATTCGGTAGAATTATCAACTTCTACTTTTTTTCTAAACCAATTAAACATTTTATCTTCCTTATATGGTGGAGGTGGCGGGATTCGAACCCGCGTCCGTGATATGTCCCAAGTCAAATCATTCACAAGCTTAGTCAATTTACTATCACAAATCGACAAAGATAGTCGGTTTCCACTGCGCTTACCGGCCTGTTGCGCTCCACCCTCCCGGGGATCCATTGAAGCGGTTTTTGTACATTAGCACTGCTCACTGCTAGTTTGCTCAAATTGGATAGAAGGCCTTGAGCAGCCTCCCTACTAAGCGGCTAAGCGCTGTTCGAAGTGTAAGTTGTTGTTTGCAACTAAGTTGTTTGAACTGTTAAGGCCGTATCTAGCCTGCTTGCATTCGACTCTTTCAATACCACGTCGAAGCCTATATCACCCCCCTCGTTCTCTTCACTATTACACCTACTGGTGTGTGTTCTTTATCATCTAGCCAAATCAAAGTTTCTTTTCCTCGTTTTACTTTCTCAGCAAATACGAATCCAAGTTCTTTTGTAGCTTTCTTGATAGCAGCATCTTCACTAGTGTGCTTACTTACTAATTCACCCTGTATATAGTGTCCATTCCATTTGTATACTTTCCACATTATAGCTTATCCTCTATTTTTAGTCTTACATATTCATCACCAAAACCAATGTGTGCATCATATAATCTCATATTTCTGTCAATATAATAGTAAGTCGGGAATGCACTCAGTATATAACCATTCTTGCCTGTAGGATCTAACATTTTTTCTCTAGAGCCCTTTAAGACAGGTGCTGTTTCAATATTATGTTCGCTTGTCCAACGTTGGATTTCATCTTCAGTTGGTTCTGAAGCACCTACATATCCATCTACTAAAACTGTTACAATTTGTACATTATCGCTTGCATATGAATCTTGCAGAACCTGAACGCTATCTGCGGCTACATTACACGGATGGCACCAGCCGGCTGAGATATCTAGTACTATTATATCACCTTCGTGACTGTGTAAATCCCAAACATCCCCGTTTTGATCTTCAAGTCTAAAATTGCATACCTTATCTCCAATGTTGACTTGCTGACAATCTTCTGTTGGCATAACTCCGATCGGTTCCCAACTTTCAGATGGGTCTATTACACCGGTGTGTTTTGGTTCTTCAGTTTTTAATTTAGCAGGATTACAACATAGGGCTAATAAGCTAACAAAAAATAAGCTTTTCATTTTCACCTCTGTAATAAATAGGCCTTATTATAATTATTGATATATTCGGTTGCGGATCTTTTGCTCACCGCAGCTGACCTACAGTTTAGTTGTTTCAAACCCCCTGTTTTGGAAGCTCGTGATAGATGTGGAGCTACCGTTACTTGATATATATACCGAATAGTTTTGGTTTTCAAATATCTTTATCTGTAAAATAATTATTTACTTTATAGAATTTTGCGATTCTATTAAATTCTTTATAGGTTAGGCCTAAAAATCTAGCTGCATCTTTTTTTGACTTAGTAGCTGAGATTGCAAACTTTATAATAGATTCTTTAATAATATAATCTGATCGTTTCCAGATGTCAAACCCATACATTCTGTTTTTTGTATTTGATGCTGACAATTCAAACTTTATAGCTATCAAGTCTTCTAATGTAATATTGCCTATGGTTACTAATTCTTTATCAGTGATCATGTTTGTATTTTTTAGTTTTTTGATAACTGAATAATTATGGCTTTTTCTACTCATATTATATTATATGACAGCTTAACTTTCTTATGATAGTATATACTAACTTAACTAATATAAACTTTCTATAGCTTTCAATCGCCGTCACAAACTAACTATAATGCTAATTTTCGAGTTTGTCAAATAAAAATTTAAAATTTTGTTTTAGCCTTCAAAAGACAATTCCGGCACATCTTCATCCGGCTCGGGTTCCTCTGGGGCTTCTTCTGGCTCTGGTTCATCTTGGCCTGTAGCAGCACCCTTAGTTTCGTAATCAACTTCGCCCTCTGGTTCGGTTACACTTTTAGCCATTTGATCATCAAAAATATTAAACCAGACCTTCATGTTAGTGATCAGATAATCATAAAAAAGAGAAGAATCTTTTTCATTATGTAATTTTGCATAAACTGGCAATATAACACCTTTGGTTGCTTCCCACGCGTCCATTGCAAAATCTCGACCAGTCATTTCTTCGTCTTCTAAACCTAATTCACGACTAAATTTCTGCTCATCCGATTCTTCTTCTTCCTCTGGCTCGGGCTCTTTCTCCATATCGCCCAAGGGCCTAAATTTACTCATATCTGGCTCTGTTTCATCATCCATGATAGTGAGTTTGAAATCAGCTTCCTCATTCAGGCCTTCGTCTATACCTTCATCGCCTTCAGAGGCCTCATCAGCCGCATCTTGATTTAGGTCAATCGGTAGAAGCTCTTTCATAATTGATCTTAAATAGTGCGCACGAAACGAGCGTCTTTGCTCTTCATCAGTAGTCAACTCTTTATAAAATCTTTCAACATTTGGAACGACTGTATTCAAAACCGAATCTAATTTATTCAAGCCCGTGCTGTCACTTGGGGGTTCGATACTACCGATACCAGTTTTTTCGAATAGTTGCATTTCTTGTAGAGCAAACTGACGGATCAAAGAACGTAATTTATTTTCATTATCTGTTCTTTTTTGCTTGACTCCACGAATCAAATGTCTTATACTTTCTCTGAGGGTTTTTTCTTGTTCTTGGTTCATAATATTATACCTTTGTCTATAATTAGGTCCATCACCTCTTCAATTATATCATTGCTGATAATTTCTTGCACATTTGTGCGGTTTTTTCTACGCGATGAAGATCGGAAAGGGTGCTTGCCCCCAGCGCCTCCTGTTACATGGCCACCACCAACGGATGACAGTTCATCTACATTTGGCTTGCTACCGTGTGGTAAATCAAGTCTGGCCAACACTGGTGCTAACCTGTCTCCAAAAAAGGAATATAAGAGCTTCACGGCCATTTCGTGCCGCGGCCCACCTAAGAAAGACATCAGATATCTAGCATCGCTAGCACTTAGATCTGATATATCACCTTTCTTTTTCTTCGTAGGAAGATTTTTTAAAATGTCGCTATTTTCATCTGACGTAATTAACTCAACGTAATCATCGCCGTGTTTGTAAGGTTCAACGGGTTTACTATCAACAGTGGCGCCCGGCATTACTCTTTTGTCAGCATTATTGATAATATCATCCCATCTATTGGAGTCTCCGCCTTTGGTTGAAGCGCCTAAAATAACATGATCTCCGTCTCTTATCTTACCAATTTTTGGAGACAAAAAATCATAAACTGCTGATATTGGAGAAGCAGTTGTAACTGGAACTATTTCTACATTGCTGACACTACCCAGATAAAGGTCTAATATTGCTTCAGCGTCTGCTCGCTTCATAATTTTACCATTAGGTAACGGCCGTTCATTCTTTGGATTTTCTGGTTCAGACACTAAAACTAGAACTTTACCATTTTCTCCTGCTATTTTGTTGACCATATTTGCATATTGAGCTATCATATAAACATGACCCAGATGTGCCGGTTTAAATGAGCCCGGTACCAAAGCGTATGTCATCCCACCGCCAATTGGCCCAACAGGATCTCCATCTTCATCATCACCAGTTATTGTTATTAAGAAATCATCATCTTCTTCATCGTGTTCGCCTAAGCGAGGCATCTGTGGAGGGTAAGGGTCACTGGTGTGTTTATCCTTTGGAAAATCTCCCTTTTTTTCTAATAATGAATTTACATGCTCATAAACTGCATTATAAATCGTTTCTGAGGCGTTTTCTTGCTCAACTATGTCAATTATTGCCTTACCGCTCATAATGTCTTCAAAGACAAAAGAAGGCAGTTTCTGATAGGAATGCTTGGCATTGGCAGCCTCTAACATCCATTCTTGTAAAGACTTGGTAATTGAAGTTTCGTTGGAGATTTTAATCGTAAATGGCGTTGATAGGTTATATGATGATTCTCTCACTGCATAAACACCCTTATTACCATCAACAATAAATTCTCCTGTTATTTTGAATACATTACTCGTTGTTTTATCACCAAACCGCATGCCGGGATTTATGACGACACCTTCTTGATCAACTGTATTTCCAAACTTATCATATTTTGTAACTAAAGATTGCTTGACTGTGTTTCCTAATCTTCTGGCAGCTTCATAAAATATCGCACCATAAACAGCCTTCTCACAATCATCCAAGGCTCCACTAAAATCGCAACCTTCTTCTCCTATGGGGACTATATTATCTAATGGTACCTGTCTGTCGATTAATTGGTCATGCATCCATTTAGTGAACGGGCCCTTTTTCGAGCCATCAACAAGGGTTATGTCTGGTTTATAGGGAAAGTTAATTGCGATATCAAGCCAACTTTTTAAAGTTTTGGTAACGGCTTTTTCATCATTAATCCGTATAACAAGCTTGCCATTCAGTGTATATTCAATATTTTTCTGTAATTGATTAATCGCTGACTGAGTTGCGGATGCTATATCCCTGTCAGATGCGTCCGGACCCAACTCATGATCAACTCTTACTCCCAAATCTCCGGGCCCAAGAATAGCGTAGGGCTCTCCAACAGAATTAAGTGGCGCGTTAACTCGACACAGTTCAGCTAGTTCATCCAGCGCGCTTGGATCAAATTTAATCGACACACTAACATCAGTGGATACCTTGTCTACTAGTTTGCCGTCTTCATCGTATACCTGTATAGTAGGACGTTCTGCGCCGGGCCTTTTAACTACTCCCTTCCTAACTACTTGGTAATATTGGCTTATATTTAAAAACGTTATTGAATCAAAAGAATAATAAATTGCGTTAGCTCGACCAAGACCTGTTTCTGGGTTGATATCATCTTCTTTTCTTTGAATATACTCTATATTAATGAATTTGGTTGGATCTGCATTCCCATTCTCATCAATCAAAGTTAAATTGCGGAGGATAGCCCCCACTCTTTCTGGATTTGAGTCGTAGGTATTTTGCATCATATTGATTAAACCAGCAGAAGACCCTGCTAATCCTTCATTGAATTTTACTTCTCCGTTCTTCTTAACCTTTGTGAATCGTTGCTTTAATTTGTCTAAAGTAACTCCATTAACATCAAGAGGAGAGTGTGAGCCTCTGTCAACTGCAAACTGTATTTTGCCGTCTTCGCGCTGTACAACTTTGATTGCGTTATTGCTACCGTCAAGTTTTAGACTTGATCCTTGACCACTAGTAAATTCTTCTGAACGCAAATAATCAGGTATAGCCCTAAAAAGAGCTATAATATCACGTCCAGTTTCTACTTCATCCAAATCATGTGGATGGCGCATATGTCCGCCAGAGCCACCCATTATTCGCTACCCTTTGATTCTTCTAAAATAGTCAACTGTTCTTGCAACGTATGAATCTGGCTTTCCATTCTTCTCGCGTACTTTCGTATTTCTTGCAACTGTGCTCTGGCTAGCTGTACTCTACGTTTTTCTGTTACGGTTTTTGGTTTAAAATTTGATATAATTTCTTTCAAGCCTTGTAGATAAGTAAATATTGTCTTATCTTCGATAGACTCTTCTATAATAAATTTTTGCCATTGGTTGTCAATTGACATATTCTTGGTTCCTAATTGTTATTTTGTTTTTTTGATTGGCTTTTCAATTTTTTTGTCTGCCACTGGCTTAGTTGCTTTCTTTGCAACCTTTTTAGTAGTAACAGCCTCTTTAACATCAACTTCTTTTTTCGGTGCCTCAGTCGTGACAGCCTTTTCAGACGCTGGTGTATCAGCAGGCGCCTCAGCCAGTCTAGCATCTCTTCTTCTTCTTCGGACCATTCTTTTCCAACTTTTACCCATTTTCATTTCCTCCTTTTAGGTTATTGTTATTAGATTCTTGCATAAATTCATCGTCGTCGGACATTTCTATAGCATCTACATCGCCGGTTAGCCCACGAAGGTCTTCCACGGCGCCTAAGATTCGGTCAATAATCGCATCTAAATCCATGTCATCACCGAACCCATCGTCAATATCAAGACCGATTTCCTCGTCACCTGCGTCCATATCCCCGCAGGCCCCTTCTTCAACATCTTCAACTTCTTCGTTTGTGGGCTTTTTACGATCTTCATCCCCACCGGCTTTCTTAGGTTTTTTATCAGCCCAATCAGGAATATTATCTCCGTCAGCATCAGGTTTGCCTTTTTTCTTCATTGGCTTATGATCACGCTTACCCGGATCATGTGACTCAGCCAAAGACGCGTCTGTAATTTGAATGTCTTCAGCAGCAACATTCTCTAAAATTGTTCCGTCTGTCAATTTCATATCGTAATGGGAAATATGTCCATTTTTATCGGGTTCAACATGCTGAACTGCCTCTGCCATTTCAATTTTCCCATTGTGGTTAACGCCACCATGGTGGATACAATAATGACTTGGAGCAAAAATATGTTCTCCTTCTTCATTAATAAGTTCTTTGTGGTCTTTTTCTTTTTTGCTTTCATTTAACTTGTCAAGATCCATTTTGAACCCCCAAGCTTCGGAAAGGAGATTTTTTAATTCTCCATTCTTCCATTTTTTAGTCGACATATTATTAGCTCCTTTTTGCAAATATTCGTAATAAATAGTGTTATTTTCTTCCAAAAGGTCAGTAAAATCACGGAGGCACATACTACCCTGCTCGTTAGCTTCCGCTTCTAATTTTCTAAGATGTGGGTTTTTTTGTGCATAACCTTTTCCGGAGTAACCAGCGTCATTAAACATACCCTCACAATTTTGTCTGTGGTGAACGAGTTCATGCCCAAGAGAACGCAGTATATCTTTAGGGTGTCTACCGGTTATATACAAAAATACACATTCTGTTTCATGATTGTAATAGGCGGTTTTGCCTAGAGGATTGTTCGCGTTTTGGTGATCCTGTTTTAAAAACAATCTAGGCGGCCGCGTAAACCCTATATGCTTTTGCGCATAAGGCATAAATTGTTTTATTAGCGATACTAAATTTTTGTGGTCATACATATTTCAAACCTTCTAAATAAATAGTTACTCATTTTTGTTTTCGTTAGAGGTCTTTGAAACTAGCTTTAAACTTGCAGTAAAAAATTCTATCTCCTCTCTGGGTCCGTTAATTGGTATTACGGTGGACACTGAGACCAGCCTGTTACTGCGAAATTTATTCTCAATACTAGCAATAATGCCGTAATTCACTTCCCAAGCTTCTCCAGCATTGTTATAGGTCGACCATTCAACTATATCACCTATGTTAAAACTTTTGGCAGTTAATTCTCCAAAAGGCGGTTTCTGTTTCATTTTTATTCTTTTGTAAGAGGCTTTAGCTCTTCTTAATTAGAACAATAAGAATAGAAGCGAGCAAAGTAATAGCAGTAAATTGAAAATCTAAAAATGCATACGATGCCCAAGAAGTAACTAAGACCCCAAGGCTTATCCAAAAAATGTGCCTAAAATGAAAAAGCATCAATCGTATCCTGTGTGTAAAATTTCATCTTTATTAATTCTAACAATCTTGCCAGTTAATGTGTATATTAAAATTCTATCTCTGTCGTCTAAGGTGTCATCTATAATAAATGCTTTCTGTCCGCGAATAACTTTTGTAAATGTTCTTTCATACGGCTGATAACAGTATAAATAATTTTTATCGGTTGAGATTATGGCAACTTCTGGCAAAAGCTCGTCATCTTCGTCAAGCGACCCTGCGATTTGTTTTATAATTATTTTTACTTTTTCTTTTATTTCTTTTAAGTTGCTCATCACTATAAATAGAATTTAGTAATGACAAACTAGTGTCGGATGCCTTTGCTTCTATTGTTTCCATACCCAAAAGAAAGGCTTTATTTAGTTCCGAGAAAATATCTGCTTCTTTTTCCATAAAGAAAATCTTATTATATGATGTCCATTTAATAACAAACTCGTTTTTATCACTGAAAATCACAACACCAATCTTTATAGGCTCGGAAACAGATGGGTGATTTTTAGCCACCAAATCACCTATTTTAAAATTTAACATTTATTAAACGTAACACGAATAAAAATTTTTGCAACTAAATTAAATGTGCATAGGCCAGAATAAACCCAGTAATTGCTTGAGCTATCATGAAAATAGTAATTGCTTTTGTTTTAAATTCTTTTAAATCTTCTAATTCTTCAAGCGCGTTCTTTAATTGTGGTGGTGAAGCAATGTCATCCATTTTTTCTTTCCATGTTTTTAGATCCTGTACACGGTCTTCTCTAGCTTTAAGTTCCGTGAGTTGACCCTTTACATCTTGTAGCTCAGCGCGCAATGCTTCAATCCCGCTAGCCATCGTTTCTAATTGTTGTAAAACTAACTTTGAGTAGGTTTCCCACCCATTTCCATCACTAGTCATTATCGTTCCTCCACGATTTAATTAGTTTGTTATCCAGCAAGAAATAGAGATTAATTCTCGTCGACTACATTTTCGTCGATATCTTTTGCGTAATCCACTTTTCTTGCTCTAATTGTTGCATTCGGATACTCATCAGCCAGAGCTTGAACTGCCTTAACATTTTTTCCAGCATCATCAAAAAATAAAACATCCGTGGCACCATCTTGGATACGGCCGGCGATCCATGCAGCCTTACGTTCCGCAGCTGAGTCCCCTAAAAGGGCAAATGTAATTTTTGAAGTATCAATTCCTATGCTTTCAAGATACTTCCTAATAGGCTCTTCAGCATTTTCATGTCGAGCCGTTAATATTGCAATTTCTCGACCATCAGTCCCGGCATTAATTGCATTATGAAGAATGTTAGTAATTTGCTGAATTTCTCTAGGGTTGATGACGTAATCAAACTCCGTAAAATCGTATTCGTATTCAGGATTAACGGTATGAACAGCATATTCTTCAGGAGTCATAACCATTTCTTTGCCGTCATCAGTGGTAACATAAATTTTAGAATCTGATTTTACAATTGTATCATCAAAATCAAAAACACGAAGTTTTGATTCGCTTAAATACTTTCGCCAATTTTCAAGTAGGAGTTTCATTTATAGTTTTTCCCAAATTGGATAGGCTGTGGTCTGCCCAGAAATAGCACCAAAGGTTCCGTTATTGCCATTGCCGGAAATGTCTGCAATAGTGATTCCGTTTCCTTCACTAAACCTCCAATATCCCACAAGATCATCGGTACCTGCATAGTTATGGTTAATCCCATTGTTATAAACTTGATTAGCAAAGGTCCCATCAGAATCCTTGCAGACATTATAAATAGCTACATTAGTAAGAGCACAAGCAAAGCCTTGAGTATATGAATCATCGGTGTTACGACCTCCAAAATATATTGTCCTAGCTGAAGCTTGGTTGGCCCAACGAGTATTGGTATTGCTAGTCATTCTTGGATCATTATTTATCCACATTCTAACTTTCCTTTCGCCTGCTCCTTTATCATCGCCAGTATATGTT
>Ga0209232_1000029_pt1 | contig 86840 bp, 72 predicted proteins | sample ETNvirenome_2_60_FD_184066 | JGI IMG/M metagenome (GOLD analysis project Ga0209232, IMG submission 184066) | Marine viral communities from the Pacific Ocean - ETNP_2_60 (SPAdes) (version 2) | ecosystem: Environmental > Aquatic > Marine > Oceanic | place: Pacific Ocean | collected 2013-06-22 | reverse complement strand
GTATAGTGGTGAGATCCATAATGTATTTATTGATCCTATGCATATTGGTGCAGTACCTGATGATGAAGATGGTGCGATCAGATGTTTACAGTATTTTGTACATTCTTCTTTGGCAGGTGTAAATGGTTCTATATATCATAGTTCTACTTATGCTGCACAAACAGATGAGGAATGGAACAAAATGAGAGCCGAAGCTGTACAAGCTAAGTCTGAATGTAAAATAGAATGTGATAAGGAAGTGTCAGAATTAAATGCACTTTAATTAATAATAATAATAGAGCGTACGTCTTGGGGGATGTTTAAAACTTGGTCGTCGTCCGCACCCCTGAATTTTAGTACTTTGTGGGGCGTACGCTTTATTATTTAAATACAATAATTATGGGAATTGGTGAAACAATAGAGTCTTTATGGGAAGACAATTCAAACGAATCTTTATTTGGAATATTGCCAGAATTACCTGAAGATGGCCCTGTCGCTTTAATAGACGGTGATAGCTTACTTTATTATGAAATGGGTAAGGCTACACTAGAGGAAGCAATGGTGTGCTTAGATCGCAGGATAATAGATATTTTGGCAAGATGCAATACTGCAAGGTTTGCAGGCTTTTTAACTATAGGAAGATGTTTTAGATACGATGTAGCTAAATCACGACCCTATAAAGGTAATAGAAAAGGTGGAGCAAAACCTCCTATTTTTTATGCTTTAAAAGAATATATACAACAAACTTGGAACTTTAAATTTGTAAAAGGATTAGAAGCAGATGATTTAGTAGTTGCTTATAAAACTGGCAACTCTATTTTATGTAGTCCAGATAAAGATGTTATATATCAGACAAAAGGAAAACATTATAACTACGGAAAAACAGAATGGATCACAATAAACAGCACAGAAGCAGAGTACTTTTTATGGAAGCAGATGTTAATGGGAGATCCTGGTGATGGCGTGCCTGGCGTGCCAAAAATAGGCCCTAAAACAGCTGAATTAATATTAAAAGATCAAAAATTAACAGATATGCCTACTGTGGTATTAAATAAATACATTGAAAAATTTGGAATTCAAAAAGGAATTAGTATCTTTGGAGAGACGTTTAACTTATTATATATTCTGCGTTCAGCAGACGACGTGCTTCAGTCCACAGGTATCGAGCTAGAGGAGCTTGAAATTTTTAATGTAAATATTTTAAATACCAACAGTAATGACAAAAGTTAAATGCGATATCCCTAAATATTCAAATATCGGGGCAAATATTGTTAGAATTTCTGGAGGAATGAAGTCCGTTAAACCTCATTATTATGAGAAGGACATCGTTTCTTTAGAAATATCTAACAAAATAATTTCTAGGGGAGAAATTATAGATCTTAATAAAAATTCCTTTAAAGTAAATATCATATCACGAAGAAAAACTAATAACATTGAGTATTACGACTTAAAAACATGTAACAAAAATAAATCATCATTATTTTTAACTCCTATGTTAGGAGGAACAAGAAATTTATGGCATTATAATAGACTTCATTTTAATACTTTTGTAGGTATAGATAGGTTAGATGACAAAATTACACTTCTTTATAAATATTCTAATGATGCTTTATTTGCAAAACTTAGAAACACAGTTAAACAATTTAAAAACTTTTATAGTTACGAAATTATAAATGATGGAATTTTAAAATACATACTACTAACATTTACCGTACCCACCAAACATTATAAACATTTTGACCTTTTTCTACAAGGTAAGTATTCAAAGTTTTCACGAGAGTTTAAAATAAAAATACTTGAATTTCATGAACTTGAAGCAGACCATTTTATTGGACAAATTTTATTTAAGTCTAAACGTAGAAAAGCCAGATTAGAAAAAAAGATTGGAGAACATTTACCTGATGATGCAGAATTATTCAGTATACCTAATCTTAAAGATGAACTATTTAATAAAAATTATTACGTATGAAAAAAGTATGGAGACACCACTATGAAGAAGATTTTTCATTTGAGCCTTGCGATGTACCAGACGGGTTACAACCTGACACACCGTACACAGTAACTGAAATGAAAAATTTGACATTTGCAGCAGATTTAAAAAAAGAAGCTAAAAAAATTGTAGATCTATTAACAGAAAAAAATAAAGCTTATGGTAATAGCGCATTAAATCCAGCTAATATATTTAGCAAATTAAATGCAGAAGAAGCTTTATGTTCTAGAATAGATGATAAATTAATGAGAATTAAAAATAAAGGAATTACGGATAAAACTGAAGATACAGTTGATGACTTAATTGGATATTTATTTCTGTTAAAAATGGCGATAAAAGAGAAAAAGGGCGGTTAATACCCCCTTTTTGACTGGTATCTTCCTTTTAATCAGTTCTACTATGTTTATCTGCTGCAAAAGGTTCAAGTGGTCTAATTAATTTATTACCAGGAATAAATTTAAACCCATAATATCCACCATTATACTTATCATCTTTATCGTCTCTACCTGTAACAGCATCAAGTAACTCATCTACAGAATTACTACTAAATTGAATCAGTTGACTACCTAAACTAATTAATGGTAACCCAGACGCTCTAGGACCCGTAAGTTCTCTTAGATCTAAGAAAAATGCAGTTTCTCTATATACTCTATTCATAATATTATGAAGCTTTCTACCTGACCAACTTTCTCTTATATCTATATCACCATCTTCGTCCCAATCTCCTCCAAGGCCCATTAAAGTTAACATTAACAATAATACTGCACGTAATTCAGCTAGCCCTGCTCTAAGATTTGCACGTTTTAATTCAATAAATTTTTCAAATTCTGCTGTATATTCAGGATCAGACTCATTTAAAAGTCTATTACCTTTCATATATTGAGGATCTCCAATATGTTGATTTAAAAACTCTTCAAATTGTAATTTAGCTTTCCCTTCTTTTAAATCCCATTTAGCTAATCCAAATGTTCCTACATCTACTCCAATTTTTAATATGTCTTTTCCTATTTCTGTAGCTAAAGATAAATAAGAAACTTCTGTGTCTATAGCTTGTTTAATAGAATCAAAAGTCTTATCTTTACCAACATTTCTAAATAAACTTCTCCATGTACCCTCATCATAATGATCCATTACATGATCATAACGTAAAGATGCAAATCTTTCATGCGCTAAAGCAGGTAACCAAGTTCTATAATGCATCATTAATCTACCTATTAAATGTTGATTAAATAATGCTTTATCATTAACATTCATTGTACCTTTTACTTTACTAGAAATTCTTTGTACTCTAGCCTGGAAAGTTCCCCAAGCATTTAATGCTCGATTATTTTTTTCTTGTAAAGCTTCTAATTCTTTTTGAGTTATATTTTCTTTAGCTTTTTCTTTTTGAAATCCTTTTAAATTAACTTGATATTTATTTCTTACAGAGCCCATTTTCCATTTAGGATCTTGAACTGCATCTATAGACTCATAAATAGATTTTGTACCTTCAGGTAACTCTTTAATACGTTTTAACTCTCCTGTTTCAGGATGTATCCCGTGATTTTTAGCCATTGCTACAGCAAGTACTGCGTCAATAGTTTTATCTGCTCGCGCTAAAAACTCAAAGAATCTATCTGTTTGCATATACTTAGTTCTAAAATTAGTAGATAACATGTCCCCACGTCTATGAATTTCATCAATTAAACTAAGTTCAAAAAATTCAAATATTGCTTGAATTTTAGGATCCATAGACAATAAAGATTTTTGTGCAGATAATAATTGTTTAGTAGTATAATGTATTCCTTTAGAAGATTGTGTAAATGTGTTTACCATACCTGCTCCAAAAGCACCTAATGCAACAGGTACACTTAATCCTAATGTTGTTAAACTGTGATAAGATTTTAAAGAAAGGATAGTTTTATTTCTACTGACTCGCCCTGGAGTTACCACATCTTGTGTTTTTAAACTTCTACCATAAATTTCTTGATCAATAACATCTGTAATAGTTTCCGCATTGGCACTTTGAACTTTTTTTCTAACTTCTCCTGTAGAGTCTATCACTAATTTACCAAATACATCTGTTTGAAGCTCTTGCGCTGCAGGAAATTTATCAGTAAGCATTCTTTTTAATAGACTTAACTGTGGAAGAACTTCCATATTATACTTATACTGATAAGCAGCTTTACCTAAAAGATATAAACTTTTTCCTAATTCTTTTGATTTTAAAGAATTGTCTGGTGAACCATCTTTGTTAAAGAGTTGTACTGTATGTAACCTAGGAATTTGTCTCATAAACTCTCCATTTTCGTCGAGAAATCCAAATCCTTGTTCATGTTGACGTACTTGAAATAGATCAGTAACAGCCTGTGTAATTTGATTAATATTAAATCCATCTTCCATCATTGAAGCAAATAGATCTTTTTGTACGTCAGCGATATATCCTGCATGTACATCTATACCCATCATATTGGCAAATTTCCAAGCCATTTTTTCATGAAACTCTCTAAATCTAGATAAAGCAGGGCTCTTTTCAATTTCTATTTGTTCTTTAGATTTAAATTTTTGTTTTACTCCTGCTTTTAATTTTAATCCAAATCTACCAGTTAAGTTTTTAGGATTTAACCAAGCAGCATCAAAACTTTTTACATCCCATCTAGACAATAACCTTTCAAGTTCTTTCTTTTGGTTTTGTGTAAAACTGCCGTCTTGATTTGATTGCATAGTCTCTCTAACAATCTTTTCCATATCAGCTTTCATAGTATGGAAATTAAATTTTCCTTTCTTTTCAAAAAAAGCAGGATTTATTTCAAAATGTTCTTTTATCCAAGAAACATTACCTGTCTCTAAAGCCTGTTCTTTTTGTTCTCTCCAACTTTCATCCCATCTAGAATAAAAATTCATTGTATAAGGATTAATAAGTTTATCATAAATTTGAACTCCTGTATGGCCAAACTCTTCTATTACAGCATTTTGAATATCTTCTATTTCTGCAGCTAATTCTTTTGTAACTTGTGTGATCTTAGAATTAATATCTCTTTTAGTTAAATAAATAGCACGCATGTAAGGATTAGTTTGTGCAGATAAAGGTATCATTAATTTACCTATACCTGTTATAGACGTGTTATAATTAGTTATAGATTGAGGATCCATTCCTAATTTTTTTACATAATCTTGAGCTCTTTCTACTATTTTGTTTTCAATTGCTTCTAAAGTAAGTTGTAACACTCCTACATCAGAAAGTAATTTTTTAATATTCTCTTTTTCTTTTTCCATTTCTTTCCACAACTCTTCATTTTTTCTACCTGCATCTTCCTCAGATTTTTGAATTTTTCCATAATGATCCATTAAATCTTGTAGTTTTAAAAACCCTTCAAAATGTTTTAGATCTAAATAAACTTGTTGTAGCTCATCATCTTTCATGTATTTTGTATTAACACTTCCATCTTCATTTTTCTCATTTTGATTATTAGAAGCTAATCCCTCTTCAGCTCTTTTACGAACCCTAAACGCTTCTATAATTGCACTATCCACATTCTTTTTTAATGCTAATCTTTTTAAAATGTTTCTTGAAAATCCTATTCTTTTAGTTAATACTTGTTTCTTTTGAAAATTAGCATCTCCTTTTTCTTTTATTAAAATTGCTAATCTATCTCTTTCTTTTGTAATTAACCTATCGATACTTTCTATACCTGTTTTTTCTCCTGCTACAGGAATAGGTTCTAAAAAGCCTGCGTCTGGATCTTCTTTTAATATTTTCTTTTCTTCTGCAGTATATAATTCGCTTAAAAAATGTCCCCCCATCTTCATTGAAACGACTCTAGAAGTAGGTTTACCTTTTACGACTTCATAATATACAGCCACAGGAATAATTCTAGATTCAATAACATCAGTAATACCATATTTATCTAATAATGCTTGTTTATATCCTGAAATTTGAACATCGTACTGCTCTGTTTTATCTGCCCACGGATCACTTTTTAATACACGTTGTTTATTACGCCAGTGTAAATGCATTTTACTAGGAGTAGAAAACTTATAATCATAAATAGAAGCAGTACCATTACTATAAATTACTAACAAGTCAATTGTACCCCCTGCGTCTTCTGTTTTATTAATAACAAATTGTTCAGGTCTATAAATAGGAGATTGTTCAGGATCAATTTGTTTTTGTATATTAGCAGTATGTTTTAATAAAGCTTTTAAATTTGCATTTAATAATCTAAAATGAACATCGTTAAACCCATACTTTTGTTGTATTTGAAGTAAAGTGGTTTCATCACTTTTAATATTTTTATCTTTTGTGTGATAACGTAATAATGCCTCTAATGTATTGTGACCTGCAGTACCTGTTGCAGCTCTTTTAGCCATTACCTCTTCCCAGAATTTTTTTTCTTCTTTACTTTGATAAGGTAATTTTCTACCTTTTTGTTTTTGTAGATAGAGCAGTTGCGCAGCATCAGTCATCCTTACCTCTAAAATTTTTGAAGCGTCATCTTTATGTACATATCTTTGAATATATAAATCAGACTGATCAGTTAAAAGTTTCCAATATTTCTTTTCTCCAACAGGAATATCATCTTTTAATTCATAAACATCGTATTTATCTAGTCGTGTGACAATGTCTTTTGTTTTTGTATCAGTATTAGGCTGGCCTACAGAAGGCATTTCTAAATTAGGTAATACTACATTTCCTGCAGTTTCTTTTGCAGATAATAATCCTTGTGCTGCTAAATATTCATCTAAAGAATTATTTAGTATAAGTTGAGAACTTTGTACAAAAGCATTTCCTGAAACAGATCCCCATAACTTTTTAATCCAAGCTACTAATCTTTTTCCCCATCTTTCTAATCTAGATAATTTTTCAGGACTTTCTTGAAAAGAAGTGTCGACATGTTGAGAGTCTAAATTTTTATTTAGTAAATTTAAAGCTATTATTTTAGCCATAGCTTCTCTTTTTATTAAATCTTGATCTCCTTTATATTTTTGATAATAAAAATTATCTTCCTTCATCATATCTTTATAGATCTGATAAGAAGTAACTAACTGTTCCATACCAGTGTATAAAGGGGCTTGAGTTTCTCTTAATATTTCAACTAAAAAGTGAGCACCTTCTTCTGCAAAATCTTTTAAAGTAGCACGATCTTGAGCAATTTCAATTAATTTCTGCCCTAAACGAGCTCTAGCAGCTATAGATATAGGTTTATCTGTAGTTGTATCTACAAGATTATTAACAATTGATACATTAACATTGATACTTCTTAAAAAATTGTCTAGATTTTCTATTAAAGCAGTTTCTTTATTTTGAACATCTGCTTCTAAAAGAACTTTTTTGTATTCGATTGAATTGTTTCTAGCTGCTTGTACATAAGGTAATACACTTTCAAATGTAGGTTCAATATTGCTTTGAGAGTCTATCATTGCTCTATGATAAGTTGCATAAGCAAGATCAGCATCAGGTAATACTTCAGATATTTGAGTAAATAGAACTGAAGGTGTACCATTTTCTTGATACACTTCAATTACTCTTCCTTGATCATTTTTTATAACTCTACAAGCCATATTAACATTGGTTATTTAGATTATTTATATTCTCTTTCATTACTTCTTTTTCTTTTTCACTTAATCCTAAAGCTTGTTGAGTATCTAATGGTGAAGTTACTTTTTCACCTATTTGCGTATTACTTGTTTGAACTACAGGCGTTATTTCATAAAATACTTTCATATAATTTTTTGAGAAATTACCCATTGCTTTAGATTTTTTCATTTCTAGTGCAGTAGTGTACCCTAATTTTTTAGCTAAAACATTATAAATATCCCCCTCTTCTTTTATGCCAAATTTAGTGAAATTTTTATTCTTTTTCAAACTTTTAATATTAAAACCTCCAACCTCTTCAAGTCTAACTAATATTTTATTTTTAGAATTTTCAGACCATAACATATATCTACCTGAAGTTAATCGTTTAGCATTTAATGGTCTAGCCAATAATACTTGAGATCCTTTAGCTACATTTTGCACTGTAGAAGGAGTTACTAACAGATCTACTGTAGGTCTACTTTCATTATTAGCATTATGAATTGAAGGCCCTTCTTGAGTCTCAATTAATTCATTTCTAATTCCTTTAGCAGGCTGAAGCTCATATGTAAAATATGTAGAAGTAATACCTTCTGTTGTATTTTCTTCTATTCTTTCTTTTAAATCATTTCTCTTATAAAAGAAATGTAAAATTTTATCTTTAACAATTAATCCTTTTTGAGAAGATTTATAAGGTTTCATAATAACTACTCTAGGACCATAATTTTCAAGACTTTCAAAAGATTTATTTTCATTCCATTTTGGAACTGTAGAGTGCCATAAAGAATTTGTTATTTTTCTATCATTCCATTTATTATCTAAAAAGTTTTGATATATAACTTCTACTTGTTCATTAAATCTATCAATTTTAATATATTCAAGTACGTTTCTAAAAATATCTTTAGTTATTTTATTAACTTCTATTCCTGGGATCGCTTCAAAGAAAGATGTAGGACTATAAGCTATACCTGATTTTAATAATGAATACAGTATAATATCTTGTGCAAGATTTGGATCAGATGCTTGTATTTCTTGAAATTCATTTGCTAAAACATCTAAATCTTCTGTCGTTAATTGTTTATCTCTTAAAGTTAATTTATCAATAGTATATTCATATGAACTTGAATTTTGATGTGGAGAAATAACAGGACGCAAAGAAGATATAAAACCATTTAATCTTAAATCGTTATTACTTGTTTGTATATCTCTAATTCGTTTAGCTAAACTATTTTCTCCCACAAATAAAGATCTTAATCTATCTCCCATGTGATTGGTCCATCCTTTATTAGCAGAAGCTGTTTGATGTAATACATGTGCAGAAATATGATTATCAAATTGTTCTAATAAATATTGTACTGCTTCTGAAGTTGTACCAGTATTTAACTCATCTGTAGCCATTTGAACCATTTTCATTATAAATGGTAATTGATTAGTTTCTGATTTTGCATACTTTAAATCGAAATTACTCATAATACCAGGTCCAAAATTTGAAACAGTTTCAGATAATGGTTGTAATAAAGTTCCAGCAATCATTCTTTCCCAATTTAAAAATCTATTTTTTTGAGCTACCATATTTTGTAATGCAGTCATCTGAATAACTTCATTTCCATTTTTAAATTTAGCTGTATCAAAAGATGTAATAACTTGTAATTTTCTTAGATCTTCAGCAATATCTTTATAACGTAGAAAATCTTCAAAAATTTGCTTTTGCATAGCACGTTCTACTTCTGTCATTGAATTAGATTTACCAGAAAGTTTAGTTTTATAAACCATAGTTTCTAATAATCCTGTGTCATCTGTCTGGTTTGTAGAAAATTTAACAGGAGTAAGTAATGGTTCTGCTACATATGATTTTAATAAAGTTTCTCTTATTTTACTTTCTCTATATAAATCTTTTTTAGATCCATACATTTTAGTATGCTCTCCTTTTTGTAGATTAACTAACTCTAAATATTCTGAGATAATAGGTTGAGACATAAAGTATAATACAGTTTTTAAAGGTACTCCAGCTCTTAATAGTAACATATGTACACCTGCAGATGCTTTACCTCCGTTTACAAACATAATAAATGGATCTTTTTCTCCATCCACATAAGCTGTAATATACTGACGCATAGAATTACTAATCCTTGCACCATTTAAATCGTAAACATTACTTAAAGATACATTTTGATTATTTTCAAATCCTGCAAAATTAAAGACTGCATCTGAAGAGTTATTAATACCTAATCCTGCACGTTGTCCTTTAATGTAGTTTGTAATAGAGCTTGCCACGATTCCTGTACCCCCTAAAGTTGACCACATTTGATATGAAGTTTCAACCATTCCTTCAATACTTAACTTATCAAAAATATTATCTGTTTCAGTAATTAATGAAATTCCATTTTGTCCACCAATAATATTTCCTTTAGCTTCTCCATGCTGTATTTTTTTAGCTTGTATTTGATCAGCTATAGACTTAACTTCAAAAGCACCTACAGGAGAAATTAATTGATCAAAACTTAATTCATGAGATAACATATCTCTAATAAAATCTTGTAATCTATTTTGTAATACTGCTGTAGACTGCTGTTCAAATTGTGTTAAAGCTCCTTCATAAAACCCTAGATTAGACAATTCATTATCTAATGCTGCATATTCAGCTTCTTGCTCTTCTAGTTTTACTTCATTTTTAATTCTATTAAATGTATTAATAAAAGTAAGTAAATCTTGCCCACTACCAAATTGTTTGTAAAGTTGTACAGCTGCTGAAATATAAGCATTAGGATCTTTTATTCTTAACTCTGCAATACTTTCTATATTTTTAGAACGAGAAATAGTATTTGTATCAGCATTATATTCTACATTAGGGAAGAATAAAGTTAATTTATCAATATCAAAATCGGCACCTGCTTTTGCTACCATTTCATTAGGCACAATAATTCTAGATCCACTTTGAGGAGGTAAAAAATCTTTAACAATCATAAATTCAATAGAATTTAATCCTTCTGTAGGAATACGATATCCTAATATTTGTAATACATCTGGATCAATTTTAGCTCCTGGTTCAAGATTTGGTAAGAACGATTTATAACTATATGGTAAATATACTTCCATGCCCATAGTTTTACTATTTGCAGCTCTAGCATAGAAAGCTTCATCAGTTTCATTAGGTAATTGAGTAACATCTTTAGCATAAAACTTTAAAGGAGTTAAATCTAAACCTTCTTCTTTAACTTGGTCTATAGTAGCAAATACTCCTCCTTCATTTTGTATACTTAACTCATATCCCATAGAAGACTGTATTACACTCATCTCTCCAGTCATCTTTCTTCTGATCACGGTGTTATTAACAATAGAGTATAAAATATTTTCTATTCTATTTTTTTCAGGAAGTTGATTTATTAACGTCGTTTCAGGAGATCTGAAAACTGCCATAATAGCTTGTTGTGTATGAATAGGAAGCTCTCTTCTTTGTAATTCCTCTAGAATAGAACGCTCTACTGCTTTTTTATTTCTTTTGTTAATTAAAGTAAATGTGCTTCCTTGTGGTGTCATTATTTCAATAAAACCTAACTTTCTAGCTAAATTATTTACATCTTTCTTTATAATTTCAGTATTTAAAGAATGATAATAATTAATAGCTTGCTCAAATGTCATATCAGGTTTAAACTCTTTTCCTATATAATTAGGATTTAATTGCCCATTACTATATATATCAGAAGGTAATAAAGAAGTACCCTGTGTTGGTGCAGCTACTGATTTTGAAAACTTAAATTTAGGATCTACTTGAATCCCAAAATCATTTAAATTATATGTAACAAATGCTCGTTCATCTTGTAAAGGCATAAACACTCTAGTTTCATTATCTAGTATAGGATCAAATCCTCTTTCATTTTGTACTGCCCCTACTTTTGTACTAGACTCGAAAGTAATATAATCTAAACCAAAAGAATTCATTTCTTCAAAAATATCATCCATTACAGTTCTTTGGTTATTTGCAATAGTTGAAAGTGTTTTAGATAATTGTGGATGAACTGGATAAAGTGCAAATTTATCTCCTTTCTTTAAATTTACGCCGTCTAAGTTTAGATCTGCAAATACTTGTGGTTTTATAGGAGGTAAATGGCCAATATCATCTGCTGTTAGTTCTTCATTGTTAGATAATTTTTGATAAACTTCTTCTTGTTTATTACCCCAATTATTAGTTAAAAATAAAACTCGTCTATAAAAATCTAATTGAATAAATCCACCACCATCAAAAATATCCATATTAGAAAAAGCGCCTGCTACTGCAGGAATAAGATCTTGTCTACCTAAAACTTCTAATATTTTTACATAACTATTTAAATAAGTAGAACCTTGAGTAAACTCAGCTCTTGTAACAGTCGTAACTATATCTGTATGATTTTTACCTGGGTTTATAAGATTAGGCATATTTATATCCATCCAACTTAAAATACCTTGATCAGCAAAAGGATAATCTTTTGTACCTACTGTTAGAGAAGTTCTTTTAAATAGATCATTATATAAATTTAAATTACCAAGAACTAATTTAGATTGTTCAAACATTCCTGTTAATTGTAATGCAGCTAATTGCATAAATAGTCTATCTGAAAATTCTGGCTTTAATTTATTAGTTACTTCTTCAACGCTTTCAGGATCTATTCCTTTTCTTGCATTATCTATATTAAACTCTTTATATAAATTATTTAATAATAAATTATCAATACCTCTATTAAAAACAATTCCATCATTATCAATATCAATAATATGATACTTTTCTAAAGCATTTTTAGTATCTGCTATTGCTTTATCTAGAATAGATGCCATTGCTTTAACGACAGCAGGATCTAATAGTGCGTCTTGTAATAATTCTTCAGTTACAACTGTTTTTTGTGATATATATTTTCTTGCAAAAGAATTTAAAACAGGAATCTCTTTAAAAAATTGTAGATCTGCTCTACCATTAGTAGTTAATCCTTTTATTCTTTTAGATTTATCTCCATTTTGTATAGCTCTAGCAGTCATTATTTCATCGACAAGATAAGCAGTAAGTCTTTGAAGCATTGTTTGTCTTGGTATTATACCAGGCTCACCAACTCTTAACGATCTACTAGTCTTTTTATTACCAGTAACAATTAAAGGTACGTATCCTTCTAAAATACTGTTAACATGCATATTAGCTATATTAGCTTTTATTGTTTTAGAAATATCATGTCCTCGTTTATCATTTCTATTTCTAACTCCTTCTAGAATTCTAATTTCTAATTTTTCACCATTTAAAATTCTATTTAACCATACAGAATTTTTTAAGTTTTCAAATTTAAGTAAGTTCTCTACTTCACTATCTGTTTTATTTAACTTATCTGCTAATTTATTAATATAATGTTTTTTAGTAATACCATAAACTAGATCACCATTAACATTAGGATGTTGTAGAGTAACAGCTTTTAAAGTAGTTAAACGTTCAATAGTAACTAATTGTTTAATTCTACCAAAAACACCACCATCTTCAAAAATATCTACTATATTGTCTAATTGAGTAAACTCACTAAAGATCCTACTTGCAGCAGTCATAAATTCTTTCTCTGCTATTGGAGAGTCTAGAAGTTCTGTTACATTATCCATATTACTAAATACAATTCCTAACTCATTTAATAAAATAAGCATTGTATCTTTATCTTTTCTACTCTTAAACCATTCTCCTAATTTTTTAGTTTTACCTTGAATAGTTAATTTAGCATCTGTATTTAAAACATAAACACCATCTTCATTTAAAGCTCCAAGATTTTTTCTAAATAAACTATTTTGAAATCCTTCTTTCCATCTTTGCATGGTTAAGTTTTCAATTAAGTTAGTATTAGAATTTACAAAGTTTCTTCCGCCCGTTTTACTAACTAACTGTGTTACATATGAATCTGCAGCTTTATTAAATCCTGTAAAGAAAGCTACCATTAATGCCATTTCCGTGTTATCTAAATTATCAAAACCTGCTGCATAGTCTTCTATTTTTAATCTTTGCATTAAAACTTTATATGTAGCATCTTCACTTGCTAATTGTTCTAATGCATACCACATATCAAATAAAGTATCTTTATTAGATAGGTTTTTATATAGATTTCTAATAACCTCGCCATATTCTGCTAAAGCAGACGTACCTGCAATATTATTACTAAAGTTTTGAACAGGTAATGTTTTTAATAATACTTTTATTTCAGGAGATAAAAGTTTAACAGGATTAATTTTATTTGGATTAACAGTTGCTACTTTATCCTTAGAAATTTCTTCGCTTTCTTCTAATCCTTCCATTTGATCTAAATCAATTACTTCTGCAAGATTAGCATTAATTTGTAGACCTTGAAGATTTTTTAAATTCCATTTTTTAAGTTTATCCCAATATGCATCATTATTTAAAGCTTGTGCTGTAAGTATGTATCCCATTTTTCTAGCTTCTTCATTTGCTATAAAATCAGGATGTAAATTTTTAGTATTTTTTAAATACTCATCTATTTGAGTTACTTCATTTTGTAAACTAACCATTAATTGGGCCCATACCGTATTAGAGTCAGGCGATCCATTAGCTACACTTTCTGCATAAGCTGAAGCTGAACCATACGCTTCATATAAAGTAAATGATAAATCAGATTGTTCCATATTTAAAATTTCTGAAATAGATGTATCTCGTTCATTTAAAATATGAAATAATTCTACAGACATACTTTCAACTATTTTCTTTTCAACTGCCCCACTAATTCTAGATTTAGACATTGCTTTACCTGTTTTAGGTTCAAATAAAGTATAATTTTCAACAGCCTTATTATAGTGACCAGTATGAACTTTTTTAAAGAGATCTTGTGAAACATTTAAATTATTTAAAAATTTAAAAATAAATTCAAATAATTTACGTAATACAGATTTTTGTACATTTGATCCTATTTTATAATTACCTTCATTTAACACATAATGTCTAAATTCTTCAGCCATCCATTCAGAAATTTGTTCATCTGTAAGAGCTTCCATTTTAATAGGAGCCCCAAATAAAGATGTTTTACCTTTTATATTTCTTACTTCTGTTCTAACTCCTGCTATTTCTTGTGGAGTTAAAAGTCTATCTTCAATTGCATGCCATGTCTCATGGTAAAGTGCACCTGTCTGTGCTTCTAGATCTAATAAAATATCTGCTACCCCACTCCAATAACCATGACTAGTCCCATTAAGTAAATTACGTACTCTTCTTACTTTAAATATAGGATTACCTTTAGAGTCTTTAGGGACCATTTTTACAAACTTTTCATACTCTTTTTTATAGTTCATAGTTTCATGAGCATCTCTTATTTCAATAGTAGTTTTACTCATTGATTTACCACCTTTATTACTGCCCATTCCTCCTGGAAAAGGATTAGTTGGCGTTTGATTAGTTTCACCTGGTTCAGGAGAAGGTAGTATTGTAGGTATTTTAACTAGTTGTGCAGTTCGTCCTTTAGAATCTGTTACTAAAGTCCATAACATTCCAGTTTCACCTACCCATACTCCTGCAGAATCTTGTCCAGTTAAATAACTTCTATATTTAGGTCCCATTGGTTTCATTGTACCATTTGGTTCATAATAAACTTCAACTAACTTTCCATCTATTTTTTCCTTTTTAATTGAAATATCTAAACTTAAATCTGCATTAATTCCTTTTAAAGTAAATCTTAATTTTTGTCCCGTTGGTGTTTTGTAGTCGTATGTTTGTCCAACTTCAATTCCACTATTAGGTAATAATTTACTTGCTTCTTGTTGTTCTGGTGTAACATTTGGAGAAGTAACTTGTAATTTATTAAGTCTTTTTAATTCGCTTACAGCTTTAGCTTTTCCAAAATTTAAATAGACTCCTATTTTAGAAGCATTAAGATGTTTATTTGATCCTGTTAGGGCTCCTGGATGCGCTGATAATTCTAATTTAATTGGAATTTCATCTATCTCTCTTGCTGTTGGAGTATTTCTTTTTCCTTGGCTTAATAAGAACTCAGTATAATTTGACCACTCTCTTTGAGTAACTTCTAAATTATCATTTACCATTACTTCAGTATACTTCTCATATGGCTGGAATACTGCTTTGGGCTCTGGATTCTTTTTTAACCATTTATTTTTTAAAGCAAATAATTTACTTTTTTCTTTACCAACTGCCGCTGTAATTTTTGCATTTGTCCATCCTCCTTGCTTACTAGCCTTATCAAGCTTTTGTTTCCAAGCTTTATGCTTTTGATTATTTTTAGATGTATACGTTGTTCTAGCTGCATAATCTTTAGATATATTAATACCATTGATTTGATGATACATATTAGCTAAATGTTCTTGTAAAGCAGTGTGAATTTCTGAGAAAGATTCAGGATCATTTAATTCTGTTAAATCCATTACACTATTACCAAAGTATAATTTATTATTTTCAAAATAAATTTTATATGCTCTTTTTTCTCTAGTTTTTGTATGAGATCCAAAATAAATAAGATCTTTAATTTGTTGTGTAATTGATTTTTCAGTAACTTTTTGTGCAACATTATCTGCACTAACATTCATAAATTTGTTTTTATTTTCTAAAACAATTTTATCATTAAAGTAATTACGAGCATATAAACGTAACATATTATATACTTGTTTAACATAAAAAGCATTTAATTTATCTACTCTTACTTTATATATATTATCGTTATGATCTATAAATGCAAAGCCCGCTTTTACTTTATACTCTCTTTTACCAACAATTACTTTATTTTGTACTTTATCTGTAGAAACTCCTAATTGAATATCTTTAACTAAATCTTCATTTGCTACAAGAGAACTAGCAACTTTTCTTTGTACCCCTTGATCAAAATTAGTTAAACCATGAGATTTACCTGAAATATCAACAGCTAAAGGCTCAGTTTGTTGTAAAATTTCTTGTCTAAAAGATGCATGCTCATCTGCTAAAACTTTTACAGCAGGTAAAGGTGTTCCTACCCACGCCTCTTTAGCTGTTCTTTCTCCTGGTCTTTTTACCATTACTTTTTTAGCTCCTTTTTTCAGATCTGTTCTTTGTCCCCTAGTAATGTTTTGTTTTTTACCCGTTACATCAACGACTTCTTCTGTTAATTCAGCTGTCATCACTCCTGTATAAACAGGCATCCCATCTTCTAATAATGGAGCACCAGTTTTTTTATTTACTATAACAGCTAAAATATGTTCATCTTTTTCATTTTTAACCTTGGCTCCTAATGTTTTTGACCACCCTGTACTTTTTGCTTCTTTATAATTTTTAGTTTTAGTGTCCCAAAATAAAAAAGAATTTTCAGCTTGCATAACAGACTTCCATGTATCTGGAAGTTTATCCATATTTTCTTTAGAAAACATTCCTCTGTGTACAAATGCAATGGCATAATCTTCAAAAGCTAGCTCATCTTTACGTAAAATTTCACTCTTATTTCTTTTATACCTCATAATATGAGAAACATAAAAGAATCTTAACTGAGCTTCCATAGCTGCCAACTCTCTTTGTTCTTGTGGAGTTAATACATCTTTTTCAACAAGTTCTCTTCGTCTTTGTATTGCTTGTATATGATTTCCAATAGTTTTTTTAAACCCATGTATATGAATTGGCACAGAATTTGTATATGCTTTAGACCTTTGTCCAGGTTTTAATTTTTTATTTGCATCCTCAACAGCATTTTCAAATTCTTCTTGAGTCATATCTCCTTCTACTGAATATGGATTAGATTCATAATCTATAACATCTTGTTTTATTCCAGTAAGATCTGCTATAATTTGTTGAATACTTGTAATATTATCTACAATTGTATTACTAAGTTGAATATGCCTATTCCACCTTTGTACTCTGGTTTGTAATACAGTTTCTGCTCCTGCAAAACTTTCAGCTATTTTATTTGATTCTAAAAGTTCTATAGCAGCTTCTAGCTCTTTGATCTCAGCTAGATAAGCTTGATATTCTGCACGTGTCGTAGCTTCTTTAACTTTACCTCTTAAACTAAATGTGCCATCTTTTTTAAATGTAATTTCTTTTCCTAATCTTTCTGCAGCCGCACGTAAAGCTTCTACCCTTTGATGTAATTCAGCTTGAGCTTCTTGTAATATTTCTAATTCTTCTCCTACAGGTTCTTTATTAGTAACAACTATATTAGTAAGAACATCAATCAATTCAGTCTGATCGTTTTGTGGATCTAAGTCTTTCCAAATACCTTTAATAATAGGGTTATTCATAAAGGCTTCTGTATTTCTTAATTGTTCTAACATTAATTTATCTCCTTTCCACCTTTCATCAAAATATTCTTGTACTGTATTAGCAAAATCAGGATACGATGTTTCTTCTCCTAACTGCTCCTTTAATTGAAAGAATGTAGCTAATCGTGTTGAATGTGTTTTTAATCTTATATCTAATGCTTCTACTTCAAGTTTTAAAGCCGATTGCTTATCTTGAAAACTTTGAATTTTATTAGCTAGTCCTTGTGCTGTAAAACCTCTACCTCTTACACCTGGGATCTTAATATATACATTTCCTTTATCTGTTTTAGGAGACTTTCTATATTCTCTTTCTGCTTTTCTATATAATCTTAATTGTTGTGCTATTTCTTTTATCTCGTCCTCAAGCTTTTTTATATTTTCATGCTGACCATTTATAGATTTAAGAAGATCCTCTTCTGTAGACTCTAAAATAAGCTCTAATTCTTCTTTAATAACAATGTTTTTATCAACTCGTCTAATATTTTTTATACCTTTTAACCAAGATAAACTTCTAACTTGTGGTTTAGTACCTATAGCTGCTAACCTTCTTTCAATAGCTTCTAACTGTTCTTTTGCAGTTTCATTAGTAGCGTTTTCTTCTAAGACACGTTCTAATATTTCTTTTTCCCTCATTAACTCAATAGTTAATTTATTAGGATATATAATTAAAACTTTAGACTCATTAGTTGTACCTGAATCTTTTTGTACAAATACTCTATAAGTTTTTTCTGCATGCTCTTCTAATGGAATACCTTTTTCTTCCAACGCCTGTTTCCAAGCGTCTTGTTCAGACATTTTACCTGTATTAATTTTATCTAGTGCTAAAGCTGTTACTGAATCTAATAAATTATTTTCAGCAGCATGTTTTTTATAGTCCCCGATAACTACTTTAGAAGATCTAGTATAATCAAATTCAATAAAAGAACCTGCATATCTATCGTATATTTTTTTCAGTTCAGTATCTGTTATATTTTTAGATAAATCTGTTTGATACCCAATCATTCTTTGTCGTAAGATCTCAGGTCTAGGTAAATGTTTTCCAACTTTAGACCAAGTACTATTTTCTCTTAATGCGACATTATGTTCAGCTTTAAGATAATTTAACATATCTGTAGCTCTATGTGCACGTGCTCTTAGTAATCTCATATCTTTAAGAAGATTAATTACTTTTTCTGAATTTTGCTCATAGCCTGCAGGATCTTGTTTTTTCCATTTATCTAAAATCTCTTGTTCTTGAGAACTTAAATCTGGATCTAATCCTTCTTTAATTCCTTTACTTAATTCTGCTGTTCTTTGATGTAAAGCTTCTTTTTCAAGTTCAAGTTTTTTTAATTCTTTTTCTCTTTGTTTTTCTGTTAAAGTAGTATCACTTTCAACTTCTTTAATTTTTCTATCTAATGCTGCAACATCTTCAGTAATTGTAACAAACAACTCTTCTACATGAGAAGCTTTTGTAAACTCATTAATACCTAATTTACGTTTTGTTCTTTTTCCTTCAGGAGATTTATTAATATTATCTTTTTGTTTTCCAGTTAATCTATTCCAAATATTACTTAATCTATCAAGAAGTCCTTGTTGTTCATTTTTGTTTAGATCAGAAACATTTTCTGTTTCAACTTCTAATTCAATATTTCCTCCCATTAACTCTCGCGCTTCTTTATTCATCGCAGCCATTCTTGTATCAGAATCTTTTGGAACAGCCATAGCTTCAACGACACTAAATAATTGATCTGCACCAAAATTAGTAAATGTAGTAGAAGCTATATTATACATTTCTTTTACTTCTTCTATTTTATTTGCAAATAAATCTGCAGTTTCGTTTCTTTTAGTTTTAATTTGATCATCAGTTAAATCTGCAAGATCCATCCATCCAAATGTCTCTCTAAACTTATCAACACGCATATTTCGTATGTAATCAATATCTTCATACAAAGTAAAATCTAATCCTGCTTGTATTTTTTTAAGGATTAAATTTAACATTTCGTTATTCTCAGAATTTTTAAATTGAAAACTACTATTAACTACTAGTCCTGCATCTTGTATATCTTTTAATACTTCTGCTCTTACAAGGGCATTAAAATTAGCTTCTGTGGCATCCCATAAATGTGGATGTTTTTTTACTAAGGCTACTAATTTTTCAACTTGTTCTTGCTCTTTTTTAAATTCAGCTTCCCTTTGCATAGCCCCTCCAACCCAAGTCCATCCACCTTTACCTTTATTAGCTGTATTAGAATAGCCTGGTACGCCCATAAGAGCTAATAAAAATCCAATCCCTATTTCTTTTTGTCCCTCTGTTGATCCGTATGCTTTAGCCCACACGTCGTCCATAGAATTCATTAATTCTCCAACAGCTAATTTATATGTAGGATCAGCTTTTGCTAAATAAAAAGTTTCAGCCGCATGATGACCTGCAAGATCTAATACTTTTTGTCCTCCTTCTTCTACAAAACCTTCATATAATGGAACTTTTAAAATTCTTGATATGTTTCTCATCATACCTTCAAACTTTCCATAGTCATCTCGTATATTTTTATATGTTCTTGTTTTACCTCTTGGTAAAATAGTGTTTTGCGTTTTAATTTTATTTCTAAGATTAGCTTTAGTCCCATTATAACCTTTACCAAAAATTTTAGGAAACATCATATAATTACCATATCCTACTAATGCTACATTTCCTGCCCAAACAGAATTTGCTGTTTTAGTTGCAATATCTACATAATCAGCCATATCTTGAACATTAGGCTGTTGACCATTATTATCGTCTTTGTGCATTTGAACTAAATGTTCTAATGTACGATCATAATTATGTCTTGATTCTACTCCTGCTTCATACATAGCTCCTGTACCCAACTGCCTTAATCTAACAGCTGCATTAGATAACTGTCTAGGTCTAACAACGTTTTTCATAAAGCTGTTCATACGTTCTTGTTGAGTTATGCCTACCTTTTCATATTTACCTTTACTAAAACTTTTTCTAAATAATTCATTAGCTTTACTAACAGCAGCACTATTACCTAAACCTCTCATTAAAGCTTCAGACAAAACAGCTCCCATTACAAAAGATGCTCCTTGTGTAAAATCATTAAACCAAAAATTTGCAGTCCCCATAGATCTAAAGAAGTTATATTGTTGTTCTTCTTTAGTATAATAATGTGGTAATTGATTATCCATCCAATCATTAATTCCATCTAAAGATCGTTGAAAATCATTATCCCAAAAACTTTTCCATGGACTTGCATCTGGTCCACCAGTAACTAATGTATCAATATAAGAAGCACCACCATAAAATAAACCTACAGTAGATCCTAAAATATTAGTACCAGTACGAGTCAGTAATTTAGTTGTACCATACAAAGCTTTTTCACCAAAAGATTGGTTTCTAGCACGCATGTCATCTGGATCATCAGATATAAAAGAAAAAGGTCGATCTATATATTTTTGATAGGATTCGTAATCAGGAACATTAAAAGTAGCACCATGTAAAGGTGACCAATTACTATTTTGATTTATTGCTTGGTTAAAAGTTTCTTCTCTATTCTCAGAAGTAGTAATAACAGCATCTAATAAATTAAAATTTGTTTCTTTAAAAGGTTGAGGAACTGTTGATATCTCTGCATCTGGAGCTGTTTGTCCCGCAAACTCTTCATTGAACTCTTGGTTCCAAGCATCGTAATCTAATACTCCTTCAGATTGATATTTTTTTCTTTTAGCCATATTATTTAGTTTATCGTAAGGTCGTCATAACATAAGGTTGTACTTGGAATTCCTTACTTCCATTCCATATTATACTTCTATATACATCAGATAATGTTAATCCTCGACCATCTGTATCTACAAATATACTAGGATTACTATTATATACCTGCTCTATTTTAGAAGAAATTTCTGGATTAGCATTTCTAAATGATTGTATTATATATTCAGAAGCTTTTGCTTCAGCGTATTCTTTATTTATAGTACCTCCGTTATATGTTGTATAAGCCTCAAGCAAACTATTATAAACGTCTATACCTTTAAGTTGTCCTTTTGTATGTGTTTGCCCAGTGTTTAATTTATTATTAGCTAGAAGCCTTGCATTATCTTCTATAACTAAAGTTTCTTTTTTCAATTGAGACATCATATTTCGTGTTCTATGAGATTCTACTTCTCCTGAAACAGGTACTCCTTGAACTATATAATTTTGATAAGAATCATCTCCTCTCTTTACAGAAACTACTGTTAAAGGAGGTGTATTAGTACTAATATCTGCAGGTAAAAATCCAACTAAATCAACATCAACTTGACTTAAACCCATATCGCTATCATAACCTAAAATAGAATGCCAATCAGTAGTATTTGTTAAACTGCCCGCTAATTTAAAAGTAGTAATACTATTTTGAACAACTCCTTCTCCTTGATCCCATTGCGCTAAGAAATTTGTTTTAAAATCTGAGTCTTTTATACTGTCATAATAAGCGTCTACTTTACTCCAATCTGGAGTAATAACGTTTGTATCATATACTATATTACTTTGAGTATTCATTACATTTTGTAATTGAGTTCCTGAAAATCCATGTTGTTTAGAAATATTTCCACCTCGTTTTCTATATTCCCATAATGCTACTACTCTATCTACATTTTGCGCCCACTCATCATTATTTGTATAATTAGTTCCTGCTAAATCGTTAAAATAATTAATTGCAGACTGCCCTGTTAATTGTGTTTTAATAAAATCAACTTCGTTTTGTATTGGATTTAAATAATCTAATAAACCTTTTTCTCCTTCTGGAGCATTACTACGCAACCAATCATTTACATTTTCAAATCCTGTAAACTTATAATTCATTGCATTATAAAGAGTTACTCCAGCTGCAGTTGTAAGAGCTGTTTTCCAGAAATTTGGCATTCCTTTTAAATTCTTTTTAAATAATTTTTTAGCTATAACACTACCAGTACCAACACCAAATCCATATTTTGAAGCATCTGTTAAAACTTGACCAGGATCAAAGCCTTCTCCACCAGCAATACCCATATCTATTGGAAGATTTCCTGAAAGTAATTCATCAAGAATATCATTATCTTTAGTCATAAAATCTGCTAAAATATATAGTTCTTCATGACCTTCAAATAATTGTCCTTCTCCAGTTCCTTCATAAAAATTAAACTCGTCAATAATTTGATTAGTTTGTCCTGCATCAATACCTTGTGAAGATAATCCAGTTTTTAAAGCATTTGTTCTAAAGTTATTTTTAAGAGATTGTTGTATATTATACTGAACCAAAGCCTCCTCTTTACTTAATTGAGTCATATTTGGATTATCAAGAACATCTAATGTATTTGCATTATTATCTAATATAGCATCAACTGTTTTACTAGCATCAACTGAAACATTTGTTTCTGATTTAGTTAAATCATTAATTTCATCATGCGGTATAACTCCATCTACTTTTAAATTTTGAGACATTGCAGTTTGATTTACCCATTGTTGTGTAGTAAACTTAATTCTTTTTTTAATATCACTAATTGCAGCTAAATGTCTTTCTTCCATATTAGCAATATGCTTTAAATCTATCTCCATTAATCTTTTATAATCTTGCATACCTACATCAGATCCAGTTAAAGTGACATTATTATAATCAAATTCTCCAGATTGTGCTTCTTCAGCCATATCACCTAAATAAGAATTAAACATTAATTCTCCTATCATGTCTGCATTTTGTTGAGTAATTCCCATAGCATTACCTGATGCGTCTACAGACTGGCCAATACGTTTTAACATATTATTCATTTCAGCTGAATAATCAGCTTGTATTTCATTAGTAGGTCGATATATATTTTCATATATACTACCATCATCATTTGTTTTATAAGAAACATGAGTTTTCCATGCTTCGTCTCCAAATCCTAAAACACGTGCTCCAGGATTTTTCATTTGATATTCAGATTGCCAAGCAAGTTCTTTATTACGCATATCTTGAGATCGCTTTGCTAACGTTAATCCTTTATCGCTAAGTAAATAATTATATGCTTCAGAAACTACAGCTCCTGCTTTTTCATATGCACCAGTTGCATCTACTCCAGCAAGAAGCTCATTAATATGATCAGTAGCTTTAGTAACCAAATGTGCGTCTCCAGGAGAAGTTTCAAATGTAGCTAATGCCCTTGAAACTAAATCTCTGTTTTCTTTAGTTTGGTCATATTTTTCACGCATATATTGAGCAATTTCCAGTTTTCCTGTTGGCTCAAATACTGATTGATATGGTTGAAAATTAAACCCGCCTCCTTGTTGAAATTTATATTTCATTATGTCCAATTTTTATTATATAACATCTTATAAGTATTTTGTTTTTTACCTTTTCTCCATTCATTAAGAGCAGTTGCAGCTTCTTCTGAAGTTGGATCTAAATGTGGATTTGCAGCAAAAAATAAATTTCTATCGTACATTTCTGGTCCAGCTATTGCTCTCGCTTTATCTCTTTCAGCTAAATATCCTAACCAATCTTTAGCCATTCCACCTATTCTATTACCCATTGCGTCCCAAGCAGCTAATTTAGTTTCGTCGTTTCTAGTAAGCGCTTCAGCATTAAAAGTATTTGCAGCTAATGCATTTTTAGCATTATTTGCTACAATTTCTGCATTTATTTTTGATTCTGCATTTGCAATACCTGCATTCATTTCATTTTCTTTTTGCCATACTTCAGCATCAGCTCTTCGTTTAGCAGCAAATGCAGCTTGTATATTTGCCATAGAAGCAGGTCCTCCTACATTATTACCTACATAAGTTTTTAAAGCATTTAAATCAGCTGTATTTGCCGATCTTTGTTGATTCATATCAACTCTTTCTAAACTTGTTTTTGGTTGCATCATTGCACTAGTAAAACGAGGTTTTAAATTTCTTGCTTTTAAAGGCCCAATTAATTGTGCCGCTGCCCCTACTGCTGGTATTAACCATCTCCAGTCGTTTGGAGATTTCCATTGTACTCCTGGAGGAGTTTCATCTGGTGGATTATTTTCATTTACTTCTGTAGGAGCAAATGCAGTTCTAGTAGTTTGTTCTCCAAAAAAGCTATCTTCTCTAATAAGATTATTAGGATTTGCTTGATTCCAAGCTTTTTGATATGCTAAAATATTAGCAGGATCTTTAAAATCTGCAAAACTAGTGATACCAGCAGCTGATAATATTTCTGGATTTGCATTTTTAAACCAATCTGTTCCCCATGCGTCTACTCCGCCTGCAGAAATTTGTCCAAATAAATGCTCGTCTCCATATAGATCTATGGTATTACCATCTGCAAATTCAAATGTTTGTTTACCTTGTTGTTTTGCAATATCTCCATAAACATCTCCTTGATAATACACATCAGAAGCTACATTTGTTGTAGGAATTTGAGATCTATCAGTAGTAGTATTATTATTAGGATTAGGATTAGTATTATTATTAGGATTAGGATTTGTATTATCAGGTGATTCCCCACTAGTTACTCTTCCAGCTATTTCTTGATAATAAGGCGCAGCTTTATATTTATGGCCTTTTGATACTAAATCTGCTGCGTCCATAAAGCTTAGTAATTCTTGATCAGATAAATTATCATCTTCAAAAGTTACCATATCTTTAAATTCATAGTCAGTTTCTAAACCTCTTTCTGCTCGGTGTGCTTCATATTCTTCTGGAGTTGTAAATGCCATTAAACTACCATCTGCACCTTTAAAAAATACGGTACCATCCCATAATTGATAATCTCCAGTAATTGATATTGGCTTCATATCTCCTCCTGTATCATATACTTCTCCTCCATAACGTTTTTGTTCAAAATTTAATGGCGGGACATACCCAGGATTTTCTTGTACTCCTGAATCTTCTATAACACCTTGTAAAGAATCTAACACAGCATTATCAAACCCATCTGAATTAATATCAATTATATTAATATAATTTGGATGAAAATTAGGATCTCCTCCACCTGGTGTATAACCTTCACTATCTTCTACTTCTCCAGGCCCTATATCTGCTATATCCTTACCTGCTTGCCAAATACCCCAAATTGTTGCACCTCCACCTAGAATTTTTTTCCAATGGGCTGCTAAAAATCCATCTCTAGAAAGTTGTTTATCTATAAATCCACCAACTGTATCAGGATAAGTTTTAGTTTTTACTTTTGGTTTTTTAAAATTTTTATTTTGAAACTGTTTACTTGCAGGATGTTGTGTCCATTGTTTTGTTCTAGCATTTTTAAAATAAGCTTTACCTTTTGTCATTCCTCCCCAAAGATTTTTCCATCCGTGAGTACGAGCATATTTTACCGCTCCTGGTATACTTGTTATATATCTAAATAAATTCTTACCAACTCCCGCTTGCATATATTGCTGCTCTGTCATATCAGCCACATCTTCAGGACGATGTTGATTAATTATATCTAAAATATAAGCATCATTTGTCTGACCATTTTCAGTAAATATTTTATCTGGATCCATTAATGTAGTTAAAGGTATAATACCTAATTCTTCATAAGATTGAGGCATGCCTAATGCCATCCATTGATCATAAGTAAAATCTTGAATTGATCCTGAATCAAAATACTTTGTATCTAATCCTAATATATCAATTATATTAGCTGTAAGCTGTGTTCCTGCCCCTATACCTTCTGTACTACCTATTTGCCCAGGCTGTGTTCCAAGTATATCTTGTTGTGTAGGATCTTCTGCATGAGACATTCCACTAACATACGCATTTCTTGAATTTTGAAAATCTTGATAAAGAGGTTTTGTCATTTGCCATAAATCTCCTGATAATTCATTATACCATCCTTGCTGTCTATCTGTAATTGCATCAGGTGCAAATTCTTTTAAATTATCATAAACAACTAATTTTTCATAATCTTCCATATCATCCCACGCAACACTAATTGCAGTTAAACGTTCTTGTCGTATTACTTCAATCTCATCTTCAGTTAAAGCTTCTTTAGTAGCTAAAATAGGACCCCCATTAAAATCATTATTAAATAAAGCAACTTGATCTCCTTGAGCAGCTAACATTTCTTCATAGTCATTTTTTAAATCAACTGCTAAAGATGTTTTATATTTCATATGAGGCATAGGATTTGTATTGTCTGCTATATAAGGATATCCTACAAAATCTTCCCAAGCATTATGAGCACCATGATCTTCTAAATGAGTCATAGCCATTTTTTGAAAAAATTGCTCTGTATCATTAGAGTCTAAATTATTATAAAACTCAGTCCATTTTTCAGATGCTCCAGTAAATCTATAATTACTGCCAGATCCTGTACCACCTGCAGCTAAAATTTCTGAAGGTAATATCCAACTATAATCTGTTAGTTTAGAATCTTGCATGTACCTCATTCCTGTTTGAACATCCATTCCTTCCCAATCGTGTTTACTTTCATCTGCTGTATAGTAACTCCAATAACTACTGTCTTCGTCTATAAATTGCTCTCCTGGATAATTAAATTGAGGTTGATCATCTTCTACTACACCTTCTGTTTGATAATTAATTGGACCACCATTTCTAGCTATTCTAGTACCATCTCTACCTGCTAATTTTTCTTGAAATTTAGCTAATTGATTTAAATCTCCTCCTTGTTTAGCAATTTTTACACTTGCATCTGCAATAGTTTCTTTACCATCATTATATCCTTTAGTACCGTCCATATTTAAAAATGTAGAAAATATATACTCAGTTGGATTGCCTCCTGCCATTGTAACAGTTCCTTTAGTTTCTCCTCCTTCAACTTCAGCATCTTGATTTAATAAGATACCTCCATTATCATGTAAGTTACCTTCAAACCTAGTTAAATTAGTTCCAGGAACATTATATTCTACTCCACCAGGTAATTGGCGAATACCAGCTGTTTTATATAATTTTCTTTTATGCATATAACTTACGATTTAAAGTTCCACCTTTTCTAACTAGTCTTCTACCTGTATCTGTTCCCCAATAAGTTTTAGACATTTTATTTAAAGCTCCTTGATTAGCCATCATTGGTTGTACATACTCATCGTAAACTTCTTGGTATTCGTCTCTAGCATCATCTCTTTTCTTTTTACCTCTTAATCCACTCCAAAGTCCTCCTATAAGACCTCCAGCAATTGTTCCTATTCCAGGCAGAAGCATGCTACCAATCCCTGCTCCAGTAGAAGCACCACTTACTACAGTACCTGCAGTCTCACCAAAATTCATTGTTGTAGGATTTTGATCATCAGACAAAGCAGTAATACCCTTTCCTGCTAAATTTCCAACTAGTGACCAAGGAACTGTAGGATTAACTCCTGCTTTTGCTCCTTCAGTGGCAACATCTCCAGCTACACTTGTTCCTGCGTCAGCAGCTATATTTGCCCCTTCATTTAAAACAACTTCAGGTAATACATGTCTTCCTTCAGCTGCCATTTGTGAAAGTAATGGATCTGCCATACCTTCTGAACCCATAATTAAATTCTCAGTACCCATGTTACTTGCTATATTAGCACCAGCATTACTTGTTGTATTTTGTGCTAGATCTTTAGCTAACCATCTAGGCATTTTACTTTGTTGAAAAAATGGATTATCAGGACTTTTAAAAGTACCATAATTTTTTAAATTTGAAAATGGTGTACTTAATTTATTTGCAAAATTTGGATATTGTTCTGCTATACTTGTAACATTTTGTGCTATTTCAGAAGCTACTCCAGGAGATGTATTAGCATCCTCTACCTCCATTAACTTTTGATTAACTACTTGTGAAGTATTCATAGCACTTTGATTTGAAGCATCCATAACTTCTTGTACTCCTTGATTGTATGCAATTTGACTTGAAGGTTTCCAAGCATCAGGTAACTCATTAGTTCCATAACTTGCATACTTTAAAGGACCGCCATAATTATAATTCATCATTTTACCTCCATAACCATAATTTAACATTCCTCCTTGTTTTAATCCTTGTTGCATTGATGGTGATTGAAGAACATTATTTAAATCATTTTCTTGTTGTAGCAGTAACGCTTTTTGTCTATCTTCTTCATCATATTTTGCAATATCTGCATCCATTTGACTAAAAAGTTTATAATCACTTTTTATATTTCTCTTCTCTTGTCTAGATAAATCTCCCCAATTTCCTTCCCAATCTACTCCATCTATATTATACTTTTCTCTCATTTTAGCATCTCTATTTGACTTTCGTAGATTTCTATTATCTTCTCTCGTTTGTGATAATCGTGCAAAACCATCACCAGTGGCGCCTCCAAATATATTTCCAGGGCCTCTTGTACTTTCTCTTTCTTCTCTTTCAGCGTCTCTATATAATCTATTTACTTGTCTTTGGTCTTTTCTTATCTTTTGTTTTTCTGCAAAAGATAAATCTGCCCAATTTCCTTCAAAAGCATTTTCTCCAAACTTCTCATGCTTTCTTTCATTTTGAGCATCTAAACGCTCTAATCGTCTAGGATTCATTGAACGAAGATCTTTGATAATACTATTACCTCTAAGATCTTTTCTTTCTTTACGCATTTGTTGTCTAGCAGCTCTTCTAGCCCATCTATTCTGAATTCTAGCCATTTTAGTATCATGTCTAGTTGCAATGTTTTGCATTCTCTCATCATGCGTATTAGTAGGATCAAAAAATTCTAATGTATTTTTAAGACCTTGTCTTCTGATTAATTTTTTATCTGCTTTTAAAGCATTAAAATTTGCTTGAGTATCAGATACTGGAATATCTTGTCTGTTATTTAAATTAGTAATAATTTCTTCTCGTACTTCGTTAGTATTATTGTTTTGATTATCAGTAATTTCAGTTGCATTTACTATATCTGTTTCAATCTCATTAGTATCTACAAATTCAGAACCATCATCATTCCATTTACCTGGAAGAATAATTTGATCTCCAATATATATTTTATCTTTATTTTTTATATGAGGATTAAGTTTCATAAGTTCCTCAATAGTAGTATTATTCCTAGATGCGTATCTAGTTAAATTGTCCCCCTTTTTTACGGTATAAGATTTTACGCCGTCGAGAATATCAGGGTCTCTTTCTTGAAAAGGTGCTTGTGCCATAACATAAATTTTTATAAATTAATCTACATCTAACGGAAATATTTACGTACTTCCACGTCTGTAGAATACAAAGTTAACAAATTATTTGAGATATTATCATATTTTAAACAAATTCCTATCCATTTATCGACAAATTTTCTCTGTTGAGCTGCAGGTTTAGTTAAATCAATAAATAAAGGATTAATTGTTTCGTTCATACCGTCCTCTATAAACATAGGTATATTATCAAAAACTTGTATAGTAGGTCCTGATTCATCTAAGTTTGCTAGATCTCTAAATCTATTTACTTTCCAATCATTACTTGTTTTTCTAATATTAGCCAAATAGACTAAATCTTGTTCATTTGAGTTTTGTACGCTCGTATATACATAAAAAGACGTAAATCCTTGATCATGTATTTTAGTTTTAGTTGCATTTTCTGATAATAGACTAGCATTAGCTACATTCCAAACATCGGCATGATATCTAAAACTTGAAAATGTTTTTGTTTCATTTGAATTTTCACCATGTATAAAATTAAATTCAAAAGGAAAAGTTACCCCTCGAAAAGTACCATAATCAGTGGTATTATGAATATCAATTTGATCTGCTGTTCCATTTGCTGATAACAATTGTTCTCCAGATAACATATAAACAGATGGAGTATAATCATGAAATGATACCCAAATTGCTAATTCAGGATAAAAAGATACTGTCCATCCTTTTTGTTCAAATAAATTTTGATTTTGGATAAGTGAAACACATACATTTAAAGACGCTATCCAAGTCCATATAAATCCAGAAGCGTCTATCTCTGCTTGACAATCCATAGGCCCTTCTGCTAATACAGCAGCAAATGATGTATCAACCCCATTGAGAGCAAAACCTCCATTCACTGCTTCAGGATTTAAAGGTATTTCATTCCAAGTTATTCCTCCAAATGATGCTTGTTCAAAAGTTCCTGTATCTGGATTAAATCTAATTTGCCCTGGTAAAATAAATCCAACATTCTCCACAGTATTACCTTGTTCAGATAGATAGCTAAATATTTGTGTAGGAGCTAATTCATTTTTAGTTAAAAGAATTCTATTAGTTTCAGGATCCCACGTAGAAGTAAAACCCATACTTAAAGGATTATCTACATTGTAAGTAGTATTTGTTACGTCTAATCCAAAAGCTTCTAATCCATATGGTATATTATGTTTAAACCAGTGTCTTAAACCAGCAGCACTAAGATCCATAAGTTTATCAGCTAATAAAAATACTTTTCTAGCCATTTGATCAACAAAGAAATATCCGTGTCTAGTTACAATATTTGCAAATTGAGATTGTGTACCTCCATATCCATAATATGTTTGAAAAATTTGTTCAGGATCTTTTTGAAAAATATCTCCACTTCCAACAAATGCTTCTGATCCATCTTTTAATTCTAGAGCATCTTTACCTTTAGTTTGATATAATGTATCTTCCATATGGAAATATAACTGATTGTTATATGGAGTAACTTTCCATAAGTCTCCTTTATCTTTAGGTAGATCTTTAAATTCATTTGCTAAAAACAATCTATAACTATCTAACATAGAAGAACCGTCATCTTTAGTACTTCTTTGTATTCTAGTTGGAAAATTACTTAAATCTGTATTAGATGTTGGTAAAGGAATAGCAGTTCTAAGAGTATTTAATTTAGAGTAATCTTCATTATATCTAATATTTCCTGTATTAACATCTCCTGCATTAAACGTTAAATCAATTTGTTGATCTACTCTTATAAGATCAACAAGAGACGCATTTGGAGCATATAAATCTGCACCTGACGCTTTTTCCCCTGAATGTCTAAAATTAATATTATCAGTAGACTCAACAATTGTCATATATCCTGATCTTCCTCCTTTAAATTTATATTGTGTTTCTGATTGTGAATCACTTATAGCCTGCCAAGTAGATCTATATGCATATCTACATATAAAAGTATCCCCACCAAAAATACCTTCAGGATAAACAGCTGTAGTTGAATGAGTTGTTCCAGCTCCTATATCATCTGTTGCCACAAAATGATTTCTAAATTCAGGGCCTGTAATTTCATATCCAGTCCAAACTAATTCATTAGCATCTATAGTATTATACATATCTACTTTAAAAGCGTGTAAATTTGTTTGATATATAAATCCATGATCCTCATGCAAATGAGGAATTTCTTTCTCTAAACCATCGTCCATAGAATTCAGATCTTGTGAACCTGTCCATATAAACTCAATAAATTCTTTACTTATAGGTAAAAAAGGCAATCCTCTATGTCGGACTAATTGTAATACTATACTAGATTCTCCTCCATCATTATCAATTTCATGCCCAAATCCTAATGAAGAAGCTTTAAAATAACTATTACCACGAATATAATTTTTAGCATTTTCTTTAATAGGCCTATTTAAAAACCCTCCACTAACATTTTGCATTTTAGTACTATCATCGTTATAATGTGGAGACCAAAATGTATCTGCAATTTGAAAAGCACTATAAAATATTCTTCGTGCACAAGCAGTTTGAATTTGTTCATTTACACTTTGTCCCATCTGCATTATCTGAGAAATTATAGTTTGTCCTTCTTCATTAATTTGATAATTAGTCCAAAAATCTAAAGAATATTTTATACCTCTAAACCCATATGTTTCTAAAATATATTCCATTTTTAAATGTGTGGCATGCGCAATACTATGATGTCCATTTAATAAATAAAAATCATGAAAAGATAGTCCTGTATAACTACACATTTTAATTGGGTTTGGACCGTCTTGAGGAAGAGTCATATGACTATGCTGACTAGAATCAGCATGGTCCGCCGCATTATCATGCATATACCATCCTGGCTCTCTTGGAATACAAGCTTTAATCCACCTAGTAAAACTTTGTAATTGAAAATTTGTATCAAATTCAGTATTTAGCCAATCCATATCATCAGCAAACCAATCTACACTTGATGAGCCTCCACATAAAGCTAATAATCCTTTTTGCCTTTCCATAGGAATAACAGGATTTTGACCTAATACACGTCTATTTTGATGACCACGGTTAGCATAATAAATTCTAAATCCTTGTACTTTATCTGCAATAGATTGTGGAACTTTTACATCATGTAAATTAAATCCTAAAACTTTAATGTCTCTGGACATATAACCTTCATCTAACTCTGTTTCTACAGATTCTGTTTCTCCTAACCAATAACAATTACCTTGTGATTGAGTACTATTTGGATTAAAAGGAGTAAGATCATTCGCACTTGCATTACAATTCCAACGTGTAGCATTGTGCCCTCCAAAAGGATTTTCTATTGTAGTATCTAAAGCTTCAAGTCCTCCATCAGCACATTGATAGTCTCCAGTAATAGGATCATTCATAGGATTTGGACTTCCAGAGCAAGGGTTACCCTCACTTCCAGTAGCTTCTATTAAAATATCAGCAGGAATTTCACTACACCCACATCTACTGCCAGATAAATTTAATTGAATCCCACCATTAGTTTCCAATAAAATACCTTTTCTTCCATTTAATAAACTATTATTATTATTAGTATTTAAAATATTATTTGAATAAAACCCATCACCTAATATACTAGTTAACGGTTGACCTGGTTGAAAAAGCCCTTGAGAAACTCCCATTGAAAGCCAGTCGCCATCACTTGTAAAATATTGACCACTATCAACAACCATTCCATACACCCATCCATTACATCCATTTCCACCCCATCCATCATAACTTGCATCTCCATATCCTCCACCAACTTGACAAAAAACACATGTTCCAACTTCAGGCATGCTATCTGTTCCAGCACTTAATTCAAACATAGTAGTATCAGGAAATATAAAATTATTTGCATTAACCCATTGATGTGGCATATGACCTACAGCAAAAGCAGTTGGAGCCTGCATCCAAGTTTCATCTGCAGACCAAAACCGATGTATACCTGCAAATTTACCTGATCTAACTCCTCCTGTAGGAGTAAAACTAGTTTCTCCAGGAGCTAATCCTGTATTTAATTCCCCTATTGCTTTATAAGTTTGATTTTCATTAGATGGAAAATGATGATGTCTTACAGGTTCATTTCTTAAATCTTTATCACCTATTATTTGATCTTGTCCAGTTAAAAGAATATTTTTAGTTATAAAATTGACATTATCAGGATATCGTTCACTTCTATTTTCCCAATAATTCATATGCCTTGTTTCAGCATCCCAGAAATCATAACTATATTCATAAAAATGAAAACGACGGCCTAAACCATTTGTCATATTATATAACTCTGGATCTTGAAAATTTATATTTCCAAAATTAGCTGCTCCTTGATCTAAATCCCAAAATTGTAAATTGTCATAATTAGACATACTACAAGAATTAGCATCATGTGCTTGCATCCAACTTGCCATTGTTAATGGGTAGTCTGTACTATTTTCAATAAATTTACGTTCGTTTATAACTTCTTCTCTTCCAGGTATATGATAAGCATAAGATAAACTTCCATCTTTCATTATAAATGCAATATAAAAAGCATATACTTCATCTCTCATATACCCTTTATGATTAACATTCCAACGAGTAGATCTGTATCCATTTTCTAAATTATAATAATTAGGCCCTGAAATAGTATCAGTACTCATTGCTCCTTGAGAAATAAGATCTTGAAAAGGAGTTGTACTTTTATACCCATTTGTTAAATTGTCAACACTTATTTCAAAAGGATCAAATCCTCGAATTGTTTTAGTTTGAGCTTCTAATTTAATATTGTTAGCATATGGCTGGAACCCAACATCTTGCGTTCCTTCTAAATTTCCTAAATATAAAATACCATCTAGTTGTGTTAGAGTTTTAGCTTTTTCATATGCTACTGCATCAATTATAACCTCTTCTACAGAAGATGATTCAAAACCTTCTAATCCTGTAAAAGTTACTTGTAGAGTACCAGACTCTTCAATAGCAAGGTCTTTTAATTTAAATGCTTTTTCTACATTATCTACAGTTTGAATAACTACAGGTCGAAGGTACTCGTAATCTGTATTTAATTTGTCTGCTATCCAAGTAACAGATTTTCCTGTTTGAGATCCTGGGGGACATCCATCATATCGTTCAATAGGACGAACTCCTTCATTAGCACACACAATATATACAGGATTAGATACTGTTAAATAATTAGTAGCTACTCCATCTATATCAGCATATGCTAAAGCTAATTGATACGCTCCTGAAACTAGTCCTCCTCCTGCTGAAATAGATGGGTATGTAACGTTATCAATTTCTTTATTTGGATCAAGATATGGTACAGGTCCTGAATGAGGAAAAAGATTAAGCCTGTCTACATAAGTATCATTAGGCGTATTTTGGGGATCTTTATTATAAATTCTTTTAGGATTATTAGTACGTAATTGTCTCGATACATTTAAAGCTCTTGGAGGATTTAAATCATCTGTCCAATATATTAATAAATCTCCTTCTGCACTAAATTTATAAGTACCCTCAATAGGATTATTTATATTAAACTTTAAATTAAAATCAATGCCATTATTAGTAGCACCTCCTGATTGTGCAAGATTTAAGTAATTATTAACACCTTCTGGCCACGTTTCTAAAACAGAAGTTAAAACTTCATTTTTATATTCGTATATAGTACTATATTGATTATCTCCAAAAGGAAAGTCATTAAGATTAACTGCAGGATTATTAGTAACAGTAAAAATAATTACACGTCCATCAGAAACTTCAATTTTACCAATTACCCTTTCCCTTACTTGAGATGTAATTGTTCCTGCAGCTAAATGTCCTTGTAAAAGTAATAATAAATGTCTCTCAATCCCTCCTTCATTAGAGATACCACCTGCCTGTCTATCAACAATAGCATTTTTGGCATGTCTCCATGAACCGTCGGGCTGATCTACATACCCTGTATCTTTATTTAAACCTTTTACATATTTTGCCATTATAATCCTCTATAATTATTTTCTCTTTTTGCAAGCTCTTCAAAATTATTATTAGCTCTATTTAAATTTGGAATCAATCTTACCCACTGATTCATAAAGTTTTCCATCCTATCAATATCTGGATAATTAGCTGCATTTCTAGCTTGCGTGCAATAATATTTCCATTTTTGATCGGCCATTTGATAATTAATTTGATTATTAGGTTTATCAAAACCTCCTAATAATAATTGTTTATAAACATACCAAAACATAGCTTCTCTATAACTTACATCATCTGGAACCATTGGATAGCATTCTTCATCAAGTGGAAAAGCTTTATAACTTACACAAATTTTACCTGATTTAAATGATGTTTTAATAAATCCATTTTCTATAATATACCAATCTTGTAAAAAATTTTCTGAGCAATCTTCACAATCTTCTGATTTCATAAATGTTGTAGTACCATATGGAATAGGATTCATAGATTCTTCATCTTTAAAATACATATTCTCTAATACAATCATTCTTGAAGCCAAAGCTTGTAATTGATTATACAAATTTTGATTAGGATTAGCATCTATTAACGCTTTAATTTCTGTTAATTGAGTAGATATTGTATCTATTTCACTTGCTATATCTGCAGATACTTTTGTATTTTGAGCCACTTGATTCATATAATAAAAATCATGTGGTAATAAAGTTTTATACTCAGAAACAGTTAAAACACAATTTTTAGTATCTAATTGTGGACTAGCACCAATATGCTCTAAAGCTTCGCCTATCCATTCTATTGCATCGTCAATCCAATTATCATCACTAGGTTTAAGATCTCTCATAATCTTATTGATGATATTTTTACTTGATATGTTTTTATATATTGCCATGCTTTTTAAATTTTAAATATGCTAAATCATCATTCTTTAGCAAAGCCGTTAATTTTTCTTTATTACCTTTTAATCCTCTTGTAGGAATAAATTTATATACAGATTTATTTGAAATTTTACATCCTGATTTATTCCAATAATATCTACAATATTCAGAATCTGTATAATAGATATGCCATTTTTCACCTTTTCCTGTCTCTGCGTTATATAAAGATTTGCCCTCTGTTAATAATTCTCTTTTGTATTTATTACTTTCTCCCCAGTCAATTGCGGGTTTTGAATTATTTCTTTCAATTCGCAGTATGCTAATATACGACAAATTATTGCCCATATTAAATTTTCCGCCCTCTAATATATAATCTATAACCATAATGTTAAACTCACTGCATATATCTTTAAATAATAATTTACTTATTTCTAATTCTGAAGTAAGATCAAAATATTCATATATGTCTGTAATATTATACATTATGCTTCTTGTTTAGTTGGTGGAGCTGTTGGTTTATCTTGAGATCTATCTCCTAATGAATCATTAAAACTTCCCGCTAATAATTGTAATTCTCCTTGGGCCATACCTGTTGTAATTAATTGTATCATATCCATAGGTAAAGGAAATTCTGAATTATCATTATAACAATCCTGACCATCACAATCAAAAATTGCCAAATCTCTCGGATCTTCAAATACCCCCCTAACATTAATATTTGTCATTCCCTCTGCATTTAAAATATACATAAAATCTTCAATCATAAACGCTTTTCTATTTGATCCTGTATATTTTGCATAAGAGGATAATTTAGCCATATAAGGCTCAATTAATTGTATTCTTTCCATACCATCAGGTAACCCCACAAATGTAATTGCTTCTTTAAAATTAAATCTAACTGTTTTGGGTATAGGCATTATAGTTTTGCTAATATTACATCCCATATTAAATCCACTACAACATTTATTTGTGTCTACAGTTGTTAAAGGTAAACATTTTAAGTCTTGTTCTAAATGCCTAGTAATTTTACCATTACGAGCAAAATCTCTACGTATAAACATAGCTCTATAATGTAAAATATTGAATTTAATTTGTTCTAAAGATATAGAATCATCATTATTTGATCGTCCTGCTCTCACAAGATTTAAAATATTATATGCAATTTCATTTAAAGTCATAATTATATATTTGTTTGTAGATAACCTTCGTATCCACGTTGTTTATTCCATATATGAGCTTGACCCGTTCTTTTAGCTTCATAGCCTTTCATTTTATGCCATTCATCGTTTCCACATATAGAAGGAATAAATCTTACTTTAATTCCTCTATATTCGTTAATCATCTCTTTATGTAGATGCCCACAATGAACCTCTCTATGCTTTGTTCTTGCAAACATTTCTGGTTCTTCAGTTGCCATTATAAGTGGCATTTCTGCAGGTTTTTCTTTGTCTCCATGAGTAAACATAATCATATTAGTTCCATATTCATAATACTTTCTAGCGTCATAATTATTATCTACTAATACTCTTTCGTCATTTAAAAAGAATGCTCTTAAAAATTCACCTGCATAAAACATTCTTTCATAATCATGATTACCTTGTATAACAACCACATCTACTGGTGCTCTTAAAGCTAAAAATGAAACGGCTCTTACAATTAAATTGCAATACCCAACAAAAGTTTCTTGCCATGGGGCAGAGTCTTGTTGAGGAGTGCCTTTAGTTGTAGCTCTAGAATATCCTTCAGAATTCATACCATCGTTTCCTATTGGTAACAAAATCCTTTCTATATTTAGTCCTGAAGCTTTATTCATTAGATCTTTTATAGTATCCATGTACAAATCTTCTGCTTCATCTAAAGTCTGCCCATCAATTTTTCCATAATGTATATCAGGTAATGAAACTTCATATACAACAGGGTCTTCTACAGGTTTATATTCTTTTTCAACTTTAGGACTAAAAGATTCAAGTAACTCAATAATTTGAGTTTTTGTTTCTTTCATTACATTGTCCTCACCTTTTACTACAACAGAAAACCTGTTATCTCCACTCATATTCTGCCAAAATTTTACAGAACTAACTTCTTCTTCTGCAATTCCATTTTCTTTTAAAAACTTTTTAAATCCTGTAAGTTCTGTTGTATTTACATTATCTAAATCAAAGTCATTTCCTTTTGCTTCTATTCTTGCTTCTTTTAAAGCATTTTTACAAGCTTCTATACTGCAGTTTAATCGTTCAGAAAGACGTTCAGCTCCTTCTTTAAGGTAACCAGGCTTGTCTCTCAAAAAAGCCTTAATTTGATCTTTAGTCATTTTTATTTATTTAGTTTATTTTCTTAGTTTTTCTACTGACCTTCCTCCAAAATATGCTCCAATTATTGTGATTAGAGTTAATTGTAAAAGATCAGTCCATTTATCCTCTACCACAAAATTGATAGCTCCAGCATCGATAAAAATTAAAAGCATTGTACACACTAATACAAAAATGAGTGTCATAGGACGTACATTTTTACTTAGCCATGAGTCTGATTTCATATCAGCGTCCCACCTAGCACTTACTTGCTTTTCCATTTCCATTTGGTAATTAGCCATAAGTTCTTTCATTTTTCTTTTGGCCTCTAATTTTTCTTCTTTAGTTGTACTTAAATTATCAAGAACTCCGCCAACAGAGTCTATTAATTTTTCAGCACCCCCACCAAATATTTTATTTATTAGTTTCATTGTTATAAGTTTTTTTATTTTTATCCTTATTAGTATTATAATATTTTACATTATAAATAATATCTACTACACACCCTCCTCCTCCAATTGATATAATTAAAGATGTAGGAACAGAAAAACAAAAATAAAGTGGATCATGATTTGATTGTTTTATTATATCACTTCCTGCTTTACTTATGTGAGTAATTGGCAATAACCTCGTACTAGGAGACCATGCTGTTATAGGTAATTTTCCATACAAATAAAATTCTGTAGCATCTTTAGTTGCTCCTGAACTTGTCGCAGTATTATATTCTTTTCGCAGAAATAAATCTAAATTACCAGATCCTCTGCAGGTTATCATTAATTGGGTTATTTCAAATTCTTTTCCATTTGCCAATATAGCTGAAGTTTTACCTGCAGTTTGATCTAAAGTTATAGTATGTGTAGTAATTTTACCCATATTATATTGCGTCGTAATCTACATATGTAATTGTTACTTCCTCTCCACATTCTATAGCTTCTGCAATAGGTGGGTATATTCTTTTATATGCATTAGTTGATTGACCTATAAAACCGTCCTTCTTGACTTGGTTGTTTGTTTGTGAGTCCCCCACAAGTAAACACCCACTCGTGTGTTCGTCAGTATTACCACAATGAATAAGAATATACTTAAAATTAGGAACATTAATAACATGCAAAGTCCCCCTATGAATATCAGCAAAACGTTTAGTATAGTTTTTATGAATTCTACCAATTGTTCTAAGAATAACTTTGTATGTGCCTGCAGGAATTCTAGTTTCGTGCATGACTTTTTCATTTTTTGCATCTCTGTGTTCATCTTCTAATGTATAAGCTAAAAATTTTCTTTCGTTTGTGACATCAAATAATAGGCCTGATGTACTATCAGCCTCACTTGAAAATCGTATTACTTCTAATTTCATTTATTTTCCTTGTCCTTTATAAAGTTTAACATAATTTCGACTGTTTTTCAGTCTAGAGGTTTTAGACTTAGCATGTATACCAGGTCTTTTTTTCCTCTTCTTTTCTACAAATGAGAATAGTGATCGTTTTACCATTATTCAAATTGTTTTAATATTATTTCATCTACTTTTGCTTGAACATCTTTTTTATTTGCCTCTAATTGAAACATAATGTTTGCATTAAAAGTTTCTTCTATATTACCATTATTAAATATAATAACCGTAGGTATAGATGTAATTTCGTATTCTGTTTGTATATCCATATGAGTACCTATATCTACTCTATATACTTCACATTCTTTTAAATTTGGTAACCATTGTACAGCATTTGCATCATTCCAAGCCGCCCAAAATTCTACTACTATAATTCCTCTGCTAATCTCTTTATCAAAATCTTTTGAATCTAAAAAAGATTGTCCTTGAGCAGAACACAAACTTGCTATAAAAAAGGCGATAAGTGTTATAAAATTTTTCATTGTTTTAAGGTTTTAAATTTTTTACTTCTTCTTGTAGTTCTTCTAAATCTTTGATCACGCGATCAATTTTTTGACGTGCCATCTCATCTTTCATGTTAAATTCCATACGAGTTGGTGGCCAAGTTTGTGTAGCTGCAGGATCTCCCATATCTATCATATAGGTTCCTGTTCCTGGTTTAGGTAATTCTAAAGCTTTTTCTACTTTATCTTCAAGTTCTACAAATTTAGAATTTATAGTACTCATTAACCCAAAATATGCAGAAATCACGGTAGCTACACCTACTACGATTCCTACTAAAGTTTTTACACTTATTTGAAATTTACTGTCTTCTGATAATTCTTTTTGTGCCATTTTTTTAATTATTGTTGATTAAATATTATAGTTGCTCTATGAGCAGCATCTGTTAAAGTTAATTTTAACCCATAGGATTCTTCATATTGAAAAGGTACACCATGTAAAACATCTAATGTAGTACCTTGAGGAATTACACATTGAGTTAAAATAGAATATTGGGCAGAACCATTATCTAAATATAAATTTGCTCCTATATCTGCACCACGATTATTACATATTAATAACCTTTCCATAGTATTAATTTTTTTACTATTAGCTACTGCAGGGCTAAGAATTTGCACTGACGTTCCACTACTAGTTATATTTATATAATTAAATTTCATATTATATTAATTGTATTGATCCTGTTTTTATAAGTACCTTACCACTAATTTTGTCCACGTCTTGATATGTAAAGTTTAACATATAAGCACCACGTTTTTCCGTAACTCCACACGTTAATCTTTGTTGATTACTGCCGTTTAAGTTTGGCGTAACCTCCAACTTATTAGCAACTAAGGCTGATATTGTACTAGCGTTGTTTGTTGTACTTCTAGTGTTAGTGTCAATAAGACCACCAAGTCTTTTAGCTTCTGCCAGGTTATCTGTTATCATAGTAGACTGACTATTTGTTATACCTGTCTTAGCTGTATTAGCTGTAATAGCACTGGCTTGACTAGATGATATTCCAGTCTTACCTTTGTTAGTTGATATCTCTGATCTAAGATAATCTAACTCATCTTGCATTTGTTGTAATTGAAATATAAGCGGTGCTAATTCTAAATTATCAAGATGATATTTCATACCAAGAGCTCTATCCATATCCCAAACTGCTTCAGCAATAGTTAGATTATCTGAAGTTATTTTATCAGTTCCAGTTCCTGTTGTTTCATAGAACTTTTCATATTTTTTACCTGTCAAACTCATATTAAACGTATTTATATTCTACATATATTTGTCCTACTATCTGCCCAAATATTATTGTGCTGCTATTATATGAAGGACATCTCATAAACATATGTAATGAATCACCAGCATTTAAAGTAAAACCACTACCAGCAGCAAGTTCAAAAACTAAATTATATTGTGTATCACAAGCATAAGCAGCATTTAAATTAGTAGCTACTATTGCACTTGATAATGTATGCTCAGCTTGAGAGTTATTAGCATGTGTAGCTTTATGAAATGAAAATTCCATGTTTCTAGCACTATTACAAACACCTGGCTGTTTACTATACCAAAAAAAATTCATATACACTTTATAAATTTTCATATTTGATACAGCTGTTACTAAAGGCCCTCTAGTATATACAAACCCCTTTTGTTGAGCAGTATAAGTATCAAGATTTGGTACTGAGCCAACTCCCCAACTTTGTGTTCCTCCTGATGCATTATACCATTTTAATCCATAAAAAAGTGCAAAAATAGAAGCATAGCCATCTCTTGATTGCATTATTTGTTTTGTATTCACTATATCACCTGGTATATCACTCGTTAAAGCAACTGTACCAGTAGCATTAGGAAGACTGATTGTTTTATCTGATCCTAATCCAGCACCTGACCAAGCACCTTTTAATGTAATATGATTACTACCTGCTCCTGTATCTTCATAAAAATCTATCTGCGCGCCACAAGATTGATTACCACACGATCCGCCATAAAGATCTAACTGTCCTCTACCATTAAGTAAATTAGTTAATTTAGCAAAATGTGCTGTATTATTTTTAAAATCTATATTACCACCATCAGCATCTATTTTTATGTCTTCTGCTGAATCTAATGTTATATCCTTAGATGCGCCTGTTGATTGTAATATAAGTGCACCATCTGCCAAAAGTTTAAGATCTGCTCCAATTCCACTTGGCCCAGTGGTATCAACTGTTGTTATTGTTGTTAGCCCAGGATCTTGTATTATAACATCTAAATAATTTCTAGAATCACTAGGAGAAAATAATCTTAAATGAGTAGCATCCGCTACTCCTGCATTCTCTCTAAAAAGAAACATTTGCTCTACTACTTGTGAAGTTTGTGATCCTCCTGCAGGATTTCTCATTGGTGCTCCATAAAACATATAATGTCCAGCCGTCATATTTCCTGTAGCCCCTCCACTATAAAATTCCATAAGACCTCCTCTCATATTAGTTCCTGCTCCACAATTTCCAATACTAAGAGCAAGTAAGTCTCCATTCTGACTACTTGCTTTTGGTGGCGTTGCAATTCTCCTTGTACCTGAATTCGTTTCTCCTATTGTAAGAGTGCTAGTACCGCCAATACCGCTACTATTTGTGTATGTCAAAGAACTTTCAGCTGTAATAGGATTAGTGCCTGTTCCAGTTAATATAGCATCGCTTGTAAGACTACTAGCTCCAGTTCCACCATCTCCTACAGCCAAAGTACCTGTAATACTAGAAGCTCCAAGATCCATTGATAATTCTGTGCTATCTATTGTTATTCCGCTATTTGCTTTAATATCTGTACTAAATGTAGTACCAGAAAGATTTAAACCATCTCCTGCTGTATATGTAGTATTTGTTTGTGCAGCCCAGGTTGCATTTCCACTACCGTCTTTTATTAAAGCTTCACCAGCACTTGCACCACTTACTTGTGTTAAAGCGTCTATTGCTGCTTGTGCTGTACTTTGACCAGTACCACCATCTCCTACATTTAATAATCCTGTAATACTACTAGCTGCAAGATCTACTGCTAATTCTGTAGATTCTATAACTAATCCTCCATTTGATTTTAAATCCAAACTAAATTCACCCCCTTGAGTTACGTCTAATCCATTCCCTGCGGTATTGACTACTGCCTCTTCTTTAAGTACGCCAATATAACGTCCTGGGTGTTGTTGTGAATTTTTATCAAATTTACTAGCCATTATTTTTTAGCAAATTTTTCAATTCCACTAATTCCAAAACATCCTAATACTACCCATACAAATGAATCATATACAAATTCATTAATAACTAAATCAGCTCCCACTGCTCCAGTAACTAAATCTATGATCATAACTACAACCATAATTAAAAAAGCTATAAATCCTACGATAGCTTTTTCATTCCAATCATTAGTGTCTTTAAATATATTCATTATTGTAATTTATATTTAACTTTACCATTTTGTATATATACTCCTTCAGGTTCTTTTATTGCCTGTCCTAATAAATTATACATTATATTATCTAACTCAGAAGTTTTTATAATTTCAGAAATACTTGAATTACAAGGCATCCCTGTATCACAATCAATATATTCCGTATATATAACATCTACATATTCAATTATAGTATCAGTTGTAAAAAACTCTACATATTCTATTTCTATAATTGTATCAAATACTAATACATCTACATATTCAATTACATCTACAAATAAAGTATCTAATACATCTTCGTATATGTATACTGTATCAGTTACAAATATATATTCAGGAACAAAAGTTTCTACTTCTACTGTATCTATTAAAATTTGAGTTATATATTCTGTATTATATACTGTATCTATTTGAAGTATTGTTTCATAAATATAAAAAGGAACTTCAACTTCTACTGTATCTGTTTCAAATATATATTCTATTATATCTACATATACTGTATCGCAATCTGGTGGAGGTGGTACACAATCTAATGGTAATGTTGGAACTGCATCATTTTCATCTCCCGCATCTACACAATCTTCCCATCCATCATTTAACCAAGATGTTTGTACACATCCATTAGGAGCATATTGAGTCCAGTTAGCTGGATCATCTCCACAATAATAACCTTCTTGTTCAGCACAATCTAAACATAATTGTTGAAAATCAAATTGTCCATAAGCAAACGAGCCTATAAACAATACTAGTATATATATAATTCTTTTCATATTTTAAAATATTAAATAGTTAAACCCAAATTTAACATCAAAAATTTCCTTGCCCCAATACTTCATATGAGTACCTTCAACAAATAATCCTAAATGTTTATTAATTCTTAATCCTGTAACTATTCCTGCATCCCATTCAAGCATATCTACTGCATTGTTATAAGAATAAGAATAATCATCTAGTCCATAATGATAAGGCATTACATTTGCCCACATATGAATCCAAAATTTTGGGGTATATTTATAGTATGCTAATCCTAAAACTACACTAAGTTCTTTTTGCATTCCTAATTTTTCAAGCTCTCGTTCATTATAATCAGCAACTGCATCACCAAAATAGTGGTTAAAGAACTCGTCATTAGAGGTAGCAACTAACACCGAGTCTCCACCACTAACATCGTACCAATTTTGATCTACATAAAACCCTTGAACCCATTGTTCTGGAGCATAACCAAAATCTTGTGCTAGTTCTTGAAATGTTGACTCTCCTGGCACCCAAAAATCTTCTATAGGATTTACACCATATGTTGGATGAATACGCATTACTCCACCAAGAGTTAAATCCCAATTACCTGAATTTATTCTAAATCTTGTATCAAAAGAAGTATATTGTAAATTTACTCTTTGGTTATCTTTATACTGAAATTTAGTTACACATTTATTTCCAAGGTATCTAATCCAATAATTTTGATCAGTAAACTTATCACCACGATTACGTATAAACGAATAATTAAATAAATACTCCCAACCAACGCTATTACCAATAGTAACATTATCTGCAACAGCTTTTTCAGTACCATAATACCATGTTTTAACTTTGTATTCATAGTCAAATCTTGCAATTTTTCTTATCCCTATAGTTAAATTGTAATCATAGGGATTAACTTCAGTTACATTTTCATATCCTTTATCTACAGCAATATAATCATCTCTTTCTACAAAAGATGAATTTGTATTGAATGACGTATAAAAGGTAGAATATTTAAAGAAATTTTCTATTTGAGCACTTGAAATTGTGCTTAATAAAATAAAGAAAAATATTAGTTTTTTCATTGTTAGTTAATTAATGTTTGTATACCAGTCAATTGGTTAGCATTCATATCTTCAGGTAATAACTTTTCATCAATTGGAAACAATGATAATTCTCTTGTTTCTTTCATTATCTCCTGCAATTCTGCAATTTGCTTTTTACGTTCTTCAACTAGTTCTTTATTGTCTTTTTCTAGTTTTTTAATAGCTTTAGTATCTTTATTAGCTTCTAGTTCTTTTACGTGATTAGCTAACTCTAGAAATTCTGGAGTTGGTTTAGCTATTTCTTCAAGATCAAAAAGCTCGTCTTTTAATACTTTAATGTTTTTAGAAACAACTAAAGCAAATTTTAATCCTTTTAAGTGTTGTACATTGTACAATCCTTGTAACATTTCTACTAATTCTTGATTAGTAGTTTTTATAGTTTGTTGCATTTTTTTATAGTTTTAATTTATTAATATTTATTTAATTTTATGCTGGGGTATGGAAATATGGTATCCATTTATCCGTACCGTTAACATTAACTCTTATCCATCCATCGTTAGCATTTGTATGATTAGGAAAAGTACCATGCAAAGTTGAAATTGAATGTGCAGCAGCTGCTCCGTCTTGACCTTCAAAATGAATAAACTCACCTGCTGTATTATCTTGATCTAATTTTAAAACTGCTAAAGCAGATCCGCCATCACTTTGTTCTACTTCTAATTGTGCTGAAGGAACTATAGAGGCTGCTTGATTATTAGAAATACCAACTTTAGTTTGATAGACTTTTACAACATCTGTAATAGTTGCTGTATTATTTCCTTGTTGTTGAAGTGTAATTGTACCTCCCCAGTTACCAGCTCCTGTTGCTGTTCCACCTGATTTTATTTTTATTTCACCACCTGTACTTGCACCTCCGCCACCTGCATTTAAATTTAATTGACCACCAATACTAGAATGTGTAGATGTACCAGCTGCAATTGTCAATGCGTCTCCTGCTCCTGATCCATTATTTGCTGGTTTAACTTCTCGTCCACCACCAACAGCCCATCCAATATTTCCTGAAAGTGCAGGAATTGCTATTACATTAGCTTCAATTGCTGATGCAGTAGTAGCCCAAGATATTGAAGATGTATTGCTAGGAGATGCCCATATAGGTTTAGATCCAGTTCCTAATAAAAATTGTCCTGCAGAACCAACAGTAGATAATTGCCCTAATGTCCCAGATCCTGAAGCATAAACTATTCTATTTGCAGTATAGGAAGTTAAACCTGTACCTCCATTAGCTACTGGTAAGGTCCCTGTTACATTTGCTGTAAGACTACAATATGTTGCTCCAGAAGATCCTGTACCCCCATTAGCAATAGGTAATATTCCTGTTACTTTACTAGTTAAATCAATAGATCCTCCTAATTGTGCATTTGTTACAGTTCCTGTTAAATCAGAAAAATTAACTGTTCCTAAATCAATAGAAATATCAGCTCCACCACCACCTCCAGAAATAGCTAATTTTGCACTTCCTACTTTAATTTTACTTAAAGTATATTCATTTTTATTTGCTACTGCACTAATAACGGAAACCGCTCCTACAGTAGATCCATGATTTGTTATAGTTGGAAAAAGATTTTGTACTAAAGTTTTTTTATTAGTATTTGTAGATGTATTAGCCGTTAAAAGATAATCTGTAGAACTTACAGTATTTTTTGCTAATGTGGATAATTGAGATATTCTCATTTTATATTTTTTATAAAGTTAAACAATTAATTTATTTTTAGACTTTTCTGGTTTTAATAACTTTGTATTTTCCAAAGTAATATATTGTGAATCGTCTCCTCCATAAGTGTTTAACGATAGAAGTGCTGCTCCTCGTGAGGGCATTCCATCTCTTTCAAGTTCAAATATATTACTTTTTCTTTTTAATTTCAAAATTTCTAAGTTATTTTTTACAGATCGTTTAGAAGAAGCTTTAGTTAACTTCCAATGACTTGCTCCTAAAAAAGATCCTGGCTGAGTTCTAGTATCAGACGTTTCTGATCTAGGTTCCCAAATTCGTTTATTATGATATACATATGAAGGATATGGATAGTCTACATAACCATAACAACAATTTCCATTATTATTTAAAAATCCGTCACTTCCTTTGTTCCAAACTAAACCTTCAGCTTTCCAAAGTGACGCTTCATTTATTCCTTGTGCAGGCATCCCAGCCCATTCTCCATCGGTTATCCAATCACTTTCACTAAACATTGGTGGTATACCAGGAACAAATCCTTCTAAATCTACATCCCCTGATATTTCAGGTGGGTTAGGAATAAAACTATTATATGGACCTAAAAATCCTAAATTACCACTTGCTGTACAAGTATTAAATTCTTCTGTTAAATAGTTTTCAAAAGTATCTATATATCCATCAGTCATACACGCATCTAAAGCACCACTTTTTTCCCATAAATATTTAATAATATCTATTGCTAGTAAATTTAAAGCGTTTGATTTTTTTCCATTTGAAATATCTCCATGAAGTTGATCTCCTTTTTTAGAATATATTCCCGCTCTATACCAGTGATTAAAATCTCCATCTCCTGTTAAAATATTAGCAGCGTTATAATAAGGTACATTCATTAATTGAATAGGATATGATCTTTGTTCAGTAAAACTAAACATTTTTAATGCGTACCAACCATGAGATAATCCTGTTCTATCAGGTGATGTCCCTTGAAATACAAATCTATCTGACCAGCACCACCAACAATTGGCATCATTCATATCAGTGATAGTATTATCAATTGCTATTGCTCCATTAGGACTTGCTATATTACTATTTGCTGTAATGTCAGCTGAAAATATAGGAGGAGTATTATTACTATCTGCTCCATACATGCTATAAGTTACTTGGATATTAGTAATATGTACATTAGAACTTGCGGTTAATCCACCAGTTACAGAAAGATCATTAAGAACTAACCATCTTACTATGCCACTTCCTGTACTATTTGTAAATGTATCAGTAACAATTGTTTCTTCCCCATTTGTAGCAAAATTTCCTGCTCCTAAAGATGAACATCCAGTTACGCCTGTCATAGCAGAAGTGGCAAAATCATTTACAGCAAGTACACTTGTTAAAGATCCAAGATTTGCAAATCCTCTTCCAGTTCCCGCAGCATCTAATGGTGCAAGACTTAAAGTAAATCTATGCGGAATACAAGAAGTTGTTTTTAAAGTTAAATCAATTGTTATTGTAATCCCATTAGGTATTAATATGCCAGGGGCTAATCCAATTGTAAAATCATTTGGACCGCCTCCTATTGGTTCAGGTTCAACCCCAAATGATAACCACCATTCTTCTGTTGGTTCATTGTATAAAACTGACGGCCCTCCTTGATTAAATATATTACCTGAGTTTACTATATTACATCCACCTAGAACTTCAGTTGAGCCTCCTTGTAAAAAAGATGCCTCTTCTGATTGATAAGAGCCCCAATTATAAATGCCGTCTGATGATCCATGCAAATAACATGGACAAGCAAATTCCTTTTCAGTTAAGTTTTCCCAAAAAAAGATATCATTTCCAATCATAATTAACAACTACAAGATTTGCACGTTGTATCTGTGCATAAAGTATTCGCCTTCGCGTATTTTATATAAGCATTAGCAAATTCTGGATTAGGTTCCATACTTAAACTTGCTCTTGCTGTTTGCAGTAATAAATAAATTTCTGCCATTGTTTCTAACTCATTTTTACATTTTCCACACGAACATGTAGAATCAGTTAAATATGCGTCCATTTTTTTAGCTAAACAGCAGTCAACACTGTTTGAAACTAAAATACCTACAGGTGGATTAACAGTATCAAAAAATTTCCATACTCCATTTAATACTGTAGAAGCCCCTAAACCTAAATTAGATCCAGTAACTGTGGCAGCTCCTGCGCCACTTAATGTAACAGAAGTCCCTGTTAAAGGAGTTCCAAAAGAATTTTGCCATACTGTGACAGCTGCATTAGCTTCACCTCCTGTAATAGAGATTTCAGTGCCTGCTTGGTTAACACTAAGAACCATAGTTATAAGTTTTAAAAGTTAGAAAAAAATATTGTGGGAGAGTAGTCTCCCCCACAATATAATAAAAAGTATATTAAGCTCTTAAATAAAGAACTCTTTCAGTACCAGCACTAGCAGCGCCATCCATATCAACAGCACCTGCACCTGCACCAGCAAAGATAGCATCAAATAAAGATGAGCCATCTACCCAAAGTGAATCTATCCACCATTCAACTATATTTTCTTCATCGCCACCTGGCACATTTAAAGAAAAGTTTTGGTTGTTTGGTAATCCAGCAGTTCCTCCATCTAAATGAAAAGTAATTACATCATAAAGCTTAGAAGTATCTGCATAACGTACATTTTTTGGTAAATGTAAGTGATTTGTAATACCTGTTTGATAAGCTCCAAATCTTTTTTCCATTGCAGCTGCTACATACCCTGATCCATTTGATAATGTTGGAGCAAAAGTAGCATTTACAACACCTGGTACATTTGAAACTACTTCAAATACTAATCCTGAATTTGCAGGAGCCGCAACAGTAAGATTTGCAGTTGACGCCGAAGTTGCAGTCATTGGACAATCTTTACCTAAAGCATTAATAGCTGCTACAATACCATCTCTTAATTCTGCAGCAGTTGCAGTAGCATCAGTAGTAAATTCAGCGCTCCATATTTTACCTACTCTGTCATAAGTACTTGCAGAACTTGCAAGTGGATTTACAAAATCTTCATAATTAGCTCTCCAATCTCCTACTGGTGATTTTTGAATTATTTTATAATAATATGAAGTACTATTTGCAGCAGAAGATACAGTATCAGTAGCTGTAGTAGCAACTGTTATACCAGCAGCATCTGCCATTCTAACTGTAATTTTAGATACGTTAGCCTTTTTAATAATTTTAGTAGCTGAAGGTATAGTATTATCTCCATGTACTTGAGTTATTTGAAACTCATCTGGAATCATTGCTCCAGCCGAGCTTATAAAATTTGCATCAAGATAAGCGCCTGCTGTTACACTCCATACACCAACTAAACCTGCATCACCTGCGTGAAAAGCATTTGCTGCTTCATTTGGAGTTGTGCTAGCACCGTTAGCTTTTTGCACAAAAATTTGTCTTGCCATTTTTTTAAATTTTAAATATTAATAAATAAATTAATCAGACTTCAACGTTTCAGTCTGATGTGATTTATACCGCGGATCGCTAGTGCCCTCCAACAATATATCAACAGCCATATTTACTACTTCAATATGAACATGAGGACTAAGCTCACAATCAGTTTGATTTATAGTAATAAAATTTGGCCTTTTAATATACCTAATGAAGATCGCATCAGTAAAGAACGTATCATCGGTATATATTTCCAAGTTAGTAATTCCTGATTGTAAATCCCCAAAAATTACTTCATTTGCTCCTGAAAAAGAATAAAATGGAGTATTTAAGGTTGTTGTATTAAATGGATCTTCAAACAGTGTAAATAAATCATCATTTTGAACATATTTACATTTTACAACTTTATTTTTTAAACTAGTACCAAAACCAGTTAATGTTTCTTGGGATCTTCTTGCAACTACACCATCTCCATCAACATCTGTTAATGAATAGTCAACTCCTTCTTCTAAATCCTTTTTACAATTTATATAATTAACACGTGCTCTAGCACTTATTAAAAACATATATGGAGATACACGATCTGTACCTAACAAGTTATTACCTGTATTTGCTATATCTTCATTCATAGAAATTCTATAAACATCTCTCCACATTCTTTTATCACCAGTTAATACTAACTGAGACGCGTTTGGAAAAGCATCTGCTAACAAACCTCCTCCCGCTTCTGTAGCAAAATTACCTTGATTATAAGGTAATTCATATAAGCTAATAGTAGTAGTTCTAATAAGTGGAGCTAAATCATCAATTCTTTTTTGAGATTCTTCAAACCCAGCTCCAAACTTATTATATCTTTGGAAACGATTTTTTACAAACGCTAGTTGTGCCATATTTAAAGCCAAATCAATTTCATTGGCTAATAAAGTATCTGCTTGGTAAGAATTAATCTTATCCAAGAGCATCATAACGTGTTCATGCATTTCCGCTGCTGTCATATTTTATACAATTGCTTCTTTAAGTTTAGCTCGTAAAATAGTTAAAGTTCCTGAGTTCTTTTTATTTCTAAGATATACTATTGTATCATCTGTAGTTTCACCAAGTACTTCATCTATATAAATTACTTGATTTCCTACTTTTCTTAGAACTCCAAACTCAACCATTTCATCAATTTCAGCTTTCATTTCTAAATTTTTATCTATTGCTAGTTTAAGAAATTTAGCTGGTTCTTTATCTTTAAGATCATAAAGATTATTTTCTTTTTGATCTCTGGTTAATTTAGATGGATTTGTTTTAGACAATAATCTAATTAACATATCCATTTTTTTCTCATCAGCTGAAGCTTTAATAAATTCTTTATCAGCTTCTTTTCTAATTTTAACCTTTTTATTTTTATCTCTAACATCTTTTTCAGCATCAACAAAATAAAAACTTTGTTTACCTTTTAACTCTTTTTCAGAATCTGCAACATAAGGATGCTTTAATGCAAACCTATATTTTAAGTAATGATCAAGATTAAAAGGCTTTCCATCTTTATCTACTCCTACTTCAAATTCAATTCCTTCAAATGGAACTTTAATTGTTAAATTTGCCCAAAATGTTTTTATATACTTTGGCCAATCTGCATGATCAGGGCCTACATCTAGCATTCCATTCATTAATTTTTTTGCTTCTTCGCCTTCTACACCTTTTAAAGGTTGACGATTTACATATACGCTACCTAATTTAGTTATTGCAGTAGCTCTTACTTCTTTAGGAAGATGATTCATAACCTCTTTCCTACGTAACATTATTTTTTTCATATTTTAAGTTCTTTTACAGTTTAAGAATAACAATTTTTGTTATTTAGTTAGTTTTAATTTAGTCCCGCAAAGCCAAAGGGCTAGGCCCTCTGACTCCTTGGAAACTAAATAAATAGACTACGATGCAACTCATAGTCGGGTCATGATACCTCAATTATGAAGCTACACACTCCATATCAAGAGAAGTATCAAATCTTCGAAGCACTATACCTGCTGTTTTAAGCATGTGTACAGAAGCTCCATCAATATCAGATGCTCTTGAGCCATTACCGTCGAATCCTCTAGGGACTACTGATCCAGCTACACACCATCTTAGCATCTCACGTCCTTTCTTGTTGATCATTTGAACATTATTCTGTCCATCATAATTTGAATTATCAACAAATACCATTCTGTAAGATTCTAAAGAATAACCTGTAGTAGGATGTTTAGCTCTAGCTTGAGCAACTGGTCCATGATCAAACATAGGATTCTTAACTACATTAATCTTGTAACCATCTATATGGTCATAAGAAGTAAAGTAACCAGTCATTCCTAATGATCGACCTGTTCCAGTAATAAATTTACTATCAGCATTAATTGTCCAGTTAGCAAAACCACCTTGATGATTTTTCAACGCGTTGTCAAATTCTCTAGCACCACCAATACCTGTAAAAAGTGTAATTACTTTATCTTGAGCATCAGTCATACCATAGAACATGTCACCTACAGTATCAATTAACTTTTCAGCAGTTAATGTTGAATAAGAATCTTTGTTAATAATTTGTTGAAGTAAACCTGGTCCTGTAATAACTGGTTGACCATTCTCATCATGCATTGATGTAACACCATTTGCATCATAAGTTTTTTCACCATACCAATATAACAATTCACATTCTTCTTTAAATCTTAACATGTGTCTGTATTCTTCATAATCCATCCACAACTTTGTTTGCTTTCCACCTTTTGTTGGAAGATTAAATTCAGCAACATAATCTTTTGCATTACCTGCAAAGTGGTATGATTTTCTAACCGTACCAATTTTGTTTCTGATTAATCCTGGTGCAGACCAATTAGAAGCATTACCTCTAGAAAAGTCCATTCCAACATTTGCGTACAACATTCCCCATAAAGCTCCAGCTGCACAATCAGCTTCAGGAACTGATGCAGTTCCATCAGAAGCAATTGCTTGAAGAGTGTATGTATATCCAACTCCATCAGTACTTGCTACAGGCTCTGACATAATTCTACATTGTACACCCGATTCTGAAATCAAAGTATATGGAAAAATAAACCATTTATCTGGAAATGTTAATGTAAAAGGCTCTAAACCTTTATCACCAGCATTTGCTACAGTAACTGGCCTTACATTAATTTCGTGTGTTTTCACACGATATTCATACTCATATCTATCAATAGATTTAGTATTTCCGACACCCTCTGTCAACATAGTTAATGGAAACTTACGATCTTCTTTACCAGCCAAATGTGTTATAATTGGTGAAAGCTCAGTAGGTTTTTCCATTAATGCTGCAGATAGACTATTTGAATCAGTCATTTGCGCGTCGTTATAAAACGTTTTTACTACTTGCATTTTTAATTATTTTTAAAACGAAGGACCCTTTACCTTCAAACCAGGGTTTTTACTAGATGACTGTTAGATCAAGATCCTCTATATCAAATCCAGTATTTCTTCTAGTTGGCCCTTTTGCGCTTTTAACCTTTTCTTGGTGTTTAGTTATCCTAGCTTTTAGGTCTTTTGCTTTAGTTGTGCCAACTTTAGCTTTTATTATATCATTTAATTTAAATCCTTTAAACATTAAATAGTCAATTGCTAATTTAGTTTCCATATTAGCGTTAGTATGATCTAGATCTCTTTGCGTATAACCTTGTTGGTTTATAGGCGCAGATACATATTTAAAGAACTTTTTCTTATCTCTTTCAGGAACTGTTATTCCAGCAAATTCACTAGATGTGTTAATAGTATCATAAACTCCATCCCAAAATTTTCTTTGTTCCTGCTTTTGTTTTTGTGCTTGAACTTGTTGTTGTTGTAACATAGTTTGCCTTTCTTGTCTTTGTGCATTTACTAATGCTTTTTGAGCTAACTCTGCTTTTCCAAAAAGTTTTCCACCATCTTGATAGTCTTCTAAAATATCTTTAATGAAAGCATCATCATGTCCTTTCATTTTAAAATAATTACCAACTAACATTTTTTGCATTGGCAAATCTTTTTCATGTACTTTGATTTGAGCATAATCAGCTCTTGGATCAAACTGCGTCATAAAATTAGAGGACTCTCCTCCTGACATTACATATTCAAGATGTTGCCTTACTAATGGAAATTCATCCATTAATTGTTTCATATGATCTTGAGCTAATTGAGCTCCTACATCTTTAGTTAATTCAACTAATCCTTCTTCTGTATCATCATATTCTTTATCAACTTCATATCCCAATCTATTTAAAACTCCCGAAACTACTGTTGCTGACTCATCTATTGGATTTTCAACTGTTTCTTGTTGTGGTTCCACTTGGGAATCAATAGGAGCCACTTCTTCTTTTTCAAGAGCTGTAGCTTCTTCTGGTTGTTTTTCTTCTACTGCATCAGAGTCTAATTCTGATTCAGCTTGCGTAACTTCTTCCTTAGTTTCCAAAGGTGTCGGTTGTTCTACAGGTTCAGCTACTTTTGCTTCACTTACTTCTGGTTGTGTTTCAAGACCCTCACTGATCATATCATCAAATGAGATGTTTTCAATACTTAATTTATCTGTTGCATCTGCCATAATTATTTATTTTATTTACAAATTTACTATTTACTTATATTAATTACAATTATATATATATTATATATATATTCTTTATTATATAGCACTTATTCTTTATTTTTTTCTAAAGTTTCTTGAGCTATTTTTTCTTTTAATGCTTTTTCTTGATCATATTTATTTCCTAACGCCATTAAAAACTGAGGATCATTCCATGAATAGTTTTCAGTTAATGAATTATACGTACTAAATTGAAATGGAGATTTACTGTGTCCTCTAGGTTTTATTATAGGTTCTGTGTTAGATTCTCTATTAGGTTGAGATCTTAACATAGAAGACGATAATACATTAGTACTACTTATATATCCATCTAAAATATTTTCATACTCATCTTCATCTTTTGTTTGAGTATCTAAATTCATGTAACTTGGAATGCCATATGAAGTTGAATATGGTGAAGGTGGATTTGTATTTATATCATTTGAATATCCAGACGGTGTTACAAAATTTAAATGTAAATGATTACCTTCATCTATTACTCCTCTTCCTAAATTTTGGTGTTTGTCTGATGTCCATTTATTTTTCCAAGCAATAATATTAGGATCTTGACTATTATTTAAAACATTACTTAAATTTTTCCATCCATCTCCAACTAAATCTAATCCAAATCCTGATAAATGTCGTGAATGAGGTTGTCCTCCTATTTCTTCATTCCAATTTGCATCTCTATGAGCACTAGAAATCTGAACGCCGTCAAAAGCTTCAGGATAAATCATTTCTAGTTCTTGTAATGCTGTAACAACTAAAGGATGTACAGAATCATTTTGATTACGTAAACTACGCCATTTAGTTAAATTAGGAACATGATCTGTTACAGATATAAATCCTCCTGTATCAAAATTTTCTTTTTCATATTTTAATTTAGCTGCCTTTTCTGCTAATTTAGTATTACCTTGGGATAAATATTTTTCAATTTTTTGTTCATAATTTATATTATCTAATATTCCTCCTTTTTTCTTTTTTTCTATTTTTTTATCTTCTTGTTTATCATGCCAATCTGAAAGATTTTCTAAAGTATAAAATTGACTAAACCAAGAATCTTCATTGTCTTTAGCTTGCATAGCCATATCCCATTGAGATTGAGTAATACGTTTATCATCTCTATAATGAAAAGTATTTTTTAATGGTTCAATAAAATTAGTTAATAAAGCTTGATTTCTAGTATCTAACCCTTTTATTTTATATTCTTTTAATATATTTTCATAATTACCGTCAACAATTGCTTTAATTAAATTAGGATAAGTTCCAGAGCCTCCTTGAGTTTTATTAGGTTTTGTTTTATCTCTATCTAATGTTTCCCAATCTACATGTCCTACTGAAGAATTTCTAACTTGAAATTCATAGTTTAAAAGAAGATCATATTCATTTTGACTTAAATTTTTAAACCAGTTATAAGGCCCATCTGATTTTGTACCATATCGATTTTCCATTCTTTGTTGTTGAGCAGAAATATCGTTTCTTAATAATTCTTCTGCTTCTGCCCAAGTAAGACCTTTACTAAAATCTTCACCTGATTTTATTTTATGTCCAAAACCTATTGTTTTAGCTCCTCCTTCAACAGATGTATGTGGATAAAATCGTTTTTCTGTTATACCTTTATTTTTATCTGCTTTTCTAGTATAGTATCCCCAATTATAATAATCTTTATCTCTATCAGTTATATTATTTTCTTGCTGTTGTAAAAAATTAAAAAACGTATCACTATAATCATGTGTGTATGAATCTTCTTCTTCTACAACTCCTTCTGTTTGATATTTTAAAATAGGCTGCTCTGATTTATACCCTTTTAAAAGTCCTCCCGTTAATAATTTTCTATTACCTGTTGCTCTTTTATATTCACCACTTTGATAATTTTCTACAAACCATACTGCCTCTTCTTCTGAATCTGTTTGCATATATTCTTTAGTTGCAGCTGCATATTGTTTAGCTTTTTCAACATCAGGTTGCCCATTCTCATCAATAAAATAATGTAATTGTCCAGGACCTTTTCCTAAAATTCCATATGCATCTTCTACAACTAAAGGAAAAATTACATTTCCTTCTCTATATAAATTATGGCTCATTTTTAATCCTGTTGAAGGATGCATATACTCTCTACCACGATCTTTATCAGGCATTAAAATTCTTTGAATAAAATTTTTATTAGAATATAAATTTAACCAATAATTTCTTTTTTCAGAATCACTAGAAGCTGCTGCTGGTTTTACTAATGGAAGATTTTCTGTATTTTGTACATTTTGTCTTAAATCTTCATCCCAACGTGTTTTTCTTGCTTTTCTTTTTGCTCCTCCCGTTCTAAATTGTAAAGGCCCACCTAATTGTTTAGTTAGTTTTTGTATTCCTACATTAGGAAGTTCAATTCTATATAAAGATGGTAAACCTTCTTGGCCAGGACCCATATGTCGTAAACTTTGATTAGCGCGATTTAATAAATTTATTTCTGCTTTATTTTGTCCATAAGTACGTAATCTTGGTAAAAATGATTGTATATTTTGTTCTCCCCCAAAACTTTTAACAACATTTGGTCTATTAAGCATTGAACCAGTTAATTGATCTTTATAAAACTCTGCTTGGCCTTTTGTAAAAGCTTGTAGCCCAAGATTGTGAGGTAGATCATGCCTTAAATGTGAAGGCAGAGACATATTACCCATTCTATTAAAGGTTACCCAATCATTTGGCTGTGTTACATTACCCCACTTATTAGGTTTATTAAGCCTACCTAAATTTAAACCCCATGAATCTGTACTAAGAGATCCCATTGGATATTGTTTTATAACTCCATATTGAGGAATAAATTTATTTAACTCAGACATAGTTTGTCCTGCTAATCGCTGATTACCATAAAAATTTGATATACCCATTGAATAATATGGATTACCATCTGGACCAAAATGTTTACTTAGATTCATACCCATTCGGTTTCCAGATGGAACATTAACTTTAGCGTCAAAATTCATAAACTGATGTCTATTTCTTGGGAAATGTTTAGAACCTTCTAAAATTTTAGAATTATTAATATTTGCTACTGTAAATGGATAATCAGCTTTTTTTGTATATCTCTCTATATTATTTACTAAGAAATTATTTATACCCCCTGGCCTCTCTATAAACAGATTAGTGTTTCCAAGACGTTTATTAGATGGTAATCCAAGCATATTTGAGAAATTTGCAGTCAAATTATTAGCTTTATTTTTTGTACCTTTATATAATCTTTTTATTGCACTTCCTTCAAAATTACCTGGAATCATAAAACTAAGCGCCGCTAAACTTGTTTGTGTTGGATCTTGATTTGCAATTCCTTCTAATAACATTTCTCCTCCTGCTAATGGATTAAGCATCTGCACAGTGTTTTCAAAACCTTCATAACTATCTCTCATATGATCTGCCCATTCTGCTTCACTATTAAATAATCCATGATCTAAACTATAATTCAAATTATCTTGTAATCCATGATATGTATAAAATCGGTTAGATTGATTTTGTCTACCAGGAGAACCTATCGCTAATGCAGGAGGCATAAAAGTAGGTGTATATTTTTGAACTACTGGAGGAGGATATTGCGGGGCTCTAAATTCAGCCTGTGAGTGATTCACGTTTTGTTGTTGTTGATATTGGCTAGCTTGATTTGACAGTAATTTTTCAGCCTCTTGTTCTGACATGCCTGTAGACATATACATTTGTTTTTGCTTCTCTCTAAGTCTTATTTGTTCAGCTCGTGCTTTTTTTTGTTGTTCTAAAGTTGTAGTTAAATGATTTACATCTTGTTCATAATTTATAAGTCTAGTGCTACCTGTTCCTACATTATCATGAGGTAATCCATCTGATATACTTGAATGATTAAAAGAAGTATTGATATTTTCTTTAAAATTTTTATTTTGTAAAACATTTAATATATTATCAATATTATAATCTTTTTTAACCGTACCTTCTGTTTGATATTTAATAGGGCCTCCAGTTTTAGCTTGATTAGCATAATTAAAACTTTCATCCGTATCTTGATCCATAGCTATATTATTCATCATTTCAATGAAGCTATTTCTTCTTTCTTCTTCCCAATTTTCTCCAGATCCTTTTATAGTTCCCATAGGTATAAAATCTCCTACTTCTTCATCCCACATTCCACTGCGCCCTAAAGGATCTCCTATCAAATCATGTAATTGTTTATTATTTACTAGCCTACCATTTTCTAACATTTTATTATAATGATCAATAGTAAAATCTTCAGTATTTGAATCATAAATACCTTCATCATGTAATAATTTTCTAATTGCCGTTTGTCTAGCTATATATTCTGTAGGAGTATTTACATAACCAAATTGCAAACCTTCAGGACTTTGGTATCCACCTTGCCCCATAGGAGTAGTATTATCATGAATTAACTTTTCTGTAGAAGCTGGAATTCTCATACCTCCATCATTAACTTGGTGATCTATTTCATGTAGACCTACTGATTCGTCTCCAGGTGTTTGATGATACCCAGTTTGTAATCCTATAGTACCAGCTTTCTCTTCATTTATTTCTCTATCTACCCATGATGATGGATCATGTACATTAGCATTATTTAATCTTTTACCTTTATCTTCTGTTGGCCAATATACTCCTAAAGCCTTACCACCAGCTAATTGATCCTCAAAAGTTATATTAACGTTATTAATATTATTAAGCCTAGCATTCATTTCTTCTGTAAGTTGATCTTGTGTGTAATCAGGAAATTCTTTACCTAGCCTTTCTAAATATTTAGGAGATTGAATATAATTCCGTATCCAGTTTAATTCATCTTGTATAGCATCTTTATTATATAATAAATTTTCTTTATCATTGGATTTTATCCAATTATTCATTTGCATCAAATGTTTACCAAAAAATAATGTAGACTTAAAATCTTTACCAAATCTTTTTTTATAATATTCGTTTGGTTGCCATAATTCTGTTGTTTCTTCTTCTGGATAATTAAAAGTTAGTCCTTCTACACTACTTTCTTTATCTCCTTCAATAACACCTTCTGTTTGAAATTTTTTAACAGGACCGCCTGTTTTTGCAAATGCAATATCTTGATTTTCTGCTGGAGTTTCAATAACAGTACCTGTCTTTGGTCCCATAGGTAAATTATCTATACCAGGAGGTACATTTCTATAAGATTGAACTAAATCTCCTTTATTGTCAAATTTATCTATATTGATGGAATAGTCCATCCCCTTAGTATTGAAATTACCTTTGGATTGGGGAAAAACCATAGAAGTACCTTGAGGAGCTCCTCTTAATCCTTGCTGTTGTTCTGAAGGTGTTTGCGCAACTTTAACTTGTTGAACTAATTCAGAATAATTAGTACCCTCAGCAATAGCACGCTTTAATAATTCCATTGCATCCATAGGCTACTATTTAGGTTTACTATTTTGTGACTTAGCTTTAGTTTTTTCTACTTCAATTTTTGCTTTATCTGTAGCTCGTTTATCTTTATTTGCTGCTCTTTGTACATCTACTTTTGCTTTATCATTTTCTGCTTTAGATCTATCTGTTGATTCTTTTGCTTGAGATGTTCTACGTTGCTCTGAAATTTTTTCTTTTTCTACAACATGTTTATTATCATTAGCTTGTCTTAAAGCATCTAATTCTTGTAGATCTACATCAGCTTTTAGTTCTGCAATTTTAATTTGAGTATCAGCTTGAAGTTCAGCAATAGTCATTTTATTTTGTCTGTCCTTATCATCATTTTCAAATTCTTTTGCTTGCTCTTCTGCTTTTGCTGCTAAAGCTTGTTCTTGCATTTGTTGTTGAGCTTGTTGTTGTTGAGCTTCTAATTCTTGAACAGTTTTTTCTGCTTTAGCAATTTTATCTTTTAATTGTGTAAATGATCCTGCCTCCATCATATCTAATACTGTAGATGCTGGAACTCCATTTTGAATCATTGCTTGAGATAATTGTCGTGCTTGCATTAACTTATCTTGTTCTGCACCTGAATCGCTAACAAATATTCCATATTCTGCTTCCATATGCATTAATGTATCAAGATCTAAAAAGTCTGTTGTTCCATCAGGCATAACATACATTGATTTTTTACCTGTTAACCATGCTTCTTTAGAATAATCTAACATAGCTTGTAAATCTCTTTGTTCCATTCTTCCAAACTTTCTAAACATATCTTCTGTAATATGAGATGATTGTACAATAGCTTGTTGTGAAGTTGCTTTACCTTCATAAGACCCAACTTGTCCTTGTCTTTGTCTATTAACTCCAGATAATTTTTCCCATTCTTCCATAATAGCATTAAGAAGAACTATATATTGTTCAATTGTTTTAATTGACATATCTAATACAGATTGATGCTGTGGAGATAATTGAATTCCTTCTTTATTATAATCCACCCATGCAATACCTGTACCTTCTACGTAATACATAAATTTATCCATGTCCCATTTTTTAGGAATCATGTTAATATCAAATTGAGCTATAATATCTTTAGATCTTGCAATTGCTAATTCTAGTCTATATTTATAGATATTATAATTTAATTGGTATGGGATACCCAGTGATACTAGGGAAATATTAGATGCATTAATGTCTGAGTACCTTCGACCATTAATAGGTAATTTGCATTTTGAGGGATTGTCAATAGATCCTCTTTGATTGATCACTGGGTTTATATTTATATAAATGTCTCCATCGATTCGTGTGCCTTCCCATACTTCATTAACCCATAACCATGTTAACATAGCACCCTGCTGTTTTAATTCTGCAGGCATTTTAAAACCGTCTGGAACTTCTATTTCTTCTAATTGTCCTGTATTAGGATCCATGTATTGTAAAAATCCAACTCTTCTTCTAGATTTCCAGTATACTGTAATAGCTTCAATTAATTTACTTCTCCATGGATCTTTATCTGGAGTATGTGATTTATGCATCATCCAAGAATCAGCATTATGTTGATCAGGCTCTTCTAATTGATTGATTTGAGCGTCATTTAAATATTGATGATATTTATCTATTAATGTAGATGCATGAGAATATCTTCTTACTACTGCCCAATCACCATCTTCTACAAATTCTAAATCTGGATCTAGATCGTAGTCTACATTCATAGGATTAATTATATCATAAAAAGGCTCATCATTTCTAACTCCTCTTTCTGTAAATACTTCTCCAGAAACTAAAAAATGAAACCAAGCTTTTTGTAATTTATCATGTACTTCTTGTTGTTGTAGAATATAATTCATAGCATGTTGCCCCATACTTGCTCTATTATCAACATAAGATTTATTAAATAATTCTACAATGTGTTGAGGCATTTCAGCTTCTTGACTTGGTACTCCTGTGTCCATACCTCCTTCATTCATTTTATTAACAAATTGTTGTTGTAAGGACATTAATACTAATTCACTTCGAGCTTTTTCTTTTTCAGAAATAGTATCTGCGTTAGTTACAGAAACTGTATAATTGAAAGGACGTTTTGTTTTTTCTCCTAATAATAAATCAATAATAGGTTTGATTATAGGATAATTACGCATTTTAGAAGGGAAATTTTTACGAGTTTTACCATATGGTTTTAATACATATTCATATTCAGTATCTTCTATTACTCCATTATAAAAATCGTATAATCTTTTTAAATCGTCACGTCTAGAAGTAAATCCACCATTATATCCACCTATATTAGAAAGATTAATATAAGCTTCAACACAGGACTCTCTCCATTTTTTACCTTTTTTACTAAAAGGAAGTTTTTGTCTAGGGATTTCTTTATACGTACTCATAGCTACAAAAATAATAAAATTTTTTCGTTATTATATACTTTTAATATATATTATATATATTATTATAACTATACCACTTGTTATTGGAAATTTCTATCAAACCAATCATCTGCAGATCTATCTGATAAAACTTCTTTTATTTCCGCATTATATAATTCTCTTGTATGAAACATACCAATCATTAATGCCATAACTCGGTCAAAGTTACCTTGATGATTAAATTTTGTTAATTCTTGAAGTAAAGCAGGATCATATATTTTATGTAAATTTAAAAGCTTTTCACCTTCTTCATCAGAACCTCTGGGAGATATTAACCAATCTCTAATATATATTTCTCCTTGTCTTTTTCTTTGTTCTGTCATATGCATACCATATTGACGTTTTACTGTTTTAGATCTTAAATCTTTTTTATCTAACATCTCAAATTCCTCTTGTAATTTATGCAATTTTCTATGTCTTTTTGCATAAGCTATTACTTCTCCACGATCATTCTCAAATCCTATTTTACATCCATAATAATCAGCTAGCATAAATAAATTTCTATTAAATTCATCTGATGTATTAGGTCTACCTACATAACTTGCAACAATCAGATCATCAGGCCTAGATATATTATTTGGCCTTTTTAATACATAAGCTGCACCTAAAGATGTAGAATCTGCAGATTGATTTTGTCCATAAGGGTCATGGCAAATAACATACATATTCATAGGTACTTGCTTATGTTCATTTTTATATGGAGATTCATAAATTATAACTGCACCAGAGTTGTCATCCCCTTTTCTATGCGGGAATCGTAATACTGGTGCTGCAGTTGGTAAAGGCCTAAATTTAACATCACCTTCCTTCCCATAATACAATTCGCCAGTGGTACCAAGAGAGTGTAAACCATGTGCCTTTATTTTGTTGTATTGTGCTTGTAACGAAGATACATCAAAGAGATTTGCTGTAATTTGTAATGTTGCTTCTTGTGGAGAAAATGGATGTTCCGCTACATATTGATCTAAAGCTTTAGAATCTGCAGCCATTTTCTTTTTCTCTCTCATCCCTTCTTCATAAGTTACAGCTTCAGGTTCTTTAGAATTTCCATCATCATCAATAAATCCTTCTAAGTTTTGTTGTATAGGAATAAAATATCCGCATTTACTTCCCATAGCACCCTCATCCCATATATTATCATATACCATACAATCATAAGCTTCAGGATTATAAAAAATTTCTTCCATTGCTTCAAAATCTGCACCCTCTGTACCACCTGTACCAAACGCAACCATTAATCCTAATGTTTTAGCGCCTTGACGCATTGTTGGCATTGCTACTTCCCATGCTTTTAATAATCCTGGAAAAGATCCTGCTTCTTCAAAGAATATCAACTCTCCTGCTTTACCCCTTACTTTATCTGGATTATCTTTAAGAGAAACTCCTATGATTTGAGATTTCATTCCCATTTCAATTTCAACTCCATTTACTTTTTTCTTATATCCTGATTGTTTAGACATCTCTCGATCTCTTAATCGTGGTTGAGTCCATGCAGTATGATCATCTATAAAAGATAAAAAATCCCATGCTTTAGATAAAAGACCATCTCCAATTAAATATTCTTTTTGACTAGCAAATACAAAGTTTTTAGAATTACGAACAAAGAAATAATTTCTAGCAAGCATTGCCCCAGCTTTATAAGAATATCCCTTACGTCTTGCTTTTAACACAATCATATGTTGATTGGTTTTTCTTGCTTTATCTATCTCATTAAAATATTTCCAATCCCCATCATAAAAAGCAGGAAATGTTCTTTCCCTTTTAGATTGAACAGTACCATCTGGTAATAGCTCATCTACAGCTCTATCTATAGGACAAAAATTTAAATAAAAATAATGAAATCCTGTTACAGTTAAATCATCTATAGTATAACCATAGAGACATCTTTTTCTTTCCTCGTCCCAATAATCATAATAATCTTTGGTACCAGGTAAAGCCGTTGTATAATATCCTTCTTTTTGAAATCTTAAAGCAGACCGCCTTATCCTATCTGTATTCTGAAGCATTTGTTTTTATATTTGTAAGCTCTGCGCATTTTTCATAATCTTCATGTTGCTCATAATAATCTATTAGCATCTCTACTACATCAGTTGTTTTACCATCTTCTCGCATAGGATCAAAAGGGAGTGCAATATCATCTGCAGTACCTTCACCAAGATCATTTAATAAATCATCTAAAGTTTTTTTACCTGTGATAATATAATATGCATTTTCCATTGCCCTGTTATACAAATCTAAATCTTCTAAAAAGTCCATGTCATTTTCTTTTACCTCCATCATATTCTACGGCATGACCTTCTTTAACTAATAGATCATTTACACAGACTTTAGTTATTACATCTTTGCCTGAAATTTTATCTATTTGTAGTTTACCAAGAACTCTACCATATTTGCCAAGTTCTTGTGATTCTAATTCAAAATGATTAGCAGCTCCATCTAAGATTTCTATTAATCTTTCTTTTGCAGCTATTCCTAATTTCTTTTCAACCTTATTTCTAGTCCTAGACTCTGGCGCATTAATTCCAGCAAGTCTTATTCGCTTTTGAATTTTAACATCAAAGCCTAGATCTATTTCTGCGTCGATGGTGTCTCCATCAACTACTCTTACGCATTTTGCATTATAATTGTACATGTTAATTTGATATACCGTAATTTAAAAGTACTAATTTAAACTTTTTATCTGAAATATCATAACTTACTTCAAAAATAGTTAAAATACTTAATCTTAAAGTTATTTCAAATTTATCGACCTGTTTTTTAGGTCCCCATGCATTATAAAATTTTATCATTGTTTTAAATTTTAATTATTGACTATATTTATTTACCTCAACCCCACCTCTTGTGGAATTGCTAGCTTGTTCTTCTTTTTTAACTATATCTTCTAACCTAGTTAATCCATCAACAACTTTTCCCATTTTTTCTAAATTATTTACTAAATCTTTAGCATGAAAAATTGGTCTTCCATTGTCATCAGTTAAAGTTAGGTCTACAGTTCTAAGATAAACCTCTAGTTTTTTTACAGATTCTCTTGCAGCTTTTAATAATTTAACTGCAGAAGTTTCTATTAATTCGTTGTACTTATCACATGCCACTTCTACTTTTGTAGAGATCTTTTTTATCCCTAAACTGTCTGTTACTTCTTCATAACGTCTATCCCATTCATATACAGCATAAGGCGATCTGTGATCACACATGAAATATACGTAACCTAATTCTTTTAAACTAAGATCTTTGAATTCTTTTATTAACAAAGAATATGCTGTAGGCACAGGTACTTTATTATTTATCGTTATTAGATCGTCTTGTAGCGGCATCTTTTAATTTATTTATATGTTTTACTCTATTTTTATTTACAGTAAATTTTCCAAAGTATGGTAATCTAATTGTATCAAAATGTCCCCTTCTCATTATATTACCTACAAATTTAAATTGTACATCAATTATATCTTCTATTGTTTTAATAGGAAGATCATATTTATTTGCTAAGAAATATATTATTTCTTTTTTATTTCTGGCCATTTAGATGGTTTATGAGGACATGTTGATGTTGCCCATTTAGCTTTTATTTCTATATTACATCCACACAATCCACAAGTACTATAATGTGTTCCATCTTTTTTTTCAGGGCATTCCGAGCAAATTTTTAATCTTTCCTCATACTCATCTAGAGTTACATTAGGAGCACCTTTTTTAATATAAGCACTTAGTTCTTTTGCAAATTGTATACTTAATTTAAATATGTTCATTGTCTATAATTCTACTTGTTAAATATTTACCTTTTGTGTCAGTTACTATTTCTATCATACATAATTTAGTTTCATATATACATATTAAAAAATTAGGATCTGCTATCCCACACCACTTTAACTGATAAGGAATCTTGTTTTTTAAGGATCTTGTGTAAAACATAATTATTGTTTTTAGTTAATTTAATAGCACCTTTATCTTTAAATCTTTTAACATAATTATTTAATTTATTTGGATCATCTATTTTAAAGTATTTTGCTAATTTTACTTTATTATCATGAGAACATAAATTTGTTCCTTTATTAATATCCATAAATTTAGCAAGTATTTGTAATTCTTTTGCAGTTAAATTAAATACACTATTCCAAAATTGTAAATATTTATAATTACTATTTATTTTTAATGTTACCTTCATATTTTTTTATTTATGACTATCTCTATTTCAAAATATTTATTTCCTATAAAAGTATTTATTTCCACTATATTGTTAATATCAAATTGTTTAAAAACAGTTAATTTATCATTAAATCCTGACCAAGTGTCCATAAATTCATCAAAGTCATGTATTCTAAATCTAGTCCTTAGCATTTCTAAACTCTATCATAGCTCTAGTACCTTGAAAAGTTATTTTACTTGTTTTAGATTGTAAATTAAATTGTGTAACATACTTCTCTAAATCTTCCCTACTAGCTAAAAAAGATAAAAAGACAGATAATTCTTTAGCTGTTCTTAAAACAACTTCTTCTTTATCAGCAACAGTTTTACCTTTATCAATTAATTTATTATAATCTTCTAAACTGATAGTAACAGTACCTTTCATTATACAGTCTCTTCTTTTGTTAAATATGTATAATATACGCGATCAGAAACTTTTTTATTATCATTATTATATAAAATAGATCCACTTTTAGATATTCCATACACATGCTCTCCATACATATCTTTAAAAAAATCTTGTTTCCAGTCAACCATATCTGAAATTAAATATATTTCTTCCATAATTTTATTGTTTAAATATTCCCATACAAAAATGCTCTGGAATCATTACATATGATATATTACCTATTTCTATAATATTACCTGTTGTTGTAGGATTGATCATAGCGATATCTCCTACAGATGCAGATTTACACTCTGGACCTACAGCTAAAATTTTAGAAACGTTTGATTGTAATTTGGATGATACACCTTCTGGTAATATAATACCACTTTCAGATTCTTTTTGTCTAGGATCTTCTACTACTACCCAATCTCTTGTGGGAGTAAAGTTTTTTAAAGTTTGTTTCGACATAGTCTATTAATATTTTAGTTATATACACAAATATATAACAATTTTTTTTATATCTACAAACTTTTATTAATAAAATGGAACGTCTAAGTTAACATTTAGAGATTTTAATTCTTTTATCTCTGCAATAACATAATAATTATTATCTTGTATGTATAGATCTAGAATGGTGCCATAGTCCTTTTTAAGTCTATGATAATCTTCTTCAGAAATCTTTACTATTTTCTTATGTGTAGGCATTAAATTAAATGTTACTTGAGTTATGGATATAGGTATCCCCTTGAGAATTAGTTTAACTTTGAATTTCTACTTACCGTTTTTAGCCTACATGGGTACATTTCTTTCAGCCTATAGTATTACTCCCACCTAAGTTTTATATCAAAGCATTTTGTGGAATTATTGGGGACAACCGTGGTTAATAAATTAACTCGTAAACCCAACTTCTGACCCTATAACTACCTTTTGGCCCTCTAGGGTGATCTAAGATTCCATTGCAATATTACAACAATCCTGCAATAAATGCAACTATTATAATAAAAATATATAAATAATTTGAAATATCTATTCTTTTCATACTGCAATATACACATCTAATGTTATACGAATGTTAATAACTTGTTAAAAAATTGTTAAAAAAATTTTTTTGGGGAGGATCTTTGAGAGCGTGAACCAACTCCAAAAGTCACCCCACCTAGTAATTGCGGGTCAAGTACCCCCGCATTTACATAATTATTAATTAAAAATTAAAAAGTCTAAAGCTATGGAAGAAATAACTTTCGACGCTGTTATCCTCTCTACAGAGATAACAGCTGGTACAAACGAGGATGGTACACCCAAACCTCGTTGGTTCATTGCTGGGTTCAAATCAATTGACCCAACAATGCCTGGTATTCAGAATGAATTCATAATACCAGTTAACAAGTCTACCGATGTAGAGATCGGTAAGACATGTCGTATAAAATATACGCCTAAAGGTTTTACCTGGTCTAAAGGTAAAACTGCTTCAAAAGACTATTGGTCTTTTAAAGGTTGTCACGGTGATCTCACCGTTGCAACAAAGAACATTAAAGCTGTAAACAGTTTTAATGCTACTGTCAATGACGCTGTCAATGCCAGTATGGGGGAATAAATTCCCCTTTTTTTAAATTTAGGTGAAGATTGTTTAAGGAAGTCGCAAGAGCGTGAATCTGGTCATATTAGTGGCTTTCTTAAACAAATTGCCACAGTACAATATTACTTTGATAGTAATATATAACACAAAAGGGATTTGGTTAGTGTAAATTCAGCATCAACAACAAACAGTTGTATATCTAATGTATTTGAAGACGAAAGTCAATACGTAATACATTGTTAGAAGATATCAAAGATGTGTAGCAACCTAACCATTTCCCATTTAATCTAAAAATAGTACAAAGGATACAAATGGTTAGCTGCCAAGTATCCTGAGTGTCGCACAATAAACCTGAATCAAAGGGGCTAGTGCACTCTGTTTGGTATGATGCCTGATAGTATAATCAAATGATTGTATTGTCGTATGTAGTGTATAAACAGAGGTATGATGAACAAAGTAATATAAACAACTTACTTTGAAAACATTAATGTTATAGGGCCATCTCAAAGTCCTGACAACTTATGAAGTTCTTAACAGAACTATATGATGTATGATATTGGCAACTAATCATTGTTAATTGAGTATAAGTATAAAGATTAATCATCTGCATAGGGTTAATGACACAGCAAGGGGAAGACCCAAGAGTCATCATTGTGAGAGTAGTTTGCTCATCACTCATGTACTATTTATTATAACAGAGTAAACTGTTTAAAACAAAGATGGTATGGTTACAACTATTATAAAGTAATTTAGGAAACCTGAAATGGTTTGAGATTATAAAAAACATTTAACTTATCTGTGGATCTAATAGATAAACACGAAGCAGTTAATGCAAATGATAGTTTGAAGGTTCAATTCCTTCACATCCTAAGACTAACGTTTACATACTACGTTGAAAGTATGATAATTATTTATATAATAATAATATGTATTCAAGTTGGAAATTAAGCATAATAGCATAAATAATTAGAAAATAAATTAAAACATTAACATTAAAAACTTTAAAACCATGAAGCAGAGATTAACAGTCTACATAGACAACGCTAAGAAAATCAATAATAAAATCTATAATACTTTATCATTTACACTTGACAAACCAAAGAAAGTAACAGAACAAGGTAAGATAGTTCATCTAACTTATATGTTACAAGCTATAAGAATAATGAGTAGTTTAAAACAAAAAGGTATTAAACTTAGAAGCAAGAACAGAAAAGGTGAGCCAATAGTAGGATACCAATTTACTAACATTTTAAAATAAAATACAATGCTAGAACTAATAAAATTCCTATTTAACTGTGGTAAACTTAATGAAGAAGATGCTACTATTATATCATATTTATGTACAAAACACAAATTATTCAGTGATGAAGACATAAAACAAATGAATAAAGAAATAGAAGATCATAATTTTAATCAATTAATAAATCAAATTAAACCTAATACACATGAAGGAGAGTAAAAAATGGAACAGAGCTTATAAACAATTTCAAAGAGATTTTGAAATGTATTTAGAATCAAATTTATTCATAGGTAATAAATCCTATGCTAAATGGTGTGATAGATTCGTTAATGTCACCAGTCCTGTTATCAATAGACTGATATGAAAATCAGTGATGAGGACAAAAAGTTGATAGCATCAAGAATTAGACGAAAAAGTCATCTTGATGCTATTAACAATCATGGAATGGACATTAGATCTAAACCACATAAAAATAAAAAGAAGTATAACCGTAAAAATAAACATAGAAATGGAACATGAACAATTACATGCAAGAAAGAATACAAAAGTAGTAATGCAAGAAATACTTGATGAAAATAAGTATAAAAATGGTAATAAAATGAAAATTATATATGAATACCAATCTATATACAGTGATCTAGAAAGAGATTATAAACTAATATCAAATGCTTTAGAAAAATGTCTAGAGAAATTACATGAGTTAGGATATGATGCTAAAATAAATTATGGGCATATAAGTGAATTCGGAGATTCAAGAAAAGAATTTATGGATGCAATAACTAGAGGAGAACAACTAGATAATGACTAAATATAAGGTTGACTACGAACCTTCTAACAATCGTAGTTCTCACATGTGTATAATACCTTGACGTGGTATGTGGGCTTTAAACTAAAATTATACAACATTATTTATTAACATTTAAAAAATCATTTATGGCACGTAAAAAGATTTCACCCGATGATGTGAAGAAACTCATCAATGACGACACTAACAAATTCAAAGATTTATATTATAAAGCTTTGCATGATTTTGAATTAGTAAATCTTGCAACAGATGACTATGATATAATATTTGGAAGTTCTAAAGGATTTATGGATAAACTACAACACTCATTTGAGCAAGAGTATGTCAATGTAAAAGACAATACTAATCCTAAGAAAGTAAGTAAACTATTATATGCTTTAGAACCAAAATGTTTAATGGACGTATTTTGGATTGGGCACTTCCTTGGATCAAAACATATGATGGATTGGACACAAGGAAATCTAAACTTTGGACAAGAATTATTAGATGAGTTTAAAGACTCACTTGATAATGGTGGTGTATGGGAACAATAATAAATAATTAATTTCAACTTTAAAAATCATAAAAAAATGACAAATCAATTAAATAGTGGTGCTCTTGACACTCTAAAACCAGGAGAAACTTTATTAGTATCAGCAAGAAAAGTAACTGGAGGTAAATTACACTTAGAATTTGCTGAAGCAATTAACAATGGTAAAGCACAAAATATACTTGGAATGTTAAATAAATCAGATGAAAGATTTAGTTCAAGTGCACGAAGAGCATGGGTAACTGCTGAACCAGCTGATGCTACTGAATACTTTGGATGTGATTTTGGTCCTACTGCAGGATGGGAAATGACTGACAAAGGAGAGTATCTATATATGAATATATTAAATCCTACAATAGGTGGAACACGTTGTAGAATTCAAATATTAGAAACTACAGAAGCTAATGAATGGCAAGCGGAAAATTATCTAACTGCTGCTAAAAGAAAAGGTAAAGATGGAGACTTTATTACTCATGAAGGTAACTATATTTATAGTAATACTCAAGTAATAATGTCTGATGATGATCCTACTCATACTATTTTACAACCAGATGCAACTACAATTGCTGCTGATGTTAAAGTAAATATGACAACAGGAGAAGAGATAGGAGGAGACTTCATATAATCTCTTAGTTAATAATTATGTAAATGGTATTGTAAGCAACCTCTAGATATAATCTATGTTGCTTACATATACCTATTCTATATCTTTTAGTGTACCGATAATAAAAATATTTGTTATAAATAGTTTATTATAATAAAAATTAGTATATTTACTATAACAAATATAAATAATTTGTGTATAAGATGTTTTAACTACTTGGATATCAAATACTTATACGCTACGATGCAATAACTAAAAGGGATGGTTTAACTGTCCCTTTTTAAATTATATTATATGGGAAAAGAAATTAAAGTATTACACACACACTTTTCAAAACATCAAACTATTATAAAAGAAACAGATGTTTACGACAGTGAGGGAAACTATTTAAGAACAGAAAAACAATGGGACATACCTAAAATTATTAATTCTGATGTAACATTTCAATTATATTTTGGATTTAAATATCCTAAAGATAATTGGAAACCAACAGGAATAATAGAAAGTAAAAGTATTCCACTCAAATATATTAAAAAATAATACCATGGGAAAAATGAAAGACATTAATCATTTAATCGAGGATAAAGATTACAATGGATTTAAATTAGCCACAGTAGAAGCTAAAGCTATAGGAAATAAGGAATTTTCTTATAGAGATAAAACATATGATTTAGACAGAGCCTTAGCAATAATAGAGGTGATGGAAAATCATTTAAATAATTTAAAAAACTGATGATAGTATTCATCAGTGCTACAAATATTCCAGAATGTTTTGAGGGGGGTAAAATTCAAAATGTTTTGGAATATTGTAGTAACAAATCGGTGCTAGCTATAGATACTGAGACTGATGGATTAGACTATACTGGCAATAAAATAACTATGTTACAAATAGGCGACAATGAATGTCAATTTGTAATAGATGTTAGAACGACTGACATATTACCCTTAAAACCTTTATTAGAGAACAAAGAGATTATAAAAGTATTACATAATGCTAAATTTGACTATTTATTTATTAAATCACAGTTTGGTATAGAACTAAACAACGTATATGATACAATGTTAGCAGAGAAAGTAATTACTTGTGGAAAGAATAAAAGATATGGACTAAAGAATCTGGTAGAGCAATATTTTAATAAAACATTAGATAAAAACATAAGAACAACATTTGGAGTAAATACACCTTTTACTGAAGATCAAATAAAATATGGAGCTAAAGATGTAGAGTATTTAATTTCTATTAGGAATAGACAACAACCATTTATTGAAAAATATAAATTAACAAACACATTAGAATTAGAAAACAAAGCTGTATTAGCATTTGCTGATATAGAATATAATGGACTAGATTTAGATAAAGAGAAATGGTTAGAATTAAATAATACTAATAAAACTAAAGCAACTACATTGCATGATAATTTAGATCAACATATTATAAATAATCCACAGTTAAAGAAGTTTGTACCTAGATATGTTCAAGCTGATTTATTTACAACAGATGTAAGAAAGATAAATATTAATTGGGACTCACCTAAACAAGTGTTAGAGGTGTTACAATGTCTTGTACCAAAACTAGAGAATGTTAATGCTAAACAGATGTATAAATATAGATATAGAATAGATTTAATTAATGATTATATCAAATATAAAGAAGCTATGAAATTGTGTACATCTTATGGAGAAGCATTCTTTGATAACTTTAAAAGTGATGGTAGAATACATACTAGCTTTCATCAGATCTTAGATACTGGTAGAGTTAGTAGTAGTGGTCCTAATATGCAGCAAATACCTGCTGATAATAGTTTTAGAAATTGTTTTATTGCACCTGCAGGATGGAAATTTGTGTCTGCTGATTATAGTAGTCAAGAGTTAAACGTCATTGCCTTTGGCAGCAAAGATCCTGTTTGGATTGAAGCACTAGAAAAGGGACAAGATTTGCATTCTGTATGTGCTGAACTTGTATATGGAGAGCAGTGGTATGATGTAGCTGAAGAAGATTGTGCATATTATGTAAATGATGCTAAAGAAAAATGTGATTGTAAAAAACATAAGAGTTTAAGAACTAATGTTAAGACTATTAACTTTGGTTTAGCTTATGGTATGGGACCACATAAATTAGCTGATACTTTAAACATTACAATGAATGAAGCTAAAGATTTGATTAAACAATATTTCAATGCGTTTCCTTCTATTGGAGGCTTTCTAGATAAGTTAGCAACCTTTGGTAAGAAATATGGATACATTAAAACATTTCCTCCTTATAATAGGAGACGATGGTTTGACAGTTGGTATCCTAAAATATGGAATAATGTAGAATCAAAAAAAGAATTAGGAACTATTGAACGTGCAAGTAAAAATACTCCTATTCAAGGTGCTTCTGCAGATATGACTAAGCTTGCGTTAATATTAATTAGGGAATATATTAATATAACTAAATGTCCTGTAAAGATTGTAATGACTGTTCATGATCAAATAGATACTATTTGTGAAGAAAGTTATTTAAATAAATGGACTGATAAAATGCAAGAACTAATGGAATTAGCTGCAAAACAAATAGTTACAAATGGCCTATTAAAAGCTGAAGTAAACATCAGTGATTACTGGCAAAAATAAAAAGGGATTCTCTAAAGAATGTGGAGTCTACGTTAATCATGACACTGGCGTTATGGGCCTGGGTAGTCAAAAGGATAACATTTGACAGAGCCCCAAGGTGTCCCTTTTTATTTATTTAAAAATAATTAAATATGAAATATGAAGTTAATGAAGCTAGCCCAAGACATAAAGAGGCTACGCATACTATCAATTCAGTGGCAAAAGCTTTAGGCATAAAGACTAAAACCTTAATGTCTAAAACAAGGCATAGACATCTTGTTGATGCAAGACGTGTATGTTATGTGCTACTAAAAGAAAAGATGCAATTACCTGCTATTGTAATAGGCAGTTATTTTGATAGAGATCACGCAAGTGTGCTACATCATTTAAAAAGCCACGACATGTTATATAAAACTTATTTTGATTATAGAATATTATATGATAAAGCAAAAAAATACATGGACAACAATGAATATGTTGAAAATGATATGTATGAATGTATTAATAACATGTTAACAAGAATTGAAATATTAGAAAACCAAATTAAAAAATTATAGAGCTTATGAAACACAAAAAAAAATTATACACCTTAGAATTATATGAGTCAAGCATGGATGTTATTTATAGATACTATCCTGCTGAAGAAGAAGTAACTAATTATGGAGATGGGACAGGATATCCTGGGTATCCAGCTACAGTAGAAGTAGATAAAATATGGGCAGAACTTAAATCCAAAAATGGAAGAAAAGTTACTGTTGATGTATTACCTTTTATACTTGAGTCGGATCAGGACCTAACTAATCTTGAAGAGATGATAATAGAATATGAATCAAATGGATAAACTATGATACTTACAATGACTAATATGATAGAAAAGAAAAATATCGAACAAAAAAAAGCAATAAACGCATGGGCAAGAGCTGGATTTAAAGGATCTGTAATAGCAGGTACTGGATTTGGTAAATCTCGTGTAGGCATATTAGCTATTGGAGAAACATTAAGAAGAAATATAGTAGGCACTGGTTTAGTGTTGGTGCCTACCACTCAATTGCAAGATCAATTTACTGAGGAATTTCACAAATGGGGTTATTCAGATATACTTGATCGCGTTGATATTTTATGTTATCAGTCTGCATATAAATTGCAAGATCAGTCATACACAATTGTTGTGTGTGACGAGGCTCATTTAGGTATGAGTCCTGAATATCGTAAATTCTTTAAAAATAATTCTTATGATAGACTACTATGTATGACAGCAACTTTACCAGAAGAACTTGAATACAAGTCTCTTCTTTTTAAACTTGCACCTTTAATATATAAAATAACACTTGATGAATGTGTTACCTTGGGACTAATATCCCCGTATGAATTGTTCTGTGTGCCAGTTGATTTGACAACAGATGAACTAGATGATTATAAAAAGATCAACAATAGTTTTATTTATTGGAAATACCAACTAGGACAATTTGATGCGTTTAATGAGGCTCGCAGAATTATGTCTGATAGAACTGCCTCTGGAACTGACAAGCAAGCTGCTTCACAATTTTACCGCGCGATCAGAGAACGGAAAAAGATTGTGGACTTTGCAGCTAATAAAGTATCTGTAATGAAAGACGTTGTCTTTAAAAATATAGATCGTAAAATGCTTGTTTTTAGTGGAGCAAATGACTTTACTGATAAATTATGTTCTGCTATACATCCTTTAGCCTTGTCGTATCACTCAGGGATAGGCAAGAAGGCTAAAAAGGAAGCTATAGAGAAATTTAAAAATAATAAAATCAGTGTACTTTGTTCCACTAAAGCTCTGAACCACGGTTTTGACGTTCCAGATGCTGATATGGGCATAATCTGCGGGATCACCAGCAAATCTTTATCTATGATACAGAGAGTTGGTAGACTTATTAGATTTCAAGAGAATAAAATCGGAAAGATTGTTATTTTATATATTAAAGATAGCCAAGAAGAAAAATGGCTAAAGAATGCTGTAAAAACTCTAGATAACGTTAATTGGGTATCTGGAGTAAGTGATTTATAATTAATAAAACTTTACTTATATGAAAATAGAATTAGACTTAAAGTTGTTAGAAGAAATTAAATTAGATGCTAATGATTATTTAGCATTATATTTAATCTGGCGCAAAGGCTATGGATATTTTGAACCTATTAATTTAAATCCTGATTGGGCCAAGCTGCAACAAGACGGTTGGGTAGTTTTAGATTTAGTCGATGCTATAACTACTTATTATGTAACTGAAAAATTCACAGACTTATTTGACTGTAATTTTGATCACATGTTTGCTGAACTTGTTGCTGCTTACCCGATGAAAGTTGCTTCTCCAACAAGAGGCGTTAGAATTCTACATGCTAAAAATCCTGGATCTAAATCCAATTTAAAAGCAAAGAATAAATATCGTAAAATTGTTAACAATAAAAAGCATAAACATAAAGAAATTATGCTATTATTGCAGAAGCAACTGCTAGTAGATAGGGATAACCTTGGCTACTTACAGAATTTGGAAACTTGGATTAATAACCATACTTGGGAAAAGTATGATGAAATAGACATTAACGATGCAAAACAATCAACACAACAACGGACCACAAGGCTCCTCTGATGTGTTCAAAAAGAAAGGATTTCAAAAAATAGACAAAGCCGTTAATCAATCTGTCTCCATTGTAAAAAATGCAATGGAAGGTAAGAGAGATGTATTACTTACTAAATGGCCTAGACTAAATAGAAATTTACTTGGAGGATTACAAAGAGGAAAGCTTTATGTGATAGCTGGAAGACCTGGTGTAGGTAAATCAGCTTTTAGTAATCAACTAGTATTTGATATACTTGATAGTAATCAAGATAAAAGATTAGTTGTATTATACTGGACATTTGAGATGCCAGGTTATCAACAAGTTATGAGAACAGCTGCTAAAGATGTTAAAAAACAAATGGCAGATCTGTTATCAGTTGATGACAAATTATCTCACGTAGACTTTCAAACATATGCTAATAGAGTAGATAAACTAAAAAGATATAATATATATTTTAACAATATTCCAAGAAGTATAGAATTTATAAAACAAGCAAACATTGACGTATTCAACCAACATCCTAAAACACACGTAATAAACTTATATGATCATTCAAGGTTAATTCCAGGCGCTGAGGAAACAGAATTAAGAAAACTTAATGCAGTTTCTAAAGGGTGTATGTGGATGCAATCTAGATTGGGAGTAGTTAATATATTACTTTCTCAATTAAATAGAAATATAGAACAAGAACACCGTGCTAAAAATCAATACCAACCATTGCTATCAGATATATTTGGTGGTGATAGTATTGGTCAAGATGCACATGTAGTTATGATACTTAATAGACCAAACGATTTGTATGGTATAGAAGATATGTATTGTAATGAAGATCCTGTAGGATTACTTGCTTGTCATATTGAAAAGAATAGAGATGGATTATTAGGCATGATACCGTATGAAGCGGAGATGTCAACATTTACAATAACTGAAAGAAAAAAGAATTAAATATGGAATTACCTAAAAGTAAAATTGCGGCTTCAAGAAAGTCGCCTAAAAACATGGTCATTTATGGCCCTCCCAAAATTGGGAAAACAACAATGCTTTCTAAACTAGATAATTGTTTAATTATTGATTTAGAGAAAGGCTCTGACATGGTTAGTGCTTTAAAACTACAAGTAAATAATTTACAAGAACTAACAGAAGTTGGTAAAGCAATTTCTAAAGAAGGCAAACCATATAAATATGTTGCTATTGATACTATTTCTAAATTAGAGGAATGGTGTGAAGCTGAAGGTAAACAAATTTATATGAGAACTCCAATGGGTAAAAACTTTGAACAAAAGAACCCTGGTGCATCAGTCTTATCCCTGCCAAACGGCGCTGGCTATTTATATTTAAGAATAGCATATAAAAAATGGATTGACAGATTGAATACATTAGCGGATCATATAATCTTAGTTGGACACTTAAAGGATAAAATGCTTGAGAAGAAAGGTAAAGAGGTTGCTGTAAAGGACCTTGATTTAACTGGTAAGATCAAGCAGATTACTTGTGCTAATGCAGATGCTATTGGTTATATATATAGAGAAGATGATACCACTATGATATCATTTAATTCTCTTGACGATACAGTTGCAGGATCACGATGTGATCACTTAAAAGGGCAAACAATGCCTTTTGAATGGAAACAAATATTTATAGATTAATTTAAAAAAATAAACAATGATAGAAACACGTGTGAACCCAGATATGGGTACAACTGAGGCTGTAACACCTCAAAAAATAACAACAACTATGATTATAGATGATCTAGAAAACGGTATAGGTAGAGATGGTATTAAAGAAAAATACAATTTAGAAGGATGGGAAGTAACTCAAATGTTTAAACATCCTGCATTAAAAGGTAAAAAAGCTAAGAAAATTAGAAAATTATCTTTTGAGTTTGTTGATGATACTATTAATCCTAATCAAATGGATCTTGAAGATCAAATTAAAGAAGAAGAAGATGAAGATACATATAATGAAGATAAGATGCACGATGCTAAAATAGATAATGCTGAAGTTAAGTCTAATCCTGAATATATGAATGAAGAAGAATTGACAGAGTATGATCAAGATACTGATGACGAATGGAGTCAGTAAAACAAATATGTTTAGAAGTCCCCATGTTAGCAGGTTGTATCGTAATATTTATGATACTAGGAGCTGTATGGGGCTTTTATATATGTACACAGATAGAAAATAAATTTATAAACAAAAATATTAATAAAAATGGCAATAAAAAGTAATTCAAGTGAACAAGAAGTAATGGGATCAGGAGTAAAATTATACTCTGGTCTAACTAATATGAATGTAATGGCAGTAAACCCTACAATGGCAGAGCTACATGCATTAGATATTAATGTTAAATCAGAACCTAATTATTTCTTAGAACTGAACGGAACAGAATATTTTAAAATTGTATTCTGGATGAAGAATTCTGATCTAACTACTAGATTGGAAATATTAATGACTGATCAACCAAGAATTTCTCAAAGTGGTAAACATCAATGGATTAATAACATTGGTCAAACTACATGGTCAGAAGCAGCACCAACATATGATTGGTGGAAAGCTGAAGGACAGAGACATGCATTTGGTGGTGAAGAAACATTAATTAATTTTGTTAAAGCTTGGGCTAATGTAGCTTCAGGTGATGACGTATCTTTTGATACTATCGCTAAGATGGTAAAAGGAGATGTAGGAGAATTAAAAAGTTTAGTTGGAGCGTTAGCTAACAATCAAGCAAGGGTTCTCGTTGGTGTAAAAGATGGTAAATATCAAACTATTTACACTAAACATTTTGGAAGAGTAAAGCCACAAAGAGATGACTTATTTGTAAGAAATCTTAATGATGAGTATGGTTCATTTAATGCAGAATTTCATACAAATCTAGAGTGGGGAACTTTTTCACCTCAGTTAGCTGTAACAGCTCCTGATGAAGATAGTGCTCCTGCATTTGCAGAGGCTGATGAAGATAAGGATTGGGTTTAAAGACTCAGTTTCTTTTTTGGGGGTAATTCATGATCCTTAGTAAGAAGGTAAATAGTTGTCCCCCCTTAATTTTTGATAGGCAACTATTTAAAATCAATTTGTATAAGGATGCTTACTCATCCTTATACTTTTTAAATTATAATAGAAAGGGGAATGTGAGAGGGGGCGTTGTTAACAAAAACTGTAGATAACACGTAAACGCACTACAGCCCACATTCCTTTTTTCTTTAAATTTAGTATTATGGCAATAAAAAGTAGAAGTAGTGAAGATTATCTTCATTCAGATGTTATACTTGCACGGATAAGTGAGTATGATATATTTAGATATTATTGTCCACAATTCGAGCGTCTTGGTAAAAAGTTTTGTAGCCCTTTAAGGGAAGATTCTAATCCTACTGTTTCAATTATTGAATGGAATGGAGGATTATTATATAAAGACTTTGGAAGATCAGAACATACTTTTAATTGTTTTTCATTTATTAAAGCTAAATATAAATGTGACTTTTATAGTGCATTAAGAATAGTAGATATGGATTTTTGTTTAGGATTAAGTTCTAAACAAAATGAAATTAAATTTACTATGGGATATATGGGATTAACTTACAATAAAAAAATTGAAGCTAAACCATTAGTAATAATAAAGAAAAAACGAAGAAAATGGAATAACAAAGATGCTGCATTTTGGGCACCTTTTGGTATTTCTAAATTTACTTTAGAACATTTTAATGTAGAACCTATTAGTCATTATTGGATTAATGAAAATAGATTTCACTGTAATGACATTACATATGCATATAAATATGGACCAAAGTATAAAATTTATTCTCCTTACTCTGAAATTAAATGGATGAGTAATACAACAGCTAAACAGATTCAAGGTTGGAAACAATTAGAAGCTGATTGGCACACTCAATATGTTATAATAACATCATCGTTAAAAGATGTAATGTGTTTATATCAAATGGGGCATCCAGCAATTGCACTGCAAAGTGAAATGCAAATGCCTGAAGAGAAATTAATAAAAGATCTCAAAAGTAAATTTGAATGTATTATATTACTTTATGATAATGATTTTGAAAATGAAAATAATCCTGGCCAGACTATGGCAAATAAAATTAAAGAAAGATATTTTTCAGATCATGTTCAAAGTATATGTATAGAAGAATCATATAAGAGTAAAGACTTATCAGATTTAATTAAAAACTATAACATAGATATAGCTGAAGAATTTATGTCTGAGAATATAACTAAAAGTATTGAAAATTATGAAGAAGCGTCGGAACTCCCGTTCTAAGGGAAAAATTAGAAATGCAACTGCTACAACTTATAAAGGTATAAAATTTAGATCTAAATTAGAACTATTTACTTATAAAAAGTTAGAAGCTGCAGGTATAAAATCTCTTTACGAAAAAAAGACTTTTGTACTTATGGATGGATTTCACTATCAAGGTGATAGTATTGAACCTAGACCTCAAGGATATATTAATAATACCATGAAGGTTAGAGCAATAACATATACACCTGATTTTGTAGATCCAAACGGAAAGTGGATAATAGAAGTTAAAGGATATGCAAATGATGTATTTCCTTTAAAATGGAAATTATTTAAAAAACAAATAAACAAGCAATCACCAACATTATATTTACCTAAGAATCAAAAACAAGTATTAGAAACTATAGAATTAATCAAAAATTTATAAAATGACACCAATGAACCAATGGGTTAAAGGTTTAAAACCTGGCGCTCTTGCTGGATTAGTGTTTGGTAATCTTTGGTACCCTATTGTATTTGGGGAATGGAAAAATTATCAATATAAAAATTCTGGCATAGTATATTATGATTTGTACTGGTATGATCAACAAAAAGACGGAGAAGATATAATTCCAGATTTTATTAAAGAAAAATCTAAAGATTTATTAACAAAAATAAAAAAACCATATGGTTGTTTTATTTTAACAGGTTCTGAAAAAAGATTATTTCCTTTACATGAATCAATGTTGACAAGAAGTCAAAAATATTTATATAACGCATACAAAAAAAGATTTAATTATGAGTATTAAAACAATTAATAAAGAGATCCAAGGCTCAGAAGGGATCGCTAAAAGAATTAACAAAGGAGCCGAAAAAATGGTCTTTGATATTCTTCAAGCCACTCAATATTCTACACCTATTTCATCTACTGTTAGAGAATTAGTTACAAATGCATGTGACTCTCAGCGTGAAAAAGAAATAGCTATGGAAATATTAAGTGGCGCGAAAAAAGAAGAAGACTATTACATTAAAAGACATGGAGAAGCATATACAGATAGTAATTTTGATGTAAGTTATTATAATATAGCTTCATTAAATCATGCTAGAAATCATGTGCAAATTACTTATGAAAAACGACCTGGAGTTGGACACTGTGATAGATTTTCAGTAACTGACTGGGGAGTTGGTATAGGTAATAGAAGATTAGAAGGAGTTCTTGAGTTAGGATATTCTACGAAAAGAAATACAACTGAGAACTTTGGAGCATTTGGTTTAGGCGCTAAAGTTGCACTATCTACAGGTGTAGATTTTTATACTATTGAAACTGTACATAATGGTAAAAGGTTTAAATGTAATTGTTATAATTACAAAACTGATTTTATTATACCTAAGTTTGGTAAAAATGGTATTAATCCACATGTTACATTTAGTGACGGATCTGTTGTTCATTATGAAAAAACAGATGAAAAAAATTATACTACAGTATCATTTGGTGTTAAAAAACACAATCGTAGTAAATTTTATGACTCTGTTGAAGAACAATTGATTTATTTAGGAAACATTAAGTTTAAAGACATTGAATATAATGAAGACGGATCAGTTTATGAAGAAAACGATGTAAATTTTCAAGCTAAAGTTCAACATAATTCTGAAAACTTGATTCTTTCTGATAGCTATGTATTTAACAGGCCACATATTGTAGTGGTTAGAGAAAAAGGCGCTACTACTGGTATTAATTATGGGCACATAGACTTCCGTGAATTAGAAATGGAAACTTTATGGGGTGCAATTGCATTTAAATGTCCTATTAGACAAAGTATGAGAGACCCTGAAACTGGTAAAGAGATAGTTATTCAAGAAGGTGTAGATGTTACTCCATCGCGTGAGAAAGTTATTTGGAATGAAGCTACTAAAGCTTATGTTCAACAAGTAATTAAAAACGCTGCTGATGAAGCAAGTGAACTTATAGAAGCAGAATTAAATGAGTCTGATTTTATTAAATGGATACTTGCTTGTTCAAATATTTTAAGTGATTCACGTAGTGATAGTGTTTTAGGGAGATTATCTAGAATTGTAGATAAAACTCAAATAGCACCTAAATTTCCTGGTGATAAAAATATTAAATTTGGAGGAGCAAAAACTGTACTTAAAGGACTATCTATTAAAACTATTAAAAATGAATATAGTTATAAAGAAAGAAAAGAAGTACTAGAAAGACCTGTTTCAGAAGCCTGGGATAATTGGTCTGAAGATAATGTATATCTTAAAAGCGGAGAATTTAATAAGTATAAAGATTTACATATACTTGAAAATGCCGTTAGAAATAAAGTTATTATTATTGAAGAAACTCTAGATACAACTTTACCTTTAAAAATTCAGGCTATGCAAGCTGGTCATGCAAAAACACAAGCTATACAACTTTGGAATAAACAAAGTAGTAAGCAACAAAAGATTTTGCAACTGCTTAAATCTTCATCTCTTATTAAATCTTATGATGATTATGAAGTTCCACAAGAATGGATTGATGATCATAAAGAAAAAATAAAAGAAGCAGAAGAAAAAGCTAAGTTTGATAATTTATCTGCAGAAGAAAGGCGTGAGATAGAAAAAAGAATGGTTGCTTATAGTTTAAGATTTGACGACAAACGTGGTGATGGATATTTTACTTGGGACAAAATTGAGCCTAAGTATAAAGATCTAGCTAGTACTAGTAGAATTACTTACTATGGTACTAAAGCGGATGAAGACAAATTTAAATTTGCAGCTGTTACTTTACTAAGTCAAGTTCCTATTGAAGCAGAGTTTTATCCTGATGGAGCTGGATGGAAATGGAATGATGGTTTTAGTCCTGTTTTCTTTTATGATGCTCCACCAACACGATTTTTAGACTATAGTTCTGATAAATATCCTGATTGGACAGATGAAAGTAAATTAGGCGAAGCTACCACTCCGCAACTAATCAGAGTTTCAACTAAAGCAGTTAAGTACTTATCAATGAATGAAAACTGTAAACATATTGATGAGTATTTTTTACAAATAAATGATAAAAATGAATATACAATGGATAAACACTTAATAAAATGGTTTACAGCTTCTAAATTAGATGGCATACAAGATTATAAATTTCTAACAGGGTTAAAGTCTTTACATCCTGAATTATTTGAAAAATTTAGACAATGTTATGATGTTCGTGTAGAACATTATGATCTGTTTAAAAGTAAACAAATAATGAGCGATTATAAAGACGATATAATGAAACACTTAGAAAATATTGCAGAATTTCAATATTATTGTAAAAGTGTTGAAAACGATCCTAATAAAGAAGATTTAATCGCTGCTAAAAGCCGTGAATTATTTGTTGTAGATATTCCTGGTGCTGTTGGTTTAAGAGAAGAACTTATAGAAAACTATGAAGAAATTAAAGAGTTTTCTGATACACTGTCTCCTCTTTTACTAGAAATAGATAGCATAAATTTAAATCCATTAGATTATGAAAAAGACACACATGATCTTGGGGATTTAGAAAAGGAACTTCGTATTTATTTGGATGCTAAAGATAGACTTAAATGGGAAAAATAAAGAGTTGGGGGATATTAAATCCCCCTATTCTTTTAATTATTAATTAATAAAAAAAAATAAAAATGATTACAATAAACGTTATCGATGACAAGATCTCAGGATCTTATGGGGAAACCCCGTTTTGTGTAAACTTTGATGAAAAAGTTTATAAACAAATGCAAGAATTAGCTGATATGGCTAATAAAGCAGTTACTGTGGAAGAATATGAAAGAACTTTAAGATCTTTTGCTCCTTTAGCTGCTATGGACTATACACAAACTATAGAATCAGAATGTGAATTTATTCATGTGAATAAAGGAACAGGCGAATTCTTTTTAAAGCATAATGGTATAGTTTCATCAATACCAATGCCAGATGCATTAGTTAATAGAATATTTGAATCTGTTGACAAAGGTATTACTTTTGACCCTTTAGTTAAAATGTGGACTAGATGGTTAAGAAATCCTATTCTTAGAAACAAAACCACAAGAGGTTTTGGAATGGATTTTTCTACAAGATTTTTTAATTTTGTAAATATGCAATATGTTCATCCACAATTAAAGAAAGAGCTTATGGAAGATCACGGTTTAAGTGAAGAAGTCGCGGAAAGAAGAGCAGCAATGTATCAAATGAAGATTACTAATGAAGGTCTTTTAAATGGTTATAAAGTTTCTAGTGAAATACTTGATAAGTATAATGCAGAAACTGGAGAACTAGAACCAAGATATAAAAGAACTTTCAACCCTGATACAGGTGAAATTGATTCAGATGGTCTACCTGAAAATGTAGAAGATAGATTATTTGAGCCTTCTGTAATGGGACAAGGAGGTGACCCTTTCTTTTGTGAAGGTACAAATGGATATGGAGGAACTCCACGACACTTTATTAAAGTTGGATGTACTCATAGACTAGCTAGTTGGGACCAAGTTAACACTAATGATACACAATCATGTGTTAAAGGTCTTCATGTAGGTGGTTTAAAGTATATCTCTTGGTATAGTGGTGAGATCCATAATGTATTTATTGATCCTATGCATATTGGTGCAGTACCTGATGATGAAGATGGTGCGATC
>Ga0209232_1000028_pt1 | contig 88024 bp, 86 predicted proteins | sample ETNvirenome_2_60_FD_184066 | JGI IMG/M metagenome (GOLD analysis project Ga0209232, IMG submission 184066) | Marine viral communities from the Pacific Ocean - ETNP_2_60 (SPAdes) (version 2) | ecosystem: Environmental > Aquatic > Marine > Oceanic | place: Pacific Ocean | collected 2013-06-22 | reverse complement strand
ACAATCAGTATATTGTATTACGCCTTTATTACAGACTTTTTCCTGTGTACCTGGATATCCATCTTCAGTTGTGCATTCAACTTCAGCAATTAGATACTGCGCTGGATCACATTCCATAAATTGTGTACACTCTGTTTCAGAGTAAAGAGTGTGAGGATCGTCACAGATATTCATGCAAATTTCTTTTTGCCAAACCGAATCAAGCGGAGGACAAAAATACATTTTGCATTCTATACATTCAGGCAATACTTCTGGCTCTGGAGTCCAAGGAATTACTTCTAGTTCTGGGGTATAATTTTCAACTACGTCTGAATTTAATAAATCTTCAGATCCAGATATTCCCTCAACTGCGTCAGCACAATATGACATTGAAACTGCGGCCATCAATAGTAACAGTAGGGTGGTAATTCTTAATCTAAAATCAACTTTTTTCAGTTTTTTTATAGACATAGAAGGGCCCTCCTACCTCTAACTAGTTAAAAAAGATAGTTATGCCACCCTAGAATTAATAAGACCGAAGTCAAAAATTTATAATTCGTCAATCTAAAAACGTTTTTTAAATTTCTAGAAATAAACCAACCTGCAGCCATTCCAATAATCGATTGAGACACATAAGTTCCAACTATTTCAGGCCCGTATACAACGGCTGCATAATCGATTGCTTTGTAAACTAAAAGACTTCCTACCAAACTAATCGTATAATACGCTATATTAAGTTTTTTAATTGCAATTTTTAGAAATAAAAAATGTCCTAAAAATATTGCTAAAAACGATAACCAGAATATAATTGCATATTCATTCATATTATTATTATAGATACTTTATTGTTCTAGTCAAGACAAAACTATTTATAATAATATGTTTAATTCTTGCTCAGTGTCTCGCAATAAAATGTGCTACTTTATTTTAGCGCTATCAATTGGGTTTTTTCTTAGCTCTGTCTGCACTTATGCCGTCTTAGCTATGACAAAAAGTAAAGAAACAAAAATTATAAAGGTAAGAAAAAACAAAAAAAATCTAAGTAATCAAGAGCAGAATAAAATATTAAAGAAACTTAAACGCATTGAAGAACGTATGAATAAAATTAATATAACTAAAAGAGAACAGTAATGAGCGAAAATAATATAAATTTAGAAACAGCAAGAGAATATATTTTATTAGTTGTTGCGATTATTACCGCGATCGCCGGTATTATTTTTTGGGTTCAAAATGTTGATAAAGATAAAATCGATAGGCTTGAGCGTGATATTGAATTAATTCAAGCAGATATTAACAAAATAAAAGATAACAACACAGAAATCTTAAGAGTTGTTGGTAGACTTGAGGGAAAATTGGATAACATCAAATGAATAAACTTTGGGAAGAATTTAGAAAAGAAGCAGAATTAGATTTACAATCATTGGTGCCAAAAGATTCTTTGAATAAAAACTTTTGGAATAGAAGAATGATTTTAAGAGACTCAATAAGACAAAAATTATTACAAATTGCGCAAGATTTTTTTAATTCTCTTAATCTTCCGGAAGAAGTACAATTAAAAGACATTACTATTACAGGATCTATTGCTAGTTACAATTGGTCAAAATACTCTGATATTGATCTTCATCTAATTTTAGATTTTTCTCAAGTCGACGAAAATGAAGATTTGGTTAAAGAATATTTTGGAGGTAAGATTTTTTCTTGGAATAATAAACACAATATTCGTATGAATGATCACGAAGTTGAGATTTATGTTCAAAATGAAAAAGAACCTCATATGGCTGCTGGTGTTTATTCGGTATTAAATAATAATTGGATTGAAGAACCAGTGAAAGCAGAGTTTGAGATCGATCTAAAAACAACAAAGAAAAAGGCCGATCAATTAATCGACCAAATTGAAAGAGTTTACGATATTTTTGAGTCCAGAGAATATCCAAATTCAATGGAAACAGGAAAAAGACTTAAAGAAAAAATTAAAGAAATGAGACGTGCCGGCTTAGCAGATGAAGGAGTATACTCTCCTGAAAATATGGCTTTTAAACTATTAAGAAGAAGCGGCCATATAGAGCTATTACACAAAATTATAGCAAAATCATATGATAAAATAATGTCTCTGCATAAAGATGTCAGAGGCAGCTTAAAAATTATGATTAGCAATCTAGAAGATGAAATAAATGAAAATTATGACCCAGTTGTGGTAGAATCAAGTTTTCAACGTCGTATGAAACAAAGACATTATCTTAAAAAGAAATGGCTTGTTGGGCAAGGAAATCAAAAAAATTCAACACCTTATAAGGTTAAGCCTAGTTATAAAAGATCTAAATCTGCTCCTGCAGGCTTTGGAGGAAGTTAATGAAATTAAAAATAAAAATTAACGAGGCGATTGATACGCCAGGAACAAGGGCTGCGGCAGCTATCGATGCAGAAAAAATTACTAATGATCCTGATAACATCGATAAAATGGACAAAGAAATTGAAGATTCTGTTGGCAGAGTAGAAGATAGAAAACTTTTAAAAGATATGTTAGAGATAAAATTTTCTCCTGACTCTTTGCCAATTGTTGTTTCGTTATTAAAAGCACATAATAAGGCAAAAAATGAAGCTTACAATATCGACGGACTTTGGGAATCGATTAAAAAAATTCTTTTAAATTCTAAAACAGCAATTAGTAAAATTCAAGCCAATCAAGATATTCCTGGCGTAGAAATAATTAAACTAGTTCAACATAGCATTAAAACAGTTAGTTCATTAGAAGGCGCTGCAGAAGATAATTCGATTGATTCTCTTATATCAGATCTTGTTTCCGAAGATTTAGAACCAGATGATGTCAAGCCTGTTGATAAACTTAAAGATTTGTTTAAACAAAAAGAAAAAGAGCTTGGAAGAAAACTTACTGCTAATGAAAAGTGGAAATATATGGTTTCTATTGAAAGAACATTTAATTCCGAAAGTAAGAAAGTAGAGTTGAAAAATCTTAAAAGTCTTTTGGCTACTGGTGGAACTCTTGTTAATAATTTTGAAAAAAATTTAGAACAGGTAATCAATAATATCGCAGCTAAAAAACAAGATCCAGTAAAAATATTGTTAAATAACCCTGACTTTACATCAAATATTAAAGGTATATTTATAATTAATCGTGTTTTAGATAAGTTTGTTAGCTTAGCAATGCCTTATTTTTCTAATATTAGTAAAGCTTCTATCTCTGCCGATCAAGCTGCAACTGCAGAAGAAGCTGTTGATATATTAACTGGCGCTCAAGATCGATTTTCGGAAGTGTACAGAAAATTTAATATAGAGGGCGTTATTGATGACGCATCAGAAGCATTTGATAATAAAATTTATAGTCTAGCTGTACTTGGCCAAGATAAATTAACTGGAGGCCTAGGCGGCAAAGTAATTGATAAGGCTGCAGATTTAGCCGGAAGAGTTGAAGTTGGGCTAGATGAAAATATTCTTAAAGAAATATTGCAAAAAGAAGATTATAACGTTATTTTTGCTTTAGCTTTGTATAAAGATTACAATTTTGCACAAATTGAAGATCTTTCAAACAAATTCAAATCTAAAGATAAGATCGATCCTCAAGGTACACAAGCTCAAATATATCGTATATATAATTTTTTTGAAGAGGAATATCAAAGAAAATTTGATCAAACTTTAGGAAAAAGTTTACAAAAATTAAAACAAATTTATAAAAATCCAAAAGTTAATGCCCCAGCAAATAAAAACATTAAAGATGAAATTAAAAATTTAATTAAAGATTATTTAAACAAAAAAAATATTTTAAGAAAATCTGTTTTAGAAAATAATAAAAAACTTCAAGACGATCCAAAAACTTGGGTTAAAAAATTTAAATTTATATTAAATAAACTAGAATCTTTTAACGATGAAAAGTTAAAAGATGATCTAAAGGACGCTAAAGATAAATCTACGAGATTAAGACGCCGTAGAAGTGATATAAATTCTATACTTCTTGGAGTACAACCGTATGAGGTAACTTTAGATATAGCTATCGCCGATAAACCAGATATTAAAGCATCGCAAGCAATTGCTTATAAAATAAGTAATAATATAGAATTAAATAATAATGAACAACAGTATTATGTTAATAATCCACAGTCTATTGAAGATCAATTAAAAATATTACAAAATTTAAATGAATTATTAATAAAAGAAAATTATACAATAACTAATAATTCTAATGTTGATGTTAGTCAACTAGAAAATATTGTAGCACGTTTTTATCCTTATGTCAAACAAAAATTAAAATTTAATAAAGATGTCAAGCTAAACTTCATATCAGACCCTGAAAATGCTAAAGATCCTTGGGGTAAGACTGCTTACTATAATCCAAATTCTATGGAAGTTACAATTTTTGTAGATGGTAGACATCCTAAAGATATGCTCAGATCAATTTCTCACGAGTTAGTTCATCACGCACAGAACTGCAGAGGTGAGTTTGATCAAGCGCAATCACTAGAGCCTGGATATGCTCAAAAAGATCCACATATGAGACGAATGGAAGGAGAAGCCTATTTACTAGGAAATGGTTTTTTAGTAAGAGACTTTGAAGACTATCTTAAATCTCAAGGAAACCAAAATTTAACGGAGAATAAAAAATGAAAGGTTTAACAAACGAACAGCTTAAAACTGTTTTAGAAAATACTATTAAGAGAGTAATGGAAGAAAACAAAGTTACTGAAGAAGCTTATGACGCTACATACAAACGTGACGAAGAACCAATGGAAGAATCAAATTGTGGATCTGCAAAAAGAGATGATGAGATTGTAGAAGAAGAAATCGTTGAGGAAAAGAAAGAAGGTAAAAAAGGCAAGTATGATGATGGCGATGACAAAGATGAAAAATGTGATCATGTACCTTGTAATGAATCTTTAAGAGAAAATTTTACTTCTGAAAAAGATCAGTTGCTTTTTGAAAGACTTACAAATAAATGGACTAAATAAGAGGTATAATTATGGGTGGCGTTGCTGGACATATGTCTCATCTTTATGATAATCCAAATCTGAAGTTTTCTCAGATGATGGATATTTTTAAAGCTGCAGCTAGTGGTGAACTTGAAGGTACAGAGAAAACTGACGGACAAAATTTGTTTGTTGGTTATAATGTTGCTGAAGGTAAAGCCAAAGCTGCTCGTAATAAAACAAATGTTAGACAAGGCGGCTTAGATGCTGCTGGTTTGGCACAAAAATTTGCTGGTCGCGGAACTGTTGAACAAGCATTCAATGAAGCATTTCAGACCTTTGAATTAGCAGCTCAATCATTACCAAGAAAAACTCAAAGACAAATATTTGGTGATGGTGTTAATAATATTATTTTTTACAATGCTGAAATTCAGGATCCAAGAAATGCAAACGTTGTTAATTATGATAACAAACTTCTTAACATTCATAGAGTTGGTCATTTTGCCGTTGATTTAAGAACTGGTGAGATTTTAGATATTGATGTTGGTTCCTCGGCAGTTAAATTAGAAAATTCTTTAGATCAAATGCAGAGAGCAGTTGCAAATCAGAAGTTTAAAGTTCAAATGAACGCAATTCGTCGCCTTGAAGGTTTATCGGATGACAGACATTTAAATTATGCATTAGATCGTTTAAATCGTATTTTAGATGACGCTGGAATATCAGATAATCAAACAGTTGGAGAATACGTTGTAGCTCGTATTTTACCAATGATTAGAAATCAGATTAATCTTCCAGAAGAAAAAGAAAATATGCTTGTCAAGAAATTATTAGGATTAAAAGGAATTAAAATTCTTACTATCAAAAAAGATCTTAATCCAACACAAAAACAAGCAGTCAACATGTTAGTTTCTAATTCTAAAGCAATTCTTCAAAATGCAATTCAACCTTTAGAAGATATTGTACATGATTTTGCTGTCGAAATGATTCGGGATCTTAAAAGTGCATTTATTTTAGATCAGACACCAGAAGTAAAAAGACTTCAAGCAGAGACAGATCAAGCAATTAAAGGTATTGAAGCTTCAGGAAACGAAGAAGCAATGGAAATTCTCCGTAAGCAAATGCAAAAATTAAAAACCATTGAAAACGTTTCTACTGCAGCCGAAGGCTTTGTTTTTGATTATGATGGATATACCTATAAATTTACAGGTAACTTTGCTCCAATGAATCAGCTTCTTGGATTATTTAAATATGGCCGAGGTAATATTCCAGCAATGCAGATGCTTTCAGAAGCTGACGGTGAGGCAATCGAAAATGTTGTTGCAATTTATCCCGGTAGATTCCAGCCTATGGGAAGACATCATGCAGAAGCCTTCAGATGGCTTCAAAGTCAATTTGGTGAAGAGAACGTGTATATCGCTACTTCAGACAAAGTTGCTCCTCCGAAATCTCCGTTAAATTTTGAAGAGAAAAAACAAGCAATGATAGCACAAGGTATACCAGAAAGTCAGATTGTTCAAGTTAAGAATCCATACAAAGCAGAAGAAATTTTAGGTAGCTACAATCCAGAAACAACAGCTGTTGCTTTCATGGTTGGTCAAAAAGACATGAAAGAAGATCCTAGATTTAGAGTTGGAGAAAAGAAAAGTGGTGGGCCCACTTATTTTCAAGAGTTTGAATCAAACATAAAAAATCTTAAACCTTTTAGTGAACACGGATATTTAGTTGTTGCTCCTCACGTATCATTAGATATTGCCGGATATGGTGAAATGTGTGGTACAAGTTGTCGCGCAGCTCTTGCCGATGGCGATCGCCAATTGTTTGCGAATGTTATGGGCTTCTTTGATGAAAATTTATTTAACCTCTTTAAGAAAAAGTTTGTATCTGGTACACTTAAAGAGGAGGTGGAGAGAATGCCTCTCGGCATCTTTCTTGGGATAATTGAAGAAGTAATGCTTGATGAGAAAAAAACTAAAAAACAAAAAAAACAAGCAAAAATATCTAAAAAAATAAGTAAACTTAAAGATGAAGGAAAGCCACAAGATCAAGCTGTTGCAATAGCTTTAGATATGGCTGATGAAGGCGAATTAGAAGAAGATTATATCAAAAATTTAGCAAAATCAGATTCTGCCGGTAAAGGCACGACATTTAAAGATGCTTTAGAAGAAGAAGCAGAAGAACTTGAAGAGATTTCTAGCCTGGGTGGAGGCAATCTTCAAGGCTATTCTCTTCCTCTAGGCGCCAAGCCAAAAAGAAAAAGAGAAGACGAAACACTAATTAGAGAAGGGATGGAACAAATGAACAGACACGAAATATATGAAGAAATTCGCTTGCGTAAGATTATTCGCGAGGGTATTAAAAAAATTAATCAAAAAATTGAGAATGAAAAAAAACAAGAAGTTTTAGAAGAACAACGTTTAAGAAAAGTTATTCGTCGTCTTATTCTTAATGAGGGAACAACAACTGGAGATACTGACCCGGCTCCTCACAGCTCTACAGGTATTAATTTTCTGGAGAAACTTTTAAAAAATATTGTTCCAACACTTGAAGATGATTATAAAACACTTACAACTTCCAAAGAACAAAGAGAATCATTCAGAAATCATATTTTAAAAGCAATGCAAGATACTGTTGAGCCACTTAAAGTTACTTCACAAGCTGGTACAACAGTTTCATTAGCAGAAGAAGAATTAGAAGAACAAGACTTAACTGTAAAAGTAGAAGATGATCCAGATTTTATCGATATTCGCTCTGATAAAGAAATTGCCGATCAGGAAGCAGAACTTGCTGGTGATCCAAAAGATGTAAACGATGAAAAAGTACAGTTTGGTATTGAAGGCGAGGATGAAGTTGGTAGAAACGCAGCTTTTGATACTTTTAAAAAGGTCTCAAAACAAATTGTTTCTGCTTATGATGAATTAACTGGATCTCCTAAAGATCAAGATTTATTTTATGATTATCTTTTAACAAATACCAAGTTGTATTTTGATAAGTTTGAAAATGATATGAGCCCAGTTGAGGAACCTTCTAGCCCGGATTATGATCCAACGCAAATGGATAGAGAAGCAGAAAGTGCAGAAGTTGCGCCAGAAACAGTTGATCAAGAAGCTGAATTAGGCTTAGGGGCTTAAAATGAAAAATATAAAATTAGTCATGGAGCGCTTTAATCGCTATGAAGAAGAAGTTTTGTTTGAGCAAAAGATCAACGAGATCCAAGAAACAAATGAATTTAAATTATTTGCCGAAGAAAAACTTAATGAAGAAGAGTTTAAAACTTTTCTTGTTGAAACATACGGTAAAGAATTAGCTGAAGGTCTATTCGATAAGCTTGGTCGATCTGCAGCTCTAGGCGCCACAATGATGGGACTAGGAGCTGCTGCAGCCCCACCCGCTGCGGCCGCACCAATGAGTCCTATAACACAAGTAGCAGCATCAGACGATCAAAGAATGCAGGTAATGGCTGAGTTTGCTTCAAATGCTAATTCACTTAGGGCTGCAGCACAAGATGATCGTAAAGAAATTCAAATTGAGGCAATAAAAGCAATGGGAAAATTTCTTCGTAGCAACGGCGTTGATCAAGAATTAGCAAAAACTATTATGTCCGAAGTAATGTTTAAAGATGGCGGCATTACAACAGCAAAAGAAATGTTTAGAAAACATTTAGATCAAACAGTACGTCCTCAAACACCGGAAAGAAAAGGTGGAGAAGAGCAAGCTAGAAAAGATTTTAAAGCTCAACTAGTTAACGCTGCAAACAGTGAAAATGGAATTACGGCTGATATGCTAGAAGGAAAACCTGAATTATTAGCACAGTTAGAAGCTTCTAATCTTTTAAATAAAAGATTGAGCCAAGAAGAAGGAAATCAGTTAAAAAATATTTTATATCCTGGTAACTAAATGTGGAAATTTAAAAGAAAAAAATATTCCAAACCCGGACAAGACTATTATTCTATCTCAAACAAACTAAAGTCTGAGGCTAAAATTACAACTGACTTTGAAATTATGCTTTCTTCTTTGACTCTTGAAGAGATTATTGCGCTTCGTTTAGAATTAGCTGCTAATGCGGTAAACGGTAAACTGTATGGTTTAAACCTATGGAAAGAACTACCAACAATCGTTAAAGACGCAGTTTTAAAATATGCACACAGTGCTTGTAGAACAAAAAATGAAGCTGCAGCTATGTTAGGCATCAATAAAAATGAGTTAAGAAAGCTTTTAAAACAGTTTGAAACAGAAAATTGGTTTATTAAAGATTAACATTACATAATTTATATGTTATATTGTTTTTATATTAAAGGAGGTCAATTATGACTAATGCAGAACTTAATAAGACTGTCGTAGCACAGCAAGAAACAATCGGTCGTTTAACAAATAGGATAAGCCAACTAGTTGACGAGTTAGCAACACTCCGTTCAGAGGTTGGAACTTTCAAGAGTCAAGTTGCAAACGATATGAATCGCGTCGTTAAGACTTTGCAGACCAAGCAAGGGTAGTAAATGTCTGAAGAAGAATTAACAACAGAAGTTACACCGATAAAAATAAATAAACCTTGGAAAAAAGACTCGTATCATCAAACATTTGAAGCAGCAGATTCAATTCGTAATAAACTTTTGCGCATTTGGAAAAATGATGATACACACGAAGGTATGCAAGTTAAAATTCATTATCTACCGGGCAAAAACCAATTTGTAGTTAAGACACGCTTACATCCGGATTTTGAACCAACAAAGGAAAAAAAGAAAAATGTCAAACGTAGCAAAAAAAATAAAAGAAATAATGACGACGGAAAATTTGACCCTCAAAGAAGTAATTAGCAAATATCCTCATTTAGCAGAAATGCACTTAGAAGAATTTGTTGTTGATGAAAAAATTTCTGAGATAAAAGAACAAGACAAAAAATTATTATTGGATTGAAATGAAAAATAAATTATTTTACTTTGTATACTTTGATGAACTCACTCAAAGGTCTGAAACTTTAGAAGTGCAGGCCAAAACATTTGCTGAAGCTTTACCTGCAGCTCACGTTTATAGGGTTGACTTGAATAAAAAACATATTAAAAGTAGCTGGGATGTTATAAAAGTTAATAGCAAGTTGGCTTAAGTGAAAAAGATTATTGCGTTAAGTGGTGCTTTTGATCCACCAACAATTGGCCAAACAGAGATGATATCTCACGCAGCTCGTCTAGGTGATGTTATTATTATTCTTAACTCGGATGAATGGCTGACCAAAAGAAAACATCATATTTTTTTATCTCGTAATCGTAGAAAAGAAATTTTATTTCAAATGCCTGGAGTTATTGATGTTGTTGACGCTAATGATAAAGATGGTACAGTTTGTCTAAGTCTTTTAGAATTAAGACCAGATATGTTTGGCAATGGAGGCCCAAGAACTCCTGAAAATACACCGGAGTTTGATCTTTGTAACGAGCTTGGTATAGAATTAGTCTGGAGAATTGGAAGCGTTGAAAATATAAAAGAAATAAATGAATTACATTCTAGAGTTTTAAATGGCGAAAAAGAAAAATAAAGATATTGAAATATTAGCTAGAATAGCACGAGAAGAATCAACTGATTGTTTTATTGACTACAACGTTGAATTTGATTTTTGCCATTACGATGGAGATGTTCAAACCTTATATGTAAGAGAGCACATTAACTCACCAAATCCGGTTGAGTTTTATATGTTAGAGAGATTACAAAAAAGGATACAAGAAATCAACCCTAGATACAGGGTTGGAATTATGTATACGGAAAAAACAGTAACATTGGATGGATATGATGAATTCTGATAATCATTTTTATAGAGCTGCTATCAAAAGTTTTGAAGCACAGAGAGAAGAAGCGATTGCTACATTAGAACTGTATTTTCAACACAGTGTCGGCATTGCTGATCATTCAAACATTTTAGAAGAGATAAAAAATTGGACTTCAAAACTAGCAGAAGCTCAAGAAAATATAAAAGTATTGAAAGAATATTTTTATACTGATAACCAATAGGCTACTTATTATATGGGAATAGGTTTTGCATTTGAAGAAGAAGTCGAAGAAGAATACGTTCCGCTATATAAAACTATCATAGAATGTACGGTATGTGGTGATAAAGATTTGTTCCTTTTAGAGAAAGGAAAATGTTCTTGTGGAAACTTAGAAATTGATGTACTAGAATCAAAGTCTAAGGTAAGACACGTAGTTAAATCAACTTGGACACACTTCAAGACAGTGACATATTCTTCTGAAAAACCTAAGATTTACGAAGTTTTACTTGGAGATGAAGTTCCATAGTTCTTCAAAGGTAGTTGATACGGTAACGTGATGGAAGTAAGCGTATACGGAATGAGTAACTCCAATTATTTCGCCTTGCTTATTAATTAGCGGAGACCCAGAGGATCCGCCCATAGCAGGAACGCTGTAGTATGCTCTATTGTCTGTAACCCCTAAGAAACGACCCTCAAAGGTAGGTACCATGCCATCCCTAGCTAATCCTCCCGGAGACGCTACAGTGTATGTTTTTTCGCCATATACGGGCTTCTTATTAGACATCTTTAGGTAGGGCGCATCAATTCCATCTACAGACATCAAGCATATATCATTCTGATGATCAATTTTGATTGGCATCGCACCATAAGAATTCCAACTGTTGGCTTCTACAGTAGCGGAAAAATCATATAATAATTTTTGTTGTGTTATGTGAGCTAAAGCATTCATTCTTTCACTTTCACAAATATGAGCAACAGTTAAAATATGTTTTTTTCCTTTATACTTTACAACAGAGCCAGATCCCCAAGCACCACCTATTTTTTCTTTTGTGCATTCTTTTTTACCTGCGGGAGTTTCAACACAGTTTAGGCTCCATACGGAAACTTCAATTTTAACAAACGATCTTTTTGTATTTTCAAGTAGTGTCTGCACCGGGTCTAATGTTTGAACATTTGAGGCCGCACAACTAGTTATGTTTGCGAGAAAAAATAATATTGTAAAGATTTTTAAGTACTTCATGGTATTATAAATACTTGTAACAAAAGGAAAACAATGAAAAAAACTTATGTGCTTGATACGAATGTATTCTTAACTGATGCTAAGTCTATATTTTCATTCAATAATAACGATATAGTAATTCCATTAAAAGTTTTAGAAGAGATAGATAAACATAAAAAACGTCAAGATGGAGTTGGTTTAAATGCTCGCGCTTCAATACGCATTCTAGATGAACTAAGAGAAAAAGGAAATCTTCATAAAGGTGTTCGTCTGGGTAAAGGCAAGGGAATACTATCTGTTAAGATGTATGATCCTGATTTAATGCCTTTAGGACTTGATGAAACTAACGCAGACAATCAAATTGTTGCGACAGCATTAACAGAAAAACAAGATAATCTAAAAAGAAAAGTGATTGTGATATCACGGGACATCAATATGCGCATCAAATGTGACGCATTAATGATACCCGCAGAGGATTATATAGAAGATCAGGTAGTATCTAATGTCCAAGAGCTTTATAATGGCTTTAAGACCCATTTAGTTGATGATCAGATCGTAGACAGATTCTATGCTGGCGAAGATATTACACACGAGGATATTGAAGCTAAATTTAGCCCTAATCAATATATAATGTTGATATCTAATTCAAATCCAAAACATACCGCTTTAGCTAAATTTATTAATAAGAATACACCTTTAGAAAAAGTTAATGAATATAAAAATAAAGGAATTTGGGGCTTAAGGGCAAGAAATAAAGAGCAATCTTTTGCTTTAGATATGTTAATGAATGAAGATATTCCAATTGTATCAATGATTGGTGCCGCAGGTTGTGGTAAAACCTTATTAGCTATAGCCGCTGGTTTAGATCAAGTATTAGACAAGAATATCTATAACAAACTAGTAGTGTCTAGGCCTGTACAGCCTTTAGGCAAGGATATTGGTTTTTTACCGGGTACTCTTGAAGAAAAAATGGGCCCCTGGCTGATGCCCGTGCAAGACAATTTAGAGTTTTTAATGGGCGACAGAAAAGATACAATGGCATTAATGATGGAACAAGGTACAATTGAAATTGAAGCACTTACCTATATTCGTGGTCGTTCTATTTCCAATGCTTTTGTTATTATTGATGAAGCCCAGAATCTTACTGTTCACGAACTTAAAACAATTGTTACTAGAATTGGAGAAAATTCAAAGATTATTTTAACTGGCGATATTGAACAAATTGATAATACCTATATTGATGCTACATCAAATGGACTTTCTTATGCTATTGAAAAGTTTAAAGAACACGAAATAGCAGGACACATCACTTTACAAAAAGGTGAGAGATCTAGAGTAGCTACGTTAGCATCAAAAATATTGTAAATTTTGCTTGACAAAAAACTCAATTGATGCTAAAGTATACATATAAAAAAGGAAAATAAAATGAATACTGATAATCAAAATCCTGTTTTAGTTGAAGTGCCAATACCAAATACTGAATTAAAAAAATGGCTAGTTGAATATGTAGGAAATCAGCATACTCCTGCAACAGGAGGAGTAACAGTAGAAATGATTGTTGAAACTGTGTCCAAAGAATTTCCAGAGTTTCTTTTAGCTGTTGCTGAAGAAAATTTCTTTAGAGGATATGAACAAGCCTTGGTAGATCTACAGGAAGCTGAAGCTAGTGGAAAAAATTTTTAAACGCTTAAAAGAAAAACAAAATAATGAGTATTTGTTGTTTAATTCTTTACCTATAATTGTTAAAGACAGATTAACAAATGATATTAAGATTGTAGACTTGATCAAATCTATAGAAAATACTCTTCCGTATTCTTTTAGAAGCTTAGTTAAATCTATTACTATTTTAGATCATCCTATTTTTAAAGAAAGAGATATTAACGCTCTTTTTAAAGATAAAAAAATTTTTATTTCAAATCATCAAGACGATTTAAATGATCTGTTGGATGATATCATTCATGAATTTGCACACGCTTTAGAAAAAAAATTTAAAAAAGAAATCTATAGCGATGAATCAATAAAAAATGAATTTTTAAGCAAGCGAAATCAATTAGAGACAACATTAAGAACATCTGGTTATGATACGATAGGTTATGATTTTGAAAAAAAACATTATGATCAAATATTTGATAATTTCCTGCTGAATATAGTAGGATATGAAACTTTTAGAAATTTAACAAATCATAGTCTTTTTATTAATCCGTATGCTGCGACTTCTTTAAAAGAGTATTTTGCAACTGGATTTGAGGAATATATATTGGGCGATCACAAAGAATTGCAAGTAGTCAGTCCAAAGTTATATAAAAAATTACAAGATATTATATAACTTAAAAATTAGGAGAAAAAAAATGAAATTTGTAGAAAAATTAAGAGGCCATGAATTAGAAATTGAAATAAATAAATCGCCTGACGGTACATCATGTTTGGCAAATATTAAATTACCACCGTATGGATCGTACAGCAGGGGAGAAATGTATACAGCTGCGGAGTTATATATTTTAATTAAAAAACATATCAAAGAATTTGATACACCAAAAGACTTATCTGGTAGGTACAGAGCTTTAAAAAATGATTCTAGGCTTGTGACCCTATTGCTTACTAGGAGTGTAAAAAATAAAAAACAAGATCGTCTAATTAAAAAAAATAACAACTTAAAATCAAGAATTCGTAATAAAAATAAAAAATCATGAAACAACACATATCATACTCGGAACTAAAAACTTGGGCAGAGTGTAGTTGGCGCCACAAACTTCAGTACATTGATGGATTAAATCCTTTCCAAGGAAACGAGTTTACAACTTTTGGAACAGCCTTGCACGCAGTCAGCGAAAAGTTTTTAGTTGAAGAGACAGCAAAAGATCCAGAAGTATATTTTGAACAACAGTTTTTAAATGAACTTCAAAGTTTAAAAAATAAAGATAAAAATCTGATATTGGATGCATCTTTAGTGCAACAAATGAGACAACAGGGAATAACTTTAGCTCCGCAATTAATTCCTAGTTTACAAGAACACTTTGGAGATTATGAAGTTGTTTCTGTAGAAGAAAGACTTTATGAGCCAATAAAAACTGAAGAGTTTAACTTTAAAGGTTTTATTGATGTTGTCTTAAAAAAAAATGATATGTATCATATTATTGATTGGAAAAGTTGCTCTTGGGGCTGGAAGCAAAATAAGAAAAGGGACCAACTGATTACGTACCAGTTAACTCTATATAAAGCATTTTTTGCTAAAAAATATAATATTGATCCTAAAAAAATTAAGACACACTTTGGATTGCTTAAGAGAACTGCTAAGACAAATCAAATTGAAATATTTGAAGTTAGCTCTGGAACAAAAAAAACTGAAAATGCCCTTAACTTAATAAATAAAGCATTGTATAATATTCACAACAAACGATTTATAAAAAATAAATTATCTTGTAAATATTGCCCATTCGATGGGACACAACATTGTAAAAAATAAGGTTAAGGAATGACAGATAAAAAAATTAAAGTTTTAGTTTTAAGTGATCACCCACTTTCTCCTTCCGGTGTCGGAACTCAAACAAAATACATGATAGAAAGTTGCCTTAAGACAGGTAAATTTAGTTTTATTTCCCTAGGGGGAGCGATTAAACACTTAGACTATACACCTGTTCAAGTTGAGCCGTACGGTAAAGATTTTGTTATTGTTCCGATTGATGGGTATGGAAACCAGGATATGATAAGATCAGTCTTAAACACCGAAAAACCAGATATGATCTGGTTTATGACAGATCCTAGATTCTATACTTGGCTTTGGGAAATTGAAAATGAAATTAGAGCTTTGGTGCCTATGGTTTATTATCACGTTTGGGATAACAAGCCATACCCTGACTTTAATAAAGTTTGGTATGATTCAAACGATTATATTTTTACAATATCAAAAGTTACTGATGATATTGTGAAAAATGTATCACCTAATGTAAAAAGTACATATTTGCCGCATGCGGTAGATAATCAAATTTTTAAAACTTTAGAAAAACAAGAAGTAATAGATTATATGGATCAGGTGATACCACAATCAAAAGATAAATTTATGTTCTTTTGGAATAGTAGAAATGCTCGTCGAAAACAAAGTGGATCTTTAATTTTTTGGTTTAATGACTTTTTAAATAAAGTTGGAAAAGATAAAGCATGTCTAGTAATGCATACAAATCCAAAAGATCCAAACGGACAAGACTTAAATGCTATTCTGGAAAAGTTAGGTCTTGTTAACGGAGAAGTTGTATTTTCTACACAAGCGGTTGATTCAACTCTTTTGGCTAAATTTTATAACAGGGCAGATTGCACTTTGTGTATATCAGATGCAGAAGGCTTTGGCTTATCAACTTTAGAATCATTATCTTGCGGTACTCCAATTATTGTTAACATGACTGGAGGCTTGCAAGAGCAAGTTACTGATGGTGAAGAATGGTTTGGAATTGGCCTAGAGCCTAGTTCTAAAGCAATTATTGGATCTCAAGATGTGCCTTATATATATGAAGATAGAATCAATGGTGAAGAATTTGTAGAAGCGATGTGTAAACTTTATAATATGTCTGAGCAAGAAAGAGAAGATCTTGGTAAAAAAGGCCAAAATCACGTTAACAAGAACTATAGCTTTACACAATTAGCTGCTAAGTGGCCAATATTATTAGAAGAAATTCATAATGAAATGGGATCTTGGGAAACTAGAAAAGGATACAAATCAATGGAGTTAATCGAGGTATAAAATGACAAAAGTATTAGTAAGAGGACCAGCTTTAACAAGATCTGGATATGGAGAGCATACTCGATTTATATTAAGATCTTTGCGAAAACTAGAAGATAAGATTGATTTATATTTGATTCCAGTAGCATGGGGTCAAACTGGATGGTTGTCAGTTTCAGATGAAGAAAAAATTTGGCTTGATTCAATTATCAAAAAAACTCATGATTTGGTTTCGAAAAATCAGTTACAAGTTGATATTTCATTGCAGGTGACCATTCCAAACGAATGGGAAAAACTAGCTCCAATCAATATTGGTGTCACAGCTGGAATTGAAACAACTAAGATGGCTCCAATATGGGTTGAAAAAAGCAAAATGATGGATCACATTATTGTAACATCTGAATTTGCTAAAAACATTTTTGATACCACTAGTTACGAGGCAACCGTTAAAGAAACTGGTCAAATTATATCTGATTATCGATGTACAACAGACATTAAAGTAGTCTCTTATCCTGTAAAAGAATTTGAGGATATGGATCTAGACCTACAGTTAGAATACGATTTTAATTTCTTAGCAGTAGCACAATGGGGCCCCCGAAAAAATATTGTAAATTGTTTACAGTGGTTTGTTGAGGAGTTTATTGACCAAGAAGTTGGCCTAGTATTAAAAACTAATATAACTAAAAACTCTTTATTAGATAGGCAAAAAACAAAGACACTATTAAAGAATATCCTTAATCAAGACAAATATAAAAATAGAAAATGCAAAGTATATTTGCTTCATGGTGATATGACTGATCAAGAAATGCACCAGCTATATCGTAATTCAAAAATTAAAGCTTTCGTTTCTACTAGTCATGGCGAGGGTTTTGGTCTTCCTCATTTTGAAGCAGCTTATGAAGGCATGCCTGTTATTGCTCCGGACTGGAGTGGACATGTTGATTTTCTCTATATGCCGATTAAAGACAAAAAAGGCAAAACAAAGAAGAAAGCAATGTATTCTAAGATTGATTACGTAATCCAGCCTGTACCGGAGTCAGCCGTTTGGGAAGGTGTTATTCAAAAAGATTCATCATGGTGTTATCCTGACCAAGGATCTTACAAGATTAAATTAAGAGAACTCTATAAAGATTATGGAAGGTTTAAAAAACAAGCAACGCAGCTTCAAAAATATTTAAAAGAAAATGTTACATTTGAAAATCAAAGCGGCTTAGTTTGTGAAGTTGTAAATAAATTTCTTCCCTCGGAAGAAGAATTAGAATGGCTTCAAAAATTAGATGAAATTGAAGTTTTATGAAAATAATATTTATAGCTGATTTTTTCAGTAGTGAATTGAACGGAGGCGCAGAAAATAACGACTCTGTTTTGATTGAATATTTAAAAAACAATGGCTATAAAATAAGATGTATTAAGTCTCATAATTTTGATGAAAGCATTTATCAAGAAAATGATTTTTTTATCGTAAGCAATTTTGTAGCACTAGATGAAAAATATAAAGCCTTGCTAAAGAAAAAGCAATATATTATTTATGAACATGATCATAAATATGTAAAACGTAGAGATGTTAGTAAATATGCTGATTTTGTTATACCTAAAGAAGATTTTGTAAATGAAAAATTTTATAGAGATGCAAAAGCTGTTGTTGTTTTAAGTGATGTATGTAAAAAAATTCTAGACAAGAATCTTAATACAAGAAATGTTTTTAATATAGGTTGCAGTTTATGGTCTAATAAAAAATTAGACTTAATCGCATCTTTATCTACTAAACAAAAAAACAATAAGTTTGCTATCATTAATTCAAACAATCCTATTAAAAATACAAATTTAGCAATTGCATATTGCAAAAAAAATAATATTGATTTTGATATGATAGAGCTTTGCAATCATGAAGAATTACTATCAAAATTATCTGACTATAAAGGTTTAGTATTTTTTCCTGGCGTTTTAGAAACGTTCTCTAGAATATCTGCGGAAGCAAAAATGCTTAATTGTAAACTGCTAACAAAGCCAAAAATGTTAGGTTTTGCGTCAGAGGACATATTTGTTCTTTCTGGCATTGAGTTAATAGAAGAGATAAGAGAAAGAAATAACAAAGCTTTAAAATTATTCAAGAGTTTATTATGAAAAAAATTATTGTTTTAGCCTCCGATCATAACGGAGTACAATTAAAAGAAAAAGTAAAAAACTATTTGAGAGAGAAAGATATTCTAGCAATAGATATTGGACCATTTAATACTGATAAAAAAGTAGACTATGTTGATTATGCGGACCAACTATCTAAAATTATTTCAAACCAGGATGCATCTCACGGTATTTTAATTTGTGGCACTGGTGTGGGAATGAGCATAGCTGCAAATAGAAATGAAAATATAAGAGCTGCCTTGGTACATAATCAATTTACAGCTCCGAAATGCAGAGAACATAACGATTCTAACGTTATTTGTCTAGGATCTTGGATAACGCCTTATCCCCAGGTAGAAGAAATTTTAGATTCTTGGCTGGGCACTGATTTTGGTCAAGGCCGTCATGTTAAGAGAATTGAAAAGTTATCTTCTAGTGAAGAAGAAATAATTTTTACAAATGGAGTTTTTGACATTTTACATACCGGACATATTGAGTTGCTTAATTTTGCCAAAAGTTTGGGTAACAAATTGATAGTAGGTATTAATTCTGATAGCTCAGTAAAAAAACTTAAGGGAGATAATAGGCCGGTAAATAATCAAGAAGATAGAAAAAAAGTTTTAGAATCTTTAGGAATGGTTGACCAAGTAATTATTTTTGATCAAACAGAACCTAATGATCTTAGGGAAAGCCTGCAACCAAATATTTTAGTTAAAGGTGGTGAATGGACGAAAGAAGAAGTGAGATCTAGAGATAATGTATCAGAAGATACAAAAATTAAAATTTATCCTATAGTAAAAAATTATTCTACTACCAATACAATTAAAAAAATTCACGAACTTAAGACATCATGAAAAAACTTTTAATTATAGGCGATACCATAGTGGATAAAGATATTGAACTAAAAGCAATTGGATTATCTTTAGAGTCTCCTACATTGAAAACAGAATGTGTATCTGAAAATATTAATTTTGGTGGCGCCGCAAATGTAGCAAAATATGCACATCAATTTGGTCTTGACGTTACGTTTGCTACAACGATGTCAAAAGAAAGTGAATATCAATATCTTGAAAAATATTCTTTAAAATTATTGAATCTTGATTCAAGTATTGAAAACACAAAATCTAGATTTTATATTTCTCATGGTGATGAAAGATATAAATATCTTCAAGTGAACAATACAAATAAGCAAGATCTTTCTGTAGGATTAAATTTAGATCTTGATAAATTTGATGTGATAGCTTTTTCTGATTATAGGTGCGGATTAATTAATAATGAAATGGTTTTTGACTCTATAAAAAGCAAAGCTAAAACTTTCGGAGCTTCGCAGATCTCAAGTAAAGAATCAAATTTTGAAAAGTATAGTAAACTAGATTATTTAGTTTGTAATAAAAATGAATCAAAGTCTTTTAAAAGAAGAAGAAATGTCTTGATAACTCAAGGTAAAGATGGTTGTAAATTGAATAGCGTTACATATCCTGCAATTTCTGTTTCGAAACCAAAAAATTTAATTGGTGCGGGAGATTGTTTTTATGCAGCGTTTTTAGCATACCAAAATCCAATTATGGCAAATAAATGCGCAGCAGAGTATATAAGAGGCAATTATGGATAATATAAAAAAATTAATTGAGGTTAACCAGAGACTTATTAAAGAAAAATTGGTTATTTTTACGTGGGGAAATGCTAGCTTTCGTACTTCTTCTAATACTATCTATATTAAGCCCTCTGGGGTGCCTTTTAAAGATTTAACAGAAGAAAAGATGTCCGAGGTTGCTCTAGACAGCAAAATGCATTTAAAAGGCAATAAACCATCTGTCGACACACCTACTCACATTGAACTGTATAATAACTTTTCTAGTGTTAATGCTATAATTCACACACATTCAAAATATTGCACTATATTTGCGCAAGCAAAAAAAAATATACCATGCTTAGGTACAACGCATGCTGATTATTTTTATGGAGATATTCCGGTAGTCAACGAACTGTCGGCTCAAAAAATTAAACAAAATTATGAAGAAAACACAGGCGCCCAAATTGCTGAGTATTTTTTAGCCAATAATATAGATCCTTTGCAAATACCAGCAGCCTTATCTCCTTCTCATGGTGTTTTTGTATGGGGACATAATTTAGACCATGCAATTAAAAATGCCATTGTTTTAGAAAATATTGCTGAAATAGCTTACAAAACATTAACTTTATGTTATAATGATGACATAAAATTTGATCGCATACTTTTAGATAAACATTTTCTAAGAAAACACGGAAGCAAAAAATATTATGGACAATAGTAAAGAAATAAAATATGGAAGACAAGAATTGCCTCCAAGATCAAAGCCCATTAAAGAAGTAGAAAAGTATTGGGGCAACATGAAAACTCTGTTTGAAAATGATCATTACACGGTCAAAAGAATTTTTATGAAAAAAAATACACAAAGCAGTATGGAATACCATGTTAAGAAAGAAGAATCTTATTATATTGAATCTGGAATTCTTAAAATTGGAACTCGAATAGGTAGAGCTAAAAATACTTCATTTTTGTTGAAGGCCGGCGATATCTTTCATATACCACCTGGGTTTATGCATATGAGAATTGCTGTAGAAGATACTGTTATTATTGAATTTTCTACTTTAGATGATGATAGCGATTCACATATCGTTGAAGATGGAAAAACATATAAACACAAAGAGGATTTTTAAATGAAGTTATTTGCAGACACTGCTAATTTAAACGAAATACGAAGCTTGTTGGAAAAAGGAGTTGTACAGGGAATTACTACAAATCCTTCGCTTTTGGCTAAAGAGCCAAAAACAGATTTTTATGAACATATACAAAAAATTTGTGATTTATGCAGAGAGTATGATGCTTTAGTTCCAGTTTCTGTAGAGGTTTTTGCGACCGAACCAGACTCTATGGTATCTCAAGCTTTAGAAATCCATAAAAAGATAGATTATCCCAATATTAATATTAAAATACCAATTGGGTTTCAAGAGCTAAACGTGATTAATAGATTAAAAAAAGAAGGTATTCGTGTAAACTGCACGTGTTGCTTTACAGATACACAGCTACAACTAGCAGCTCTTTCTGGAGCTAGATATGTTTCTCTTTTTTACAATCGTTTGGTTGATAATGGCGGAGATCCTTTAAAAATCTTAAGAAGAACACGAAAATTTATTGATGATAATAATTTAGATTGTGAAATAATTGCGGGCTCAATTAGAAATCCTTATGACTTAGCAGATTGTTGGGCCCAAGGTTGCCATATTGTTACCGCTGGACACAATGTTATTAAAAAAGCAACACTACATATTAAAACCGATGAGTCTGTTAATGGTTTTCTAGAGGACTTTGCGGAATGGATAAAATAACATATGTATTTGATATTGATGGAACCGTTTGTACACAAACAGATGGAAACTATGAAGATGCACAACCTTTTCAAGAAAGGATTGAAAAAATAAACGAATTATATGATGCCGGCAACACGATCGTATTCCTTACAGCGCGAGGAATGGGAAGATTTAAAAACAATAGAGCGCTGGCTGAATCTAAATTTTGGGCCTTTACAAATCAACAATTAAAATCTTGGGGATTAAAATTTCATAGTCTTTATTTAGGAAAACCAGCCGCAAATTTGTATGTTGATGATAAAGCTATCAAAGATATAGATTTTTTCAATGAGTAAAATAATATTTACAAATGGGTGTTTTGATATCTTACACCGAGGCCATTTAGAACTGCTACAATATTGTAAAAGTCTGGGCACAGTAGTTGTTGGCTTGAATAGTGATTGTAGCGTTAAAAGGCTGAAAGGGCCCTCAAGGCCTTTTTTTTCTGAAGAAGATAGAAAATTTGCTTTAGAATCGTGTAAGTATGTTGATGAAGTATTAATTTTTAAAGAGGACACACCTTATAATTTAATGAAAAAAATTAATCCGGACATAATTGTAAAAGGTGGCGATTATAAAAAAGAAGAAGTTGTTGGAAGCGATATTGCTGAAATTAAAATTTTTAATTTTGTTAGCGGGTATTCAACAACTAAAATTTTGAGGGATAAAGACAATGTTTAATGTACTTTTGATTGGAGATGCTGGAGAAGATATCTATCATTATGGATTTTGTGATAGGTTAAGTCCCGAGGCCCCAGTACCAGTATTAAAACATAGTCACTCCGAATCAAGAGATGGGATGTGCTTTAACGTGCGTAATAATTTAATAGCTTTCGGACTTAGAGTTCATACTCTATCGAACAAAAGAATGATCAAAAAAGAAAGATTTGTTGATTTAAAAACAAAGCAACATTTATTAAGAACTGATTTTGGAGAAAATTTACGTTTAAAGCCGTGCACAAAATCTCAATTAGAGAGAATTAATTTTAATGAGTTAGATGCTATTGTTATAGCAGATTACAATAAAGGCTTTATTTCTAATAAAAATATGCAACTTATTATTTCAAAAGCAAAAAGTTTTGATTTGAAAATTTTTGTAGATTCAAAAAAAAATGACTTAAGTTGTTTTGAAAATTGCGTACTAAAAATTAATAAGTTAGAATTCAGCAAAGTTAAAAAAATGCCAAAAAACTATGAAATTATTGTTACCGCCGGCGAAGAGGGTGCAATATGGAACAATACTACATATCCAACTGAATCTTGTGATGTTTTTGATGTTTCGGGCGCAGGAGATACTTTTTTAGCTGCCCTGGTATATGAATACTTAAAAACAAAATCATTTGAAAAAGCAATAAAATTTGCTAATAAATGCGCCAGAGTTGTTGTTGGAAAATTTGGCACATATACTTTAACACAACAAGACGTTGAGGCTTTAAATAATGAAAATTGATATAAAATTTGTTCCCAAAGGATGGGGATTTGAAAAATGGATCGTAAATAATGAAAGGTACTGTGGAAAATTACTTTATCTGGTAAAAGGAAAAAGATGCTCATGGCATTACCATAAGTTAAAAGACGAAGTATTTTATGTACAAACTGGAAAAATTATGTTAAAGTATTCCAATGAAGATAATCTAGAAGATGCAAAAGAAATAATTCTAGAAAAAGGTGATAATTTTCATGTTCCGGTTGGATTAAGACATCAGATGCTAGCGCTTGAAGACACAGAATTGTTTGAGTTTTCAACGCAACATTTTGATTCCGATAGCCACAGGATCATTAAAGGTGATTAAGTGAAGATATTTTATAGCGCTGTTTTTGATAACGAGGGAGTCAGCTCTGACACTTCAAAATCTCGCGAGCTTGAAAAACTAGGACATCAGGTCTTATCATATAATTATAGGATTAGGGGTGAGCAATTAGATGGAAATGCTTTTGTTTCTACCAAAAGAGATGAAGAGATAATATCACTGTGCAAAAACTGGCAACCAGATTATATAATATTTGCAAAATGTAATGGAGTTGATATTCGTGTATTTCATGAATGTAAAAAGATAGCTCCTGTTTGCTATTGGTTTGCGGATCCATTAGTAACATATTCAAACAATGAATTTTACGAAAAAACAAAAGTAGCTGATGTTTTTACATGCGATAAAAAAAATGTTTTAGAAAAAGCTAAAACTTTAAATTCTAATTGTTATATAACTTGTGATGGATTCGATAGTATACTAGAAGAGCCAAAAGATATACAAAAAGAATATAATGTTAGTTTTATAGGAAATCTTTATGGCGATAGATTAAAAAAAATATCGTCTATAAAAGAAGAAGTAACAAATATAACTGATGCATACGGCAAAAAGCATGCTCTTGAGGTATCGAAAAGTAAAGTTAATTTAAATTTTTGTACTAGTGAGGGCCCATCAGATAGAGTTTTTAAAGTGTTAGCAGCCGGCGGATTTCTTTTGACAGATAGTTGGCCAGACTTTAATGATTATTTTGAAGATGGCAAAGACTTAGTAGTCTATTCTGATTTAGATGATTTAAACAACAAAATTGATTATTTTTTAAAAAATCCAAAGGAAAGAGAACAAATCTCGGCGCAAGGATACAAAACAGTTCAGAATTACACCAGGAAAAAATGGGCTGAAAAAACATGTGAGATATTAAAAACAATTCCATCTGATAGAAAGCCACACAAAGAAAAACAAACAATGTTGCTAGCTGGACCATGGATTGGAGAGTTTGGTTGGGAGTTGTTTTGTTGGCATGGTTATTTAAGAAGTATGTCTAAGTTTTACGATCATGTTGTGTGTATTTCTTCTCCCCACTCAAAATTTTTATATGAAGATTTTTGTGATAAGTTTATAGATTTTCTACCTGATGGTGGAGATTATAAAGATTCATTTTTTAAAGCTGGGTATAACTTAGACGGTACAGTCATAAACTCAATATTGAAAAAAAATAATATCAATATTGACGAATATAAGACATCATTATTTTTGCCAAGAAGAATAGGTGATCCGCCAAGAACTCATTTCTCTGAAAAGTTTCAATTTGGTCCTTATTATGTTGGCCCTGAATACAAAAAACTTGGAAATCGCAAAGAAAAATATAAAGATGTTATCTTATTTCATGCTCGGGCCCGCGCCCTTAGAAATGATGATAATTGGTCGACAGACAATTGGAAAAAATTAGGCTCCCTGCTTAAGAAAGACGGATATCAATTATACTCCGTTGGCTTAAGATCAGAAGCATTGCATATCGAGGGTACAGAAGATTTTAGAGAATGTGACCAACAGCAACTATTAGACATTATGAATTCCGCAAAATGCATTTTTGGAAATTCATCTGGAGCATTACATCTAGCATCACTCTGTGGATGTCCGCAAGTTATATGGTCAACTAATTATAATTTGGATAGATACACAAAAAACTGGAATCCTTTTTACACTAACGTAACATTCTTATCTGAGATGGGATGGCACCCTAGTGTAAAATATGTGTATGAAAGTTTTGAAAACTCCGAGGATACAATATGAAATCAATATGCTTAATAACCCCTCCATCACCTTTTTTGCTAGATGAAAGAGTCTTTATGCACATTGGCATATTAAAAGTCGCATCTTCCCTGGAGCAACAAGGATACAAGGTAGAATTTCTAGATTTAAGTGGAATTGAAAATTTTCTAGACGTAGTTAAGGATTATTGTAATAAAAGTAATATAAAAACTTTTGGCTTAACAGCTTCAACGCCTCAAGTTCCTTTTGCTGTACAAATTGCAAATGTGATTAAGAGTGTTAATTCTTCCAATCGATTAATTCTTGGAGGCCCTCATGTCACATTGATGAATACAGCTAGTAAGAGGGAAAAGAGAAAAGGATTAGATAAGTCAGATCGTGCAACGAAAGACGTTGAAAGTTTAAAAAATATATTTGATATTCTTGTTTGCGGCGATGGAGAATATGCAATTTTTGATGCACTTAAATTAGAAAAAGGGATTGTCGATGCCGATGATAGAAAAAGCAATTTGTTTTTAAATAATGAACAATTTTCAAAACTTCCTCTTCCTGCTAGGCATCTACTAGACGTTGACTCTTATAAGTATACAATAGAAGGCAAAAGATCGGTAAGTTTAATCGCACAACTTGGCTGTCCTTTTCAATGCACTTTTTGTAGCGGTAGAAATTCTCCGTTCTTAAGAAAAATTAGACAAAGAGATAGTGACTCGATTGTAGAAGAGATGAGACATCTTTATCACCAGTATGGTTTTACGGGTTTTATGTTTTATGATGACGAATTAAATGTTAACAAAAGTTTAATTCAACTTCTAAATAAAATTACAGATTTACAATCGGAGGTAGGAGAAGAGTTTCGGCTTCGTGGATTTGTAAAAGCAGAATTGTTTAATGAGCAGCAGGCAGAAGCTATGTATAGGGCCGGCTTTAGATGGCTTTTAACAGGTTTTGAGTCTGGCGATGAACGAGTGCTTAAAAACATCAAGAAAATGGCTACAAGGGACGATAACACGCGCGCTGTGGAGATAGCAAAAAAACATAATTTAAAAGTTAAAGCTTTGATGTCTATTGGCCATGCAGGAGAAAGTCATAAATCTATTGAAAATACAAAGAATTGGCTTCTAGAGGTGGAACCAGAAGAATTTGATTGTACAATTATTACAACATATCCTGGCTCACCTTATTTTGATGATGCTGTAAAAGAAAATAATTATTATACCTATACATCTAAAGTAACTGGTGATAAACTATATCAGTCAACAATTGATTATTTGTCAGAGCTAGATTACTATAAGGGTGATCCAAATGGCGGATATATATCCTATGTATGGACCGATCATATTTCGGCAGTTGATTTAGTAAAAGAAAGAGATAAGTTAGAAAATGAAGTTAGAAATAAACTAGGAATTCCTTTTTATGATGCACGCCCGGCCGCAAAGTATGAACATTCAATGGGTATGGGAAATATTGAAATACCGGAATATATTTTAAGAAAAACAGGAAATAAAAAATGAAAAAAATCATAGAATTTTTTAAAGATCTTATCGACAATTTTAAAAAGAAAAAACATTTGAAAAAACAAATTCAACAAATAAACGAAGACGATCCGTTTATCTACAAGTAGTATTTTAAATCGGAGAATATAGGAGAAAAAGTTGAAAATTATTGGTATAAACTGTCTTAATCATGACGCCGCTGTGTCAGTTATTGAAGATGGACAAATTTTATTTGCTGCACACTCAGAGAGGTACAGCAGAAAAAAAAATGATATGCATCTAAATGATGAGATTATAGAAGAAGCTCTTAGTTTTGGAGAACCTGATAAAGTTGCTTATTATGAAAGACCGTGGATCAAAAAAACAAGACAGTTATATGCTGGTCAATATAAAGAAGCTTTTTCTTTGAAAAATTTACCTAGCAATTATCTTAAAAGATGGTTTCCTAATCAAAAAATACACTATATTGATCATCATTTAAGCCATGCAGCAGCAGGCTTTTATACATCTCCATATGAAGAAGCGGCAGTTTTAGTTATCGATGGGATTGGTGAATGGGATGTTTTAACTATTTGGCATGCCAAAGGAAAAGATATTAGAAAAATCTATAGTGTGAAATATCCACACTCATTAGGTCTTTTTTACTCTGCTGCAACACAAGCAATTGACTTAAAGCCATGCGAAGAAGAATATATCTTGATGGGTATGTCAGGGTGGGGTAAGGATAAGCATTGGCAAGCCATGAGAGATGATTTATTTGATAAAAATTCATTAATGAAGCTAAATTATAATCTACATAAAGGTTTTGGCTCTTATATGCAAGAGTATAATAATTTTGATATTGCTGCCAGCACACAAACTTTAACTGAGGCTATATTGTATGATATAATTAAAAAATGCAAAGAACTGCTACCTAACGTAGATAATTTAGTTTATATGGGAGGTTGCGCTTTAAATTGTGTCGCTAATGGAATAGTTTTGCCAAAAGTTTATGATAATATCTGGATCATGCCCAATCCGGGAGACGCAGGATCATCTCTAGGCGCCGCTACTGCCGTATACAGAGATAAAGTAAAATGGAATGGTCCTTTTCTTGGCACCAATATAGAAGGCGAATATCCAATAAATGATGCTATTAATCTTTTAACTAAAGGCAACATTATTGGAATTGCATGCGGTAAAGCAGAATTTGGTCCACGCGCTTTAGGAAACAGAAGTTTACTAGCAGACCCAAGAGGTCCGGATATAAAAGATAAAGTAAATGAAATTAAAAAAAGACAAAAATTTAGACCCTTTGCACCAGCAGTACTGGAAGAGTTTGCAGATGAAATATTTGAAATGCCTGTAGAAGAGATTCCGTATATGCAATACACTGCCAAATGCAAACAGCCAGATAAATATCCGGCTATTTGTCATGTAGATAATACTAGTCGGGTCCAAACAGTATCAAAAAAAGATAATATTGGATTTTATAATTTAATAAAAGAATTCTATAGAAAGACAGGATGCCCAATGTTATTGAATACTAGCTTAAACATCAAGGGGCAGCCAATTGTTAATAATGAAAAACATGCACAAGAATTCAAAGAACATTATAACACGGAAGTTTTAATAGGAGAAAAATAATGGAATATTATTCAAAAGTAAAAAAGGGTTTATTATTACATGTAGTTAATAGATTAAACGACATACAAGGAAGGTCGGATATTATTCCTTCGAATAATTTTATTCAATGCGCTACATTAAAAATGGAAGAAGGAAAAACTTTTAAACCCCACAAACATATCAAAAAAGAAAGAATCTACAAGGAACAGATTGCTCAAGAGTCATGGATTGTTATTAAAGGAAGTGTTAAATGTATATTTTACGATATCGATGATACTATACTCGCTACTCCGGTCCTAAAAGAAGGTGATGCTAGTTTTACTCTAGAGGGAGGCCACACTTATGAAATTTTGGAAGATGATACTATAGTGTATGAATACAAAACTGGGCCATATGAAGGTCAAAGCTTAGACAAGAGATTTTTAGATGAGTGATTTTAATGTAAAAAAATTTGGAGTTTATATATGGACAAGCAATCAACTTATGCACTGTGTTCCTGCGTGGTGTTATTTATTTAATAAATTTTGGCCTTATGAACAAAAGGTAAAAGTTTTAGGCTATGATATGCCAAAATTTGATATGCCCTCAAATTTTGAATATGTATCATTAGGTGTACAAAGAGGTCCAAAATATTGGTCTGATGATATGCTTGAATATTTTAAAAATTGTGAACACGAGTGTTTTTATTTTACAACTGAAGATGGATTCATAGTTGAGCCGGTTCACAAAGATATTTTAAATATTGCGATAAAAACAGCATTAATTAATCCGAGTGATAGGTTTTTAAGATTTAATTTAACTTGCGATGTACAAAGCAGAGCCCATCAGATATTAAAACAATATGAAGATTATACTTTAATTAAGGCAGCTCAGTATACTCATTATCGACAATCTTTAAATCATTCAATCTGGAGAAAAGAATCTCTAGTTAATAAATTAATACCAAACCAATCACCATGGGACTTTGAATTAGATAATCAGAGAGCAATGTTTGATAATTTAGATGTATACGCCACAAAAGATAAATTTGCTATTTCATGTGGTCATGGATATAAGAAAGGAAAAAAACTTGCAAAATGGTATGAATGCACTCATCCTCATATAACAGGTAAGCAAGGTTTGTCGCAGGAAGATATAAGTTATATAGAGAATAAGGGATGGATGCCAGAAATTTAAATTTTGGAGACACACAATGTATTTTAAAAAAGTTGCGATAAAGGGCACAGGCACTGCACTACCAAAAAAGATATATACTAATAAAGAAATAGAACAAAACGCCCCCACAACAGAAATTTGGATTCAAGAAAAATTAGGAATATTTGAGAGAAGACAAGCAGTAAACGAAACAGTGTCTAGTTTAGGTACCGAGGCAGCAAAAAATGCAATATTGGATGCTGGAATTGAAAAAAAAGACATTGATCTTATAATTGTAGCAACGTCTAGTCCAGAAAAGATATCGCCGGCGACGGCATGTACTATTCATAAGAATTTAAATTTAGATAATGTACCAGCGTTTGATGTAAATGCAGTTTGTGCTGGCTTTGTTTTTGCTTTAACAATCGCTGCACCATTTATAAGTAATGGGATCTATAAAAATGTTTTAATTGTAGCCTCTGAAGTTTATTCAAAAATTACTGATTGGAATAACAAGAATAGTGTATTTTTTGGTGACGGCGCCGGCGCTATTATTTTAGGGCCATCAACAAAAAGTAATATGTTTGCCAATATAACAAGCAATGGTGGAGGAACAGGTTCAACAGGATTTTTTTGTAACCTGAATGAGAGTTACAGCACTCGACCTAAAGAAGTCTGGCAACAGGCTGTAAAAGTTCTTCCGAACTCAATTAATGAAGTTTTGGCAGAATCTAAATTAAGCGTAGAAGAAATTGATATGTTTGTACCTCATCAAGCTAGTCTTAATATGTTAAAATTAATAGCAAAAAAAATTGGAATAAAAGAAAAAAATATCTCAACAGTTATGGATAAATATGCTAACATAGCAGGTGCATCAATTCCAATTGCACTAGACGATGCTATAAAAAAATCAAAAATTAAAAATAAAGATACACTACTATTGAGCGCAATTGGCTCTGGCTGGTCTTGGGGATCAGTAGTTATCAACTATGAAAAATATGAAGTTTAAAAAAATAGGAATCGATGTTAGAATAAGTGACTTAGCACATATAGCTAGACCCGAGTTGGTATCGATTGGAAGTCACATCGCAATTGATATGTGGACCTATATTTCTACACAATTAATACTCGGAGATTATATTCATATAGCTCCAAATGTATCTATTATTGGCGGAGCCCCCGCACTTTTAAAAATGGGTAATTTCACCAATATTGGCGCTGGCGGCCGCATTGTGTGTGCAACTGATGATTTTAGTCAAGGGTTAATATCGCCGGTAGTACCTATAAAACATAGAACAGTTATTAGCAAGCCAATAATATTTGAAGATTTTTCTACGCTAGGTGTTAATTGTTCTGTTCTTCCCGGTGTTACTCTAGGAGAAGGATGCATCGTTGGGGCCAATTCTGTTGTGACAAGAGATACGGAACCATGGATGATTTATGCAGGATCCCCTGCTCGTCCTATAAAAAAACGTGAAAAAGAAAGAATTTTACAAAGTGCAGCAGAACTAGGATATTAAGATGAAAAACTACATAGAAAATAAATCTGCCTTAACTATTCCTTGGGTCGAGTCGCCATTTTTTTATAGCTTGCTTGAAAATTCTGATTTTACAGAGGAGCAGAGATCTTTGTGTATTAAATATCACGAAGAAGGGTATGTTATTATAGATCTGGATTTGACAGAGAAACAAATACAAGAAGTTGTTGATGACATGTACAGAGCCCTTGCTAAAGAAACAACTGTTTACCACGCGGATCATTTTCAATACACAGAAAGTAGGCGAATTTTTGAACTTTGGAAACAAAGCAATGCAGCTGCAAACCTATGCTTAAACAAAAAAGTTCTAGAAACACTACAACTGTTATATAATAGAGAACCATATCCCTTTTCAACAATTAATTTTTTTAAAGGTAGCAATCAGCCGCTGCATAGTGACGTAATACATTTTCATACTAATCCGCCACTTTGGATGGCTGGCGTTTGGATAGCTTTTGAAGATGTAGATGAAAATAATGGATCATTAAAAATTATTCCCGGAAGTCACAAATGGAAATTGTGGGAATATGATGAGTTGGGTCTTCCTCATCCGGATGATGTTGAGAACGGAGAAGAAGTAAATTATAGAGAGTACGAGCATTTTTTGGTTCAATTAGTTAAAGAAAAGAAAGCAGAGCCATATATAGCAAAATTAAAAAAAGGACAAGCTTTAATATGGTCAGCAAATTTATTGCATGGAGGGTGTAATGTAGAAGGGGTCACTGATTTAGAAAAAACTAGACTTACACAAGCACAACATTATTTTTTTAAAGGCTGCAAGGAATATTATCATCCAATGTTCACAAAAAAATACGAAGGAAATTATGCTTCGAAATGGTGTAGTGATGATAATAATATTCAAACATATTTAGAAAGTGGTGCGGTTAAAATATTCGAAAAAACTTTAGAGATGAAATGAAAAAAGTATTAATAACATCCGGATGTAGTTTTACCCACGATTCTCCATCTTGGGCCCATTGTCTAGCAGCTCATAAAAATATGAGCTTAGCAAATGTAGCAATTTCTGGCTGTGGAAACCATGTTATATCCTCTGAATTAATAAGAAAAATAGAGCAACTAAAAAAAACAGGAATTAATATAGAAGATATGTTTGTTGTTGTTCAATGGTCTGGATTATTTAGATTTGATTTTGTAGTAGATAAAAAGACACATAAAGATCCTGTTCGCCCTGTGCATTTAGCAAATGGTAAACCAGGAGAGAAAGCTCGGGCCTTTAAGGAGCCAGAAGGCACACCAAACCAGTGGATCATGTCAGCTGGCTCTAAAGACAAGAGTATATGGCCAGATGTTTATTCTGTTGTTTCGAAAGAACAGGCTTTTGTTGAAACAATAGAACAGATTTTAAGAACTCAATGGTATTTAAAATCACAAGGCATAAAATATAAAATGTTTACTGGTTGGGATATATTTACCGATGGTAAAACTAATTTAATTGGAACAGACAAAATACTAAAAACAAATCAATTTATTGATGAAAATTATTCTAGTATTAATGATGATTTACTGGCAGATAATTGCAAATGGTTTGGTTATTTATTTGATATGATTGATTTAGAAAACTTTTGGTTCTATTCCGATAAGAGAACAAAATTTGGAGGAATGCTCCAGTGGATAAAAAACAATATTGATGCAGACAAAAGGTATATCGGACCTGGAGATTTTCATCCGTCCGCAGTATCCCACAAGAGATTTGCAGTAGAAGTAATATCCAGTTTATTTAACTAATAAAGAGGAAAACATGAGCTTTGATGTAATTGAAAAATTTGAAAATGAAATAGCTAATTTTTTTGGAGCCGCCCATGCTGTAGCTGTTGACTGCTGTACACATGGGTTAGAGCTTTGCTTGAGGTCCAAAGAGATTAAACATTTCACAGTGCCAAAGAGAACATACATATCCGTTCCTTTCTTAGCTAAGAAATTAAATATTGAATTTGATTGGAGAGAAGAAGATTGGCAAGATTATTATTATTTGGGAAATACTAATATTATTGATGCGGCGGTTTTATGGGAAAAAGATAGCTATATTTCGGGTACGCTAATGTGTGTTAGCTTTCAGTTTAGAAAACATTTAAGTTTGGGACGCGGCGGAATAATCCTTACGGATGATAAAAATACTGCTTTAAACTTAAAAAAGATGTCATATGATGGTAGAATGCCCAATGTACCTTGGAGACAACAAGATATTGATACTTTTGGATTTCACTATTATATGACGCCAGAAACTGCACAATTAGGCTTAGACAAATTACCCACAGCTATAAAAACTAAGCCAGAAAAATGGAAAGTAACAGACTGGCCTGACTTAAGTCAAATGAAGGTCTTCAAATAGTCGAGGTAAATAATGAAAGTTTTTAAAGATTTGAGGGGTAACTATAAATGGGATCCCCTTCACTATGTTGATTTTAAATTATTACAAAATACTAGAGAAGATGTTTATCTTTATCTAGGTCATTATGTTAAAGAGCCTTTAAAAAATAACAAAATCAATGTATATATTGAATTTGAGCAACCAAATTGTTGTTATGGCGGCGAAGAAAGCCGAGCTTATAAAGATATGATTAATCGAGAAAAAACATTCGATAAAATTTTTACAATTACAAAACATGCAGCAATTAAAAGAAATGAAATACTAGGCAAAGATTTATATGATTATTGCTTGTTTCCATTTTCAAAAAATTATTTACCTAACGAAGATAAAAAAATTTATGATTATTTTGTTTCTGGACACTGGTATGGAGATAAGTATTGTCTGCAAAGAGAAGTACTAGGGCCCGCATTTAACAGTATTCAAAAGAAAAGACCCAAAACAAAAGGAAAAATTATATCTGGATATCATGATGGTCCAAACTATACTTATCAACAGAAATTGCAACATAATGCCATGTCTAAAATATCGGTAGTGTGGAATCACCAAGAAGTATCGGAAAGATTTTTAGGCGATCTAGATAGTCTGCAAAGCAATATTCAAGAGTTTAGAAAAGATGCGACAGGGCACTGGTGTATTAACCAGCACAAAGCAAGAGTTATGGAAGGGTTCATATCTAAAACATTAGTTATGGTTTATAAAGATCCCTTTAATTATATTGAAGATTTTTATACACCGGATGAACACTTTCTTTATTATGAAAACGCAGAAGATTTACTTGATAAGATGGAGCATGTATTGGATAATTATGATTCTCCTAAATATCAAAATATGATAAAGAAAGGATATGAAAGAGCAATTGATATTCACGAAACACAAGCATTTTACAATACATATTTGAAGGATTTATAATGAAAAAAATTATTGTTACAACAACTATTAACTCTCCTACGGAAGCTATTCACAAATACATCAATAAGAAAGGCTGGGATATGTTAATAATTGGAGATCTTAAGACTCCACATGATGAATTTAGAGAGTTAGAAAAAAACAACGCCCACGTCACATATATGTCTCCAGAGGATCAAGAAGAAAAATATCCATTACTAAGTAAAGTTTTAGGTTGGCGATGTTATGAGAGAAAAAACATTGGCTTCCTCGACGCGTATAAAAATGGATATGAGATTATAGCTAATGTAGATGATGACAATGTACCTTACGAACATTGGGGGGAAAACGTACTCGTAGGTCAAAAAGTATCTGTCGACGTCTATGATTCTGATTATGATGTATTTGATCCTTTGATGAATACAAATAGACCTGATATGTGGCACAGAGGATTTCCAATTGATAAAGTTAAAGACAGAAACTCTCTTTATCGCGGCAAAAAAGTAATTGAGTGTTTGGTACAAGCCGATCTGTGGGATGGAGAGCCTGACGTTGACGCAATCTGTAAACTAACAAAAGATTATAATGTAAAATTTACTGATTTTAGTCCGTTTACTAGTCACAAAATTATGCCTTTTAATAGTCAAAACTCTTTTCTTCACAGAAAAATATTGCCATTTTATATGATGCTTTTAGACACAGAGAGAATGGCAGATATTTGGGGGTCATATATTGCACAAAAATTATTTAAAAATAATGATCCTTATGTTATAATACATCCATCAACAGTTTATCACGATAGAAAAGATAACCCGTCGCCATGCACTAGTGGAGAACATAGATCGCTTATAGAAGATATGAGGGTGGAAATGCAGGGTTATTTAGCAGCCTCTGATTTTTTTGTTGATTCAAATTGGAAAAATTATTTAACTGAAAATTCTTTAAAAGCTTTAGAGATGTATCAAGAATGTTTTCTAGGAGATTAAATTGAAAAAAAGAAAATTTTTACCATCGTTCGCAGAACTAGTTGATAGGATGTCTATTCATCAACTTAAAGAAGTTTTTATTCCTGAGCACAAGGAAAAGTACGCAAAAGAAATTCAAGAAATTGTACACGATTTAGACTTAATTTTAGAAGAAAATCCGGATGTTGTGTTAGATGGGCAGACTGTAAGAAGAATTATTGTTTTGGCACAAATGAACGCTCATATTTGGTATAATGAATCGGCCGTTCGTGCTAACACCGGCAAAGGTAACTTAAAATTAACTCATGGCCTCAACGGAATTAGAAGCACTGCAGGCAATAAAATTATGGAAATATTTCCTGAAGGCAAAAAAGATTATAAAATTGATTGCTTAGCGGCAGAATTTAAAGATTGGGAAGTAAGCTGGAAAAAAAATGAGTAAAGTTTTAATTACTGGTGGCACTGGACTAGTTGGCTCTTCGTTGAATTTTAAAAACTGTGTAAAATTATCTTCAAAAGATTGCGATCTTAGAAATGCACAGCAAACTTACGATTTATTTGAAGAAATAAAACCTGATAAAGTAGTACACTGCGCCGCAAAAGTTGGTGGAGTGTACAGCAACATGACTTATAAGGGTGAATACTTTCACGATAATATCATGATTAATACGAATGTCCTAGAGGCTTCTAGAAGAGCAGGAGTAAAAAGAGTACTATCTTTTTTATCAACCTGCGTATTTCCAAAAGATGTGGACTATCCTCTTACTGAAGAAAAGATGCATATAGGCCCTCCACATGAATCAAATTATCCCTATGCCTATGTAAAAAGAATGCTTGATATTCAGAGCAGGGCTTATCGTGAACAATATGGATGTGATTTTGTATCGGTTATTCCAGTTAATCTTTATGGCCCAAACGACAATTTTAATCTTGAAAATTCACATGTTGTTCCAGCTCTGATTAGAAAGTGTTATGAGGCAAAGATTAGCAATAAGCCTTTTGTTGTATGGGGAACTGGTAAGCCATATAGAGAATTTATTTATATTAAAGATGTGGCCAAGCTAACTGAATGGGCATTAAATAATTATTATGATGAAGAACCCGTAATATTTACCTCGGCAGTAGAGACATCAATCAGCGAATTAGTAGAAGTGATTACAAAATGCTTCTCTTTTGATGGAAAAATAGTTTTTGATAAATCTATGCCGGATGGACAGTACAGAAAACCATCTTCTAATAAAAAATTATTAAGTCATGTTCCTGATTTTCAATTTACAAGTCTAGAAGATGGTATCGCAGAAACTTGTGAATGGTTTCAAAAAAAATATGAGACTGTGAGGAAATAGTGAACTATTATATTACGGGTATTACTGGTTTTGTCGGAAGTCATATGGCTGATTATCTTTTGGAAAAAGAACCAAATTGTACTATCTACGCTATAAAAAGATGGAGAAGTGATACAAAAAACATAGATCATTTAGTTGATAATCCTAGAGTTGTGTTTATTGAAGCTGATCTATTAGATCGATCGAGCTTGAGAAGATCATTAAAAATTGCAAAACCTGATGTTGTTTATCATTTTGCTGCGCAAAGTTTTCCGGGCGCAAGTTTTAAATATCCTGTTAAAACTTTAGAAGTCAACATTATAGGTACAGTAAATTTATTAGAAGAAATTTTAGAACTTCGTGATACAATCGATATTGATCCTAAAATTATTAGTGTATCGTCTAGCGAAGTTTATGGCATGCCGGAAGAACACGAAATTCCTATTATGGAAAAAAACCCTATTAGAGCAGCAAATCCGTATTCTATTTCAAAAGTAGGCCAAGACTTAATGTCTCAATATTATGTAAAAGGATTTGACTTAAAAATAATTATTACAAGAATGTTTAGTCATGAGGGCCCTCGGAGAGGTGATATGTTTGCTCTATCATCTTTCGCAAAGCAAATAGTTAAAAATGAGCTTGATATTGAAAAAAATGGAAGCTCAGAAAAGTTTGTTTACCATGGCAATTTAGATTCTGTAAGAACGTATAACCATATTAAAGATGCTATTGATGCATATTATCTCTGTGCTAGTGATAACTGCAAAGCAGGAGAAATATATAATATTGGTGGTGATTCTGTTTGTACGGTTGGTGAAGCACTAGATATATTGATTTCAAAATCAATTTATCCGGAATTAATGATTAAGAAAATTGATCAAGCAAGAGTAAGGCCAACTGATATTACCTTGCAGGTACCTTCAAGTGAAAAATTTAGAAATGTAACTGGCTGGAAACCTACACTTGAGATAGATAAAGTTTGTGAAGATTTATTAAACTATTGGAGAGAACAATTAAGATGAAAAAGAAAGCACTTATAACAGGAATCAATGGTCAAGATGGCAGCTACCTATCGGAGTATCTTCTATCGTTAGGATATGAAGTACATGGTATTGTACGAAGACATTCTGTTGCAGAAAATCAAAACCATAGGCTCTATAAGGCTGGAATTCACCAAGATATCACAACGTACTATGGTGATTTACTAGATTACCCTTCTCTTATTAGGATAGTCACAGATATCATGCCAGATGAAATCTATAATTTAGGAGCGATGAGCCATGTCAGAATTAGTTTTGATATGCCTTCTTTCACAATCCAGACGAATGCGCTAGGAGTTTTAAATATGCTTGAAGTCTATAGGACAGCTTGCCCACAGGCAAAGTTTTATCAAGCTAGTTCATCTGAAATGTTTGGAAACTCTGTCGATGATGATGGAGTGCAGCGCTTAACAACTCCTATGAACCCTGTTAGTCCATATGGGTGTGCGAAGGTTATGGGATATAATCTAGTAAGACACTATCGGCATGCCTATAAATTACACGCATGCAACGGCATCTTGTTTAATCATGAGTCTCCTCGACGAGGCGCAAATTTTGTTACAAATAAAGTTGTCAAGGGCGCAGTCTCAATCAAAAAAGGATTACAAGATAAACTTGAGCTAGGCAATATGGATTCTTATCGCGACTGGGGACATTCTAAAGATTATGTCAGAGCAATGCATGCAATTATAAACCACCATGAAGCAGACGAATTTATTGTTGCCACCGGAAAAACACACTCTGTGAGAGAATTGTGTGAGATTGTGTTTAGCAAACTAGATATGGATTATAAAGATTACATAATACAAAATCCAAAATTTATGCGCCCAGAAGAATTAAAGTATCTGAAAGGTGATTCTTCGAAGTCTAGAGAAGTTTTAGGCTGGGAGCCAGAATACACTTTTGAGACCATGCTTGATGAGATGATTGAAAGATGGATGAAAGAAATTTAAATTTTGAGATTGGAGATTTAGTAGAATGGACAGAACTAATTGGCGACGGCCTTTTAGTTAAAGATCGTGGACTAGGAATTGTAGTTAAAAAAGTTGGTAACTATTATAAAGTTCATCGAGCAATTAAACAGGATACTATAAACTTCAACATAAATGAGATAAAAAAAATTAATGAAAATGTATAAAATTGGAATAATTGGAAATGGATTTGTAGGATCCGCTATAGCGGCCGGCTTTGGACTGCACACAAATGTATCTATATATGACGTGTCGCCAGAGAAAAGTCTCAATTCTTTTGAAGAAACAGTAGCAGCAGATTTTGTTTTTGTTTCTGTGCCGACTCCAATGAGTTTAAAGAAAAAAAACGAGATTGATTTAAGTATTATTGTTTCTGTTTTCAAAAAAATATCCGAGTTTAAAAATCTAAACAAAGATACAATTTTTATTCTTAAATCAACGGTGGTTCCACAAACGACGCTAGAGTTATCTAAACAATTCCCTAATCTAAACATTGTTTTCAATCCAGAGTTTTTAACTGAAAGATCGGCTAGATTAGATTTTATTAATGCTTCTAGAATTGTTATAGGAGGACCAGAGCATCTTTGTGACAGAGTTGAGAACTTATATCGCATTAGGTTTCCACATACAAAAATCATTAAGACAGATAGTTGCACAGCAGAATTTATAAAATATCTTTGTAATACTTTTTTTGCTACGAAAGTTAGTTTTATGAATGAGATGAAACAAATAAGTGATAAACTAAATTTAGACTGGGACAAGGCAATGGATGGATTTATTTCTGATGGTAGAATAGGAAATTCACACTTAGATGTTCCTGGTCATGATGGTAGTCCTGGATTCGGCGGAAAATGTTTTCCTAAAGATATCAATGCTTTGATAAATTTTTGTAAAAAAAATAATATAGATCCAAAAATTTTAATTGCTGCTTGGGAAAAAAATCTAGAGGTCCGTAATAACCACGATTGGAACAGTATTGAGGGAGCAACAAGTTGAGAGTTGTAGTTACTGGCGGTGAAGGATTTGTGGGGTCAAATCTTATTAAACACTTAGTTCAACAAGATGAGATCCACAGCGTTTTTAGTTTGGACAATCAATTTACTAGCAGTAAAGACAATATAGTTCATAATAAAAAAGTAAGGTATTGGACTGGCTCCACTACCAGTATCAATAGAATTTTAATGAATTGGGATGTAGGTGCTGTTTTTCATTTTGGAGAATACTCAAGAATTGATCCTAGTTTTGATGATCTTGATGATGTATTTAACTATAATATGAAGGGTACCTGGGAAGTAATACAATATTGTAAAAAAAAGAAAATACCTATGATATACTCGGGCTCAAGCAGTAAATTTGGCCACGATAAAAATCAACACTTATCTCCGTATGCCTGGACAAAAGCAAAAAATACAGAGATAATTAAAAATTTTTCTGATTGGTTCGGTTTAGAATATAAGATTTTATATTTCCATAATGTGTATGGTCCAGGACAAATAATGGAAGGAAAATACGCAACAGTTATAGGAATTTTTGAAAAACAAGTAGAAAATAATAAGCCAATAACAGTAGTTTCGCCCGGTACCCAGAGAAGAGATTTTACGCATGTTGATGATATCGTTGATGGAATTTGGAAAGCGTACAAGAATGCACCTCCGAATACAGAATTTAGCTTAGGAACAGGCACAAACTATTCTATTATGGAAATAGCTGAAGCATTTGACCATACTATTGAAGTAATACCCTCAAAAAGAGGCGAACGAAACACTTCTTTAGCCGACATAGAAAATACTACAAAAGTCTTAAAATGGCGTCCTACAATCGACGTCATCGAATACATTAAAAACAAAAGGAGAAAATAATGTTAAAACTTTCGGATGAAGCGCTCGGCGCAGTTATGATGGCGCTACAAAAATCATTAATGGAACAAAGTGATATTGTACCAGTCCTAAAAGGATTTAACTTTCAAACAAACGAGAACGATGAATTGTTTGTCATGAATCCCCCAACTTTTAAAATGAGTCATGACGATGTGGAAACTTTGACCGATACTGATGCCTAAATATTTTTATTCGTGTAAAGAATGTGATCATTCTTTTAGGGCGTATCATGGCGCAAAAGAAAAATTAAAAAATTGTCCACAGTGTGATACAATTGATGGACTGGTTCGCCAAGTTAATAAAGTGTTTATTAGCAAACAAGCGCTATCTGATGCAAAAAAAGTTGGCGAGCTAACTAAAGAGTTCATAGAAGATAATCGTGAAATCTTAAAAGATATTAAAAAGGAGTTTAAGGAAAATGAATATAGTGGCGAAAATAACACTGATTAGTTCTGTAATTTTAAATTCTTTTCTTTTGATATACTTGTTTGGATTAATACCATTCTTTTTATTCATATCTACTATCACAAATTTAGCTTTTTTGTCTTACCTTTCTTATCTTCTTAGGGAAAGAACGGATCTTCAAAATGATTTTTTTGATTTATTAGGAAGCGTAGAAACTTATTCGAATAAGCTTGTGAGTACTTATGAATTAGAAATGTTTTACGGTGATGATACCTTAGAAGATCTACTACGTAACTCTAAAATATTAGTCAATAAATTTTATGATTATGAGGACAAATATTACACAGAACCGCAAGGAAATAACGAAGATAATGACACAGAAGCCCAAGAAACGCAGAGCGCCCCGTAAAAAAAATCTATACTTTACTAAAGTTCACGAACAAGCAATTATTGAATATGCACTATCTGATTGCAACAAAGAAAAAACAGAGTTGTATTTAAGTCTTATACAGCCAGCATTTAGTGAAATGGTAGATAAAATTGTTTATACGTATAAATTTACAAATTTGCCAAACATCGATTATTTAAAAGATGATTGCAAGATATGGCTTACTACAATTTTAGACAAATATGATCCAAATAGAAAATCAAAAGCTTTTTCGTATTTTAGCGTTATAACCAAAAATTGGTTTATTCACAAAGTTAAAAAGAATTCCAAAAGTTTAAAAAGAGAAATATGCTATGAAGATTTTGCACAGACAAATACCCATCAAGAAAGTCTAGTTGTAGAAAATGGATATTACGACGCGCGCCACCATTATGAATTTATGCAAAATTTAAAAAAAGAGATTTCGAATTGGGAGCAATTAAATCTCAAAGACAACGAAAGAAAAATCTTGAATGCAATTAAAATTCTTTTTGATAGCGTTGATGATATAGAAATTTTTAATAAAAAAGCTATTTACCTTTACATAAGAGAAATTACTGGCTTGAATACAAAACAGGTTGTTAATAATCTGAATAAGATGAGAATCAGGTACAGAGATTTCAAATGTAAGTGGGATAAAGGCGAAATTTAAAAATGGCTAAAAAAAACAACAACTTAGATTCTCTTATAGAGGAATCTCTTGATAATATACGTCAAGATAGAGCTGTTGCATCAACTCTTTTAGTCGATATTGTATCGCACATCAAAACTAATAAGCACGAGCATAAAGAATCTGGCCAAGTAGCGGCTAAATATCTAGAAACGCTACAGAGATCAAATGAACAATTGGTGAAGTTAAACACATTGTTATTTAAGAAAAGTTCAATGTCTGATGGCCTCACTGATCACGACAAAGAAGAATTATATAATTTGATTAACAAGGAGGAGTAATTTTGTCAGACACACCTCCTAATGATAATGTTGATAATTCTAATTTAAGACTTGATCAACAAAAATATGGTGATCTCAATCCTCAGATCAGGCCTAAATCCTATAAGCCTGTTCGAACTTCTTACAGTAGTCGTATAGGTGAAATAAGAAATGCTCTTAATGAAAGAGTCAAAGACAACGAAACTGAAGGAGTAAATGAGTTTTTAGCTCGTGTATTGAGAGTTGAAAATAAAAATAATGATAACCAAGATGATTCTGGAGTTATTAATTGGTTTGGATCTTTGTTTGAAGATGAGAAAGTAACACCTCCTGTAATTACTGCAATTATTGATGCTGACGTGCACGCACTGGCCTGGGGTCGAAGCGGCGTAGGGCACCCAGATTTTATTTTACCAAACGATAATGGTCAAGGTGGAAGCGCAAACGCTAATGATATAATTAATAAAATCAGAGATGCGCATAAAGGCAAATTTACAGCTCCGAATAACGGCGTTCCTGTTCCAAAAGTCGGAGAATTAGTTTGGGTAACTTTTTCTGACTTAGAAAATAGAAAAGACGGAGTTTATTTAAGGCCACTAATAGATCGCGATAACAATTCAGATGTTGACAGTAATTCACAAGCCGGCGATAATAATTCAAAAAAAGATCCGTGCAATAAACTAAAAAGTAAGAGACCAAAAGGAAGAAGTACTAGAAATAGAAACGCAGCTGCAGGATCGAGATCAAATAGAGGCAGAAAAGAAAGCATCGATGCTAAAAAAGAAAGGGGCCAACCTCCAATTGGAAAAGGTGTGTTTACCGGATTTCCAGATGTAAAAACACATAAAGTAAGCCAAGCACTACATTGTAGTTTAAATTTTGTTTGTTATACAGGCCTAAAACAGGATAAAGACGGCAATATAGAATCTGCCAATATAAGTAAAATAAAAAAATTCGCTAAGAAATACCATAAAAATGGAATAAGAACTTATATTATGGGCTACCCTGCTTATGGCCACGAAGAACAATTTTTAGCTAAACTTTTTTCGTTGGCTAACTCTGGTGATGCAATTGGTGTAATATTAAACCTAGATCATTATTATGGCGGCAAAGCTGCTGAAAGTCCGTATGAGAAAGAAAATTATCTAATGAGCGAGTTTAAAAAATACGCTGATAAGAAAAATTTTGCCACTGGCTTGACAGCAACTGATATTGCGGCCAATCCAAATATACCTTGGAAGATATTTGCAGAACCTAAAACAGGTGTTGATTTTGCAATACCTCAAGTTTTTGCACAAGAATATAACTCTTTAAGAGATCAACAGACAGAAAAGACTGCTCCAACTCCCCCTCCGGAAGCCTCGGAGGGACAGCCAACTTCTTTTGATAGTTTGTTACCTGGAACGTATCACGATATCGCTGAGATTGCCCAACTTCCCGAAGGATTTTTAGAAAAATGGGACTCTTCAACTGGGTTTAATTCTGTGGGTGGAGAAAATTCTGATTTTAATGTTCGTAGTCTTTTCATGAAAGCCGCTGCAGAAATAGTAGAACAATATTGGAAACAGATACTTCCGGGCCAAAATCCTAAAGTATTCATTACTAGTCACCATCGTCCCGGCGCCGAAAAAGGAAATCATACTACTGGTGGTGCTTTTGATATAAGGATCGAACTTGGCGATCATCAAAGAGGCAAGGCACCAGTGTCTGATCGTGTGCCGGTGCTACAAACTTGGGCTAGCCTTAAAAAATTGCAACTTGCAGGAAGAATACCTCTTGGAGCTACCGGAATATATTTAAATACTGAAACGAGCGGTACAAAAACAGGAATTAGCGGCCTACGACCTGATCAGGCCGGCAGTATTACCGGCGGTACTGGACTTAAGGCCGGCCCAGGAGGCTCTGCAGCACCGCATTATGATATGAGAGGGTTTTTGTATGTTGGAGGCGGTAAAACAAGAAACACAATATGGGTTAATCTAGACACGAATGCGGATGGAAAAGATGATATTAAAAGTTCTGCGACAGCGCGCTCACGTTTAAGAAAAGATGGTCTTGGCGAAGTTGCTGATTACCTTTATCGAGACGATGGCACCTGGGCAAACGATGGTAATTATACCGATGGTTACTTACCCGCCGTTGGACCGGGAGTGCAAAATATGCTTCAAGTTTTAGGCTTGGACAGTCAACCTCCAGTAGAGATTGAATCTGCAGCTGAGGGCCCATTTGTTAAAAAATTTATGGCTTGGAAACAAACTGGATTTAAACATATTGTTCCTGGATTAGGTATGATAGGTGATTCTCCAAATCCAAATGGATGGATTCCAGATGCCTATAATACTGTTCATAAGTCTCCTGCGCGCATGAGAGAAGACGCAACCTGGACGTTTACTTCTGTAAAGGATGCGTTAGGCACATCAATGGCTAACGCTGCTATATGGTGGGACTGGGAGGGCGCTAGCCGCACAGCAGTAAACTGGCCAGAAAAAAGATGGGATGTCATACGAGAATTAGGTGATGCGATCGCCACCGCACAAAAATTAAACAAAATTAAAAATTCATCAATTTCTCAAGCTGAAAAAGACAAAATAATTAATTGGCAGCTTGGAACGTTTATGAAGTCTAGTGATAGTCCCGGCGAGGCAAAAACAAAACAACAGAAGAAAGAAGATCCTCCACCGGAGCCTCCAGAAGATAAAACTCCAAGTGAAACACCAGCAGAAGCAACGCCAACTCCAAGCGGTTTAACAGAAGAGAAAAGACAAGAAATACAAAACAATATTGACAACAGAACAAAGCAGTTGAAAGCAAAAGAAGCAGAGCTATCTCAACTCAAGACAGAGCTTACAAATGCGCAAAATGCTGGTACTAACACCGATACACAATTAGCAGCAATTAAAACAAAAACAGAGGAGATTAGACAAGAAGTAGCACAGATAAATAATTTAAGAGCACAATTAGGACAAGAAGCAATTGCTGGATCTTCCGGAGAACCAAAAGATCCTTGTGCAAACCTTACTTTGGGAAAACCTACAAAAATAGATCCGGAGCTTCCTGGAGTTGAATTTCTTGATTATGGTTTAAAAAAAGGAAAGCCATTAAAGTCTAGAAGCTACATTGTTATTCACGAGCCGGGCGGCGGTACAAAAGTTGAAGGAGTGTTAGGATATCTTAAAAAAGAAGGCAATAGTGTACATTTTACCGTCTCGATGAGAGGAAAAGTTCAACAACACGCAAGTATGCAACTAGCTACTTTTCACGCTGGGAACAGTGTGAATTATAATTCAATCGGAATAGAAGTAATGAATCCATCTCCTGAAGGCGCCCCTGGTAAAAAATATAAGCCTGGATCTAGACAACAACTAGAAGCTTTGTGGACACTTGCTAAAAAAATTGCTAAAGCTGGTAGTCCTGAAATTCCTCTTTCATTTGTCGCAGCTGCTAAAAATAACGAGCCGTACAAGTGGAGAGAAAAACTACCTTTAAAGCCAGGAATACACGCTCATAGAATGCAAGGAAATACTAACCATAGCGACGGAGCGTTTCCAGTACTCTATATGAGTTTGAGAAATCAAGGCCTAGGCCCAGGTGATGCATATAAAAAGGCTTTGGATTTGTTCTCTAAAAAATCTGGTGTAAAAATTCCTCCTGTTGAGCAAGCAGCTCCCGAAGAGACACCAGAAACACCTAGTCCAGAAACACCTAGTCCAGAAACACCTAGTCCAGAAACACCTAGTCCAGAAACTGCAGGAAGTTAATAATGACAGATTTAGTAGATAAGACCGGATGGTCAAAGAAAACATTAGAGGCGTTTAGACGAGGCGCCAAAGGTATCGACAACTCAATTATGGCCGAAGGCCTGCCAATTTATAATGAGGCCGTAAATGAAATTGTAGAAAAAGGAAGAAACAATACTTATATAGTTTTGGGCCGCGACCGCCCCGGTAGCAAAACTTCTGGATACGGTGGTCTTGGAGCAAGTCACTGCGGTGCAATTAGTTTGGTCGCAGGCAGAAGAGGCCAGAAAGCAGCCGACATTGATGACAAAGGCAACATAATGTATGCTGATCCAAACCATAGAACGGACGCAGCATTTATTTATATTTCACAAAAAACAGATGTCGATATTAACCTTAATTTAGCAGATGGTAAAGTTGGAAACGCAATTGCAAAGTCTGCAGTTGTTCTAAAAGCGGATAATCTTCGTTTTATATCCAGGCAAGGTGTTAAGATAGTTACTGGAACAGATGATAAGTTATCAACAGATGGGCCATCAGAAGCAGTCTATGGCGTTGATATTATTGCTGGTAATAATGATAAGGATCTTCAGCCGATGGTAAAAGGTGATAATTTGATTGAGTGTTTGGGAGAACTTAAAGAAGAAATATCAAAATTAAATGGAGCTTTGACAGGTTTTGTAAATTATCAAAAAGACTTTAATTTAGCAACTTTAAATCATTATCATATTTCAAGCTGGGCCCTGGGCCCGACTTCTCCAACAATAATCACCCCCGGAGATCCTTTGAGCACCCAAGGGCCAAAAATAATTAAAAAACAAACAGAGAGAACTCTTAGAACTCTATCTAATCAAAGATATAATTTAAATCGTCTTGAAACAACTTATCTTCGTAGAGGCCACGCAAAAGATGGCAAAACAAATTATATAAACTCTTTATATAATAATGTAAACTAATAATATTAAAAGAGAATAAGTACTAATATGGCAAACGCAACAAAAGAGCAAATAAATCAACTTTGGAAAAGATTATTAACAGCCCACAAAGAACCAGATCCATTTAAAAAATTAGATATTTTATCTGCTTCTCCTGCTGTTAAGAGTTTTGATGCCGGATGTGTAGACGGCAGTGATATGTCGATTTGTCCGGACAATAATATTTTCTTTAAAAATATTATAATGGAAGATGCTAGTTTAGGATATCCTTCTAAAATTGAGGGAGAAAACCCTACTGATCTTAATACTAATGAGCAGAGCAAAAACGATAATTTGTCTGCCGCACAAAATTTAATTAATGTACCGGACATACCAGAACCAGAGGATGGAACAAACATTGGTGCGACACACTATGTTTTTATACCATCAACTTTTTATGGCGAAGAAAACTTTGCTGAAGCTGTTGTAAGAGCTGGATTTATATCTAGCAAAGAAAATCCTGAAAAAATCACAGAACTTGATATTGTTGTTAATGGAAAATACAATATGAGTAAGAATTTGTTTAAATCAGCAGTTTATGGTTCGGGCCCTCCTGAAAAAAGAATTAACTGGGGCCCCTCGGCTGTGATAGAAACACTTCCTCATTTTACTCCTGTACGTGTGATCAGAGAAGGTTTCGGAATCTTTGGTTATTTTTCACAAATAGCTTGGTATGATACAGACGAGATCAGTGGTACGGAAGAATGGAAAAATCTTGCGCGCCCAGTGGGATATAAAAGCCGTACTAATGACAAAAGCGACCAAAATTATGCTTTTATTGATAGCAGATTATTAAAAAGGTATCGTTCGTACTACGATAGCCTACAAGCTCTAGATTCTGTCTTGGAACAAGAAATATCTAAAATTAAATTACATCCGAGTAATCCGGCAACTTTTATATTTGATTATTTAAAACGAGCTGATCTTCCACTTATTCAAACAAATGACCCAACTAAGTCCCCATCTTACGATAATATAGCAGACAGATCTTTATTTTTTAGTCCGATTTCTGATACGTATCAAGCGTTTTTTAATCAAGAGACACTAGAATACGTAGCAGTACTTAATCTTCCTACTAATACTACAATCGAAACGGCGAAAAAAGAAGGAATTAAATTTCTGCTAGAGTTCTATGGTAAAAGATTTGATGACTTTTTAATAGATCGTTTAATGTACCTAGGGGGAGACAATTATAATATTGGCACGCGCCCCCAAATTAACAACGCATCCTTTATACAAAATAAAACTCAAGGTTTGTTTGCAAAGGTTAAGCGAGTATCATCTTCTGAACGTCCCGATGGTTTAAAAACTTTTACTGTTGCTATTCCGGCTACGTATATGGATCACCCATCTTTAGAGCCAGATCTATCAAGTTTAATAACAAGAAAACAATATATTGATAGTGATATTGTTAGTTATTTGTACTGGCACAGTCCCCACGCTTTTTTAAGGCAGTTAAATCTACAAAACGATCTTCAAGTTTTTAAAAAAAGAATTGAAGCTCACGAAGGATCCCTAACTATAACTTCGGCAGATATAGATGATAAGATAGAAAGAATTAAACTTTTTCGTAACCAACTATTTGGTTTTCTAAGCATTAACGATATAGATATTCGCAGCCTTCCTAGTGAAGTCCGAGATAAACACGAAATTGAATTTGGGTTAGACGATAACTTTAAAGTTGTTTTTGTTACGTATACTGATGAGACAGGCAAAGCGCGCTTTTTGAGAAAAGGTATGAATGTTCTCAATGAAGCAATCCAAGCTTTTGCCGATCCAACTACTAGCGCTTATTTGTTTTATGCTGATCAAATTCGCGAAGCTATAAAAGAAGATACGTATCACGGGATTGATTTAGTTCAGAAGTTTACTTTTCCAATACCTGTCGCGCGCCCATCTGATAAAAGTCAAGAATCAGATTCGAATAGCAGCCCTGCTCCAAAAAAAGAAGACGAGCAAGAAATTGAATCGCTACAGAAAAAAGATAGCAAGACCGCAGAAGATGTAAAAAAAGAAAATAGTCTCTTAGGTTCTCCTGAGAGAAAAAGATTTAAAGCAGAGATTGTTAACAAAGAAACATTTGATTCTGGAGACGAAGTTTATCAAAGTTTCGACAGGATAATAAATTCCTCTAACAGTGTCGAAGGCGTATTCAATAATGTCTTGGATAAGGCACCAGTGTATAATTTAATGGCAAAGTCTGCTCTTTGTTTAGCAAATCGATCTGATGCTCTTAGTGGTACAACACTTATCGAAGGTCTAGAATTAACACTCGACGCGTTACAGGATTTTACAAAAATAAAAAATCAAGTCGAGATTCTAAGTAAAAACTTGGATCAAATAGGGTTTGAGTTTCCAAAACTTAGTTATTCTGATGATCCTCTGGCAGAAATGTCAGACAATATAAGAATAGAAATATTAAATACTTTGAATACAGAACTGCTGCCAGTTGTGCAAACAGTTTTGCAAGATTTATCTAATTTTTGCCAAGGTTTGAACCTTAACTTGCCTTTAGAAAGTCCACCAGATTCAGATCCAAACTTTGATCAGCTAAGCCCAGATGAATTAGAAAACTTAAATAACTTATTTAACGCTTCTGCAAAAACAAATTTTCCAGGTGACCAAAATATATTTGACAGCCTGAACCCTGGAGCTTTGCAAAATATTCGTAGTAGTTTATATGAGATTGTAGAACAAATGTCGGGCATGCCACTAAGTCCACAAGTAGTTAGTGATTTGCAAAATTTATTGCAAGTGCTTTCAAGTATACTGCGGCCTACAGAAATATGTAGTCTTTTGGCCGGCGAGGCAACCCAACTAGTATTGAGCATATGTCTTACAATAATAAGACAGCGAGAAGAATTTCTACTTCTAAGCGAATATCTTAACACCACTGACGCAGTTAAGAAGTTTTTTATAGGCTTAGGAAAATATGCTAATAAAAGCATATGCTCGACAGCAGTCTCTGATTTAAGTTTGATTTCATTATTATGTGAAAACGAATTAAACCAAAGAGCATATTGTGAAGTTTTACAAAAGAAAGGTTTTACTCCGGAAGAGTGTCAAGAGATTATAGAAGAAAACAACAATGACGATCAACAAAAATTAAAAACTTTGACTGAGATTCTATCAGCAGAAAATATATCTGATTATTTTCAAGAAAGATTACCAGAAGTATTTTGTAATGCTGACGAGCCTGGACTAGCTCCTGTAAATGATGATTTCATGACAGAGATTATTGAGTCTTCTATATCAAGTACACTGCAACTGTTGGAAACTACTTTGAACGCCGAACTCAAAGGCGTAACTACGATGTTGATACACGAAAGAACAGAGGCTTACGGCGGCGAAACTCCAAGGCCACCAGAAATTGGTCGTGATTACACAAATCAAGATTTTCCTCTTGGATCGTCGGGCACTCCTATGTCGGGAAAACTTTTTTATAAAACTGCATATCTCGAATCTGGAGGCTCAGAAGTACCCTCGGTGACACTAGATATGTTGCCGCCCGGAATGTCGATAAATGATTATGAAGATCTTGAAGTAGGTTCCCCACTAACTGATAATTGGCCAAAAACAGATAAAACAGTAAGAGAAGTATCGCCAAAATTTGTTGAGAATGCAAATGCGACAAGAGATATAGGTAGTATCAAGATTGAAACAAAAAATACTAGTGAATTTACAAAAAGATTTTCTGTATCTATTGATCAGCTAGAGCAATCTTTATTGAATTCTGCGCAGGATGAATTTCTTAGATTAGTAAATACGAGCGGGGAAGAATCCTTAGATCAGCTGTCTCCCTCTCAAAAAGCCGAGGTAGAACAGACTTATAATAATATTATGAATAGTTTGGCAGATAGAGTAGAACAAAAAAACTTAGTTTCTTACAAACTGCCATCATACCAATATTTATCAAGTACTGAAGCCGAAGAAAGAAACTTACCAATTAGTTATAGTCAATTTGCGGTAACTAAAATTCCCGCAGTTAAGGATGGCAATAATTATAAAACAGTTTTGTTAAACGGATTTGAAGAAGTTTCCGACAAAGAAACAATTAACAGAATTGAATTTTTAAAAGATTATCCTCAAGCTGCCGGCCAAGGTACTATCGAGCTAACAGATACTTCAAAGATAACTCTACAAGAATACACATTTGCAAAAATTTTGTCTATCTCTTTAGCTGAATTGAATTCGTCTGAGTCGGGCAATGCAGATGTAAAAGTAGAATTAGAAAATGAATTTGTTAACCTATTTTCTTTTGCTCTTGCTAGTAAACAGAATGAAATTATTGAAGAATGTTTAAAATCTAGATTTTTTACAGCCACAAATTTAGACAAAATATTGCTTGAACCAGTGACTGGAGACGCCTATGACGCCCTTGCTTGCTCAGATCATCCAAATATAGATTTAGAAAACCTTAGAAAAGGACTGCTAGACTTTGGTGATACCATAAAAGAAGTTACTGATTTCTATAATGATATGGCTTGTGAAACTCACGAGAGATCTGACGATGAAGCTGATCCGCTATCGGACGCAATACGTTATGGCACTATGCTTATCTTTGTAAAACTAATAGTAGCAGAAGCAGTAATTAACTCTCTCTTTTTCTTTTCTCGCTTCGACGCGCTAGAAACAATGTCAAATTCAAATATGTTTCTTTCAATGATTATGTCTAAATTTAAAAATCAAGCTGAGGACTCAAAAGTTAATCCATTATTTTTTGAAGAGGTAGAAGAAGTAGCTTATAAGAAAATGTTTACCAATGCATCTGGGTTTTCAAAAATTAATTTTCTATCAAAAGAAATTATTTTTGATGATAATGAAAACGTCGATGACCGCCAATACACAAACTTTAGAGAAAATATTTTTAATGTTCATGATGTCAAGGTGTTGAAAGAATGGCAAGAAACACAAGAATACACGCCTGTAGTAAAGAAAATTTTAGAGATTAATCCTCTAGAAGAAATAATTCCTGATCCCGATGATGATCAAATGGCTGCAGTGTTACTTTTGGCCGCTGGCCAAGATGATGGATTACAGGCGTTAATAGATCCTGTTTTGGCATTTTATGAAACAAGGTTTAAAGATTTAGCAGTTAAACTTATGATCAACGACGCTATAACAAAGATGGCTCCAAGAGTAAATTCCATATTTCTAGATATTGACAGAGCAAGAATCGATACTAAAAAAACTTTATTGTCTTCAAATATACTTTTTGACTTACAAAATGATTTGGTTGATGTTGAAGGAGGTATTGAAAGACAAGGTTTTGAGTCAACAACACAACTTTTTCAAAATGTAGAAGAAGAGATCTTGACGTCTGAAACAGCAATACTTAAATATATTAAAGAAAGTGATAGCCCGGGCCAAGGACAGGTGCGATTCAATTTCAGCGAGTTTATCCCCCCAGAGATTACATACGGGCCAGAATCACCTCGTCAAAATATAGTTGAGGGAATTGATTACAAAAGTGAAAAAACTAAAGCTAGTTTAGCTCAGACAACAGCAGTTAAGAATATTTGTTTAGACGCTTATGATAATTATAAGTATTATTATGCTGCAGCTACAAAAAGTACTTTTTATGATAGTAGTGGAAACTTAACAAAACTAGGAGAATCAACTAAAAATGGTGGTTTTATATTACAAAAATATATTTCAATTAAATTTAATAATAAAGACACCATTAATTTTAACAGTGAGGCTAGCCCTTATTTTGGACCTAACGAATACGATAAATTTGTAAAAAACTTTAGAAAAGTTATTAATAATGGCGTTTTTGCAATTGACACAGTGACTGAAGAAATTTATGGTGTTAATCCAGAGAACTATGATGAGGGGCTAGTTCCCTGGGGCGAAGATCCGATTGAAGTAACGACAACTACAACAACAGGTTTATATGGAAAGTCTAACGAGTTATTGTTGTCACACAAACAATTTGATTTTGCTCTTCGAGCAGCCTGTACTTCTATCTCTCACATCGATGTAAAATTAAACGAAATATTTAAATATATTCGCCACGGTGTTAGATTGGTGTATGTTATGCCGCACAATATGCAAAAATTAAGTTTGAAATCACAACAAGATTTTGCTGTAAAGCTCTCATCGCCGGAAAGATTTGTAGCCAAAGGTTCGGCCCCCGCCGAAAAAATATTTTTAGGAAAGGCTACTCAAGGACAAATAGAAAATCTTTTATTAACTAGGGGCTTTCCAAGTGAAGCTGACGATTTGAAAGTTGAAATATTTTCTAAGAAAGTATACCAAATAAAAGAGCCTGCTCCCTCCAATGCTGTAATTACAGAAAATTTACCTGGAGTTGATAAATTTTATAACTTTTATTTAGCTAATATAGCGGATAATATAGGGCTTAATGAAGAATTAAATTTTGATATTTTTAATCCTTATACATTTAGTTCTAAAAAAATACAATCTTTTTACTTAATTCCTATTTTTGATGCCAACGAAGAAGAAGATTTAAATTCATTAGAAAACTTAAACATCAGCGACGTTTTGTTTATTCTTAAAGATGATCCCGGCCAACCTTTGCAAGCCTGGAACGAGGACGTAGAAAATCAAAAATTAGCTTTTAGGCCTTCTATTGCTGTCAGAATGGGAGCAAAACCGCGTTCATTAGTTGATTCTATCTTTGAAAAGCCAAATGTAAAAGTTTTAAATGATTATACTTTATCAAGTAAAAATTTATTGAATTTCGCTGTCCTTCAGCAGACATATTTTCCGCATAATGAAAGTTTTGACATTGATAAATTATTTCAAGGCACTAAAAATATGCTTGACAGTTTATTTGAAGATAGCCAGGAAGGTAGAGATGATTGGTCTCCTATGGTCACCAAAGACGTATTAGCCGGTTGGGGCGAAGAAATGAATCGTGCAATGTCTGCAATTCTTCCACAGGGTTCATTTTATCAATGGTTATCACAAGTTATTCCTAAATGGGCGCTAAGACACCTCTTAAAAGCAACGGATCCTTGTATGAAGGTTGCTTTTAATCAGCAGGAAGCTTATGGCTGGGATGATTCTAAATTACCAGAAATTATTTTTGGCTCTCTATTAGTTAATCCTACAAACTGTGTTCCAACTGATTTTGATCCATTTGGCTTAAATATAGTTAATAATATTCCAAAAGATCCAAGTGATCCGGCAAAAGTTTGTGCCCCAGGAATCAGACCAGTGCCTATATTCCCGCCGATATTCCCTTTCTTTGGCAATCCATTTTTACCAATTACGCCTCCTGGTTTAACCTACGTGGGTATGCAATTCTTAACAGGATTTACAGACAAATATACGCCACAGCAAGATACATCAACCGAAGATGCCCAACTAGTAGATTTGGAACAAACAGGAGTTTCTTCAAATGATTCTTCACTTTGTGGACCGGATTCTAACTTAAATCAAGATCCGTATCTAATTACTCAAGAAGATTAAGGAGAATTTTAAATGTATGGAATTTCACCAAAGTTACCACTAATTGTAAATGATTTGGACGGCCATTATGGTTTAAACAAAACTATTCGTCAAGCAATCAAGCAAAATTTTAAAAATTTAATTTTAACTTCTCCGGGCGAAAGAGTTATGGATATTCAATTCGGAGTTGGATTAAGAAACTACTTTTTTGAAAACTTCACAGAAGAAGTAGCAGATAATATTAGATTTAGAATCGTAAATCAAACAAGATTATATATGTCTTTTATTGAAATCAACTCTATTGATATCAACCAAGGAGAAACAAATCCTAATGCGTTATTCGTTAAAATTGACTATTCGATTCCAAAACTAGGCGCTAATGATAATTTGATCTTAAATGAAACAACTTAAAAAACAAAACAAAACTAATTAATATTGTTGAGGATATTAGATGGCAACAACAGATGTAAAAGAACTAGCGATAGATTATACCGCAAGAAATTTCTCTTCAATCAGAGAAGAGCTGGTAACATACGCAAAAAGATATTACCCTGATACTTTTAAAGACTTTAATGAAGCATCTTTCGGCGCTTTAATGTTAGATATGGTTTCCTATGTAGGAGATATATTATCATTCTATACTGATTACCAAGCCAATGAAAGCTTTTTGCAGACTGCATTGGAATATAATAATGTAATTAAGTTAGCTAGACAATTAGGGTATAAATTTAATGCATCTCCAACGGCCCACGGTATTCTTCAATTTTATATTTTAGTGCCTGTAGCATCTGTTGGAGGTGGCCCCGACACAAATTATTTACCGATATTGAAAAGAGGAACAACTCTTAACTCTACAAATGGGGCCAGCTATATTCTTGTTGAAGATATTAATTTTGCTAATTCTTCAAATGAAGTAGTCGTAGGAGCTGTAAATGATGTAACTGGTGCCCCCACAAGTTACGCGATTAAAGCGGCGGGCGCCGTAATTTCCGGCCAGTTTGCAATTTTAGATTTTGAAATTGGAGAATTTGAAAAATTTAGAAAAATAGAAATTCCCGGAGGACAAATTGTATCAGAGATAGTTTCAGTAACCGACAGTAACGGAAATGAGTACACAGAAGTAGACTACCTATCACAAGATGTAGTATATAGCACAATCGTTAATCCGGATGCGGATCAAAGAATTATGACACCTAGTATCATTAAGCCAATCGCTGTTCCAAGAAGGTTTGTTTTAGAGAGAGAAGCACAAAATACATTTATTATCTTTGGCCATGGATCCGAATCTGACCTAAGAACTGACCCAGTAGCTGAACCAAATAAAGTTATTCTTGATTTACACGGCAAAGATTATGTTACTGATAAAAGTTTTGATCCTAACAATCTTATAAGCTCTGATAAATTAGGTGTTGGGCCGGCCAACACAACACTCACTGTTGTATTTCGAACAAATCGCTCGAACACAGTAAACTCACCAGTAGGTGCTGTAACACGCGTTGGAACTAGTAATTTTAGATTTAATAGTGCTTTTAGTTTAAATGGCAGCAGTATGAACAGTGTGATTAACTCATTACAGGTTAATAACGAAACTCCAATTTTAGGAGATCCAATAAATGCTTCTACCAACGAGATCAGACAAAAGGCATACGGTTCATTTTTTAGTCAAAATAGAGCGGTGACACTGCAAGATTACAAAAATCTAGTGTATTCTATGCCTTTGCGTTTTGGTTCAATTTCGCGTTGCAGTATGGTAAAAGACAGCGATTCCTTTAAAAGAAATTTAAATTTATATGTTTTAAGCAAGAACAACAATGGTACTTTAACAAATTCAAACTCTACATTAAAATTAAATTTAAAAACTTGGCTCAACAAGTATAGAATGATTAATGATAGTGTTGATATTTTAGACGCTAGAATTATTAATCTAGGAGTTACTTTTGATATTATAGGTCGTAGAGGATTCAATAAAGCAACCATTCTAAACGATTGCTTACAAGCATTAGGAAACTTATTTGCAGTTGCTCCTGACATAGGTGAATTTTTAGAAATAACAACCATTTATAAAACTTTAAATTTAGTTGAAGGTGTTGCTGACACTGTTAATGTTGAAGTTAATCAAAAATTAGGTTCTCTTTACTCTGATACGTTTTTTGATATTGAGAGCGCTTACTCGGCAGATCGCAGATTTATAAGATTTCCTATTGACACTATATACGAATTTAAATATTCAACTGATTTTGAGGGTACAATAAGATAATGGCTATCAAAAGATACACTGCAGATAAAGATAACACTATAACGAATGCATTCGAAGAGAACCTTACGACTAGGGCTACTGGATCAAATATGGGTGCTTCTGATGTACTTGAAGTATTTTCTATCTATGGGCAAACGTTTAGCTCTGCATCTACAACCGGAATAACACAAACACAAGAGCTATCTCGCGTTTTAGTTCAATTTCCGGTTGCAGATGTTATAGCAGATAGAGCTGCAGGCCATATTCCTGCTTCAGGTAGTGTAGACTTCTATTTGTGTATGTACAATGCTAAACATGGCGAGACAGTGCCAAAACAAGCAACATATGTTGTTGTACCCGCCTCTTCTTCTTGGGAAGAGGGTATCGGACTTGATATGGAAAACTATCAAGATTTAACAAACAATAAAGAAGGCTCTACTTGGATCAAGAGAGCTGGAAACACCAGCTGGAATACTATCGGAGGAACTTACTTAACTGCTGCAGCAGGAAATAATTATGGAGACCGAAGACAAACAGTAACATTAGAAAATGGAACAGAAGATTTAAAAATTGATGTTACTGACGATGTGGAAAGATGGATTAAAGGTACATTAGCAGCGGGAGGTTTTCCAAACTATGGATTTGGAGTATTCTTAACATCTAGTCAGGAAGCTTATTTTTCCAGCTCGGCAGGTACTTTTTCAAGTGGAAACTCAATTCAAAATGTTTCTGGAGCAACACGCTCTTATTACACAAAAAGATTTTTTGCTAGAACTAGTCAATTTTTTCACAAGAGGCCATCAATAGAAGCTAGGTGGGATTCATCAATAAAAGATAATCGAGGAAATGTACAATATAGTAGTTCCTTATTGTCGGCAACCGATAATTTAAATACTGTTTATTTATATAATTTTGTTAATGGCCAATTAAAAAATATTCCTGGGATTGCAGACGCGTCCAAAAGAATATATGTCCAGTTGTTTTCTGGATCAAGCACTCCTTCCGGATCACCAATTGATTTAGTTACTACGACTGATTTTACAACTACTGCTGTGCCAACTGTGGTAACCGGAGGCTACGTTGCAACAGGAATATATTCGGCATCTTTTGCATTGACCGCTGCAGCTCCTCCACTAAGTAAAATATTTGATGTGTGGTACTTGGATGGTACCAATAAGCTCGGCGCGCAAGTAAACACTTCATCTTTCGAACCTAGTGTTTTTAAAAGTTCTACTGAAAACGTGCCTAATTCATACGTTATAAACATTAATAATCTTAAATCTAGTTACAACAGCAATGAAATTGCTAGGTTTAGAGTATTTACTAGGCTAAAAGATTGGAATCCTACAATATATACAAGAGCAATTGCAAAAGTAGAAAATTACTTGTTAGACGATATGTATTTCAAAATCAATAGAACTGTTGATGATGAAAATATTATATCGTATGGAACTGGCAGTACATCACCTCAAGCAGTTGGTACCAATACTTCATACACTAGATTATCTTATGATATATCTGGTTCTTATTTTGATCTGGACATGTCGATCTTAGAGCCTGGATATATGTATTATATACAGGTTGCATATTATGATAACAACTCTTACAAGCAATTTAATCAAACATTTAATTTTAAAGTAGAAGATAACGGATATTAGGATCTAGATGGATAAAAAATTTACACAAAATAAATTTTCTGAAGAACAGAAGTCGCTCGCCAGCCTTTTTACAGGAGTTGTAATTGGTAGTTCAAGTACAACTGCTTCTTTTTCTGATGATGCAGAATCAAGTAATTTTATAAAATCTTACAAAGAACAAGAAAATCGTTTTGTACCTCAAATTAATTTTGCCACGGCGTCTAATTTTGCAAAATTTGGCTCTGCTACTTCTTATTATGAAGACGCTTATACTAGAATTCACAATCAGTATCCGTATGATGGCTCTCACCGAGAAAAAGTATTATGGAATCTTTCTTCAAGTTACTTAGACAAATACGTATTTGATAATCTTTACCCAAGAACAAATGGATTTATTAATATAAATAGCGGCTCTAACAGCTATACATCTACAAAAGCATCAGAGTATTATAGTAGTAGCGCTCCACAATACGTATCGTTTAAAGGAGGCCCCCATGCTGATCCTAACGGAAATTTTAAGCTTGATATATCTACAGGTCTAAGTACCACTTCAATATCTAAAGCAAATATCTATGATACTGGAAGCAAAAGAAATAATAATTTAGAAATAAACACTGATAACGGAATTACAATAGAGTTTTGGCTTAAGAAAAATGGCTGGCCAACAACACCCGACGCGGGCTCTCACAAAGAAGTAATTCTAAATGTTACAACAACCGGCTCAGTTAATAATGACTCCTACTGTATCTTGTATCTAAGCTCCTCAGCAAAAGATAATTTATATTTTAATATTACATCAGGTTCTGTGTCTTCGACGACTTCCGCAGCTTTTCTTTTTGATACAGAACTGACAGATATTGCTGATGGAAAGTGGCATCATTATGCGATCACTGCTAAAACTAGTGGATCTGTTACGGCCGCAAATTTATATTTAGATGGTGTTTTTAAAACTAAACAGGTTTCTGGATCAGTTTTAAATCCTGTAACTGCTTCAACTCAAGGCGCCTTGGGAGCTTGGGCCGGCCATCTTAAAGCCGCCGGCAACACTTTTTTTGGCCCGGGCTACGGCAATCTAGTATCGGCTTCTGTTGACGAATTTAGATATTGGAAGACAGAAAGAAATGCTAAACAAATTGGAAGATATTATATTAGTGATGTAAATGGCGGAACGAATACAGATCTTGCTAATGTTGATTTAGGAGTTTACTTTAAATTTAACGAAGGGATAACACAAACATCCTCTGTTGACCAGACAGTACTTGATTATTCTGGAAGATTAAGTAACGGAAGAATTGTTAATTATAATTCAACTAATGGCAGATCAATCAATTCTGCTATTGTACAATCAGGTAAATCAAGTTTAGAGTTTAAAGATCCTATTGTCTATTCTTTTCATCCAACTGTTAAATCTAGTCTTGCTGATCTAAAAATTAAAGGCAATGAACACGATTTTAATAACTCTAACTCCTTAATTAATAGCATACCTGCGTGGATCATTGAGAATGATCAAACAGAAGGAACTGGCCAACTAGCTAATTTAATTCAAATTTGTGCAAATTATTTAGACAGCCTATATCTTCAAGTTGAAGCATTACCAACAATTCGAAATATCAATTATGCATCGTCTAGCGCAAAGCCACATTTCTTTAATGATAGGTTATTAAAAGATTATGGATTTAACGTTGATGAAATATTAACAGATGTTAGTTTGTTTTCAAACGCTAACACTAGAGACGAAGATAAAATATTTGAAAGAAAACTATACGAAGTAAAAAATCAAATTTACAAAAATATTTATAACAATCTTGTTTATATATATAAGACAAAAGGAACTAAGAAATCTTTTCGCAATCTGATGAGATGCATCGGAATTGATGAAGAATTGATTCGCTTAAATCTTTATGGCATGAATACAGATTGGCAAGCGCAAACAAATACGCGCGCCGTCTCATCTAAAACAAAGTATGCAGATTTTTTCAATAATAATCAAGCAGTTGTATATGGATACCCCGAGCCAGGAAATTCAAATTCACGTAGTTTTATTTCTGGATCTGGCGACGCAACTAGCGGAATTGATAAATTATCTTCAATAACAATAGAAGCAGACGTACTATTTCCAAAATATCCTCTAAACTCTAGTGCTAATAATAAGAATTTTCCGTTTTTATCCTCTTCGATTTTTGGTATGAACGGAGTAAAACACCCGGAGGATGCTGATAACTTAAGTTGGCCGGCAACAAATATAAATGCTTCTTCTTCTTTACAGGTGTATGCAGTAAGAAAACAAAAACAAACATCGGTAGACAATCCAGAGGTATTTTTTATGCTGTCAGGTAGTATGCTGACCGCTCCAATCACCTCTTCTACATACTCTGATGTTTATCAAAATTCAAAATGGAAGTTAGCTGTTCGTCTCAAGCACAGATCTCAGGGTACAGGATTAGATTTTGTTTCTGGTTCTATCAGTGATGAAGTTATTGATGTTAGTCTATTCGGTGCTCAAATTATTGCGGATTCGGTTTTAAATCAATTTAATATTTCAGGGACAGTGCAAGATAGCTTAAAAGATGGGCCATTTATTGAAGCAAAAAGAATATTTGCTGGCGCCTACCGTAATGATTTTACGGGATCAATTTTGCAGAGAGCAGACACGTTTATAACAAATGTAAGATACTGGAATTCATTCATAGAAGACGAAACTTTATTTTATCATGCTAAAAATGATCAATCTTATGGAACACAACATCCTTACAGAAATACTTATTTGTTTGAAGGAAAGAAGACAACTGGCTTGTCAACAACAGAGATGCCAAAAATTGAATCTTTGGCTTTGAATTGGAATTTCAATCAAGTAACCTCTAGTGATTCGTCTGGTCGTTTTGTAGTATCAGATTTTTCAAGTGGATCTAATGAATCCTCGGATTATAAATTATCAAATATTACGCAAAGGCAGCACACTGGCCGCGGCGACTTTTTTACTTTTAGTTCTTCTGAAGTTGTAGAAAAAAAGTTTGAGCCTTCAACAAGACTGGTGCCGTTTGATCAAATAAACTCTGATGATATGGTTGAAGTTGTTGACTTCGAAGGTGAGATATTTACTAGAGAAAGTCGACCACAGGAATATTTCTTTGCTTTTGAGAAAAGCATGTATGCAAATATTTCTGATGAAATGTTAAATATGTTTGCAACAATTAGAGATTTTCATAATATTGTTGGAGAGCCTGTCAATAGGTACCGAAAAGAATATAAAGAAATGGAAAAACTACGTCAGCTTTTCTTTAGAAGAGTTGGCAATACTCCTGACTTAGATAAGTTTATAGAGTACTATAAGTGGATTGATAATTCTATTTCAACTATGTTAATGAACTTGGTTCCTGCGACGGCTAATTTTGCAAACAGTGTTAGAACTTTAATCGAAAGCCACGCGCTAGAAAGAAATAAGATAGAGACTAAATTTCCAACTTTAGAGCTAAATCAGCCTGAGCCTATCGGACAAATTAAAGCAATCAATGAATTAGATTATGATTGGAAACACGGTCACAGTCCAATTTCTGGAAAACAAAACGATAATTGTTTATATTGGAAAGATAGAGCAGAAAGAAACGGTACCGCTACAACTTCTGGCAATTCGGCAGTTGATGCCCAAAGGGAAACAATTAGAAGAGTAGCGAATACAGTAGTCTCTGGCTCTACCTATGTTTTAAGAAAGTTAACCAGACCTTACAAGTTTACCGCAAAAAGATCTGAAGATTTTACAATCGACAATATAAAACTAAATTTTGCCAAAACAGAACTGAATAGAAGTAACCCAACAGAAAATATTGTGCTGCAGCGCATCAAAAACTTTAAAGATTGCAATGATGACAAAGAGCTTCGCTCTAAAAGAAAAATTGATTTTCAAGCTAATGTCAACGGAGCATTGCTTAATGGAGCAACTGTAGCGCCATTTACTATATATTCATCATCTGTGTCTACTGGCTATAAAGGCGCCCTAAGTGTATTTAGCAATCAAGTAGAAATCAATAACAATCATATTGATGCATATGGAACAGAAACACAGGCTCCGTTACAAGGGCCATTCTCCAATATTCACGTCGGTGGTAAAAAATCAAGAAAAGCCGAGCCTTTCTCTACCACGGATCGTGTTGAAGAATATGTTTTGTCTGCAAGCGCAACAAAAATAACCCTTAAACAGGTGCCTTCCGACAAGCCACAATCGTCGTATTTCCTAGATGAGATTGCTAAACGTCCGGTCGTAATCAAAAATATTAAAAGCACTACATCGTCAGTGTATTTAGGTAACTATTCTAAAGATTATCAAATTGTTCAAACAGTTGGAGCCGACACTCAAAGAGGCTGGCTAAAAGACAATTTTGGATCGGTAACACAAGTTACACCAGAGATACTTAATTTAAGCGGAAATATCAACTTCAGCAACTTCGATAGAAGTAACAACTCACTTAAGAGTGTAACGATCGCTGACCGCTTCTCTGGACCCGGTTCTCCGGAAGCAATGTCCCCAGGCTACCTTGACCCTGCCTCGCACACGTTCTCCGTTTATAACGGCATAAACTACCGTAATATAACCGTTCGTTTACCAAGATCAAACGTTACGTTTACATCTTCAAATAGCGCACCGGCGGCACAGAATTATCAATTTAAACCTTTTGGCGGTAATCCAGATCAAAACTTGAGAACTTTGCGAACAGGCGTTCCGTTGAGAAGTTTGCTAAGACATCCAATGTCTGTAGAAGGCGCCGATATGTATTTGACAGCACCAAACGGAAGCTTCCTGACTGCATCAATTCATAAAGTAAACAGAAATAAAAAGAATTCACCAATACCTTTCGGTGTCTTCGTTATCAACCACGCCCTTCGCGACAATGGTTTTGTACAGCATGCCATACCTCAAAGTGATAGACAATACACCTGGGTTACTGCATCATTAAAAAATTCTATGGCCGGCCCAAATATTAATACTCCTTTGTTTTACGGTGGAGGCGGTGATGGTACAACTGCTCCTTTGGGATATTCAGTAAAATCAAACGATACAACTTTTATTAGTGCTAGTTCCGTAAACTCAGCGGGGGTTAATGTTGATTTTGCGAACCTAAACATTCTGGTTAATGATCCAGTGGATGCCTCTATAAATCTGATCAGTTCTTCAAACGGAGAATACAGAATTACAAATGTGGGTACAATTGCTCAAGTTGAAGTTTTGAATTCTCTGATCAATCATCGTCAAGGCCCATACGGCTGGCCAAGTTGGAAACAAACACGCGGCGGTTTAAATCCAATTGTAAGAAGCCATAGAAAGACAAATACGTTCAGCACAATAGATAGATCGGCTCCTGTTTTCGATGTCCTTCCTTATAGTTGGCCCGATAATATTATGGAAAATGCTACTAAATCGTTTGTAGACGGAAGAAGACAAATCATTAACTTGACTGAATCTGTTGTAACCATAAATTATAAACCAATGCATATTGATGTCTTTATGAAAGGAATCGGAAATAATGGTTTGCCTGCTGATACAAATAAAGCGCTATCACAAAAGTTTAAATTTACATATGGTAATGAAACTGCATACTTTGCTGAGGATAGAATATTTAATTCTCTAACGGCAGATAACTATAAAGACATTCTAGACGCTAGCAGAAGCAGATCGGAAGCTTACAAAGCAATTGTGGGTCTGTACTCACCAGACTCAGCAGATGCTACTAGTGTAGTCAACCCTGTACAGCAATTTGGATCACTTAAGGCTTCACAAATTGTTTGGCCGAGGACCAGAAACACGTTCCTCTACAGAACAAATGCTAGAAACAGTTACACAGAACAAGCTGGATATGGATCAAATGGATATGATAGAATTAATCATAGAAGCTTTTGGAGAAACAGGCCAGAAGACCGAAGAAGAACTGACCAAGCAGCTCTTAATAGTCAAGGAGGTATTATCTCACATTCTGTGGGCACTGGTAAAAAAGGCCCCGATATCTCTAGCGGCAGCTTTAATAGGGTCGGCAAAGGCGGTCTTAGTATTTGGCCACTAGATGGAAGATACGTAGGATCAATGACACAATTAGCTTTTGATGGCTTCGGCAGCAATAGTATTCTTGGTAGTTTTAGCAACGGCGGCGCGAATTATGTGCAACAACAAGGCAAAGTTAATTTCCCCAGCATCACCATCAACGGCCAAACATACCCGGCTACAACAGCCTCTGTGGCAGGAGAATTATTTGGCAGCGGCATGTATCGTAGTGCAGTTATAGCTTCATCAGTTGACGTTGTTGAAATCAAAAATCGATTTGTAACAGCATCAGCTAGATACCATGGAGTTGATTGGAATATGGGGGCTTTCAGTGGTTCAGTAAGTTCTTCAACTTACGCAACGTCAAATTTAAGTTCCACACCTCAAAGGCTTGCATATACCGCATCTTCAAATATTGAATGGACTACGAATATCGATTCTGGCAAAAATCCCTGGTATGATTCTTATAATGATTATGCTTCGGACTTAAGAAAAATTGGAAAAGATTATTCTATAATTCCTGAATTCAATATTTCTGATCATATGCATTATTATGTAAATGAGAAAAAGTCTGATTTCTTAAGTGAAATGCCAACAGATAAATTAATTATTCAAGGTATACACAACTCTTCTAGTGTTAATTCTAGGTTTTATGAAGATTATTCACATTCTGACTTCTTGAAGAACTTTGATCTAGTAATTAACGATCATAAAGAGTTCGCAGATGTTAAAACAATCAATCTAACATGCCATGGTCTAAAAAAATTATTACCTTACAATGGTTTTTATCCTGTAACAAGAACAGTGCAGATGGCAACATTATTATCTGAGTCGTTAGGTTCTAAAATTATTGGCAGCGGCAGTGATACAGATGCTAGATATGTTGATGAATATGGAGCTTTATTTGAGGTTCAAGGCATGCAAGCCTTGTTGCAACCATTGATGGCCCCTGGTATTTTGTATAATACAATTAAATCTGGCCTCGCCGTCGACTGGCCTTTGTATACGGGATCTGCTCCAATTTACGCTTTATCTGGAAATACTATCACTGGATTGATTAATCAAAAAACATACATTAGTTCCTCTGCTAATTTTAGATTACCATTCGAAGCAATTTATAATCTAGATAACATCCCTATTTCTAAAGAAGGAGATACAAAAGAAATTTATGCTTTATCTAATGAGGGAACTAACGCACAATTTGTCTGGAAAGGCGATCGAAACAACGATCTCTACGAACGGGCAATGAATAACTTCTTAGCAGAAAGTGTCAATTTATTTTTAGATTCCGGAAAACTAACTTCCTTTAGATCAAAGCCTATGTCAGAGATTAGTTTTAAAAATGGTGTTAACTATAGAATGTCGATTGACATTGAGAAAACAGCAGGATTTTTAATGACAGAAGGAGCTTCTGCTGATTCTATAATATCAAGTGATATATTTAGAGCTGCTCAATATGAAACTAGATCTTATGGCTGGCACGGCACCGCTAAAAGAGGAATTATTTATGGCCCGGCCGTTAGATTCTTTAATAACACTCCTTTTGGTCGATTGGAACCAGATGGCTGGCCATACTGCGAACAAAATGATCCTGCTTTTGCACCTTATACACCACCTTACTTCTATGGAAAGGCAACTGTTGACTTGGTGTATAAAAACACCGTAGACCACACAGAGACGCCCTCTCTATCGACAATATTTGCATATACGTCAGCTTCTTTCTCTAATGATTTAAGTAATATACCGACAGGATCTTTCTATACCTCATCGGCTGCCGTGAGGACCAATGGTACCCCGTGGAGAAATTTAATTAGTTCTTCTAGTCCTGCAATCCAAACAATGATGCAAGTTTCATCTTCACTTAACTTATTCGGAAGAACAAACAGTCTATTGCAAACAGTTGCCCCTGACGGCACCCCGATAAGCTTTACTGATCCGGAAGATCCCACAGATCAAGAAAGATGGGTCATAGCAACCAAATATGAGTGCCCGGTGCTAAACTTTAATCATTATACAAAGGATACTAAAGCGAGAGGTATGTGGAATGGCTATGGTAATATTCCAGATTACAGTGCAGAAGGTATTGAAATTAGATTAAGAGAGACAAATCCAACAGCTTTATTTAATCCATCAATCAATAATACCGAGGGCTCACTCTTAATGAAGTTCTTTGGTGCCGAGCAGAAAAGAAAATCAGTTGGTAAATTAGCAAAAGACTTTACAAAATCTATATCTGAGTGTATTGTTGCAATACCGTACTTGCCTGGAAATAACGCAAGCAATAGTCTTGCAGCTGCATATGATTGTATATATTCGAGAGATGACGATAAATATTTCTTCCCAATTAAGTTTGGTTCCGAGGGAACAAAATTTGTAGCTAACGTACCTGCGGGCGGCGCCCAGTTGAAAGAAGAAGATAAAGCTTCAGAATCGACCGAAGGCTTGATAGAAAAAATGAAAAAGTTTGTTTTTCCTCCAAGGTATGACTGGGTAAATAATGAAGAGCCAGTTCTAAGTCCATTTGCTATGTTTGCGTTTGAATTCAAACATTACTTCTCAAGACAAGAATTAGCAGATATGTGGCAGGGAGTAATGCCTGATATTGCAACGAAGGTAGTACCAGAGACAACTTCTTTAAGTATACCAGTCGCCCCCGGTGAATTAATGGGCGAGTTCTTTGCAAAGATTTCTCAAGAAGATAATTCGAATAGTGATATAACAAATACTATGAAAAACCTAAAATGGATGGTATTTAAAGTTAAGCAGAGAGCAAAAAATGTATATGCGAATATAACAGAAGATATAACGGATAACAAATCCGGTACTTTTTTTGGAGTAGGCGAATTATTTAACGAAAATGAATTGCCATATAGTTATAACTGGCCTTATGATTATTGTTCATTAGTTGAGCTAGCTAAATTTGAAGCAGGGATAGAAATTAAATAATGGAATTTTTTGATAAAAAAGAAGAGGTTTTGGATATCCAAATAACTCCTTTAGGGAAGAGATTGATGCAAATGGGGCAATTTAAACCTCATTCTTATGCTTTTTTTGATAATGATATTGTATACGATTCAAAATTTGCAGGCGTAACAGAAACTCAAAATAATACCCAAGAGAGAATCAAAGAAGTTCCACGACTGAAACAACAAGTATATCTTTATTCGCCGGAAGAAAAAATCAATAGCAATACCGAAGATATTGATTTAGTAACGTATAATGAAAATTTATTTCAAGATAAGTCTGTAACAGGGCCCCAATCTTTAGCGAGCGAATACAATATACAAAAACAAGAATCGAGACAACTTGAGCTTGAATCATTCGGCCCATTAGGAAATATGGCTTTTCACGCCGATTCTATTCCTGCTTGGGATATAAGATTTTTTGAAGCCACTTTAACAGGCTCAACTTCTATTGTAACAACGAATAATCAAAGAATACCAAACTTAGACTGCGATGTTCAGTATAAATTCAACCTTAAGAGTATAGATCTTGATATGATAGAAGAGCCCGAAGACGAGGCTTTGCTTTCAGAGATACAAGATAATCTTTTTATAACTACTACTCCAGTCAGCAAAGATGGTAGTTATCTAGAACTTGAGCCTGAAGCTTTTTTTATTAGAGCCAGCGAAAATAATACAAATTTTTTAAATGACAATTTTGACATTGAAATTTTTAAGGTCGGCTCGGAAGGAGAAGAACAACAATTATTTTTTGATGATGAAGGCACTAGTTTTGAAGATAGTCCATTGGCAGTTGAATACTGGTTTAACGTCGAGGTCGACGCAGAGATTCCTGATAGTATATATTGTAAACAAGTCAAATCAGAAAAACTTGAAGTTACCTATACCGATAAGTTCTTGTTTAACTGTGATGATCTGATTGATGAAAATCTAGCAGTTGATCAAATCTACAACATTCCTGCTGGAGATACGGAGCCTTGTGATTAATGGCAGATAGCATAACAAATATTTCAAATCTAGTACAGACTAGCGTACCTAAAGTCTCTATACAAAGAATTGTATTAGAAACTGGCGCTCCACCAGTAAAAGTACAAAAAGATCCTCATATTGTTTTACCAAATGAGCTGCAGCCACCAACAAATACTGACACTAGTTTCGAAAAACTTTTAAGGGCAGCGCTTAAAATAGACCTAACACTTTCTTTAAAAGGCTTTGGAAGAAGAAACCTTAAAAGTGATAATTTATTATCAGATATATTTGATAATTTAAATTTAATGAAATTACTAAAAACTTCGGTATATCAAATTGATAATCAAGGTTTAAAAAATCTAGGTATCGCTGCAGGTTTTGCTAATATGTTTGGTTCTCCTGGCAATCCTAATGGAGTCGGGACAGGTGTTTCTTATCAAGAAATATATAATTTAATTAAAGATAGCCCACTGGATATTGTAACTAAAAAAGAAATTAATATTTTTGAAGAATTAAGTTCTTTAGAGAAAGGAGATTTAGCTAGATTTTCGCATAGGACATCAGATGGTTCAACTTTTTATAACTTTCCTTTCAGACTAGATACATTTGTTAGTCTCAATCCTGACCCTAAATTCCTAGCTTATATGGTTGTTACGGAAGTTGACAACGATATGCTAATTAATCATATCAAAGAAACAATTGGTGGCTCTGCCGATTACCAATTACCAACTGAAGTAGAACAATATTTACAGACTCTCAATGTTGATATATCAAACAAATCAATTTCATTTGATATTGTAATCAACAATAGTGGCGTTAATGATCAGGCAGCACTACTACAAAGAACAGATACACAAGAAATTTGGTTCGGTGGTTATCACGAAATGCAAGACGGTACTCTTATGACAGGTGCCACCCACAATGATCAAACACTCGCTGCAAAAGATAGAGACGTAGTATTAAGACCAGTACTCATGGCAAATACAAAAATTGTTGATTTGAGAGACGATGAAGAGATTGAAAAAGTATTCCTTAAGGAACTTTATGAACTAGAAAATGTTTTTGAAGCGATTCAAAAAGCAACAAATCAACCCAAGACAACAACTGAAAAATTAAAACTAGAACTACCTGAAAAATTTTCTACTTCCTATATGTCAAAAGGTTTTGATGGAACCCACTCTTACCTTTTTGCTGTTGACAAACTAAAAGTATTAGCTAATAAATCTTTATTGGCTAGAATAGGACAGAATTTATTAAATTCTAATACACTTGTTAACGACCTAAAAGAGAAAATATTGGAAGATTCAGTGATAAAACAACTTAGAATCTTTAGAAGAAGAGTTAAAGTTGATGGGTTCGGGCAAAATAGATTAGGTACTCCAAATATAAATCAAGAAAGCTTCAAGCACAATGTCTTGGACGCAGACGTAGAAAATTATTATGAAGATGTGATTCCAAAACGAGTTGCTATTTTAAGAGATGGTCTTAAAAAAATAGAAGGCTTAAGTTTTCTTGAGACAGCTTTAGATGAAAAAAGATATTGTTATTACTCTTTCAAAGATACAGAACTGAACAATATTAAACACGGAAATTATGAATATTTTTACGAACTTGTTTTAGAAGATGGTATAAGAAAAACATTAACGGAAAAAATAAAATTTTTGTCTTTGTACTACGAAGATATTAAGTCTTATTATGATTTTATTAATACAAATATTGAGGATTGTTATAGTGATTTAACCGATCAATTTAATTTTAGTTTTTTACAAGCGCAAGGATACGGAGACATAGGTAGTACACTTGCAAATATTGTTGGCCAGATGTCAGATATACTAAAAATGTTCAATCCTCAAAACGCTTCATCATACGGCATGATGAATAAAAAATTATTAATTATTTCTAATCCAATTTCTGGTAACATACAAGGTTTGATAAAGTTTATAAATACTTGTGAAACTTTTATTTCTAAGATACAAAGTTTGTCGGGAATTAAGACAGGATTAAACAAGCATTTAGATCTAGCAGTAACAAACTTAAATACTAAAACAATTGAAGTACCAAATACTGTAAAAGTAACAGAAGTTTTTGCTGACAACGCAAACCTAGAAAATATTAATGCTGGATATGAATATATTATTGCTAATGATTTGATTGAAGACGCAACCAAAGCAGATAGCAAAAATTCAATCAGAACAATATCAACAACATTATATCTATCAATGGCCAATGCCCAACTGCAAGAAAACTTCTTACTGGATGAAACAAATACTAGTCCGTTAGGAAATATTAGCAATCCAAATAAACTTAGATATTTTACTCCGACTCAAGTATTTATTGACAATCGAAAATATTTAACTAACTCATTGCCTACAAGCAATTCAGTGTTTTTATCTAGCGTTCTTAAGCCTTTTAGAGTTGACTTTGATTATTACAAGCCTATAATTTTAGATATTTTAGAATATTATCATAACAAAAATATGGATAGTAAATTAATCTCTATGGGAGTAAAGAATAATATAAGGAAACTAATAGATATTGCAGGCAGGTATGGTGTATTGTTTGATAATAGTTTCGTTAAGCAGTTAGATTATTTGTCTGATCCGGCTAAAGATGAAAATAGTGAAAAATATTCTGACTCATCAAAATTAAAAAATAACCAACAGCAAACAAGCAAAAATACAAGCTTATCTGCATTTCAATTCACACCCGAAGTTAATGAAGCTTCTGATTATGAAGATAATACATTTGAATCTGATTTAAGTCAGAATATAGAAAATTTCTTATTTGGAATGGTAAGCAATATTGTTTTAAAAGACGAAAGTCTAATACCAGAAAAGTATAAGGGCCCCGATCTTTCTGGATATCAGCAACTGCCTATTTGTCTTCAAGCATTGATAACGCAATTTGCACCACAGGGGGTGCAGATAAAACAGTATTTGGCCGGCCAACCACAACTAGGCTTTGGTTTGTTTAAAGAGACGCCCTTGAGTTTAAATACCATTGGCTGGTGGTGGTTTAATTACTCAAACGTTGTAGAGGTAAGATATCTTGAACGATACGACTCTTTTTTCAATCCAGTCTGGACTCCTTTAACGTCAGATTCATTCAACAATCTTGCTGCTTCTGACACTCCAAAAAGAATTATATGTAAATTGTATAAATATGAAAATTCTGCATGGGGAATTAGAAATAATAATAAATTTTTAGAGCTACCAATATTAAATGAGTACTTTATAATCGATCCGGGGGAAGCAACCGTAACAGCAGTTGCAGAGAAAGAAGCCCTATTGGCTATTGACCAAGAGGACGAAACAGACGTTGAGACAAAAACAAAACAAGATCTAGATGATATAATTGTTTTAGGAAATAGTCCTGATCTTAAGTCAGCCGTAAGCACAGATCCAAAAGTAGTGCAAAATAAAAATGCAGTTAGGATTAATAGAGTAGCTGAAACCTTAGTTAGTCAAGCTCGTCAACAAACAGAAAATCCACGCGCTATTAATGCTGCAACTAACGCAATTGCCCCACGCGCCCAAAACGTGCCTAGCGGCCCAAGCGCTTCTCCTGATCCATCACGTGCACCCACCCCTAGTGCAGCAGCTCCTGCATTTGCTCCACCCGGCGGCAGCGGCCGCGGCAGCGGTGGAGGTTATTGATGAGCGTTCTAATTATAATTAACGGATAAATAAATATGGCACCAGAATTAGATAAGAATAACAAACCTTTAGGTTATCAAACTTTATTTGTTAACAGTAAAGAGACTCAAATATTACCATATAAATATGGAATTCCATTAACGGCGCCCTTGCGTTTAGCTAATGATTTTTCTCAAACAACACCACCGCCTACAGCGTTTGATGTATCTAACCAAGATATTGACGATACTGATTTACTACGTTATAATTTAGGTAAATTCTTTTTTAAAATCGGAGAGCAATATAGATTTGTAGACCCGAAGTCAGTTAATGTTTCCCATACCAAAACGTTGAATCCTAATAAGACATCAATTATTACAGATTTTTCACATTTTAGACCTCCTTTGAGGTATTTTATTGGAGTGAAATCTTTGTCACCAGAGTTAGAAACTTTTGATTATGGTTTTTTAACAGGCATAGATGGAATTCAAGAAATGCTAGATTTACAAAATCTTGAAATTAGAAATACAACTTTTATTGCCCTTATATTAGATTTTGATGAGCAAGATAGTAAAAAAGAAAGTCGTTTGGGAGACAGACTAAAGTATCTAGGTGCCAATATTATGGGCGAAGATAATGAAAAAGTTTTATTTAACTATTATCTATCCAAAGGAAAAACAACGTCATTAGAACAAAATGCAAGTCCACAATATCTAGGACTCCAGCAAGCATTTTTACTAGGTACCCCTGGCGCCTTACCTCCTACCTCTGTGCAAAAATTTTTAGATCATACATTTACTTATTCGCATCCCCATTCATTAAGCAAACAAGATGATTTTGGAAGCATAAAAGTTTTATATTCGAATGTAATACCGGAGTATAATTTTTATCAAGAATCATATGAAAAAAGCTTGAATAAATTTAAAAACATAACTACCAATAATGTACCAAGTGAATTGTATCTTCCAAATTTATACACCATAATAGAGGAAACTAAAACAGATTTTGAAGAGTATGGAGAAAACTTAAATTATAGAATTCACTCAACTTTGAATTTTAAAATCGAAGGCAATTCTTTGAGAACTCTTAAAAATGAAAAAGGAGAATATTCCGAAGTAAAAGGAAGAGTTGCAAATCAGTACCTAGATGAATGGTCAAGAGTTGTAAACACGGACTTTTTAGACACATTTTCTAATTTAGATTTAGCAATTATTGCAGATAAATATAAAAATTTAATTTTTTCTCCAAACGCTGTAAAAAATAATGAAGTTAATACTTCAAAAGCAGTGTTTCCTTTTTACAATGAAATTACTTTCAATACAGACACTTCTAATAAGATAGCAGATATTTTATCAAATTCAAAATTATTTGATATTTTAGTATTAGATTACATTTGGCAAAAAGAACAAAATGGCGATAGAATGTTTGATATTAATTTTCATACATATCAAGATTCGATGAACACTCCTTTATCCGACGAAGCAGATGAAAACCTAGGACAACAAATTTTTAATCTTAAACAAGCAGGAGATCAATATAAAGCTTATGATTTCGATAAGTTTGTAGAAGAAATTAAAAATTTAAATTCCTTCAGTGGAGTAGTCAGCAGCGCTGTACAAGGATCAACTAGATCTATTTCCGCCAATGGAGAAGAGTTTTCCGATAGTACTTTGAATATATTTGAGAGCGATCCATTGACACGGCTAATTTATAAAATGACATTTTTATCAAACTATGCTTCGGTTGTAAAAGAAAATCTTAGAAATTATCAAGATATTGTTAACGGAAAAAGTGCGTATAGTGAAACTCTTTTTTATAGAGTTGAAAAAAGAGATATTAATGATAATTTAGTACAAAACTTTTATGTTTTAAACGATTCTGAATTAATCGATGTAAATCTTATTGATACACAAGTTATATACGGAAAAAATTATAAATATCAAATATTTGCTGTACAATTGATTATCGGAAATGAGTATTTCTATGTTAAAGGCCCCGACGACCCAAGAGCTTATTTTGATCAAGGAAATCCATATTTAACAGCACCAGGATCTACTGATACACGCAAGGGCGAATATACATTTAATTTAATTGCCGATACAAAACAATCGGTCAAATTAATTGAAATACCATACACATCTCCTGCGACAATTAAATTACAAGAAGCACCTCCTGTACCACCAAATATTAATTTTGTCCCTTATGTAGGCGTTGATAATGAAATTTTAATTACCTTTAACACTGGAGTAGATGAATATTACGATACATACATTCCAATTTTAGAAGAAGATTTTGAAATAATTGAAAATTCTTCTATAACAAATAATAAAAATCAAACTTTATTTAAATCGGAGGGTGACGCAACAGGCTTCGATATGTTTAGAATCTCTGCGGTTCAAATGCCTGAAGGCCCGGAGTCATACACAGACTTTGGAATCCCAGGCTTAGCTAAACGTGTGACTCTAAATCGTAATTTAGGTGATCCGACTTTTATAGATAGAATTTTACCAAATACAAAATACTGGTATACGTTTAGAACAAATGACAAAAAACACTTAGAAACAGAAAAAGCTCCTGATTTCTCTAATCCAACAGTTGTTTATCAAATCGAAATGGTAAACAATGAAGGTGCAATCTATTTGATTGTAGAGACCTATGACGTAAACTTTTTTAATTCGCAGAAAATTATTTTAGAAAAACAAAAAACCAAAACAATGAGAAAATATTTAAGAATTACTCCTTCATTCGACCAAAGTTTAATTAATACAACAGTTGAAGAAGGTGGAACGGACTATTATGAACCACAAATAAATGACTCAATACAAAATTACGTAGAAAATAATTTAAATGAAGATGTAAGTGGCTTAAAGATAGGCTACAGACAGCAATCTGTTTTTGGAAATCTTGATGATGATACAAATAATAGATTTAAAATTCGACTAACATCGAAAAAAACAGGAAGAAAAATTGATATCTTTTTACGGTTTAAGAAACCAACCTTAGAAAAATAATTAATATTAAACAAGAAAGACTAATTAAAGTAGTACACTATTTATTTAGAATTCTTTATAATTTGGAGAACTTAAATGGGATTTTTAGACAACTCGGGCGATATTATTCTAGACGCCGTATTAACAGACCTTGGACGTGAAAGATTAGCCAGAGGCGACGGATCTTTCAAAATCACAAAATTTGCTGCAGCTGATGATGAAATTGATTATGGAAAATATAATAAAAATAATTCATCCGGCTCTGCTTATTATGACTTGGATATTTTAACAACACCTGTTTTAGAGGCTTTTACAAATAATATTAGCTCTTGTAAACATAAGTTAATGACAATTCCTCGCAATAACTTACTTTATTTGCCTGTTATTAAATTGGCAAATAATGTCAATGGTGTTAACGCAGAACTTTGTACAACCACAACTGTGAGTGGGTTGTATTTGGTGACAGTTGATAACGAGACTTCTGTCAACAAAGTTAGCACAAAAGAGTTATACACGCAGCTTGGAATTATAAGGGGAGATGGTCAGCCTGCAGGAAATGGTGGTGATGGCTCAACTCAGATTGTCGTTGATCAAGGTTTAGATACAACAAAGATTCCAAGTAGCTTCACATTAGATTCTGATCTTATAGAAAATCAATATATTATTGAGATCGATGACCGTTTGGGCAAAATCAATACCCCTCTTGACGCAGGAAATGCTCTAGCAAATCCAAATTTTATTGATGACGATAGAATCGCTAGTTATTACTTATCTGCAACAAGTAATCCAAATTTTGTATCTTCATTGCCAGCAGCAACGAATAATGAAGGGACAAACAATAGTAACATTTCGGCCGTCGCCGGCCCAAGAGGCACGAGATTGGAATTTACAATCAGAGCTTCATTAGAATTAAACACAAGCACTAGTTTATTTTCTCGACTGGGTGGTACTTTTGGACTCAATACCGATTCAAAGAACTATGGAAGCCACCGCTTTATTGACTCAACAGTAAGGATTACTGGTGTTACAACTGGATACAGGTTAGATATTCCTGTGCGATTTATTAAAAAAGTCTAAACATATAGGATAAAAATAATGGCAAGCACTTTTAAAACATTTTTAAATAACGATAAGACAACAACAAGAACTTTATTACACGAAGCAATTCCTGTAACTGGAACAATACTTTCGGGAACATACGGAACTGGTGTTTACGAAGTTGGAGCAGAAGCAAATATTAAGAATTATTCACATGGTATGTTTCAATCGGTTTACGATTATCCTTTTTTAAGTTCTTCTGCAAACCATATTTTAGATTTAACTGTGGGCTACTCAACCGGCTCGGTTCTTTCCGGATCAACAACTGATGCAACGCAAAGAAAAAATAAAGTTAATATCTACAATCAGCTAGCTCAAGTACTTGTTGGACATGATAAAGATGGCAAGATTCAAAGATTCGACATCGATGGCAATCTTGCTGACGGTGCTGGCAAGATGAATGATGTTTTCTTTATTAACTTCGCGCGCCTATTATCAAAAGATGAAATTAAGAAAGGTTCATTTAAACTAGATCTTGGTGTGGGCGGTAAATTTGGTACTCGTGATGCTATGGCAGCTCAGATTAGATTAGCAGATACGTCTGGTTCAGATGGATATTTTGTAAATTCACCTGCAGGAGAGTATGGTGTTTTGTTTGCGTCTAACTTAGTCGGCACTCCAATTAAAGCTGCTCCAACCAAGGCTACTGACGCAGCAGGCCTTATTTACTATCAAGCGGGTATAGCAGTTGTTACGGCTTCTGTTTTTATGAGCGGGTCAGAATTAGGTATTTCTGCATCCGCAGGTGTGCCAGAAATGCAAGTTAATGCCGCCGGCCTAAAGATGAATCAGGCACTTACAAGCTCTGCTTTATCGTCTAGTTGCAATCATATTAGACACAGAATTGAAAGCATTGAATTTAACAATACAACAGAATTAAACTCAACAATCTATTTCTGCCGAATGAACAATAACGAGTTTAATTACAGCTCTAACCCAACTTATTTGTCTTCAAGTCAAATTGTTACAAAAACTGTTTCGACGGATTTACCTGTGTCATACGTGACAACGTTAGGTCTTTACTCTGCGGATAATGAATTGCTAGCAACGGCTAAGCTGTCAGAACCTCTTCGCAAAGATCCATCAAATGAGTTAACAGTTAGAGTTAGACTAGATTACTAAGGTGTTATAATATGCCTTACTACGAATTTGAAAAAAATGATGTTTTTGCTAACACCATAGAATTAAATCCGGATTGTAATTTTTTTATATATAAATCGAAAGCTTATTATAAAAACAAAGATCAACTTCTTTCCAATTCTAACACTCCCTCTGGGCATATCAATCTTTATGAATTAAATGTTAATCGACCTGCAGCAAGTTTGATATACCCATTTTTACCCAAAGGATCATCTTTGGAAAGATTTAGAACAGTTAGTACTAGTCAATATGCTGCTTTGGCCGCCGGCGCCTTGATGCAAGGAACTTATCCTCTGACTGCTTCTATAACAACGGCAGTCTATGACACAAGTGCCACAAGAAAGCAAGTTGATGCTCTTAAAAACACTTTAAATTTTTATAAATACAGAAGTCAGCATTATGCTTTTTCTTCTTCTCTTGGCAATAAAGGAACTCAACGATTATCAATGCTTGACTTTCCCTCTATTTTTTATGGAAGTAATATAAAACCCGGCACGGTAGATTTAAGATTTTATTTATCTGGATCTTTGTTGGGTAAACTAACAGATAAAAATCGAAATGGAGAATTAATCCAATCATCTGGGACAATTTCTGCAAACGATAGCAAAGTAGCAGGAGTTGTGCTCTACAACGAAGGAATTATTATTTTAACCGGATCTTGGGATCTCAATACAACACATACATCGAAGTATGTTACTGACGGTGGCGCAGCCCAACGACCAAGATGGAATGCATTTGCAAGAAAAACAGAGGAGACTGTTTCTTCTAGTTACGAAATAAATGTGAAGGGTACACAAAAACTCAATATGATGACAATGTTTGCGCATGCTATTCCTGGAGATTTAAATTTTTCTCCTAATCCAACATATGCAACTTTTGATAATGCTGTTAAAAATGAAATAACTTATGTTACCTCATCGACCTCCTATACTGAGCCCGGAGGCATCAAGCTAGTGAATACAGTGAGTAGTTCATATTTGAACTATGATGAGAAATTTCAAAAACAAACTTTTATCTCTAAGATTGGAATATACGACTCAAATCGTAATTTAATCGCAATTGCAAAATTAGCAACTCCTGTTCGCAAAAGAGAAAATGATCAATATACATTTAAACTTAAGCTAGATTACTGATATAATCTATATATGATTTTAGGTTTAGACATCAGCACTAGTATAACAGGTGTGACAGTAATTGATAAAAATGGCAAAGTTCTTCATAATGAAGCTTGGGATTTAAGAAAGTATAAAGAATTCTTTCAAAAAGCAGAAATTATCAAAGGTAAGGTTCAAGAATTAAACGATACCTTTGCAATCAAAGAAATTTATATCGAACAATCTCTTCAAAGTTTTAGAAGTGGTTTTTCTTCGGCAAAGACACTCTCTACGTTATCTCGCTTCAACGGTATTGTTTCGTGGCTGTGCTATGATTTGCTAAACATAAAGCCCGAATATATTGCTGCGACCTCTGCAAGAAAAAAATGCGGCATTAAAGTGCCGAAAGGTGTCAAAGCAAAACAAGTCGTAATTCAGTATGTACTAGACAATGTTCCCGCTGTTAATATACTATATACAAAACACGGTAATCCCAAGCCTGACTGTTTTGATAAAGCAGACAGCTGGGTTATCGCACAAGCAGGGTATTTATGTCAGATGGAAAAAAACGTTCAATCCTAAGAAGCACTTTAGGATATTGTCATCAATCTGGAAACGAACTTCTTTTCGCTTGTCCAAAATGCAATCATCACAAAAATAAACTTTCAGTTAATATTGAACGTGATGTTTTTAAATGTTGGGTTTGCGAATATTCTGGACGGTCAATCTATCGCCTTATTCGTCGCTATGGAAGTTATGAACAGAGAAAAGAGTGGGGACAACTAACACAACAAATTGATGTTTCAACTTTTGCGGAAGTCTTGTTACAAGATGATAATTTTGTTGAGGAAGAGCAAACGCTTGATTTACCAGAAGAGTTTGTATCGTTAGCAAACAAAAATCTTCCAAAAACTTCTTTGTACGCTTTAAATTACTTAGAAAGCCGAGGCATTTACAAAGAAGATATTGTTAAATGGAAAATTGGTTATTGCGACGACGGCGATTTTGGATCACGAATTATTATTCCTTCTTTTGGCTTAACCGGAAAAGCAAACTTTTTTATTGCTAGAAGTTACGGAGACGACTGGAGAAAGTATAAAAATCCACAAGCTAGCAAGGATATTGTCTTTAATGAGTTGTATCTTGACTTTGATGAAGATATGATTTTGGTTGAAGGTGTTTTCGATGCTATAAAAGCTGGAGATAATTCTGTTCCAATTCTTGGTTCGACCCTTCGTGAACATTCAAAATTATTTCAGAAGATTGTAGAAAATGATACACCTGTCTACATTGCTTTAGATCCGGATGTTGACAGAAAAACATTAAAAATTATAAAACTTTTATTAGAATATGACATTGAAGTTCATAAAATTAATATTTTGCCATACAACGACGTCGGCGAAATGTCTAGACAACAGTTTATAAAGAGAAAAGAAGAAGCTACATTTATCAAATCTTATGACTATTTAATTAATGAAATCTTTAATTTGTAAAGGAGATTGATTAATGAAAAAAGTATTACATAAGTTAGTAAATTTATTCAACAAGAATCATTGCAGCTGCTGCTGCGAGACTTGTGCTTGTGAAAGTTGTTGTGAGAAATGTTAAATGAAACTCTTATTTGAAAATTGGCGAAAGTACCTAAAAGAAGAAGCCTCTGAAGAAAAAATCGAAGACGTCGTTATAGACGTTTTAAAAGATGAAGGCGGAGCTGCAGGGCTAGATCCTATTGAGAAAGCTGTTGATGAGTTGGAAATACCAGAAGGTTTTGATTTAAAAGACTTTCTGAAAGGCTTAAGAGGCGTAGGACAGCACGAAGATGGCGACTACATCTTGGAAGACGGCGAAGAAATTCACGTAAAAGAAGGCGTTGAAATTTTCTTGGAAGCGCAAGAAGAAATGCTTGACGAAAAAAAACGCAAAAAGAAAAAGAAGAAGAAAAAGAAGAAAAAAAAGAAGAAAGGTAAAAAAGATGCTTGCTATCACAAAGTAAAATCAAGATATAGCGTCTGGCCTTCAGCGTATGCGTCTGGTGCACTTGTAAAGTGTCGCAAAGTTGGCGCTAAAAATTGGGGTACCGGAGGTAAAAAAAAAAGTTAAGCGAGGCTGATCCCAAAAAAGGAACAGGTAAAAAGCCAAAAGCTTCAGGCCGCAGACTTTACACAGATGAAAACCCAAAAGACACAGTAAGTGTTAAATTTAAAACTGCGCAAGATATAAGAGATACACTATCAAAAGAATCATTTAAATCAAAATCACACAAAAGACAATCACAAATAATAAATTTAATTCATCAAAGAGTCCGAGCCGCATATCAAAACGCAAAAGACCCGGAAGTTAAATCAAGATTGAAAAAAGCATATGATTATGCAAAGAAAAGAAAAGAAGCGTCAAAAGAAAAAACCAAGAGGATGAATAAAGAAAAATGAAAATTTCTGAAGATAGACTGAAAGAAATAATCGAAGAAGAAATTCAAGCTCTCTTGGATGAAGATGGCCACCAGTGCCAGCCGGGATATAAAACACATCCTAAACGCAAAACTAAAAAAATGTTTGGTAAGACATACAGAAATTGTGTCAAAGCTGAACAAAAAGAAAAAGAGCTAGAAGATATCATTAGAGAAGAAATTCTAAATTATCTCGAAGAAAAGAAGAAAAAAAGAAAATTAACTGCAAAGCCAAGTTCTGAAACTAGTCTTCGTGATTGGTTTGGAAGAAAAGGCGCAAAAGGCAAGAAAGGTGGATGGGTTGATTGTAACACTTGCCGCAAAGATAAAAAAACAGGCCGCAAAAAATGTAGTGCTTGTGGAAGATCAGGCGGAGAAAAGAGAGCAAAATATCCATCTTGTCGTCCAACACCGGGCGCTTGTGGTAAAAAAGGAAATTACGGCAAAAAATCAAAAGCCGGGAAAAAAGGATAACCATTATGAAAATCACAAAAGAAGAACTACAACAGATTATTAAAGAAGAACTAGAAGCAGTTTTAACAGAAAAAAAAGAAGAACCAAAGTACGTTCGTGATGATAAGTATGTAGCAAAATATGATCCCGCTTTTCGTAAGGAAGTATGCCTTGGAAAAAAACGTAATGGCGAATTTGTAGATTGGTTTGTTAGAGATGGCAAAGGAAGATGTGAATATGTTACACTAGACGAAAATAGCTAGGACAATAAGGAATAAACAATGAAAATCACAAAAGAATATCTACAAGAAATTATTAAAGAAGAGTTAGAGGCTGTTCTTAGCGAAGAAGAATTTTACGAAGTTGATGCTAAGGATATAAATGAAGAATTCTGCCCAGTTTGCGCTCCACTAGAAGAGAAAAAAAAGAAGAAGAAGAAAAAGAAGAAAGCCTGCAAGCCATCCAAAGGCAAAAGGTTTGCTAAAAGAGTTGATGGCAAATGTCGCTCATTCGGGCAAGCCGGCCAAGCAAAAGGTGGTGGCGACAGAATTCGTCCCGGCACAGCAAAAGGTGATGCATACTGCGCAAGATCAGCTGGCATCAAAAAATGTAAAAATCCGCCATGCGCAAATACACTTTCTAGAAAGAAGTGGAAATGTCGTGGTAAAAAATCAATGAAATAAATTACGGGGATGAACTGGTATCGACTGAGTATTGAAAATTTAATGTGCAAGGCTGTGTGAGTGTGGCACAGTAAAAACACTCAACAATTTAAACGCCAACGATAACGTTAGCTTTGATTACGCCCTAGCGGCTTAATTACGGGGTTGTAGTCGCCTTGTTAACTAAGACTACGAAAAAAGTTTTTGGCTTCTTTAAAGAGCCAATAGTTAGCGAAATAAGAGAAGTTTGTCAGAGTTCACAAACTGACTAACCTTGTGAATGACATTATTTTTAAAATATTTAGGACTCGGGTTCGACTCCCGGCATCTCCACCAACTACTTAATATTAGAGAGGATTATCATATGAAAATCACAAAAGAAAGATTAACACGAATTATTAAAGAAGAAATATCAAATGTTTTAGAGACATCTGAAGCTCAAGACCATCAGCATCTTTTAAGTGATCCAGATGTTGGCGGCCGAAGAGGCCTCAAATTGTTAATTCAGCTGAAAAAGTTAACTCCTGGTGAGGTCGACAGCCCTGATAAACTAGATGATTTTCTTAGTGTCGCTCGACGCGGACGTCATGGTCAAGAATTGGAGGATCTACTATATGATATATACAGTAGCACTCACCTTTCGATTGAAGATATAGTAGATTATTGGAGTAGCATATAATGAAAATCACAAAACAAAAATTAAACAAAATTATAAACGAAGAAATTCAACGTCACCATATTCTACAAGAAACAAATCGTACTGTTTTAGTCGAGAACAATAATCCAACTCTAAGAAAAGTATTGAAAGAACGCTTTGAAAAGTTAGGCGGCTATTACTTTGAAGCCCTTGAAGAAGGCGACAAAGAGTTAGCAAAAACTCTTCAAGAAGAAATGACCAGAATCTTCGAGGATCTAACGTAATGGGGTAGTGCTGTATTATGCATTTTTCTTTATAGCAGGATTGTTATATACAAACATTCTAGAATGGGTGTTGCACAAATACGTACTACACGGCTTAGGCAAAAACAAAAAAAGTAACTGGTCTTCTCATTGGAGCGTCCATCATAAAAAATCAAGAAAGAATGATTTTTACGATGACGATTATGAGAAAAGTTGGCACTCTTCGGGATCACGTTCAGAAATTATGGGCTTAATATTATTAGCTTTGCTACATTCACCGTTATATTTTTTATCCTTACCTTTTTATCTTGGTCTTCTTTACGGAGGCCTAGGTTATTATTTTGTACATAAACAAGCTCATTTAGATCCTGAATGGGCAAAAAAACACGTCCCATGGCATTACGATCATCATATGGGAAAAAATCAAGATGCTAACTGGGGAGTCACAACCGACTGGGTTGATAGATTAATGGGAACAAGAATTAAATATTGACTTTATCTTTGTTGTTGTTATAATAAACTTATATTAATGGAGATCTTATGCGTTTTGCGCACATAGCGGATACTCATATCCGCAATTTAAAATATCATAAAGAATATAGAGAAGTTTTTAGTCAACTGTACGAAAACCTCCGAGAACAAAAACCAGACTACATAATTCATTGCGGAGATATCGCACACACGAAAACTCAGATTAGTCCTGAGTATGTTCAGATGTGTTCTGATTTTCTTAAGAATTTAGCAGACATAGCACCAACTTACGTTATTCTTGGCAATCACGATGGGAACCTACGTAACTCAAGCCGTCAGGACGCCCTTACACCTATCGCCAACGCATTGGAGCACGAAAGTCTATATCTACTTCGTGATGCGGGAGAAACGCCGTTAAACGACCGTTTCTCGTTGAATGTGCTGTCTGTGTTTGACGAGGACAATTGGATTGAACCAACTGATACAAATCGAATAAACATTGCATTATACCATGGATCTATTTCAAATTGTGAAACAGATCATGGATGGAGAATGGAGAGAGGTGAAAATGATATTAGCATCTTTGATAATTTTGACTATGGTTTTCTTGGTGACATACACAAGACCAATCAAATCTTGGACAGAAAAGGCAAGGTACGTTATCCTGGCTCAACAGTCCAACAGAATCACGGAGAAACCAATGACAAAGGATATTTGCTTTGGGACATCGAAGACAAAGAAAATTACACATGTAGGCACTTTGTTTTAAAAAACCCCAAGCCTTTTATTACAATTCCTTTGACGCCAACTGGTAAAATTTCTAAAAGAGTAGAGGTACAAACAGGTGCACGCTTGCGTCTTGTTTCCGAGAATCATCTGCCTTTAGATGTGATTCGAAAAGCAATTGATATTGCAAAAACACGTTTCAAGCCCGAGGCTATTACATATTTAAATCGTGCGCAAGGAGATCGCGTAAATCTGGAAGACATAACTAATTCTTTAGTAAAGGAAGATTTACGAGATATTAATGTTCAGGAGGAGTTAATTGAAGAATATTTGCAAGAGTATCAGGTCGATTCCGAAACGACTAAGAAGGTTCTTGACCTTAATCGAGCTTACAAAAAAAGAGTTGAAGAGGAGGAGGAGATCTCACGCAACGTCAACTGGCGTTTAAAAAAAGTAGAGTGGGATAATCTTTTTAACTACGGCGAAAAAAATTCAATTCAGTTTGACAATTTAAATGGTATTGTTGGTATTTTTGGTAAGAATTTTTCTGGAAAGTCCAGTATTGTTGATTCAATCTTATATACAATGTTCAACACAACATCAAAAAACAACCGCAAGAATCTTAATATTATTAATCAAAACAAAGATTACTGCCGAGGATACGTTGAGATTGATGTTGGTACAAAAACTTATAAGATCGAGCGCATTAGTACAAAGTATAAGAAAAAACTCAAAGGTAATATAACAGACGAAGCAAAAACAGATCTTGAGTTTAATGTTTATGATAACGCCATTCAAGAAGAAAAAAGCCTTAACGGAACATCTAGAAATCAAACAGACAAAAATATTAAAAAGATTTTTGGAACAATGGAAGATTTTCTTCTAACTTCAATGGCGTCACAATTAGGATCCCTTTCATATATTAGCGAAGGCTCCACGCGCCGCAAAGAAATTCTTGCTAAGTTTTTAGACCTTGAAGTTTTTGAGCGCAAGTTTAGGATGGCGAAAGAAGAAGCTTCGGACACAAAAGCTTTGTTACGTCGGTGGCAGAACAGAAATTTTGAAGAAGAAATCGAAGAAGCACAAGAAGTTTACAGTGAAAACAATATTAAGCTAGAGCAAAAAGAGCTGCATTGTAGTAGCCTTAAACAGCAGTTAGCTAATAAACAACAAGACTTACAAGAAATTTCTCTAAAGTTGAAAGAGATTCCTGACGATATAGTAGATATCAAAGATTTGATGTCGGATATCAAGGAACAGAATGAATTGTTAAGAGGGTATGAAAATAATCGTGTAAGTCTTGTAGCAGAAAGCACAGCAAAAGAAAAGTATATTTTTGAAGTAGAGGAGTTTTTAGAAGAATTTCCAATTGAGGAAGTTCAACAAAAACAAAAAGAGATAGAAGAAAGAATTGAAAGAATTAAAGACTTAGAAAATGATATTCAAAAACTGCAAGACAAGATAAGAAGACAAAAAAAGAAGATTAAGCTACTGGACGAAGTTCCTTGTGGTGATGAATTTCCTACTTGCAAGTTTATTGATGATGCTCACAAATCAAAAAAAGTTTTGAACGGTTCTAGCGTATCTCTTGATAAGCTATCAATCAATAAAGTTAAGTCAGAACAAGAGTTGAAAAACTTAGATCCCGACAATAACGTTGAAGTACTAGACAATTATAAGTCTTTCCACTTAAAACTAACAGATGCTAGAATAGAGCTTCAAGTTTTAAAAGTCGATATTGAAAAGAACAAAGCACAAACTTTTAAAATTAATACTGCCTTAGATAATTTAAATAAACAAAAAGATTATTATAACGATAACAAAGATCTTATTGAAAATTATGAATTATTGCAGACAGAACAAAGTGACCTAACAAAAGAAACAAAAAGTTTAAACAATGATTTGGAGAAATGCCAAAAGCATATTCTTTCATTGTGTAAGGAAAACGGTACGCTACAAGAACGCGTTGAGAAAGCACAGAGAGACAAAGAAGAGTTTTTAAGTTTAGAAAATAGTTTCTCGGCTTATGATTTGTTTATGCGTTGTATGCATTCAAATGGTATTTCTTACGATATTATTAAAAAACGTTTACCACTTATCAACGCAGAGATTTCTAAAGTAATTGCTAACATTGTTGATTTTGAAGTTTTCTTTGAGAATGAAGATAAGAAACTTGATATTTTAATTAAACATCCTGGCTATGACGCTCGTCCTATTGAAATGGGCTCTGGTGCCGAAAAAACAATTTCGGCAATGGCAATTCGCCTAGCACTATTAAATGTATCAACTTTGCCAAAAGGAGATATCTTTGTTTTAGATGAACCGGGCACAGCTTTAGATGAAGAAAATATGGAAGGTTTTGTTAGAATTTTAGATATGATCAAAACTCAATTCAAAACTGTTTTGTTGATTTCTCATCTAGATACCCTGAAGGATACTGTCGACACTCAGATTATGATCGAGAAGAAAGAAGGTTTTGCTTCTGTCGTCCAATAAGCATCTCTACTAGACTATTTATTAGTGGAGGGTTTTATGATGAAACGAGCACAAGCATGGTTAGATAAACACGTTGAGAGATTTATATCCCGCAAGTTTTTAGCTTGGGGCACAGCCACTTATTTAGTTTTGATGGGTGGTGTAACTAGTGACGATTGGGTTGCAGTTACGTTAGCTTATATTGGATCTCAAGCGCTTGTTGATTTGGCTGCGAAGTGGAAACACGGTTGATCTTAATATGTTGATATTAAAGAAAATTTTAGTCTGGCTCAAGCACCACTGGTACATTCCTTTAGCGGTGGTGCTTGGGTTAGTCTGTCTTGCGCTTTGTCCAATGGCGGCAAAGTCTAAATATTTTCAATTGCTTTTAAATACAAGATATAATTACAAAAAAGAAATTGATATTATTAATAAAAATAATGAGTTAGAGAAAGAAAAGACAAAAGATGCTATCAAGCGCTATCAAGAAAGCCTAACAAAAATTGAAGAAGATTTCAATGTTAAGATGGATGAATTACCAACAAAAGAGAAGAAAAGAGTTGAGGCTATAGTTAAAGAATTCGATAATGATCCCGACAAGTTAGCAAAAGAAATCGCTGACATTTTAGGAGCTAATAATGTTTAAAAAAATATTTACAATTTTTATTGCTTTGTGTTTTATATGCACAACAACAAAAGCTGCAGCTCAAGAATTAGAAAATGAGGCCGGCCAAGTCACAGCTATCAACGAAGGCGAGCAGGCTCCTTTTTCTGGAATTTTATTAGACTCAATAGCAGGGGCAAAGTTCATAGCCAAAAGCAAGTATTGTGCCGAGGAACTTGAACTAAAAATAAAAAAAGACTTTGAGGTTGAATTAACAAACAAACAATTAGCCATCGATCTTTTACAAACACAATATGATACCTTAAAAAACACACACGAACAATTGCTGGTTCAGAAAGAAAAAGAAATTGATCAGCTCAATGAAATTATCAAAGATGAGATAAACGATCATTCACACTGGTGGTTTGCTGGTGGAATCGTTGCCGGCGTTCTTCTTTCAATTGGTATCTTTTACGCAGCAGTGGAGGTGCAAAATTAATGGGACGCAGAGGCAGCAGAGGAACAATATCAGATTATACGCCGGCCAAATTAAGGCAGGCGATATCTGAACAAAGTGTAGCTGCAAATGTTGGCGGTTCTGACACACAAGTACAGTATAACAACGGCGGCGCTCTAGGCGGAGTACCTAGTCTAACATTTAACGATTCGTCTGGTGATTTAACAATCATCGATGATAAAAAGCTTCAGTTTGGCACTAACACAGACGCTTATATCTCTTATAGAGAAACGTCAGATGATTTTATGGTTATCTCTGG
>Ga0209232_1000027_pt1 | contig 89102 bp, 79 predicted proteins | sample ETNvirenome_2_60_FD_184066 | JGI IMG/M metagenome (GOLD analysis project Ga0209232, IMG submission 184066) | Marine viral communities from the Pacific Ocean - ETNP_2_60 (SPAdes) (version 2) | ecosystem: Environmental > Aquatic > Marine > Oceanic | place: Pacific Ocean | collected 2013-06-22 | reverse complement strand
CGACGTTGCTGCCCCTCCACCACCGCTTCGCGGCGGTCCCCCTCCCCATCGCAAGTCGATGGGGAGGATATGCAATGTCCGCTTCCCACCCCAAAGCAGACATCCGCAGCTAAAAAAGTGCTGTCCTACATTATTCCGCTGTGCCAGCCTTCATAGCAGCTCTTTCAATATGTGGAAAAACGGTCAGCGCCCGGCTTACGGATACACCCAGGATTCGGGCGCAGCCTGTTCGCCCGGCGTGACAAATGCGGCGTTGCACCAGGCTGAACTTTACTGAACTTTGGCACGATGGCCGGTCCATGCGCCGACCGGACCGCAGCCCCGGCCCGGGATAACCGAAAACGGCAATGGCTCTCGCCACCCCCAAACAGACGCCGCCGTCTCGCCTACTGCCGCTCCGCCTGAACCACGCTGTCCGACGCGCGCAGCGCCGACAAAATTCGCATCACATGATGGACGTCGCGCACTTCGACGACGACGTCATAGGTGTGGAAACCGCCCTCGCGGTTCGATAGCCGCAAATTGGTGATGTTCGCCATATTGGCCGCAAGGATGCCTGACATTTCGGCCAGCGTGCCGGGTTCGTTGAGGATCACGATGCACAGCCGGGCATTGCCGCCCTCGCTGTCCTCTTGCCACCGAAGGTCGATCCAGTCGGCATCGACCCCGTCGGCCAGGCTGGGACAGTCGATGACATGGACTTCGATGCCTTCGCCGGGGCGCGCCAGCCCGACGATGCGGTCGCCCGGCACCGGGTGGCAACAATCGGCGAGCTGATAGGCGACCCCGGGGGTCAGCCCGGCGATCGACACCGCGGCGCCTTGTCCGAACTTGCCGGGTTTGGCCTTCATCTCGGCGGTGATGCCGGGGACCAGGGCTTCGAGCACCATATTGTCGGTCAGCCGCTGCTTGGCGATCGCGACATACAGTGCGGCGTCGCTGTCGAGCTTGAGCCGGATCAGCGCCGCGGCGCGCGCCTTGTCGCCCACCTTGTTCGGCAGGCGCAGCGCAATCTCGTCGTACATCTTGCGGCCGAGCGCCGCGAGCTCGACCTTTTCCTTGGACCGCACATGGCGGCGGATCGCGGCGCGCGCCTTGCCGGTGACCGCAAAGCCCAGCCACGCCGGCTGCGGCTTCTGTTTGTCGGACGACAGGATTTCGACGGTGTCGCCGTTCGCCAGCTGGGTGCGGAGCGGCACCAGCCGCCCATTGACCTTGGCGCCGACGGTGCGGTCGCCGAGGCCAGTGTGGACGGCATAGGCGAAATCGACCGGCGTCGCGCCCTTCGGCAGCTGGTGCAGGCTGCCCTTGGGGGTGAAGGCAAAGATGCGATCCTGGTACATCGCGATGCGCGTGTTCTCCAGGAACTCCTCGGGATCGTGCGTCTGTTCGAGGATTTCGATCAGGTCGCGGATCCACCCCGCCTGGCCGTCGGGGGCCGATCCGCCTTGCTTATAGGCCCAATGCGCCGCGAAGCCGAATTCGGACTGCTGGTGCATCCCCAGACTGCGGATCTGGATTTCGATCCGCATATTCTGCTGGTGCATGATCGTCGTGTGCAGCGATTTATAGCCGTTGCGCTTGGGGGTCGAGATATAGTCCTTGAACCGCCCGGGGACCATTTTCCACTTGCGGTGGAGCAGGCCGAGCGCCGCATAGCAATCGGCGTCGGTCGGCGTGATGATGCGGAACGCGATGATGTCGGTGACCTGTTCAAAACTGACATGGCGTTCCTGCATCTTGCGCCAGATCGAATAGGGGTGCTTTTCGCGCCCCGACACATCGGCCTCGATGCCGTTTTTGGCCAGCAGCTCCTTGAACTCGCGGCTGATTCCGGCGACCTTGTCCTTGCCGCCCGCGGTCAGCTTGGCGAGGCGGCCGGTGATCGTCGCATAGGCTTCGGGTTCAAGCTCGCTGAACGCGAGCAGCTGCATCTCGCGCATATATTCATACATGCCGATCCGCTCGGCGAGCGGCGCATAGATATCCATCGTTTCCTTGGCGATGCGCCGCCGCTTTTCCGGGTTCTGGATGAAATGCAACGTCCGCATATTGTGCAGCCGGTCGGCCAGCTTGACCAGCAGCACGCGGATGTCGTCGGACATCGCGAGCAGGAATTTGCGCAGATTTTCGGCGGCGCGCTCATTTTCGGTCTGCGCCTCGATCTTGCTCAGCTTGGTCACCCCGTCGACCAGGCGGCCGACGTCGGCGCCGAACAACCGCTCGATCTCTTCGGGGGTGGTCAGCGTATCTTCGAGCGTGTCGTGGAGCAGCGCGGTGACGATCGTCTCGCAGTCGAGATGCAGGTCGGTCAAAATCCCCGCAACCTCGACCGGATGGCTGAAATAAGGGTCGCCCGAGGCGCGCTTCTGGCTGCCATGCTTCTGGACGGTGAACACATAGGCGCGATTGAGCAGCGCCTCGTCGACGTCGGGATCATAAGCGCGCACGCGCTCGACAAGTTCATATTGGCGCAGCATCGCGTCCAATGTCGTTCATGTCGGCCCAATTGCAACGTGAAATTTGATTGCGCGGTTCCCCAAGGCGTTAGCAACTTTGGTAAAGGCGATTGGAAGCATCGTTCGTGGCGGGTAGGACAAGCGATTGATGGGGACCGAAGCTCTCGATTCGACCGCGCCGCCGCGGGTGTCGATGGTGATGCCCGTGCACAATGGTGCGCGCTGGCTGGCCGACGCCATTGATTCGGTGCTGGCGCAGGATTTTACCGATTTCGAACTGATCCTGGTCGATGACGCGTCGCGCGACGCGTCGCCCGCGATCATGGCCGATGCCGCGGCGCGCGACCCGCGGGTCCGGTTGCTGCGGCTGGACAGCAATGTCGGGCTGCCCGCGGCGCTCAATCACGGCTTTGCGGCGGCGCGCGGCGACCTGCACAGCTGGACGTCGGACGACAATCTATTGCGGCCGCCGATGCTCGGTCGCCTCGTTGCGACGCTTGCCGCGCATCCCGACGCCGACGTCGTCCACGCCGATTTCATGCTGATCGACGAAGCCGGGGTCGAGCTCGGCCGGTCGCGGGTCGGGCCGGTCGAGCGGCTGCTGTACGGCAATAATATCGGCGCCTGCTTCCTTTACCGCGCCCGCGTGACCGAGGCACTCGGCGGCTATGACACCCAGTTGTTCGGGGTCGAGGATTATGATTTCTGGCTGCGCGCTGCGCCGCGCTTTGCCTTCGTCGCGCTGCACGAGGATTTGTACCTCTATCGCAAGCATGGCGGCAGCCTGACGAGCCAGCGCGCCGAACAGATCCAGGCGCTCACCGCGCAAATTGTCGAACGCGCGCTGCCCGAAACGCTGTCCGCGCGCAGCCGCAGCGAAATCCTGCTGGGGCTGGCGCTTCGTAGCAGTCGCCGCTGGCGGCTCGATCTGGTGCGCCGCGCCTTTCGCGCCGACCCTGGGCATGTCGCGGCGCAGTTGCCCGCGCTGGCGCGCTGGTGGCTCGTGATCGCGCGCAACCGGATGACCTCCTGAAGCCGCCGATTGAGCCGGAAGTGGCGGCATCGATGGCCGCGCGTTTGCCGGGCCTGGTTCGCGTTGCGAAATGCAACGCGAACCCCTATATTTTTTTGGCGCGAGGGTCGATTTTACGTTAGGGCTTGGGTCATGGCAAAATTACGCGAACTGCTGAACGACATGGATGGGGGCAATTGCGCCCTGCCGCTGGCGCTGGAAGCGATGGGCGAACGCTGGTCGTTCATGATCCTGCGCGCTGCCTTTAACGGCGTCCATCATTTCGAGGAATTTCAGCAAGAACTGAACATCGCGCGCAACATCCTGTCGAACCGGCTGTCGCGGCTGGTCGATCATGGCATCATGGCGCGCGAAGTGATGACCGAAGACCGCCGCAAGGTGCGCTACCAGCTCACTCAAAAGGGCATCGAGCTGCTTCCCGCGATGATTGCGCTGCGCCAATGGGGCGAAAAATGGGGCGCCGGCGTGCCGTCGACCCCGGTGCTGGTCGATGCCCGCGACGAACAGCCGATCGGGCCGGTGACGCTGACCGCGCATGATGGCCGGGTGATCAATTACAAGGAATTGCTGTGGAAGCACCGCGCCGAACTGCAGCCGCTGGGCCAGGCGCGGGTCCGCGCCGACGCCGGACTGGCGCCGGTGGCCGCCGAATGATCGGCCGCGACGGTTTCCGGCCGCGTGCGCGCGGGCGCTGACCATCGCTACCTTACGGACCCCTATGCCGCTGTTTCGCCTGTCTTCGCCGGGACCGTTTTTCGACAACAAGGTCCGCGCCTTCTGGAACCTGCAGATATTGGGCTGGGCGGCATGGCTCGGTCTGCGCGGGGTGTCGGGTCTGGCCAACGGCCAGCCCTTTACCTTTCTGATCCCGCAGACGATTTCGGCGATCACCGGCTTTTCGCTCTCGCTCATCCTGTCGGTCTGTTATCGCTCGCTGATCAGCCGCCGGCCGCTGCTCATGTGGGGGGTCAGTTTCGGGCTGTCGGGGCTGGCCACGGCCTTGTGGGCGTTTATCGACGCCTGGGTCGCGCAAATCCAGAATCCGAACAGCGAGGCGGGGTTCACCAGCCTGCTGCTTGGCGCAGTCTATATTGATGCGACGTCGCTCGCCGCCTGGTCGGCGCTTTATTTCGCGATCAATTATTTTCTCCAGCTTGAGGAACAGAATGACCGCGTCATCCGGCTCGAGGCGCAGGCGGCGTCGGCGCAGCTGGCGATGCTGCGCTACCAGCTCAACCCGCATTTTCTGTTCAACACGCTGAACAGCATTTCGACGCTGGTGCTGCTCAAACAGTCCGAACCCGCCAATGCCATGCTGTCGCGGCTGTCGGCGTTTCTGCGCTACACGCTGGCCAATGAACCCACCGCGCAGGTCACGCTGGCGCAGGAGATCGAGACGCTGAAGCTCTATCTCGACATTGAAAAGATGCGGTTCGAAGAGCGGCTGCGCCCGCATTTCGCGATCGATCCGCTGGTGGCGCGGGCGCGGCTGCCCTCGCTGTTGCTGCAACCCTTGGTCGAAAACGCCATCAAATATGCGGTCACACCGCAGGAGGACGGCGCCGATATCACGCTGTCCGCACAGCTGGCCGGTCAAAATGTTCGGATTACCGTGTCCGACACCGGCGCGGGATTGCCAGCCGATGGCACGGACCCCACCACAGGCCCTGCAACGGAATCGACCGGCGTGGGTTTAGCCAATATCAGGGACCGTCTGGCGCAGGCTTTTGGCGACCAGCACCGGTTCGATGCCCAACGCGGCGCTGATGGCGGATTCACGGTGATTATCGAGTTTCCGTTTCAGCCCGATGGGCAAATGACGATTGGAACCGAACCGACATGACGATCAGAACCATCCTGGTGGATGATGAAAAACTGGCCACCCAAGGCCTGCAACTGCGGCTTGAGCCGCATGCGGACGTCGAAATCGTCGATACCGCACAAAATGGCCGCGAAGCGATCCGCAAGATCAAGACCCACAAGCCCGACTTGGTGTTTCTCGACATCCAGATGCCTGGGTTTGACGGCTTTTCGGTGATTCAGGGACTGATGGAGGTCGAACCGCCGCTGGTGGTATTCGTCACCGCCTATTCGGACCATGCGATCCGCGCCTTCGAGGCGCAGGCGGTCGATTATCTGGTCAAGCCGGTTGAACCCGAGCGGCTCGCCGATGCGCTCGACCGGGTGCGCCAGCGGCTGACCGAAAAGCGCGGCGTCGCCGAGGTTGAACGATTGAAAACGGTGCTGGCCGAGGTCGCGCCCGATGCCGCCGACGATTATGGCAGCGAAAATGCGCCCGACGCGCACGCCGCCGACCGTTATGAAAAGATGATCAACATCAAGGATCGCGGCCAGATTTTCCGCGTCGATGTCGACAGCATCGAACGCATCGACGCCGCGGGCGACTATATGTGCATTTACACCGCCGACAACAGCCTGATCCTGCGCGAAACGATGAAGGATCTGGAAAAGCGGCTCGACCCGCGCAATTTCCAGCGCGTCCACCGTTCGACGATCGTCAACCTGTCGCAGGTCAAGCAGGTCAAGCCGCACACCAACGGCGAATGCTTCCTGGTGCTGGGATCGGGCGCGCAGGTGAAGGTCAGCCGCAGTTACCGCGACGTGGTGGCAAGGTTCGTGCATTAAAATGGCGTAGCCCCCGCAAAGGCGGGGGCCGCTATCGGCCTATTCTGCCTTGTCGGTATAAACCCGACAACGGCCCCGCCTTCGCGGGGGCGATGTGTTTAAAGCTGGTGCCCGGTCCGGTCGCGTTTTGTCGCGAGATATTGCTCGTTATATTTGTTCTTCGGCAGCGCAAGCGGCAGGCGTTCGACCACCTCGACGCCTTCCTTTTCCAGCCGCGCGACCTTTTCGGGGTTGTTGGTCATCAGCCGGATGCGCGGAATGTTGAGCAAGTCCAGCATCCGCCCGGCAATCGCAAAGTCGCGCGCCTCGACGGGAAAGCCGAGCCGCAAATTGGCGTCCACGGTGTCATAGCCCTGATCCTGCAGCGCATAGGCGCGCAGCTTGTTGACCAGCCCGATGCCGCGCCCCTCCTGCCGCAGGTACAGCAGCACCCCCCATTGCGCGCCCGCCATCGCGTGGAGCGCGGCGTGGAGCTGTGGTCCGCAATCGCATTTCAGGCTGCCGAGCACGTCACCGGTCAGGCATTCGCTGTGCAGGCGCACCACGGGCGGACCCGCGTCACGCTGGCCGATGACCAGCGCGACATGGTCCGACGCTTCTTCGGGGCTTCGGAAAGCGATGATTTCGGCGGTTTCGCTGGCCGCGACGGGCAGGCGCGCGCGCGCCGCGATCTGGAGCCGTGCGGGATCGAGCAGCGCCGCAACGTCGTCGGCGGTGCATAAAGTCTCGGCCTCACCGACAGCTTCGCGGACAAAAAAGGCTGGCAGCAGCCCCGCGTGGCGCACCATCGTCATCGCGGCGGCGGCGGCGCTTTCCCCGCCCGTCGCGACGGTACGGAACGGTCCTTTCAGCGGATGGGCGAGATCGAGCGCCGGATCGGCAATCGCCAGCGCCGCGGTGACGGTGGCGGCGGCGTTGGCCACTCGCACCGCTCCGGGCGCCGCAGCGGCAAGCTGGTTGGTCAGCTTCAGCGTGACCGCCCGTTCGCCCGACAGCAGGACATCGGTTGCACCGAATTCGGCGAGCGCGGCATCGCGCGCGCTTTCGACCGCCAACAGGTCGAGCGCGCCGTCGCTGCCGACGACCCGGAACGGCCAGCCGCGCCGCAGCGCGTCGATCGCGCGCGCCGCCTGACGGGCGCCAAGACCCGTCCGGCTGTCGGTCAAAAGGCGAACTCCGTCACCAGCGGGATGTGGTCCGACGGCCGGTCCCAGCTGCGCGCCGGCTGGACGATGCGGTGCGACACCGCTTTTGCCAGCAGGTCGGGGGTCACCCACATATGGTCGAGACGGCGGCCGCGGTTCGACGCTTCCCAATCCTTGGCGCGGTAACTCCACCAGGTGAACAGCGGCGCCGGGGCAGCGATGAAATGGCGGCCGAGGTCGACCCAGTTCGACGCCGCCTGCAACCGCGCGAGCGTTTCGACCTCGACCGGGGTGTGGCTGACGACGTCGAGCAGCGCCTTGTGGTTCCACACGTCGCTGGCGAGCGGTGCGACGTTGAAATCGCCGGTCAGCACCGTCGGGGTGCCGTTGAGCGCCCCCGACCATTCGGTCATGCGGCCAAAGAAATCGAGTTTTTGTCCAAATTTGGGGTTGAGATCGCGGTCGGGAATGTCGCCGCCCGCGGGGATATAGACATTGTCGAGCCGGACCCCCGACGGCAGGGTCACTCCGACGTGGCGTGCCTCGCCATTCGCCTGCCAGTCATATTTGCGCACCTCGGTCAGCGGCACCTTGCTGACGATCGCGACGCCATGGTGCATGCGCTGGCCGTGGGTGACGATATGCCGATAACCCAGCGACTGGAACATATCCTTGGGAAAGGTGCCGCATTCGACCTTGGTTTCCTGCAGGCACAGAATCTCGGGCGCCTCTTCACGCAGGAATTTTTCGACGATGCCGATGCGGGCGCGGACGCTGTTGATATTCCACGAAGCGATGCTGGTGCGAGTCATGCGGTGGCTCTATCGGGGCGCGTGCGAGGGTGCAACGCCGCGCGGATGAATCTTGCGCTCGGGGGCGCGGGCTGGTGCCGCAAAGCCGCGTTGGCGGCAAAAAATTCCGGACAAACTAAACCCCCGTTCCAGGGGCGGTGGAACGGGGGTTCAAGGTCAGCGTTCGTCACGCTCTTGAATGAAGACACCGGACAATCCGGGTGGGGCAACAGGGGGAAACCCAAATCCGGGAGCCGTGTTGGCGTCTTCGAGAGTTGAAATAGCGAGCCTTCCCTGTCGCCAAGCTGAACGAAAAACGGCGGCGCAGCGCCGTTTTTGCAGTTCGTCGATGCTGGGCGGCGGTTGGACGGAAAAAGGCCGGGAATTTCTGAAAAAATAATTCCCGGCCTGAATATTCCGTTCAGCTTTGGTCAGCGACCGCGCTTGTTCGGGCGCGGATCGGTCCAGCGGAACGCCGAATCGGCGACCGCGACGTTGAATTTCTGGTTGCTGAGATCGATCCGCGTCCGATTGTTCTGCGAATCGAGCGCGACCCAGCCGCGCAGGCGCAGGCCGCCGGGCGCCGCCCCGTCGCGCACAAACACCATCGTGATCGTGCCATATTCGGGGCGCTTCGTATCCTTCACCTCGACGCTCAGCACATCGTTGCTGCCGGTCGGCACGACCTTGGCATATTTGGTCAGGTCGCGATCGGGATCGAGCAGCGCGCCGAGCGGCGAGTTTTTCACCGGCCAGCGCTGCACCTGCCGCACTTCATAGTCGATCATCGTCAGCGAGCTGCCGTCGCCGACGATCAACAGCGGCACCCCCTTTTGATATTGAAAGCGGATCTTGCCGGGGCGCTTGAGGGTCAGCTTGCCCGAAAGACGCTGTCCGTTGCGGTCGGTCTGGACAAAGTCGGCGGTCATCGACCCGGTCGATTTCAGGTGGGACTGCACCGCCGCCAGCGTCGATGACGACTGGGCGATCGCGGGGCCGCCGGTTGCAAGGCCGAGGACCGCGAGCGGGGTCAGCGTCCAGGCGGCAAGGCGGGTGAGGGGCTTTTTCAGGGTCATTGGGTTCTCATTCTGGTTTACTTCGGGCCGTTCCATCGCAGGCGGGCATTGAACCCGCCGTGAACCTGCCGGTTAGACGCCGTTCAAGCCGCGAGGTCGGCAATGGTTCCCTACCGCTGCTGGCCGTACTGATCGGTGAGCACGTCGCGGCGGCCGACGTGGTTGGGCGGGCTGACCAGCCCCTCCTCCTCCATCCGTTCGATCATCCGCGCCGCGCTATTGTACCCGATCCGCAGCTGGCGTTGCAGCCAGCTGGTCGACGCCTTCTGGCTTTCGACGACGATCTGGCACGCCTTGGCATACATGCGGTCCTCGGCGCTGTCGCCGCCGGCGGGGGCGCCTTCCATCGCAAAACCGCCGTCTTCGGGGTCCTCGGTGACGCTGTCGACATAGTCGGGACGGCCCTGGCCGCGCCAGTGATCGGCGACCGCGCGCACCTCGTCGTCGGACACGAAGGGCCCATGGATACGCGTGATCTGCTTGCCGCCGGGGACGTAGAGCATGTCGCCCTTGCCGAGCAATTGTTCGGCGCCCGCCTCGCCCAAAATGGTGCGGCTGTCGATCTTTGACGTCACGTTGAAGCTGATCCGCGTCGGCAAATTCGCCTTGATGACGCCGGTGATGACGTCGACCGAGGGGCGCTGGGTCGCGAGGATCAGGTGGATGCCCGCGGCGCGCGCCTTCTGGGCGAGCCGCTGGATCAGGAATTCGACCTCCTTGCCCGCGGTCATCATCAAATCGGCAAGTTCGTCGACGACGATGACGATCTGCGGCAGCGGCGCGTAATCGAGCGCCTCCTCCTCATAGATCGGCTGGCCGGTGTCGGGGTCGTAACCGGTCTGGACGCGGCGGCCGAGCGATTTGCCCTTGGCCAGGGCGCCGCGCACCTTGTCATTGTAGGACGCGAGGTTGCGGACCGACAGCGACGACATCATCCGGTACCGGTCCTCCATCTGCTCGACCGCCCATTTCAGCGCCCGGATCGCCTTTTTGGGTTCGGTCACGACGGGCGCGAGCAGGTGCGGGATGTCGTCATAGACGCTGAGTTCCAGCATCTTGGGGTCGATCATGATCATCTTCACCTGGTCGGGGCCAAGGCGATAGAGCAAAGACAGGATCATCGCATTCAGCCCGACCGACTTGCCCGATCCGGTCGTACCCGCGATCAACAGGTGCGGCATTGGCGCGAGGTCGGCGATCATCGGGTCGCCGCTGATATTCTTGCCGAGGATGATCGGCAGCGCGCCGGTCTGATCCTGAAACAGCGCGCTGCCGATGATTTCGTGCAGCACCACCGCCTCGCGGTGCGCGTTGGGAAGCTCGATGCCGATGACGGTGCGCCCGGGGATCGGCGCAATGCGCGCCGACAGCGCCGACATGTTGCGCGCGATATCGTCCGCCAGGTTCGACACCCGGCTCGCCTTCGTCCCCGGCGCGGGCTCGAGTTCGTACATGGTGACGACGGGGCCGGGGCGGACCGCGGTGACGACGCCCTTGACCTGAAAATCCTCGAGCACCGATTCGAGCAGGCGGGCGTTGCGCTCCAGCCCCGCCTTGTCGATCTGGCCGGTCGGGCCCGGGGGCGGCGGCGCGAGCAGGTCGATCGACGGCAGCTGGTAGTTGGTGAACAGCTCGGTCTGCGGCTTGGGCCGGGGTTTCGAGGGCGCGGTGCGCTGCGCCGGATCGGCGATCTCGGGCGGCGCGCGGTCGCTCGGCTCGGCGATCGCGCGCGGACGCACGACGCGTTCCATCAGATTCGGCGCCTTGGCGTCTTCGTCAGCCGCGCGCGCTGGCTCGACAATGCGGCTGCGTTCGGCGGCGGGCAGGCGGAAACGCGCCGCCCATCCCTTTTCCAGTCGCAGCGCGCGCCACGCGAGCCACAGCCCGGCAATGACGAGCAGCAGGATGGCGGCAATGCGGATCAGCGCTGCGGCGGGTTCGCCGGCGGCGGCGAAAAGCGGCGTGATCGCGCCTCCGATCAGCAGCGCGATGATGCCGCCCCAGCCCGCGGGCATCGGCGCGCTCGTTGCCGGCGACCACAGCTCGGCGCCCAGCCCGACGAGCAGGATGCCGACGAAGCTGTAGGCCAGCTGACGCGGCCAGTAAGGCTGCGCCTCGCCCAGCCACAGCCGCCAGGCGAGCAGGCCGAGCAGCGGCAGCAGCAACGCGACCCCAATGCCGCCGATCGACAGGCCCAGATCGGCGAACCACGCGCCGATGCTGCCCATCCAGTTGGCGGCGGTGCCGTCGGCGGCGGTGTTGAGCGCCGCATCGGTGCTGTCATAGGTCGCGAGCGCCAGGGTCAGGAACAAAGTGAACAGGCCGAGCGCCGCCGCCGCGCCGATCACCAGCGATCGCGCGATGCTTTGGCGGAAAACGGTGCGCCAATCGGCCTTCACCGGTGCGCCCTTGCGGCTAGCCATGCTGTCTATGGTCCCCATCAATTCACCACGGCGATATGCACATGCGGCGGACTCGCCGTCAAGCGCGGCCCGGCGCTCGCCCACAGGCTTTCCAACCGCCCTGCCGCGCGCTAGGGCCGGTCCATGAGTGAAACGCTGCGCAGCGATGTCCTGATTTCGGGGGGCGGCCTGGTCGGCCAGGTGCTCGCCCTGGCCCTGTCGCATCATGACCTGTCGGTCCAGATCGTCGATCCCGCCGACCCGGTGGCGACGATCGCGCCGGGGTTCGACGGCCGCGCGTCGGCGATCGCCAGCGCGACGTGGCAGATGTTCGAGGTGCTGGGAATCGCGCCGCGGCTGGTCGGCCATGGCTGTCCGATCCGCGCGATCAAGGTGGGCGACGGCGCCCCCGACAGCGGGCGCGGCGGCGACCTTGACTTCGTCACCGCCGACGGCGATCTGCCGCTCGGCACGATGGTCGAAAACCGCCAGCTCCGCCTCGCGCTGGCCGCGGCGCTCGCCGATGCGCCACTGGTGCGGCTGCACATGCCGGCGAGCGTCACCGCGCGCGACGTCGGCGGCCATGGCGTCACGCTGACCCTCGCCGACGGCACAAGGCTTGCCGCGCCGCTGCTGATCGTCGCCGAGGGCCGCCGCTCGCCGACCCGCGACGCGGCGGGGTTCAGCATCGCCAACTGGTCGTACCACCATCATGCGCTGATCGGCGCGGTGGCGCACGAACGGCCGCACGGCCATGTCGCGCACGAAATCTTCTACCCCTCCGGTCCCTTCGCGCTGCTGCCGCTGGTCGACGATGCCGAAGGGCGGCACCGCTCGGCGTTCGTGTGGACGGTCTCCGAACAGGACGGCCCCGGCTTTGCCAAGCTCGGGCCACGCGGTTTCGTCGCCGAATTGCAGAAGCGCGCGGGCGGGGTACTCGGCGCGATGGAGCTCGTCGCGCCACGCATGACCTATCCGCTGGGGTTTCACCACAGCGCGTCGATCGTCGCGCAGCGCATCGCGCTGGTCGGCGACGCCGCGCACGGCATCCATCCGATCGCCGGACAGGGGCTGAATCTGGGCCTGCGCGACGTCGCGGCACTGACCGAGGTGCTGGTCGAGGGGGCGCGGCTCGGGCTCGACCTCGGCGACGCAGCCTTGCTCGCGCGCTATCAACGCTGGCGCGGGCTCGACAATATGATGGTCAGCCTGGCGACCGACGGGCTCACCCGTCTGTTCGGCATCCCCGGCCGCACGGCCGCCGCGGTGCGCCGCACCGGCCTCGGCGCGGTGCAGCGCATGCCGCTGCTCAAGCACTTCTTCATGGACGAGGCGCGCGGCGAAGCCGGCGATTTGCCTCGGCTGCTCGCGGGGACGGAGGTCTGAATATCCGTTTGTATCGAGCGAAGTCGAGATACCTGTCGTCCACGCACGCCTTCACGGTGTCTCGACTTCGCTCGACACGAACGGCAAATGAGGAAGCGCCCATATAGGTATTTCTACCTAGTCCCTCAGCAGCCCGCCGCTCACCCTATTTCCCTATCCCGGCCCCAGCGGCACCCACGCCGCGGCACGATGGGGACAGGACCATGTCGGCAAAAAGCGACGCGCTCGAAGCAGCGGTGACGGACTATATCCAGGCGCGAACCGCGCTCGATGCGGCGCCGGGGGCGCGGGCGCGGGCGCTCGCCGACCGGGCGTTCGCCCGGCTGGCGGCGCTGGCGGCACCGCGCATCCGTTATTTTACCCGCAGCTACGGTCTCGCCGATGTCGCCGACGATGCCGATCAGGTGTGTGCGATTGCGCTCCACCGCGCCGCCGAACGCTATGATCCGGCGCGGGCGCGCTTCACCACTTTTGTGAACTGGCAGCTGCGCGCCGAGCTGCAGGCGCTCCGCCTGCGCCTGCACGGCGACCAGTGCGCGGCGGGGCGGCGGCACATTGCGGCGACGCTGTCGCTCGATGCGTTGCAGGCCGACGGCGCCGACGACTGGCTGATCGACCCGGCGGCCGAGGCCGCGACCGAGGGGCGCGCCGCCGACGGGCTGGCGACACGGACCGCCGATCGCCTGGTCGCCGATTGGGCGACGCGCCGCCGCGCCGGGTTGCTGCGGACAGCGCGGGGAGAGCGCGACCGAGTCGAAGCGCGCGTCGCCGCCGAGCAGGCGCTGGTGCGCCACCAGTTGACGGTGAGCGAAGCGAGCGAACGGCTCTGCGAAAGCGACCGCCATATCGTGCGCCGCGCGCTGGCCGACATCGCCCGTCACGCGGTGCCCCGGAAGCTGAACTAGGGGGCGCTTATTGCAGCGTGGCGCGGCCGTCGTCGCTGTCGTAACGCCCGAAAAACTGCATCAGCTGGACGACCAGCTCGGCGCGCGCGTCGATCGGCGTCGCTTCGAGCAGCGCCTGTTTCGCGGCGGCATCGAACGGCGCGACCTGCGCGATCCCGTTGACCAGCGTCGCATCGTCGAGCTGCCCGACCGAATCCCAATCGACGACATAACCCTGCCGCGCCGCAAAGCGCTTGGCCTCGCGCTCGAGGCTCGCGCGCTCGACGCTCGACAGCACCGCGTCGTCCTCGATCTCGGTCTCGATCTCGGCCTCGACCTGGCGAAACGGGGTGATGACGTCGAGTTCGCGGCGGACGCGAAAGCGCGCGACGCCTTCGAGCACCAGGTTAAAGCGTCCTTCGTCGAGCGCCTCGACATCGACGATCCGCCCGACGCAGCCGACGTCGTAGAGCGCGGGCGGTTCGCGGCTTTCTTCGCCGGGCAGCACGCGCGGCTGGATCATCCCGATCTGGCGGTCGCGCGCCAGCACCTCCTGCACCATCGCCGAATAGCGCGGCTCGAAGATGTGCAGCGGCAGGTGCAGTCCGGGAAACAGCACTGCGCCGGGCAACGGAAAAATCGCAATCCGCTGGATAGTCAAAGGCGCTTCGGCGTTCATCAGCCGAACAGGATCAGCGACAGGCGGCGGCGCTGCGCCGCGACCCATGGATCTTCCAGCCCAACGGCTTCGAACAGCGACAGCAGCTTGGCGCGCGCCGCATCCTCCTGCCATTCGCGGTCGGCGGCGACGATGTGCAGCAGATTGCCCGCGGCGGCGTCGCGCTGGCCGGCACCGATCTGCGCGCTGGCGAGGTCGAATCGCGCCTGATGGTCGTCGGGATTGGCGGCGACCGCGGCCTCGAACGCCGCGAGTTCGCCCGCATCGGGCGCGTCGGCCGCCAGCGCGAGCGCGCTTTTCGCCTGCGCGATCGCCGGGTCGTCGGCAATCTCGGCGGGGATCATGTCGAGCACGCCCTGCGCGCTGGCCAGGTCACCGGCGAGAACAAAGGCGCGGATCAGCCCGCCATGCGCCGCAGCATTGTCGGGCGCCATCTCAAGGATCTGGCCAAAAATGCCCGCCGCGCGCTCTCCGTCGCCCTCGGCGAGGACGGTTTCACCCATGTCGATCAGCGGCGCGATCTCGACCGCGCGCGCCGTCGCGGCGCTTTCGATCGGCAGCTGCGCGAGGAGCTGGTCGAGCATCGTCTTCAATTGGCTTTCGGTGCGGGCGTTGGTCAGATTGGCGACCGGCTGGCCCTGGAAAATCGCATAGACGGTCGGGATCGACTGGACCTGGAACTGCCCGGCGATGAAGCGATTCGCATCGACATCGACCTTGGCGAGCAGTACGCCCTTGTCGGCGTAATCGGCGGCGACCTTTTCCAGGATCGGGGTCAGCTGCTTGCACGGCCCGCACCATTCGGCCCAGAAATCGAGGATGACCAAATTGGTCATCGACGGCTCGACGACATCGCGGCGGAACGCTTCGACGGCTTCCTTCTCTTGTGGATTCAGACCCAATGTGGCCACGCAATCATGCTCCTGTTTTTCGTTTCCGGTCGCTTGCACGCCGACGGAAAAGACTCTGACTCCGCTTATGTGGGATTTGCAGGCGATATGCCAACCCTTCGGCAAAAAACGCAAACAGGGCTTGCCGAGTCAAAAAGCCGGTGCTAATCGCCCGCCTCACCCGCTGGAACCGACCGGTTTCAGCCGCCAGAGCGGGCGTAGCTCAGGGGTAGAGCACAACCTTGCCAAGGTTGGGGTCGAGGGTTCGAATCCCTTCGCCCGCTCCAGTTTTCCGAATAGTTTTAGTCACTTACGCCGAGAGGCGGCGTAATATGGTCTGTTACGCGGGCGCGAATTTCGCGCTGCGTAATAAGGACGTAATATGTTCTGCGCGAGCTGCGGGTGCCTTCTGGCGAAGCTACGGCGGCGTTGAGTCCGCCATAAGCTATATTTTGCTGCTTCCGAGAGCCACACAGGGCAGGCGGCCAATTCTTGAGTGAGCTGTTCAGCTGGCGCCTGGGATGCCTGCCAGTTCGGCGGGCGTGATGACGGGTTCCCGTCGATCCTTCCGCTCCGAATAGCGGTCGACGAGCTGGTCGGCATGGCCGCGCGTCAGCACGGTGAAGCGCACCAGCTCTTCGGCGACGTCAACGATCCGGTCGTAATAGCTCGACGGCAGCATCCGGCCCCCCTCGTCGAACTCCTGATAGGCCTTGGCGACGCTCGACTGGTTGGGAATGGTGATCATCCGCATCCAGCGACCAAGGATGCGCAGCGTGTTGACGCTGTTGAACGATTGCGATCCTGCCGACACCTGCATCACCGCGAGGGTCCGACCCTGCGTCGGACGGAGCCCCTTATAGGCGAGCGGCAGGTGATCGACCTGCGCCTTCATGATGCCGGTGATCTGGCCGTGCCGCTCGGGGCTGCACCAGACCTGACCTTCGGACCAGATGGAGTGCTGCCTCAGTTCCTCGACCGCCGGATGGTCGTCGTCAACGATCTGGTCGGGCAGCGGGAGGTCGGACGGATCGAAGATGCGCGTCTCGCAGCCGAAAAGCTGGAGCAGGCGCGCTGTCTCTTCCACGACGAGCCGCGAGTAGGACCGTTCGCGTAAAGACCCGTAGAGGAGAAGGATGCGCGGCGCAGGATCGAGCGGCCCGAGACCGAGCGCGGGCTGCGTGCGGAGATATTCAGGGCTGAGCGCCGGCAGATGGTCGGGATCGGTAAGCGTGCGCAGGCGGCTGTGGGTCTGTTCTGTCATGATACTTGAGCTTGTGAAGGAACGGTCGCGGGAAACCAGCGGCGTCCGAGGCGGAAAGCGACGCTGACGAGCAGGATGAGGACGGGAACCTCCACGAGCGGGCCGATCACGGCCGCGAAGGCGACCGGCGAAGCGAGCCCGAAGGCAGCGATAGCCACCGCGATCGCGAGCTCGAAATTATTGCCCGCAGCGGTGAAGGCGACCGCGGTCGTGCGCGGATAGTCGGCCTCGATGAGCTTGCCCATCCAGAAGCTGATGAGGAACTGGACGACAAAATAGATGGAGAGCGGGATCGCAATCCGGATGACATCGCCGGGGATGGTGACGATCTCGCCACCCTTAAGACTGAACATCGCGACGATGGTGAAGAGCAGGGCGACTAGGGTGATCGGCGCGATCTTCGGCAGGAAGTGCGTCTCGTACCACTCATTTCCTTTCGCCTTCGCGAGGAACTTGCGGGTGAGGTAGCCGGCGAGGAAGGGAATGCCGAGATAAATGAGAACCGCTTCGGCAATCGTCCAGAAGCTCACGTCGATCACGCTGCCTTCGAGGCCGAAGAGCGGCGGCAGCACGGACAGGAAGAACCAAGCATAGACGCTGAAAAAGAGAATCTGGAAGATCGAGTTGAAGGCGACGAGCGCGGCGACATATTGATTGTCACCCTTGGCGAGTTGGTTCCAGACGATCACCATCGCGATGCAGCGCGCGAGGCCGATGAGGATCAGGCCGGTCATATATTCGGGCTTGTCCGAGAGGAAGGTGACCGCGAGCGTGAACATCAGCACCGGCCCGATGACCCAGTTCTGGATCAGCGAAATCGCCAGTACGGGCTTGTCCTCGAAGACGCGTGGAAGCTCATCATAGCGCACGCGCGCGAGCGGCGGATACATCATCAGGATGAGGCCGATCGCGATCGGGATGTTGGTCGTGCCGACCGACAAGGCGTCGATCGCGGCGGGCAGCCCCTTGAAGACCGACCCCAGCACCACGCCCAGTCCCATGGCAAGGAAGATCCAGAGCGTCAGATAGCGGTCGAGGAACGACAGGCGTTCGCGTTTTGCTGTGGCAGTCACGTCGATCTCCTAGGCCTGAACGCGATTGCCGGCGGCGTCGACGACCTGTTCACCGTCTTCCTTGGCGAAGGCGCCGAGTTGGCGGGCCGGAAGAATGTCGAGCACGGCTTCGGACGGGCGGCAGAGCTTGACCCCGAGCGGCGACACCACGAGCGGGCGATTGATAAGGATAGGGTGGGCCATCATCGCCTCGATGAGCGCGGCGTCGCCGAGGCTCTCGTCGCCGAGGCCGAGGTCAACATAGGGCGTGCCCTTCTCGCGCAGCAGGTCTCGCGGTGGGATCCCGGCGCGGTCGATGAGTTGTTCGAGCAGCGCGCGCGACGGCGGCGTCTTCAGATATTCGACGACATGCGGCTCGATCCCCGCCTTGCGCATCAGCGCGAGCGTGTTGCGCGAGGTCCCGCATTCGGGATTGTGGTAGATGATGATGTCGGCGGTCATGCGCCCGCCTCCTGTCCGCCAGTGGCGCCTTGGGTGCGGCCGATTTCCTTCAGCTGCCGCTCCATCGCCATCTCGTCGATGCTTTTGTGCGGGAGCGCGAGAAAGAGCGCGATGCGGTTCGAAAGATAATGGAGCGCATGTTCGAAAGCCTCGCGCTGGCCGGGGCCTTCGACCGCGGCGGGATCCTCGATCCCCCAATGCGCGTTCTTCGGCTTGCCCGGCCAGATCGGGCAGGTCTCGCCGGCGGCATTGTCGCAGACGGTGAAGATGAAATCGAAGACCGGGGCATCGGGGCCGGAAAACTCGTCCCAGCTCTTCGAGCGAAGGCCCTCGGTCTCGAAGCCAAGTTCGCCGAGAAGCGCGAGAGCCTGCGGATGGACCTCGCCTTTGGGGAAGCTGCCCGCGCTGTAGGCGCGGAATCGTCCTTTGCCGTCGCGGTTCAGCAAGGCCTCGGCAAGGATCGAACGGGCGCTGTTGCCGGTGCATAGGAACAGCACGCTATAAATCTTGTCGGTCATCGAAAATCTCCTTCGGTGCGGTCGCGGCGTTCAGCAGCAGGCAAGTTCGGCGAGGAGGGGCTCGCAGAGTTCGGCGCGGCCCAGACAGCAATCCTTCGCCAGAAAGAGCATCAGCTCTCTGAGCGTGTCGATGTCGGCTCGCTGTATTTGCTGCCGGCCCAGCTTTTCTGATTTTACGAGACCGGTCTTGACCAGTACAGCGAGATGGGTCGAGAAAGTGCTTTGCGTGAGACCCGATGCGTCGACAAGCTCCCCCGTCGACAGGCCTTCCGGCTCATGCCGGACGAGCAAACGGAAGGCCTCGAGACGCGTCGGATGAGCGAGGGCGGCGAGAGCGGGAAGCGCGGTGTCAACGTTCATTCATCGGAATTATCCGATGTGTTTCATTCTGTCAAATCACATCGGAAAAACCCGATTAGACGGGCGACTTTTTAGTCTCGGCGCGAGCATCGCGAAGAATTTCGATGCCGCCCTTGATCGCGATCAGCGCAGTCGCAAATCCAACCAGAAGGTCCGGCCAGTTCGTACCGAGCCACCAGACGAGGACACCCGCGATGAGGATGCCGCCGTTCGAGATGAAGTCATTGTAGCTGAAGGTTGTCGCGGCTCTGAGGTTGACGTCCGGATCCTGAATGCGCTGCAAGAGCTTCAGACAAGCATAGTTCACCACCGCAGCGACGGCCGACATGATCATCATCGTCGGACCGATCGGTTCGCTGCCTTCGAAATAACGGCGTCCCACATCGAACAGGACGCCGGCTGCGAAGACCAGCAGCATGACGCCCGATGCCGTTGCAGCACGGGTTTTCCATTTCAGGCCATGGCTGAGCGCAACTAGGCTCAACGCATAAACCGCGGCGTCGGACAGATTGTCGAGCCCGTTGGCGATGAGCGCGCTCGAATCGCCGAGCGCGCCGGTTACAAGGAAGGCGATCGCGATCGCGGCGTTCAGGACGAGAACGATCTGGAGCGTTCGCTTTTCGCGTTCGCTCCCGGATGCTTTTTCTTTCATTGCAAGCTCCTCAATCCTCACCATCCCTAAAAGGAGGCGGAACCCGCTTGGGTTCCGCCTCAGTCAGCACTCCCGGTTGCCGCCGACAGGGGGAATGGCGGCCATCCGGGAGGGTCTCAGCCTGCGGGGCTGGGGACGCCGCTCGGGCGCCCCAACTCTTCCTCTTCGGCCTTCGCGGTCCGTCGATGGACCAGGAGGTAAAGCGCAGGCAGCACCAGGAGCGTCAGGATCGTCGACGAGATGATCCCGCCGATGACGACGGTCGCCAACGGTCGCTGCACCTCGGATCCAGCCCCGACATTGAGCGCCATCGGTACGAACCCGAGCGACGCCACCAGCGCGGTCATCATCACCGGCCTGAGGCGGGTCAGCGCGCCTTCGCGGATCGCATCGACGAGCGCTTTTCCGCGTTCGCGCAGATCCTTGATGAAGGATAGCATCACCACGCCGTTGAGCACCGCGACCCCGGAGAGCGCGATGAACCCGACGCCCGCCGAGATCGAGAGCGGAATATCGCGAAGCGCCAGCGCCGCGACGCCTCCCGTCAGCGCCAGAGGCACGCCCGAGAAGACGATCGCAGCATCGCGAACCGACCCGAACAGCATGAACAGCAGGCCGAAGATCAGCAGCAGAACGAGCGGCACCACGATCTGGAGGCGCTCGGTCGCCGACTGCAGCTGCTCGAACGTCCCGCCATATTCGATATAATAGCCGTCGGGCAGCACGACATCGGCTTCGACCTTCTGGGTCAGCTCGTCGATGAACGAGCCGAGATCGCGACCACGGACATTCGCCGTGATCACCGCGCGGCGCTTGCCATTTTCGCGGCTGATCTGGTTCGGCCCCGCCGCCAGCGAAATCTCCGCCAGCTGCGAAAGCGGCACGAAACCGCCAGCCGGAAGTGCAACGGGAAGATTGCCGAGCGACGCGAGATCGGTGCGAATGGCCTCGGGAAGCCGGACAATGACGTCGAAACGCCGGTCGCCCTCGAAGAGTTCGCCCGCCTGCCGGCCCCCGGTTGCGGTCGATACCGCATCCTGGACCGTCTCCATGCTCACGCCATAGCGCGCAAGCTTGTCGCGATCGGGCGTGACCGAAAGCATCGGCAGGCCAGTGACTTGTTCGAGCTTCACGTCCTGCGCGCCCGCGATCCCGCCGGCCACTTCTTCGATCGCCTGCCCGGATTCGAGCAATTGATCGAGATCGTCGCCGAACAGCTTGATCGCCACGTCGGCGCGAACGCCGGCAATGAGTTCATTCATCCGCATCTTCACCGGCTGGGTGAACTCATAATTATTCCCCGGCACTTCGTTCACCGCCTTGTTGAGCTCGGCGACGAGCCGGTCGCGCGTCTTTCTGGGATTGGGCCACTCCTTCCGGTCCTTCAGCATGATGAAATTGTCGGCGACCGATGGCGGCATCGGATCGGTCGCGACTTCGGGCGTGCCGATCTTCGCGAACACCCGTTCGACTTCGGGGAACTGCCTGATCCTCTTCTCCAGCGCCTCCTGCATCGCGATCGACTGGGTCAGGCTCGTTCCCGGAATGCGCATCGCGTGCATCGCGATATCGCCTTCGTCGAGGTCCGGGATGAACTCGGACCCGAGACTGGTCGCCGCTACGCCGCTGAGCGCGACGAGCAGCAGCGCGCCCGAAAGCGCCGCCTTCGGCCAGTTGAGGACGCGGTCGAGCATTGGGCGATAGCCCTTGCCGAGACCGCGCATCAGCCAATTTTCCTTCTCTTCGACCTTGCCGGTCACGAACAGCGCCACCGCGGCCGGAACCAGCGTGAGCGACAGCAGCAGAGCGGCGGTAAGCGCGAGGACGACGGTGATCGCCATCGGATGGAAGGTTTTACCCTCGACGCCCTCGAGCGCGAAGATCGGCAGATAGACGGCGGTGATGATGATGATGCCGAAGATGCTCGGCTTGATCACCTCTGCGCTCGCCGAGGCGACGAGACCAAAGCGTTCGTCGCGATCGAGCAGGCGTCCGAGCCTGTGCTGGGCCTCGCCGAGCCTGCGGAGGCAGTTCTCGACGATGATGACGGCCCCATCGACGATGAGGCCGAAGTCGAGCGCCCCGAGGCTCATGAGGTTCGCCGATGTCCGCGTCTGGAGCATGCCCGTCAGCGTCATCAGCATCGCGACCGGAATGACCGCCGCCGTGATCAGCGCCGCCCGGAAATTGCCGAGCAGCAGAAAGAGGATCACGATGACGAGCAGCGCGCCCTCGGCGAGGTTTTTCTGCACCGTCGAGATCGTCCGCTCGACGAGCGCGGTGCGATCGTAGAGCGGCTTGGCAACGACGCCCTTCGGCAACGCACGCGAGGCTTCGACGAGGCGTTCGGCCGAGGCTTGCGCCACCACGCGCGGATTCTCGCCGATCAGCATCGAGACCGTTGCGAGGACGACTTCCTTGCCATTCTCGGTCGCGGCGCCTGTGCGAAGCCCCGAGCCGATTGCGACATCGGCGACGTCGGCGATCCGGATCGGAACGCCGCCGCGGGTGGTGACGATGATCTGCGACAGGTCCCGCTCATTATTGGCCTGACCCGGCACGCGGATCAGAATCTGTTCGCCGCTGCGCTCGACGTAACCGGCGCCCCGGTTGGCATTGTTGGCCTCGAGTGCGGTGACGACATCGTTGAGCGACAGATTGAGCGAGGCGAGCGATGCCGGGTTGGGGGTCACATGATATTGCCTAGCATAGCCGCCGATCGTGTTGATCTCGGCGACCCCCGGGATCGTGCGCATCTGCGGCCGGATGACCCAGTCGGACATCGTCCGCAAGTCTTCCGCCGTATATGGCGAACCGTCGGGTTTTCGTGCGCCCGGTTCGGCCTCGATCGAGAACATGAAGATCTCGCCGAGGCCCGTCGAGATCGGGCCCATTTCGGGCTCCATTCCGGGTGGAAGCTGGCCGCGCGCGGCCTGGAGCCGCTCGTTGACCTGCTGGCGCGCGAAATAGATGTCGGTCCCGTCCTCGAAAACGACAGTGACCTGGCTGAGGCCGTAGCGCGAGATCGACCTGGTATAGTTGAGGTTCGGGATCCCCGCGATCGCGGTCTCGATCGGATAGGTGATGCGCTGCTCGGATTCGAGCGGCGAATAGCCTTCGGCCTTGGTGTTGATCTGGACCTGGACGTTGGTGATGTCGGGAACGGCGTCGATGGGCAATTTGGTCGCGCTCCACGCGCCGATCGCGCACAAAAGCGCGACGACCGCGAGGACGAGCCATCGCTGCCGGATCGAAAAGCCTATGGTTCTGGCTAGCATATTATCCTGCCCCCCGATCAATGGTCGTGGCCCGCGCCGGACTTCTCGATGTCGGCGCGAACGAGGAAACTGCCCTTGGTGACATAGGGGGTGCCGGGCTTGATGCCCGACAGGACCTCGGTCCATTCGGGTGACGAACGGCCGAGCTTCAGCATCCGGACCTCATAGTCCTGCCCGAAATTGGCATAGACCACCTTGAAGTCGCGGAAGGGCTGGATCGCCTCGGTGCGCACGGCGAGCGGCACGATGACGGGGTTGACCATCAGGCGGCCGCGCAAAGCCATGCCGGGGCGCAGCGTTCCCGAGCGGTTGGGGATGGTCGCGCGGATGAGCGCGGTGCCCGCCTCAACATTGCCGTCGGGCAGGAACTGCCCGAGCGGCGCAGTCGCGATTTCGGCGCCGTCCTGCGTCTCCACGGTCACCCGCATGCCCGGGCGAATAATCGCGAGGTCGCGGGGGAAGATGTTGAAGACGACCGTGGTCTGCGCGGGGTCGGTGACCACATAGAGTGCGCGCCCGTCGGTGACGTCGCCGGGATTGGCGTTGCGCTCGGCGATCACGCCGCCGACCGTCGCATATACCGGATAGACCTGGAGGCTCTCGCTGGACTCGATGCGCGCGAGCAGGTCTCCGCGCCGGACGCTGTCGCCCACCGCCTTGGTCACCGAGACGACGCGGCCGGGGAACTGGCCGCGAATTTCGGAGCGGGCGGTCGGCGACAATTGGACGGTGCCGTAGAGTTCGCGCATTTCGCCGACGGTCGCCGGTCCGACCACCGCGGTTTCGATGCCTCCGGCCTTCGCGGCGTCAGCCGCGATCCGCGTGCGCCCTTCGGGGTTCGCATATTTCCAGACGTGCCGCTTGCCGCCCGTCACCGCGACAACCTCGACATCGAAGCTGTGCGGTTCGGTGACGACACCTTGGCCCGCGAGGAATTTGCCTTGCGGGCGGAAGGTGAAGCGATCGACGTCGCCGCCAAGCCGCGTGAGCGTGATGGCGAGCTGGACATCCTTGGGGTCGACCGCCTTGCCGTCCCGCGTCGCGAAAACGCGGAATTGCGGCTCGGTGCCATTCTCGAAGATTATGACCTCGACCGCGAAATCGCCATTCTTGAGCAACTTGCCACCGTTCGGGCCTTTGGCATCTTCCTCGCCTTCGCCCTCGGCGTGGCTTTCGCCTTCTTCATGCTTGTCTTCGCCCTCGGCTCCGCCGCCGCAGGCAGCGAGAGGCACAGCAAGGAACAGCGCCGCAGCCGCGGCGGGAAATGGAAACTTCTTCATGGAATATTCTCCGCAAGGGGAGCCGCATCGAAGCGGCCGGTCAGGCGATCGATCTCCGCGAGCAAATCGCGGTAGCGCGTCATGGCCTCGGCCCACTGACCCTGGATCTGGATGATGACGTCGGCGGCATCCTGCACATCGGCGAACAGGAACCCGCCGCGGGCATAGCCTTCGCGCACCTGACCGAGCGTCTTGACCGCTTTGGGATAGACGTCGTTCATGATGCCCTCGGCCCGAACCCTAGCGGCGTCGGCGTCGGCGCGAAGCGTGGCGAGGCGCCGCAGCCGCTCGAGCCGGCTTGCTTCCGACTGATACTCGAGTTGGCGCCGTTCGGCCTGGGCCCGGGCGATATTGCCCTGGTTGCGGTCGAACCGTCCGAGCGGGATCGAGATGCCGCCGAGAACGGCGACATCGTTGGTCTCGCGAAGAAAGCGCGTGCCGCCCGAGACCGTATAGTCCTGGTGCGCACGGCTCTGCTCGACGACGACCTGCGCGCGGGCCCGGTCGACGGCGGCGTCGAAGACCGCCGCGTCGGCTTCGGCGAGCGGCGGATCGCGCGGATCGGGTTTCTCGATCCCCTCGGCGATAACGAGGCTGTCAGGCGTGCCGCCCCAGAAGGAGGTGAGCAATGCGCGTGCGGACTGCCGCTTCGCCTGGGCTTCCTTCAGTGCCAGTTCGGCTTCGAGAATGCGGGCATCGGCGCGCGTCTCGACGAACAGAGGATCCTTGTAGCCGCGCACGCGGCGTATGGCCTCGGTGCGCATCTCCTTTTCGAGTTTTACGCGATCCTCTGCGATCCAGACCATCTGCTCGGCGATCTGGACGTCAATATAGGCGCGCTGCACTTCCTGGGCGATGTCGAGCCGGACGAGCCGCCACTGCGCCTCGGCGAGAACGACGCCGCGCTCGGCAAGTGCCATCCGCGCCTCGCGCTTGCCCCCGCGTTCAAGCGGCTGCGAATAGGTGACGGTGAGTTCCGATTGCCGGAACAGGCCGTAGCTGCCCGTTCCGACGCCATTGTCCATGTCGACCGATATGGTCGGATTGGGACGGACGCGAGCTTGCAGCTGGTCGGCGCGCGCAGCGTCGACCCCCGCTTCGCCCGCTCTAAGCTCGGGCGATGCAGCGATGGCCCGCTCGACCGCCTGGTCGAGCGTTAGCGGCTGGGCCCAAACGGACCCCGCCACCAGCGCAGCCCCGGCCAACAGGGCGGCGCGCATATGGATATGCATGAATGATCACTCCTGAACGGTTCGACTGAGCGCAGGCCGAAAAGGGGCCGCGCGGCAGGCGTCGTTCAGGCGAGGGGAGGGTTCAGGGGAGGTGCGAGCGCGCGCGAAGCGAGGCGCGTCGCGGGCAGCGCAAAGTGCAGGCCGCCGGAAAAACAGGACAGATCGTCATGACCCGAAAGGGCCTGATCGGATGCGACCGGGCAATTATGGTGGCTGCCGTGAAGATCGGCGTCCTGCTGACCTTCTTGCGTGTCCCTGTCCGACGCATGGCCAGGTTCCACATGGTGGGACAGATGCGAATCGGTCGCGTGGTGCGTCATGCCCGCCATCGCCGGCGCAGCATTGTGGAGCCCGCTGAGCAGCAGGATGAACACAAGCAACAGGCGAAGGGGGGCGCCGGACATGGCCGCGCCCCTAACAGCGAATGACCTGTTCCGGAAGTCCAAAACCGGATCAATCAGTTCGCGCAGCGCCGCTCTCCGTCGATCGGGCCGTTTCGATCAGCGCTTCCAGGGCGTTCGGCATCGGCATCGGCTCGAAGGCGCTCACCCGCGCGCGGCCATTATTCCCTGCGGGGAGGCGGCCGGTCAGCGAACCAAGCGGGACGAGCAGGAACCGCATCGCCTGACCGGCAGCCTCACGGGCATCTCCGAGCTCGATCGCATAGCGAAGCATGTGCCAGTGGGAGGCGAGATGCGCGCCCATATAGGGCTGGCTCAAAATATGTTCCCATTCGAGCGCCTGCCACGCCGCCGCTTCATCTCCGATTCGGCGTGATTCGCAAAACAGGCGATATTGATCGCGCAGCAGCGGCTCGATGACGGCCTTGCTCACGGGTTTTGCTGTCGGCGGCACCATCCTCTTCCCCTTTTTTGTCCACCGAAGGCTTTTGCACCCTGTAGTAGATACAGGGTCAAGCCCTGATGTTCCGGCAGGACGCTGTGCCGCTCGGCTTCCGATTTACCCTCTCGTCTCACGGCAAGCATATCGCTCGAATGTCGTCCCGAACAAAGGGGGCGGAAGCCAATAGCGAAGCGATAGAAATAAGAGCAAAAGACGATCATAGAATTATTGTGCTTAACGCGCGATTGTTCGGCGGATATCCTGTTTCTTTAGACGCTTCCGCAAATATAGAGGGGCAAGATGCACTGCTCCCTTACCGCCATGAGATAATATTACGGAGCCGGTTCGGGGGCTCGAAGAGTGCCGCCGAAGTTGATTGAAAATCTTCTACTTTTCACCGCGCCGTTTCGATGCTAGGGGCCGGTTTCAATGCGACGGGTGATCCTCTTCCTCCTGACCCTTCTCCTTGCATCCGGAACGGTTGCGGGGTCGCTCGCACATGCGACCGAGGATCGAGCCGAGGCGAGCCTTTTTGTCGCGGCGATCGAAGCCGGCTGCGTTTCCGCACCGGCGATCGAAAGCGCCGAAGTCGACAAGAAAAAATCCTCTCCCGGCGAAAAGCAGCAGGTGCCCGCCGCCGCTCATGGTTGCCACGGCCACCATTCGGGCGTCCCGGCGGAAACGCTGTCGGCAGCGACCGAAACGCCTGCCCCTGAAGCGCATACGCGCATCCTGACGGCCGCCTTGCCGCCCGTCGCCTATATCGGGACGTTCCGCCCTCCAATCGCCTGACGCTCTAGGTCTGCGCGCGCCCTTCGCGTGCGCTTCTCCCTGGAAACGTCAGGAGTCTCTTTTTCATGAAATCCATAGTTGTCGCCGCGAGTCTCGTGGCGCTCGTTGCAGGCGCAAATTCCGCGCCCGCCGCTGCCCAGTCGGCAGCGTCGGAGCTAGTGGGACCGCCTTCTTCCGCAGGCGAGGCCGTGCGTACCGGCCCGCTTCCCGCTCGATTGTCCCTCGCGCAGGCGATGGAGGAAGCCGACGCGCGCTCGCCGCGCGTGGTTGCCGCCGAAGCCGAAGTGGAGGCCGCTCGCGGTCGCCAGCGTCAGGCGGGCTATCGCTACAATCCGACGCTCAATGTCGATGTCGAGAATTTCGCGGGAACCGGTCCCTATTCGGGCCTGAACGGTCTCGAAACGACGGTGTCGGTCAATCAGCGTCTCGATGTCGGGGGCCGGCGCCGTGCGCGCATGACGCTCGCCGACGCCGAGTTTCTCGCCGCGCAATATCGGCTCGAAATTGCCCGTGCGGATCTCGCGCTAGAGGTTCGCAACCAGTTCGCGACCGCGCTCGCGGCCCGCGACAGTCTGGCGCTCGCGCGCGAGAATGAAGTGCGTGCCCGCGAACTCGTCCGCGTGGCACAGGCCATGGTCGATACCGGCAACGAGCCGCCGCTCCGCGCGTTCCGCGCCAATGCGGCTCTCGTTCAGGCCACCGCCGAGCTACGCACAGCCGAGGCCGAAGAAAAAACCGCCCGGCGTTCGCTCGCGGCGCTCCTCGGAAGCTCGGTCCCGCCTGCCGAGTTGATGGAAGGCGATATGTGGGTGGCACCGGAGACGGTGGACTCGCTCGCGACGCTCGACGTTCGCTTGGCAGAAACCGAGAAGCTGATTGCCGAAGCGCGGCTCCAGGGGCAGCGCGCCGATGGCCGGCTCGATCCGTCGGTCGGCTTCGGGGTGCGTCAACTTCGCGACACCGGCGATCGCGCATTGATCGCCAATGTTTCCGTGCCGCTCCCCGTCTTCGACCGCAACCGCGGCAACATCTCGGCGGCCAAGTCCGATGTCGCCGCCGCCATTGCGCGGCGCGAGAATGCAGTGGTCAATGCTCAGGCGGAGATCGCCAATGCGCAGGCCGAACTCGAAGCCGCAGAGGCCCGCCTCGCGGCGCTTGAGGGCAGCGGCATCGAGCAGGCGCGCGAAGGTGTCCGGCTCGCCGAGCTCAGCTACCGCGCCGGCAAGTCCTCGCTCGTCGAATATATCGACGCGCAGCAGGCCTATGCGGCGACGCAGGCCGAGCTGATCGCGGCGCGGCAGGCCCGGGCCGAAGCTCGCGCCATCCTCTCGCGCCAGGCAGCCGCCGACGGCGACGCGGATCATCAGCCATGAGCGCGCCGAGCCTTCCAGTGGACGGGGGCGCGTTCGCCGCCGTTCTTCCAAGTCAACAGGGGTGCGCCGCCGGTCGGCGCGCGAACCGCATCAACAGCGGAGATAGAATATGATCACCAAGGACAAGCGTCTCCTCGGCACTGTCGCGGGCGCCATGATACTCGCCGCCGTCACGGGCTTCGGCGTCGCACGCTGCAGCGCCGACCCGGCCGCCGCGCCGACTGCAGAAGGCGATAAGGAAGCGGCGAGCGAAGCCCTTCCGAGCAGCCTCGCCATCACGCCCGAAGCGATCAAGGCCGCCAAGATCGGCGTCGAGACGATCGGCGCCGGCGGACTCGGTTCGGAAATCATCTCGCAAGCGACCGTCACCGCCGCGCCGAGCGGCGAGGCCATCGTCACCGCCCGCGCGGGCGGCGCCGTCACCCGTCTCTTCAAGCGGCTCGGCGATCCGGTCAGCGCCGGTGAGACGATCGCGATCGTGCAAAGCCGCGACGCCGCCCAGATTGCGGCCGAACGGATTGCCGCCGATGCGCGCTCGACGCTCGCGCAGAAAAATCTCCACCGTGAGAAGACTCTGTTCGACCAGAAGGTGTCGGCGCGGGTCGATTATGAGCAGGCGCAAGCCGAAGCCGCGGCCGCCGCGGCCGAAGCGCAACGCGCGCGTGCGGCAGCGAGCGCCGCGCAGGTCACGCGCGATGGCAGCAGCGTCATCGTGGCAAGCCCGATCTCGGGACGGATTACGGCCGAGAACGCCAGCCTTGGCGCCTTCGTCCAGCCCGAAACCGAATTGTTCCGCGTTGCCGATCCGAGCAAGGTGCAGATCGAGGCCGCAGTCGGCCCGGCCGATGCACAGCGGCTCTCGCCCGGAGACCGTGCGATCATCGAACTTCCCGACGGCCGGACGATCGATGCCCGTGTGCGGGCTGTGACCCCCGGCCTGTCGGGCGACACACGCTCGGCAACCGCCGTACTCGATGTGACCGGTGCGCTGCAGCCGGGCCTTGCGGTCCGGGTGCGTCTGCTCCCGAGCCGCGGCGCCGAAACCGGTGGGCCGGTACGGATCGTGATCGCTGACGAAGCCCTCCAGACGCTCGAAGGCCGCGACGTGGTCTTCGTCCGCACGAAGGAAGGATTCCGTGCGCAGACGGTAACCGTCGGCCAGCGCAGTGCAGGCCGCGTCGAAATCCTCTCTGGGCTGAAGCCCGGCCAGATCGTCGCGACCAAGAACGCTTTCCTGCTCAAGGCCGAACTCGGCAAGGGCGCGGGCGAGGAGGAATAAACCGTGATCGCGAAACTGATAGCGTTATCCGTCCGCGCACGCTGGGCGGTTCTCTTCCTTTTCCTCGTAATAGCCGGACTCGGCGTCTGGCAGCTGACCAAGCTGCCGATCGACGCAGTTCCCGACATCACCAATAAGCAGGTGCAAATCAACACGATCGATCCGCGTCTTTCGCCGGTCGAAATCGAGAAACTCGTTACTTATCCGATCGAAATCTCGCTGGCGGGCATTCCGGGGCTCGAGACGACACGCTCGATCTCGCGCAACGGTTTCAGCCAGGTGACGGCGATCTTCACCGATGAAACCGACCTCTATTTCGCGCGCCAGCAGGTGGGCGAACGGCTGCTGCAGGCGGGCGAAAATCTTCCCGACGGGGCCCAGCCGCAGATCGGTCCCGTGACGACGGGTCTCGGCGAGGTCGTCATGTATACCGTCGGCTATAAATTTCCCGACGGGAAGGGCGCCAAGAAGGTCGCGGGCCAGCCAGGCTGGCAACCCGACGGCAGCTATCTGACCCCCGAGGGCGATATCCTCACCGACGAGATTGCCAAATCGGGCTATCTTCGCACGGTGCAGGACTGGATCGTCAGTCCGCAGCTCAAGTCAGTTGGCGGCGTCGCCGGCGTCGACTCCATCGGCGGCTACGCCAAGACCTTCGTCGTCGAGCCCGATCCGACCCGTCTCACCAGCTACGGCATTTCCTACAGTGAACTCGGCGAAGCCCTCGAACGCGCCAATCTCGCGGTCGGTGCCAACTACTACAACCGGGCAGGCGAGGCCTATCTCGTGCGCGTTGATGCACGTGTCCGCTCGGTCGACGAAATCCGCAACGCGGTCGTCGCGACGCGCGGCGGCGTCCCCGTCACCGTCGGGCAGCTTGCCAATGTGAAAATCGGCGGCGACCTCAGAACCGGTGCGGGCAGCATGAACGGCAAAGAGGCGGTGATCGGAACCGTGCTCATGCTGATCGGGCAGAACAGCCGCACCGTTGCGGAAGACGTATCGGCGAAGATCGCGCAGGTGTCGAAGACCCTGCCGCCCGGCGTCGAAGTGAAGGTGGTGCTCGACCGTGCCAAGCTCGTCAACGCGACGGTCGGCACGGTGGAGAAGAACCTGACCGAAGGCGCACTGCTCGTCGCCGCCGCGCTCTTCTTCCTGCTCGGCAACTGGCGTGCCGCGATCATCGCGGTGCTCGTCATCCCCTTCTCCTTCCTGATGATGGCGATGGGCATGAACGCGTTCCGGGTCCCCGGTAACCTGATGAGCCTTGGCGCGCTCGACTTCGGTCTGATCGTCGACGGGGCGGTGATCATCATCGAAAACTGCCTCGCCAGACTGGCGCACCGGCAGGAACATGAAGGGAGATTGCTCAATCTTCGCGAACGTCTCGAGGAGACGATGCGCGCCAGCCAGGAGATGATCAAACCGACAGTCTTCGGGCAGGCGATCATCCTGCTCGCCTTCGCACCGCTGCTGATGTTCACGGGCGTCGAGGGCAAGACCTTCTCGCCGATGGCCATCACCATCATGCTCGCGCTCGTGGCGGCTTTCATTCTCGCGATCACGCTGGTTCCGGCGCTTGTCGCGCTGATGATCCGCGGCAAGGTTGCCGAGAAGGAGGTGTGGGCGATCCGCAAGTCGAAGGAGCGCTATCTCCCGCTACTCGACAAGGCGCTCGCAAAGCCCTGGGCTTTCATCGCCGGCGGCTTTGCCTTCTTCGTCCTTGCCATCCCGGCATTCGGACTGCTCGGCTCGGAATTCATTCCGCAGCTCGACGAGAAGAATATGGCGCTCGCCTCGACGCGCGTGCCTTCGGTGAGCCTCGAACAGTCGCTGGCCATGCAACTCAATGTCGAGACGGCGATTTCGAGCCTGCCTGAAGTCGAACTGATGTTCTCGAAAACCGGCACTGCCGAGGTGGCGACCGACCCGATGCCGCCGAACATCTCGGACGGCTTCATCATCCTGAAGCCGCAAGATCAGTGGCCGGCGGGCGTCGATTCCAAGGCCGATGTCGTCGAGCGTATCGAGAAGGCCGCTGGCGGCCAACTCGGCCAGCTCTATGAAGTCAGCCAGCCGATCGAGCTTCGCTTCAACGAACTAATCGCGGGTGTCCGCGGCGACGTCGCCATCAAGCTCTACGGCGACGACCTCGACAAGATGTCGCTCGCCGCGAACGAGATGGTGCGTGTGCTGCAGGGCATCCCGGGTGCGGGAAGCGTCAAGGCCGACCAGGTTGGCGGCGCTCCCATGCTGGACGTGCAGCTCGATCGCAATGCGATCGCACGCTACGGACTGTCGGTCCAGGAAGTGGCCGACACTGTGTCGGCGGCGCTCGGTGGGCGGGAATCAGGTCTCCTTTACGAAGGCGACCGCCGGTTCGACATTACCGTCCGCGTGCCTGACGCGACCCGTGTCAATCTCGACGACATCCGCGCGCTTCCTGTCCTCCTGCCCTCAGAAGGCGGGAACCGCGGACAGATACCGCTCGCCCAGGTGGCGCAGATCCGGCTGACCGAAGGGCTCAACCAGATCAGCCGCGAAAATGGCAAGCGGCGCGTCGTCGTGCAGGTGAACCTCGAAGGCCGCGATGCGGGGTCCTTTGTAGCCGAAGCGCAGGCGAAGATCGCCAATGTGAAGCTCCCCTCGGGCTATTATCTCGAATGGGGCGGGCAGTTCGAAAGCCTGCAGGCTGCGTCGAAGCGGCTCTCCATCGTGGTTCCGCTCTGCTTCGCCGGTATCTTCATCCTGCTCTACATGGCGCTCGGCACCTTCGGACGCGCGACCGCTGTGTTCCTTGCGGTGCCGCTGGGCCTCGCGGGCGGGGTGTTCACCCTCGCGCTTACGGGCATCAACTTCTCGGTCTCGGCGGCTGTGGGCTTCATCTGCCTTGCCGGCGTCGCGGTGCTCAACGGTCTCGTCGTCATGACGGCGATCCGCGAGCGGCTCGAGAATGATGTCCCGCTCACGGAGGCAATCCGTGAGGGCATGACCGAGAAGATGCGCGCGGTGATCATGACCGGTTTCGTGCCCGCGATCGGCTTCGTGCCGATGGCGATCGCGACCGGCACGGGTGCCGAAGTGCAGAAGCCGCTCGCGACGACCGTCATCGGCGGCCTCATCGCGGCGACGATCCTGACGCTGCTCGTTCTCCCCGCGATCGCAAAGGTCGTTCTCGGGGCGGACTGGCAGCCGAAGTTCCTGAAGCGGAAAGCGGAGCCGGCGGTCCAGCCGGTCACGGAATAGGGAGAGACTGTCATGACAAAAGCATCCAAGCTCTTGCGCATCTACACCGATGAATCCGCCTTCTTCGGCGATCAGCGGGTCTTCGAGTTCATCTCCGAACTCGCTCGCCAGCAAAAGCTGGCAGGCGTTACGGTGCTCGAAGCGGTTCTTGGTTTCGGTCGCTCGGCGCATCTCCACCGCAAGCATGCGCTGGAGAATGACAGGGCGGTCGTGGTCGAGATCATCGACGAGGAGCAGCGGCTCCGCGACTTTGCGGCGCAGCTGACCGAAATATCGGACATCGGGCTCATCACGCTCGAAGCGGTCGACATCCTCGGCGGGAAATCCGCCGCGGAGCCCCCCGATGTTCAGAGCTGACCGGCATCTTGCCGGTCTACACCGCGGCGCAGGTCCCCGGCCTGCGTCGCGGACCAGCTTGCCGGAGCGAGGAGCTCGCCGATGTTCTCGGTAGGAACCTCGCTCCGCCTGCCGGTCCCGATCGGACGGGTCTGGCGGCTGCTCGTCGATATCGAGCGGTACGGCGACTGGCATCCGACGCTCCGCTTCACCGATCGTCCGGGTGATGAAGAGCGCGTGGACTATGTCTACTCGCCGCGCGGACCGCGCGGGCCGGAACTGTCGGCCGAGGGCCGGATCACCTGTCTCGACTGGCTCTCGGGTTTTTCCTGGCGGACGGGCATGCGCGGTCTGCTCGTCATCGAGGAAAGCTACCGACTCGAAAAGCTCGGTCAGGGTGTCGAGGTGACGCACCGGCTCGACTGCCGGGGCTTCTTCTCGTGGCTCGGCTACCCATTTCTACGTCGCGCCTGCTCGGTGTTCCTGCGCCGCTCGAACGCTGCGCTCGAAAAGCATTTCCGCCGCACGACCGTCCAGTCCCGCTACGCGCGGCCGAGCGGGCGTCGCGCATGAATTTGAACTTGAAACCTGGCCGTCGGAGGCCCCTCTCATTCGCCCCCCACCACGGGCAGGGATCTCCGGCGGTCAGGGAGGTGCGGGAGATCACTTCCCGGTACTCCCGCACCTCATCCTGCCGGGCGTTGAACATAGGCGCCGAACGCATTGCCGGTTGCCAAGAGAAAAGGATGGCATCATGAGTGACCAGTTGCGGCTCGATATTCCGCTTCTCCTCCCCGAAGTCGCCGATACCGCCGACCGCTGCGTCGCGCGCCTGATGGGCGAACTCGAAGGACGCGACGGCGTCGACAAGGTGCATGTGGTCCGCTCCAGCGACGGCTCGCCGCCGCAGCTCTGCATCCATTACCGTCCGGATATTCTCCCGCTCGAACGCGTGCGGCAGCTCGCGCGCAGCGCCGGCGCCGAGCTCACCGGCCAATATCAACATCTCTTCTGGGACGACCTCGAAGGCGTCGGCCACGCCCGGCGCGCGCGGACGATCGGACTCAAGCTTCGCGAAATGCCGGGCGTGATCGAGGCCGAAGTCGGCGCCGCGGGGACGCTGCGCGCCGAGTTCCAGCGCTCGGAAACCACCATCGAAACGATCAGAAAGACACTCTCGGATATGGGCGTCACACAGAAATCGGCTGCCGTCGCTGCGGCTCGCCCGGCACAAGCCCCCCACAAGCATGGCGATGATGGCCATGACCATGGACCGGATCATGCGCATGGGCCTGATCACAAACATGGCCACACGGGTGAGGACAACCACGACCATGGCCATGATCATGGCGGCATTTTCGGCGAGCGGACCGAACTGATCTTCGCGCTGCTGTGCGGTCTCGTCCTCGGCATCGGCTTTGCCATCGAAATGCTCGCCGCGGCACCGGAGTGGGTGCCGCTCGCATTCTATATTGCCGCTTATGGCTTCGGCGGCTGGTTTACGGTCCGCGAAGCCATCGAGAATCTGAAGCTCAAGCGCTTCGAGATCGACACGCTGATGCTCGTCGCCGCGGCCGGCGCCGCAGCGCTCGGTGCATGGGCCGAGGGCGCACTGCTCCTCTTCCTCTTCAGCCTCGGCCATGCGCTCGAACATTATGCCATGGGCCGCGCCAAGCGCGCGATCGAGGCGCTCGCCGAGTTGGCGCCGCAGACCGCGACGGTGAAGGATGCCGACGGGACGGCGCGCGAAGTCTCCGTCGAGCAGCTGGCGATTGGCGACACCGTCATCGTCAAGCCCAATGAGCGACTTGCTGCCGACGGCTTCGTCGTCGTTGGCCGCACGGCGGTCAACCAGGCCCCGGTTACCGGCGAGAGCGTCCCCGTTGACAAGGAACCGGTGGCCGATCGCGCGCAGGCTGCGGCAAAGCCCGACGCACTCGACGGGAAATATCGTGTCTTCGCGGGCACCATCAACGGCTATGGCGCGATCGAGATCGCGGTAACCCGTCTTGCCGCCGATACGACGCTCGCCAAGGTCGTGAAGATGGTGAGCGAAGCGGAGACGCAGAAATCGCCGACCCAGCGCTTCACCGACAAGTTCGAGCGCATCTTCGTGCCGAGCGTGCTCGCGCTCGTGTTCGTCCTGCTCTTCGCCTGGGTCGTTGTCGACGAGCCATTCCGCGACAGCTTCTATCGCGCCATGGCGGTCCTCGTCGCGGCAAGCCCGTGCGCGCTGGCCATCGCGACGCCGAGCGCCGTCCTGTCGGGCGTTGCGCGTGCGGCGCGCGGCGGCGTGCTGGTCAAAGGCGGTGGCCCGCTCGAAAATCTCGGCTCGCTGACCGCGCTGGCGTTCGACAAGACGGGAACGCTCACCGAGGGAAAGCCGCGCATCACCGACGTCCTGCCGGCCAACGGCGTGCCGAAGGAGGAACTGCTGCGCATCGCGGTGGCGGTCGAGCGGCTGAGCGATCATCCGCTTGCCGCTGCCATCGCGCGCGATGGCGAGGCCATGCTGACGTCGACGCGCGTACCGGTAGCGGACGACCTCAACAGCCTGACGGGTCGCGGCGTCACGGCGAAGGTCGAGGGCGAGACCGTCCTCATCGGCAAGGCCGAAATGTTCGGTGCAGACGGCATCGCGCCGATCGGCGGCGAAGTGGCGACGGCGATCGCAGGCCTCCGCGAGCAGGGACGCACGACGATGGTGGTCCGTATGGGCGACCGCGATTTGGGCGCGATCGGCTTGATGGACACGCCGCGCGAGGCGGCGCGCACGGCGATTGCCAAGCTCCGCGAGCTCGGAATCGGACGGATGATCATGATCTCGGGCGATCACCAGAAGGTCGCCGAATCCATCGCCGCCGAGGTCGGGATCGACGAGGCCTGGGGCGACCTGATGCCCGATCAGAAGGTCGACGCCATTCGCGATCTCAAGGCCCAGCAGCCGGTCGCGATGGTGGGTGACGGTGTCAACGATGCCCCGGCCATGGCGAGCGCGACCGTCGGGATCGCGATGGGCGCCGCCGGGTCGGACGTCGCGCTCGAAACCGCCGACGTTGCGCTCATGGCCGACGATCTTGCTCACCTACCGTTTGCAATCGGCCTCAGCCGCCAGACGCGGCGGATCATCCGCCAGAATCTCGTGGTGAGCCTCGGCATCGTCGTCGTGCTTGTCCCGGCAACGATCCTCGGTCTCGGCATCGGCCCCGCGGTGGCCGCGCATGAGGGCTCGACGCTGGTGGTGGTCGCCAACGCATTGCGGCTGCTCGCCTATCGCGACCGCAGTGCCGGTTGAACCGCAGACGCGGCGGGCGTGGAAGACCGGAAAGGGGAGAGAGGATGAATTTCAAGAATATCTCGGCCTGGTCCATCCGGAACCCGATCCCGCCGCTCGTCATGTTTTTCGGCCTGACGGTGGCGGGCATCGTCTCCTTCCTCATGATGGGGGTTCAGAGCGATCCCGACATCGATTTTCCGGGGGCGATCGTCATCATCGCGCAGCCGGGCGCCGCACCCACCGAACTCGAGACCCAGGTCACGCAGCGTGTCGAGGCGGCGGTGCGGACGATCGAGGGGATCGACGAGCTCAATTCGACGGTCACCGAAGGCCAGTCGCAGACGTTCGTCCAGTTCGCGATCGGCACGCCGATAGACCGGGCGGTGACCGATATCCGCGACAAGATCACCCAGATCCGCAGCAACCTGCCGAACGGAATCCTCGAGCCGCAGGTCATCCGCCTCTCGACCTCGGGCAACACGCTCGCTTATTGGTCGGCCTCCGCCACCGACATGACGCTCGAGGAATTGAGCTGGTATGTCGACAATGTCGTCGCCAAACGGCTGATCGCGGTCCCCGGCATGGGCGACGCCTATCGCCGGGGCGGCGTGAGCCGGGAAATCCGCGTCATCCTCAACCCCGAGCGGATGCGCGCCTACGGCCTCACCGCCGCCGCGGTGAACACCCAGCTCGTCCAGCTCAACATCAATGCTGCGGGCGGCCGGATGGAGGTCGCGGGGTCCGAACAGGCGGTGCGCATCCTCGGCAATGCGAGCAGCGCCAACGCGCTCGGCGAGACCTTGATCTCGGTCGGCACGAACCGGACCGTGCGCCTTGCCGATATCGCCGAGGTCAAGGATCTCTACGCCGAGCAGCGCTCGGTCTCGAAGCAGGACGGGCGGCAGGTGCTGACCTTCGGATTCGAGCGCGCGAAGGGCGCCTCCGATGTCACCGTTTACGACGCGGCGGTCGAGGAGCTGCGAAAGCTCGAGAAGGAAAACCCCAAGGTCAAATTCACCGAGCTGTTCAGCGATATCGAATATACCAAGGGCCAATATCATTCGGCGATCAATGCGATGGTCGAGGGCGCGATCCTCGCGGTCGTCGTCGTCTTCCTCTTCCTGCGCGACTGGCGCGCGACGCTGATATCCGCGCTCGCCATCCCGCTGTCGGCGGTCCCGACCTTCCTGTTCATGGACCTCATGGGCTTCTCGCTCAACATGATGACCTTGCTCGCGCTCAGCCTCGTTGCCGGCGTGCTGGTCGACGATGCGATCGTCGAGATCGAGAATATCGTGCGCCACATGCGGATGGGCAAATCGGCCTATCAGGCCTCGATTGACGCCGCGGACGAGATCGGGCTCGCAGTGCTCGCGACGACCATGACGATTGTCGCGGTGTTCCTGCCGGTCGGGCTGATGCCGGGCGTCGCGGGGCAGTATTTCAAGAATTTCGGGCTGACGGTCGTGGCCGCGGTGCTGATGAGCCTCGCGGTCGCGCGCATGATCACGCCCATGCTCGCCGCCTATTTTCTCTCTGCGCAGGGCCCGCAGAAACATGGCGAGGGCCCGCTGATCGACACCTATATGCGCATCTTGCGCTGGAGCCTCGATACCAGCGGGGCCGCTGCCGCGCGTGCGCGCGGCGGGCGCTGGAAATGGCTCGCCTATATCAAGGACCACCGGCTCTGGGTGGTCGGTATCGGGGTGCTGGCGCTCTTTGCGACCATTTTCAGCTTCTCGCTGCTCCCGATGACCTTTCAGCCTTCGATCGATTCCGACACGAGCCGCGTCGCCATCCAGCTCGCACCGGGTGCAACGCTCGAACAGACCGAGACGGTTGCCGACGAGGTGACCGATCTCATGAAGCGCGATCCGCTCGTCCAATCCGCTTTGTCGCGGATCGATGTCGGCACGGCGACGGTCTATCTGAAATTGCGCAAAGACCGCGACCTCACCTCGACCGAGTTCGAAAAGGACCGCGCGCCGCGGCTGGCTGAGGTTCCCGATGCCCGCATCAACTTCCAGTCGCAGCATGGCGGTGGCGGCGGGAGCAGCCGTGACATCTCGATCACGCTCGGCAGCGACGACCCGAAGAAGCTCGAAGATGTCGGCAACCGGTTGCTTGCTCAAATGGCACGCGTGAAGGAAATCCGCTCGCCGCGTGTCGAGGGCAATCTCCAGCGCCCCGAGATCGTCATTCGCCCGCGCTTCGCGCTCGCGGCGCAGCTCGGCGTGACGACACAGGCGCTTAGCCAGTCGATCCGCGTCGCGACATTGGGCGAGATTGACCAGAACAGTGCAAAATTCTCGCTCTCCGACCGGCAGATACCTGTGCGCGTCGCGCTTGCGGAAACCGCGCGCGAGCGGCTCGATACGCTTCGCAACATGCCGGTTCCGACCCGGAACGGGGGAACGGTGCCGCTCTCGGTCGTGGCCGAGATCGGCTTCGGCGCCGGCCCGACCCAGATCAATCGCACCAACCAGGTGCGCCAGCTCACCATCGGGGCCGACCTTGCTCCGGGTCTCGTGACCGGTCAGGCGATGGAGAAAGTCGAAGCGCTGCCGGCGCTCAAGACGCTGCCCGCCGGGGTCACGCGGCTGGTCCTCGGAAGTGCCAAGTGGCAGGCCGAGATGCTGCGCAACTTCGCAATCGCGGTCGTATCGGGGATCTTCCTCGTGCTCGCTGTGCTGATCCTGCTCTATCGCAAGATCATCCCGCCCTTCGTCAACATGGGCTCGCTTCTGCTCGCCCCGCTCGGCGGGGCGATCGCGTTGCTCTTGACGGGCTACCCGCTCTCGCTTCCCGTGTTCATCGGCGTGCTGATGCTGCTCGGTATCGTCGGCAAGAACAGCATCCTCCTCGTCGATTTCGCGATCGAGGAAATGGCATCCGGGGTGCCGCGCGACGAGGCGATCGTCGACGCCGGGCACAAGCGCGCGCAGCCGATCCTGATGACCACGGTCGCGATGGTCGCGGGCATGATCCCGACCGCGCTGTCGCTCAACGGCGACGGCGCATGGCGCGCGCCGATGGCGGTCACGGTGATTGGCGGGCTCATCCTTTCGACGATGCTGACGCTGCTGATCGTGCCGGCGTCCTTCAGCCTCGCGGCGGGCTTCGAACGCCGGATGGCCCCGCGCCTGCGCCGCTGGTTCACAACGGGCGGTGCGCACGCCGACCCATCGCCTGCGGGTGTCACCGACATCGGCGCGGGGCAAAGCCCGGCGGCCGATCGATAGAGGAGTGAAGCTGATGGAGTTCGAGCGGGAGCATGACCTCCCCTATAGTCCGGAACAGATATGGGCGGTCCTCGGCGATTTCGAGAACCACCGGATTTGGAATCCCTATGTCCGGATCGAGCGGCTTGCCGAGGATCCGATCGCGATCCGCTATTCGATGCGCATGGATCCGCACAAACCCAAGTTTCTTGAAGTGTCCGCGACGGTCCTTTCCGCGCGCGCCGGCGAGGAGCTGATACTCGACGTGAAGCCGAGCTTCATCCTCCAATTCGAGGAGAGCTATATCCTGACCCGGACGCCGGAAGGGACCAGATTCCTCCATCGCTACCGCTGCCGCGGGCCCTTTGCCTGGCTCCGGCTTCCCGGCATCAAGACGAGCTTTCAAAGGATGCTCGCGTCGATCGACGGCATCCTGGTCAGCTACCTCAAGTCCAAATATAGCAAGCCGCAATCGCCGCCGCGACGGCCCAAGTCCAAGTTCAAAGGCGGTCGGCGATGATGAGCTTTCCGCTGCTCGCGCCGCACAAATGGCGTCCGCTCGGCGCGGCTTGGGCCATCGCCCTCCTGTCGAGCCTTGCCGTTCTCTTCGTCGGCGAGGTCATGGGCCAGGCGCCGTGCGACCTCTGCTGGTTCCAGCGCGCCTTCATGTTCCCGCTGGCGATCATTCTCGGCATCGCGGCGTTCAGGTCGGACCGCGCCGTCGTTCCTTATGGACTGGCGCTGGCTTTCGGCGGCGGCCTCGTCGCGCTCTACCATAGCCTGCTCTACGTCGGTGTCATTCCGGCTCCGATCGTCCCTTGTACCGGCGGCCCGTCGTGCTCGGGTGAGAGCATGGCAATCGGAGGCGTGCCGCTGCCCCTCCTGTCGCTGGCCGCATTCGCGCTCATCCTTACCCTCTTGCTCAACTTCCAAAGGAGACTGAAATCATGAACAGACGTATCGGAGTGGTGGCCACGCTTGTACTCTCGGCACTCGCCTTCACCGGGGGCGCGATGCTCTACAGCGGAACCGCCGAGGGCGAACCCACGAAGAAGGTCGTGGCGGGGCCCGTCGACAGCCTCATTCGCCCGCACTCGCCGATCATCGGCCCGAAGAATGCCCCGGTCACGATCGTCGAATTCTTCGACCCCTCGTGCGAGGCCTGCCGTGCCTTCTATCCGACGGTGAAGGGCATCGTCGCCAAATATCCCAAGGATGTGCGTCTCGTGATGCGCTACCTGCCGCTGCACCCCGGCTCGGCCGAGGCGATCGTGATCCTCGAAGCAGCGCGCGTGCAGGGCAAGCTCGAACCGGTGACAGCCGCGCTGCTCGAGGCGCAGCCCGACTGGCATGACGGAAAGATGGACGGGGCCTGGGCCGCGGCGGAGAAGGCCGGCCTCAATGTCGCGAAGGCGCGCGCGATGCCGACCGCCGATGCGATGGCATGGATGGAGCAGGACATTGCCGACGCGCGAGCGGTCGGCGTCAAGGGCACCCCGACCTTCTTCGTCAATGGCGAGATGCTCGTCCAGCCCAGCCCCGAACAGGTCGAGGCCAAGGTTCAGGCCGCGGTCGCGGCAAAGGGCAAATGAGGGCCGCACCCGTCCCGCTTCGTCCACGTGGGACGGGTGCCCACCATGCAGCGCGACGCCGTCTCTCCCGCCATCGGCCTGCCGCATGGAGACGCCGGGTCACCGCCCGATCGGCGGCATCGGAGCCAATATTCACAGCGCATTCAACCATGAAGGGGGACTTTGAACGCCACGAAAAGGAGAGACTGACATGCGAAAATTTCTGACGATCGCGGCTGCGATGCTCGCCTTTGCGGTCCCCGGAATGGCCCTTGCCCAGCACCATGGCGATCGCGGGGGATATAATCGCGGCCATGATGCGCCGCGGGGCCATGACCGCGACTATCGTTCCTCCCGTCATGGCGTACCCAATTATGGCTATGACCGGGGCTATCGCGGCTATGACCCTTATTATCGCGGCTACGACCGCCGCTACGAACGCCGGGATCGCTACGAACGACGCTACCAGAAGCGCCGGATGCACCACCACCACCGCGGGCGTCACTGGCGCGGCTAGTCGATATCCGGCGGGCAGGGCGAGCGGCTACCGCTTCGCCCGATAGATTGAAATCGAGCCGGTCGGCGTCGGGATGACCTTCACCTCCTCGACCGCCTCGAACCCTGCGGCTGCAAGGATCTCCGGAACACAGCCCTTCGCATTGGGTTCGGTAAATTCGAACCCGTCGAGCAGCTGTATCTGGCGAAACAGCATGCGCATCAACAGTGAGCGTTGCTCGCCATAATCGGCGATGAAGAGCGTGCCGCCCGGCTTCAGGAGACTGAACATCTGCGCGGCGATCGCTTCCTTCACGTCCATCGGGCACTGGTGGAGGACGAGGCTCGAGACGATCTTGTCGCATTGCTGGAGGGCGTCGATGGCGTCGAGTTCGTCGCCCATCGCCTCGAACCATTGGATATTTGCGCCCGCGACATCTGCCTTGGCGCGCGCGATCTCGAGTATGGCCGGGTCCGGGTCGACCGCCAATATCTCGCTTTCCGGCGCTGCGCCCTTGAGCGCGATTGCGAACGTGCCAGTGCCGCAACCGATATCGACGATCCGCTCGCCCGGTTGGGGTGCCACTAGCTTCAGCAGATCGCTTCGCCACCTCTTCTCGCGCGTCATGAGCGCGATCGCGGCGTCATAGCGGTCGAGCGAGCCGCTCTTCCCAAGCGCGGGTATAAAATCTCTGTCGGTGCCTGTCATGACCCCTGCCTAGCAAAGCTGCCATGTCCTCGCTTGAACGGAGCGGCTACGGCTCGATGAGCAGATCGCTTGCCCGGATACCAAACATGGTCTTGATCGTGCGTGCAAAATGCGGGCTGTCGCTGAACCCGGCCAGGTGCGCCGCTTCGGTTGCGCTGTAGCGCGCCTCGATTGCCTCAAAGGCGATGAGCAAGCGGCGCCACAGCACGTAGCGCTTGAACGGCATACCCACTTCGGCGGCAAACAGATGCCGGAAGCGTCCAAGCGAAAGGTCACAGTCAGTCGCTGTGTCGGCGAGCCGTACCAGACCTGTCGAGATCAGACGATCGACCGAAGCGGCAGCCCGCGCGACGCGCGGGTCGAGCGGACGGCGGATATCTCTCGTCAGCCAGCTCTCCCAGAACGATGCACGTGCCCTCTCCGCGACAAATACAGCATCGCAGCCGAGCAGCCGTCTTCTCAATTCCTCCGGCGGCCCAAAACCGACCGTCGGCTCGACAAACCATAGTTCCGCCGTTGGCGCGGGAAGCAAGCGGTGAAGTGTATCGGGTTCGATAAGTATGCACTGCCCCGACAAATGGGCACCGCTCGCGTCGATCGCGGTAAGCTTCTCGTCGCTGAAGACCGCCTGCGCTGCGAAATGACGATGGGAGGCCGCGTCGCCGACGGAGCCCGACCAGCAAGCATAATAATCGCTGAGGCGAAGCTGGCCTTTCCAATGGGACGTTCCCGACATCGGCTACCCATAGCAGCCTTTCCCTGTCTTCGCACGGACACCCGATGAATCCTCCCTAGGCCGGCGCGTATGGGGCGCCATCGACGGATCCATTGGATCAGGAAGGTCGTCACAATGACTTGCGCAAGATACTCTTGCGCGGAGGTTTCACCGTTGCGGTGGCTTTGCTGACGTTGCTGTCAGTGGCCAAAGGGCCTGACCGCTCGCCGCGCCGCTTTCATTGCAAAGATGGGGAATTAGAAAAGCCGCATGGTGAAGCCGGATCACGTCGAAATTCGCGTTTGGCTCATCCATGTCCGATCACGGACTGTTTCCTATAGCCCTCAGGTCAAGAACAGTGTTGCGGAAACGGGCGGATATGATGGCCCCGCCCAGCCCTCTGACACGCAAGGAACGAATGACCGGCAGCTCGACCGGGTCAGCCGCAACAGGCCCCTTTGCCGCCCTCGACCTGCACCGGTGGACAGGGCATCGTCCCATAGGAACAATAGACGCAGCAGTCTCCCGGCAGCGGCTTGAGTACCGCGCCGCATCCCTTGCAATCGTAGAAATATTGGCATGCGTCGGTGGGCATGATTTCGTCTGCGCCGTGCCCGCAGAGCGGACAAGTCAGCGTCGATCCGAGATTCGGCGACGATTCAAGCATAGCGATAGCCCAGCCACAGCAGAACGCCGCCGACGACCAGGCCGACCAGTGTCGCGGCGCGCAGCGCCGTCGGCACGCATCGACCATCCGCTCCGCAGCGCGCGGCGCGTGCCTGCTGGCGAGCGAGCAGGATTCCGCCGGCCACAAGCGAAATCACTCCGAATGCGACGAACCAGAGCCGGTAGGGCGCCGCTGGGACCGCAATGCCGACGAGCCAGGCGGACCCGATTCCCGCCGAGGCAAGCAACATAGGAAGGGCGCAGCAAGTGGCTGCGATAAAGCCCGACGCGATCCCCCCGAGCGTCAGCGAAATGGCCCCAATTCCTTTCGGGCGCCTTAGATCTCCGGTCAAAATAGAACTCCTTGTTTCGCGGTAGAGGCAAGTCTAGCATCTGTAGCGACTACAGACGCAAGCGGAATCGCAATGCCCCCTTCCAGCACCATCCCGATTGGCGAAGTTTCCCGGCGCACCGGCTGCAACATCGAGACTATTCGCTACTATGAGCGCATAGGCATCCTGCCTGCACCTGTCCGGCGAGGCCGGTTTCGCCGCTATGATTCTGCCGACGTTAGACGTCTCGCGTTCGTGCGTCGCGCCCGCGAGCTCGGTTTCCCGCTTCATACCATCCGGACTTTACTCGCTTTAGCCGAAGGTGGTGGCCATTCCTGCGACCAGGCCCGCCAGATGGCCGAGACACAGCTGTCGGATGTTCGTGCCAAGCAAGCGGACCTCGAGCGCATGGCCGTGGTGCTGGATGAGCTTGTTCGGGCATGCGGCGCCGGCGACGCCAGCGGCTGCCCGCTCCTCGAAGCTCTGTCCGACTAGGTCCGCGCGGAGCGGTTGGGTTTGCGTGCCGCGGAGAAGAGGGCTTTTGCCCCGAAAGTACGAAGCGTGCCAGTTTTTCGGGCCCCTTGTACCCGCGCGCAGAGGGCGGTGTTTCGAAACCGGATCCTAGTCGAAAATCTCGTTCCGACTGGCTCCCCGCCGCGAAGCTGAAGCAATGGGCCGCGTCGGACAATCGCGCGCGGACGCTCGACGCGCCGGCGATGATGCGGCCGCCGCGCACTCCGCTATTGGCCCCGCGTCACCTCCATCCGGCGATGCTGCTGGCTGTTGTAGCGATAGCCGATCCAGAGGATCGCAAGCGCCAGAAGCTGGAGCAGCAACGGTTCGAGCGAAGGAAAAATCCCGACCGCCGGGAAGCGGGGGAAATGGGCGAGCGGTGTAATGCCGAGGAGTCCGGCTTCCTGCAGGGCGCCTGCTCCCTTGCCGGAGAGAACGACCGCTAGGACCGCGATCAGGGCGGAACTATAGGCGAAGAATTTCCCGATCGGCAGAACGCGGCTGTAGCGAAGCATCACCCACGCGATAACGGCGAGGATTGCCAGCGCTGTTCCCGCTCCAGCCGCGATGGCCCCGCTGCTCCCTTGCGTGGCGAGCGCCGCGAAAAACAGGATGGTTTCGAAGACTTCCCGATAGACGACGAGAAAGGCGAGCCCGAACAGGAACCAGGCCGAGCGGCGCGAAAGCGCCTTGCCCATCGCCTCGCGAATATAGCGCTGCCAGCTCTCGGCATGCGACTTGCCATGCATCCAGATGCCGACCCAGACCAGAACCACCGCCGCAAATAGAGAGCCGAAACCTTCGGTCAGTTCGCGGCTCGCACCGCTGACCGAAATGGCATAGGTCGCGATCGCCCAGGTCCCGCCGCCGGCGACGAGCGCCGCGATCCAGCCGCCATGGACATAGGGCAGGACTTCGGGCCGTTCGGCCTTTCGCAAAAACGCGATCATCGCCACGACGATCAACAGGGCTTCGAGCCCTTCGCGCAGGAGGATGGTCAATGCTCCGACGAAGGTCGATGCGTCGCTGGCGGCACCGGGAGCCAGCGCGGTCTCGGCATCGGCGAAAAGTGCTTCGACCGACGCCGCCTTGCCTGCCACGGCCTCGACCGGCAGGCCGCGACCGATCGACACGCGATAATCGGCCATGGCGGATTCGATGTGCGCCATCAGACCCGCGTTGCGGGTGGTCAAAATCGGCTCGAGCGGCTCGAATCCGTCAAGATAGGCGGATAGCGCGAGACGCTCGGCCTCGTCGCGGTTTCCGTTTCGATAGGCGGCGAGGCTTTGCGCAAGCTTGTCCCGCGCCACGGCGAGCGACGTGGGCGTGGCCGCGCTCAGCGCCTTGGGGTCGGCGCGCAAATAAGCGGTGACCGCATCGGCAGGCCCCTGTCCGAGCCCGCGGCCGAGCGCTTCCGGGCTTAGGCTGGTAAAGGCTTGCAGGTCGGACATCTGCCCGCGAGCGGACGGATCGCGCTCCCAGATGCGCTTGCCGGCCGCGGCATCCTGAAAGGCAAAACTGCCGGCATAGGTTGCCACCGCCCAACGGTCGTCGGAAGACAAATGAGCAAAACTGGGCATCGACGTGCCCTCAAGCCCCTGTCCTATGACTTGGTAGAGCGCGAACAGGCTGCGCTTGCGGGCGCGGTCGGCATCGGTGAAATCGATCGGCGCCGGGTCGAGCCCCATCGCCTGAGGCCCTTTGCCGTCACCGCGCGTACCGTGACAACTGGCGCAATTTTCGAGATATATCTGGGCACCGCGCCGGGGATCGGGGGCGTAGCGAGGCGCAAGGGGCACGGGGTAGGCGGCGAGCAAGTCGGTCGCGACCTTGCGCGCAAGTCCGGCCACCTTGGCCGGGTCCGACCTTGAGGCGATGGCCGCTTCGAGCTGCCCCGCTTCGGATGCGAGGCGCGCGCGCGCCGAGGTCGCCGGAAGCGCCGCGATACCCTTGCGAACCGTTGCCGAAAACTCGGTCATCTCGGCATATTCGACTGGGCTGGTCACCTGGCCATTTGCGACGGCACCGGCATAGTCGACGGCGACATAATCCAGCAGGCGCCAGATGGTCTGGACCTCGTCGGCGTCGCTGCGGGCCTGTGCTGCTTGCGCGGCGAAGCCGGCGATGACGGCGAGCAGGATCAGCAGAAAGCGAAAGCGGGGAGCGGGCGCCATCGATCCTATCCGGCCGCAGCCGACAATTCGCGCAGCTCGGTGCGCGCGCCGCGGAGGATTTCATAGGCCGAGTGGAGGAAGAGCGCAGCGATGATCGCGGCAACCGCGAGATCGGGCCAGGCCTCGCCAGTCCAGGCGACAAGGCCCGCCGCGAAAATAACCGCGACATTGGCGACCGCGTCGTTGCGACTGAACAGCCATACTGCGCGGACGTTGGCGTCGCCTTCGCGAAACCGCGAGAGGACGGCGGCCGAGGTCAGATTGACCAGCAGTGCGGCAATGCCGATCGCGCCCATCAACTCGGCTTCGGGCGGAACGGCGGTCAGCGCGCGCCACAGCGCGACGCCGATCACGCCGAGACCCAAGGTCAGCAGGAACAGGCCCTGGGCGACGGCGATGCGTGTGCGCGCCAGTGCGGTCCAGCCGATCGCCACGAGCCCGGCGAGCGTGATCGTGCCATCGCCGATGAAATCGAGCGAGTCCGCCTTGAGCGCCTGGCTGTTGGCGATGAACCCGCCGACGATCTCGATCGCGCCGAACCCGAGATTGAGGAGCACGACGATCCACAAGGCGCGGCGATAGGCCGGATCCTTTTCCGCACGCACGGGGTCGCCCGTGCAGCCGCATGCGTCCCCGCTTTCAGACCCTTCCGTCATCGCGTCTTCATCTCCATGCTGCCGCCTCGGCGCCCTTTTTGCTGTCTTCAACTTCGGACATGGCCAGCCTATACAATCTCCAGTCACTGGAGGATCAAGCGAATTATGACCAAGCGGCTCGCGATCGGCGATCTGGCCCGGCAGACCGGCACCAAGGTCAATACCATCCGCTTCTACGAGGAAATCGGGCTGCTACCCGAGGCGCTCCGCACAGCCTCAGGCCGGCGAACTTATGATACGGCCGATCTGCGCCGCCTTGCCTTCATTCGCCATGCGCGGCAGCTCGGCTTTTCCATCCCCGAGATTCGGTCATTGCTGGCGCTTTCGGACCAGCCCGATCGCGATTGCGCCGAAGCCGCGGCCATTGCGCGCGAGCATCTTCACGATATCGGCATTCGCATCGCACGGCTCGAAACATTGCGCTCGGCGCTGACCGATGTCGCGACCTCCTGCGAGGGCGGCCGGGTCGCCGAATGCCGGGTGATCGAGGCGATCGCCGGAACCGAGCTCGCGCTCTAATCCGATCGGTCGCTCCGCGCTGACGCGCCTGGGTTCGAGCAAGGACGTGAGTGATCGCGCGCGGTGTTCGGCTGAATCTCCGCGCGCGATGCTGAGTCTCTTATGGCGCCTTGTCGAGCTTGGTGATCGTTCCAGCCTTGCCATCCCAATCGAGCTCGAACGCGACCTTGTCGCCGACCTTGATGTCCTTGAGCAGGTCCGGTTTCGCCGCAAAGCCCATCGTCATCGGAGGCCATTCGAGTTCGACGATCGCGCTATGATCGAGCGTGACCTGGCCCTTCGCCGTATCGATTGCGGTCACGGTTGCTGTGCCTTTGCCATGCTTGGTTTCAGCCGGCATCGCCATGGTCCCGGCATCATTGGCCGCTGCAGCGGCCTTTTCGTCGGCTTTGGGCGCCTCACTTTGCTTGCCGCAGCCGGCAAGTGCCACGCTGAGCGCAAGACTCAGTGCGATACCAATGGATGCCTTCATGTCTTTTCTCCTTCTGGTTGAACGGGATGTGCCGCGCGCCGCCGCATGAGCAGATAGGCGGCGGGAATGATGAGCATCGACAAAAGCGGCGCGGTCAGCATGCCGCCGATCATCGGCGCCGCGATACGGCTCATCACCTCCGAGCCGGTGCCGGTTCCGACCAGGATCGGGAAAAGGCTGGCGAGGATGACCGCGACGGTCATCGCCTTCGGCCGGACACGCAGCAGCGCGCCTTCGCGAACCGCGGCCAATATGTCGCCGTCGCTGCGATCGGCGAGCGCATGCTTGAGATAGATGAGCATAACGACCCCGAACTCGGCGGCGACGCCCGCGAGCGCTATGAACCCGACCGCGCTTGCGACCGACTGGTTGTAGCCGAGCAGATAGAGCAGCCAGAGCCCCCCGGTGAGCGCGAAGGGCAAGGTCGCCATGATGAGCAACGCCTCATCCCAGCGGCGGAAGGTGAGATAAAGCAGGACGAAGATGATCGCGAGCGTGACCGGTATGACTATCTTCATTCGTTCGGTCGCGCGGATGAGAAACTCGAACTGCCCGGTGTAGGAGATGCTGATGCCCGGAGGCAGATTGACGTCGCGCGCGATCGCCCGCTGGATGTCCTGCACCAGGCCCTGCAAGTCGCGGCCCCGGCTATCGACATAGATAAAAGTCACCGGGCGAGCATTTTCGCTGCGCAGCATTGGCGGGCCATCGCTGACCTTGACGCTGGCGACGGTGCCGAGCGTTATCTGCTGGCGAGAAGGCGTCAAGACCGGAAGGCTGGCCAGTTCGCCGATACTGTCGCGCAGTTCGCGCGGATAGCGCACGCTGATCGGATAGCGGGCGAGCCCCTCGACGGTCTGGCCGATCGTCTCGCCGCCGATCGCGCCGGCGACGATCTCCTGGACGTCGGCGACATTGAGGCCGTAGCGCGCCGCCGCGGCGCGATCGATGTCGACATCGATATAGCGGCCGCCGGTCAGGCGCTCGGCCAGCGCCGACGCGACGCCGGGCACGGTCTTGACGACAGTTTCGATGCGCTTGGCGGTGCGATCAATCTCGGCGAGGTCAGATCCCGCGACCTTGATGCCCACCGGGCTCTTGATCCCGGTCGCGAGCATATCGATGCGGTTGCGGATCGGGGGAATCCAGAAATTGGCGAGCCCCGGAACGCGGACGCGCGCATCGAGTTCCTCGACCAGCTTTTCCTCGGTCATGCCGGGACGCCATTGCTCTTTCGGTTTGAAGCGGATCGTCGTTTCGAACATCTCTAGGGGCGCCGGGTCGGTCGCGGTGTCGGCGCGCCCTGCCTTGCCGAACACGCTCTCGACCTCGGGCACCGTCTTGATTAGCCGATCGGTTTGCTGGAGCAGGCTCGACGCGCGCGCCGCCGAGATGCCGGGAAGCGCCGAGGGCATGTAGAGCAGGTCGCCTTCGCGCATCTGCGGCATGAACTCGCCGCCGATCTGGATCATCGGCCACAGGCTGGTGGCGAAGACGACGCCGGCGATCGCGAGCGCCTTTTTGGGGCGGGCCAGCACCCAGTTGAGTGCCGGCCGATAGGCGTGGGTCAGCCAGCGATTGATCGGATTAGCCTGTTCGGCGGGAATCCGGCCGCGGATCAGCCAGCCCATCAGTACCGGAACCAGCGTGATCGAGAGTATCGCCGCCGCGGCCATCGCATAGGTTTTGGTGAAGGCGAGCGGCGCGAAGAGCCGCCCTTCCTGGCCCTCGAGCGTGAAGATCGGGATGAAAGAGAAGGTGATGATGAGGAGGCTGAGGAAGAGCGCCGGCCCGACTTCGGCGGCGGCGTCGGTGATCACGCGCCAGCGCTCGGCGCCCTTCAATTCCTCGCCGGGATGATCGCGCTCCCAATGTTCGAGATGCTTGTGGGCATTCTCGATCATCACCACCGCGGCATCGACCATCGCGCCGACCGCGATCGCAATCCCGCCAAGCGAGAGGATGTTGGCGTTGAGACCTTGCAGCCGCATGATGATGAAGGCGATAAGGATGCCGAGCGGCAGCGTCAGGATGGCCACCAGCGCCGAGCGCGCGTGCCAGAGGAAGAGCGCGCAGACGAGCCCGACAATGATGAACTCCTCGACGAGCTTCGAGGTCAGATTGTCGACCGCGCGGTCGATCAGTCCCGAGCGGTCATAGGTGGTGACGATCTCGACCCCGGGTGGCAGGCTGCGCTTGAGCTCGGCGAGCTTGGCGCGCACGCCGTCGATGACTTCGCGGGCATTCTTGCCTTCGCGCATCACGATGACGCCGCCCGCGACTTCGCCCTCGCCATTGAGTTCGGCGATGCCGCGCCGCGTGTCGGGGCCGATCTGGACCGTCGCGACGTCGCCAACCGTCACCGGGATCCCGCTGCCGGCCGTGCGGATCGGGACCGCGCGGAAGTCGTCGAGCGATTTGAGATAGCCGCTCGCGCGGACGATATATTCGGCCTCGGCGAGTTCGAGGCTGCCGCCGCCGCTTTCCTGATTGGCGCGCTTGAGCGCGTCCGCCACCTCCGGCGCCGTCACGCCGAAGGCGGCAAGTTTCTGCGGATCGACGATGATCTGATATTGGCGCACCATGCCGCCGATGCTCGCGACCTCGGCGACGCCGGGGACCGACTTGAGTTCGAAGCGCAGGAACCAGTCCTGGAGGCTGCGCAGCTCGGCGAGATCGTGGCGGCCGCTCTTGTCGACGAGCGCATATTCATAGATCCAGCCGACGCCCGTTGCGTCGGGGCCAAGGCTCGCCCGCGCCCCCTCGGGGAGGCGGCTTTGCACCTGACTCAGATATTCGAGCACGCGGCTGCGCGCCCAATAGGGGTCGGTGCCGTCGTCGAACAGCACATAGACGAAGCTGTCGCCGACGAAGCTATAGCCGCGCACGACGCGCGCGCCGGGCACCGAGAGCATCGTCGTCGTGATCGGATAGGTGACCTGGTCCTCGACGATCCGCGGCGCCTGGCCCGCATAAGTCGTGCGGATGATGACCTGCACGTCCGACAGGTCGGGGAGCGCATCGACCGGTGTCGTCCGCACCGCGGCGATGCCGAGCAAGGTGAGGATGAGGGCGGCCGCGACGACGAGGCCGCGCGCCGCAACCGAGGCGCGGATGATCTTTGCAATCATTGCGCGGCATCCAGCGGCCGAACCGCAAGGCCGGTCAGGCTCGCCTCGGAATCGAGCAGGAACTGGCCCGACGCGACGACCTTCTCGCCGGGCGCGAGACCGCGCAATATCTCGGTCTTTCCGCCGCCTTCGCGCCCAGCGAGCACTTCGGCCGGGTGATACCGGCCATCGCCCCGCTCGAGCATCACGATGCTGCGCGTGCCGGTGCGGATCACTGCTTCGCTCGGCACCAGCAGCGCCGGCTTGGCATCGCCGCCGAGCGCGACGCTGGCGAACATGCCGGGGCGCAGGCGTCCGCCGCGGTTGGCGAGTTCGATGCGCACGGTCAGCGTCCTGGTGTCCGCCGCCGCGGCCGGGAGGATCGCGACGACTTTGCCGGCGAATGGCTCGCCCGGAAAGGCGGTGAGCTTCGCGGTCGCGCGCTGGCCGACCTGCACGAGCCCCGCCTGCGCTTCGGGGAGCGCGGCATTGAGCCAGACGGTGCCGAGCCCGGAGATTTCGGCAAGCGTCTGTCCGGCAGCTAGCGCTACGCCAGCCCGCGCATTGAGCGCCTGGACTACCCCGCCGATCGGGGCGCGGACGGTCAGCCGGCCACCGGTCCGCCCGCTCCGGTCGACCTCGGCAATCACGCCTTCAGGTATGCCGATCAAGCGCAGCCGCTGACGCGCTGCCGCCGTGAGCTCGGGTCGTCCAAGTTTTTTGACGCTCAGATATTCGGTCTGGGCGCTGCCCCATTCGGGCAGTTGCAGGTCGGCGATCGGAGTGCCCGCGCCGATGACATCGCCGGGTGCGAGGCGGTAGACGCGCTCGACGAAGCCGCCCGAGCGCGCCTGGACGATCGCGACATCGCGCTGGTTGAAATCGACACTGCCATTGACGTTGAAGGTCGCGGCGAGGCTGCCCATTTCGGCCGCGACCACGCGGATTCCGAGGCTCTGCCGCGCGGCCGGGTCGACCGTTATGCCGGGGCCGGTGCCAGAACCACCCGCTTCATCGGCATATTTGGGCTCGAGCTGCATATCCATGAAGGGCGACTTGCCGGGCTTGTCGAACTTCTGGTTCGGGAACATCGGGTCGTAATAATAGAGGATTTTGCGGCCGCCGGCCGTGGCTTCGGCCGGCGCCTGACCGTCCCCGCGCTGTCCCAGCCAATATCCCCCGCCGCCCGCGATCAGCACGGCAGCCAAAATCCCGGCGCGCCACCGCGCCGCTGATGTCGCATCGGTCATCGCCCTGTCTCCCCATAGATATAATTGATCCGGATCGCGTCGCGCGCGACGTCGGCTTCGCGCGCGAGCGCATCGACTTCGGCTTCGGCCAGCGCGAGCGTCGAGAGCAGCGCGGTTCCGAGGTCGAGCTTCCCGGCGGCGTAACTGGCGAGGTCAAGTTCGGCGCGCTTCTTTGCAAGCGGGACCAACCGCGACCGTGCATTGCCAAGCTGCTCGTGATGCATGCGATGGTCGGCGAGATCGGCGTCGAGCGCCGCGGCGATGTCGCGCTTCGCCGCTTCGCGGTCGAGGCGCGCGCGCGTCGCTTCGCTGGCGCGCGCCGCGATCTTCGGGTCCTGCCGCTTCTTCGAGAAGAAGGGCAGGTCGATCGTGACGCCAAGCGTGACGAGGTCGCCATAATTGGGTTCGCGCCGCCCATAGGCCGCATTGACGCTCCAGTCGGGACGCTTGTCGGCGCGCGCGAGGCCCGTTTCGGCGTCAGCCGCAAGCGCGCGCGCATCGAGCGCGCGCAGCCGCGGCAAGGCGTCGATGCCGGCGCGCAGCGCGATTTCGTTTACCATCGGCGGCGGCGGGTCGCCCGCCGTGTCGGCGGCCGGATCGCCCGTGAATCGCGCAAGCTGCGCCCTTGCCCGGGTGATTTCGGCGGCGAGCGCGCTGCGGCGATCGCTGACCGCCGCGCGAAGCTGTTCGGGTTCGAGCGCCTGCGCCGGGCGTGCCGCACCACTCGCGAGCCGCGCGGTCACGGTCGCTTGCAGATCCCCAAGACCGGCGTCTAGCATCTCGAGTTCCTTCAGCCGCTTCTTGGCATAGAAGAGATCGACCCACGCGAGCGCCGTCGCGAGCCGGACGTCCTGCGCGGTAACTGCCTCGTCGGCGCGGGCGATTCCGATGTCGGCCTGCGCGCGCGTCGCGCGCGCGCGTCGCTTGGCGGGGTTCGGGAAATCCTGACTGATGCCGATGACCTGCATCGTGAAGTCGTCGCGGTTGAGCCGGCCCGCGTCGGGACCGGTGACAGGGAAATCCTGCAGGACGATATTGAGTTTCGGGTCTGGCAGCCGGTCGGCGGCGATCGCCGCCGATTGGGCGGCATCGAGCCCGGCTTCTCGGGCTTGTAATTCGGGCGCTCGCGTTTCCGCCAGTCGAAGCGCATCATCGAGCGACATGGGTTCGGTGTGCAGGGCCGTGGGCAGCGCAAGCACGGCTGCCGCAAAGAAAAGGCGCATGATTTCCCCCTTTTTGAATCGGGCGAGGCCATCCCCGGCGCATAGGCGCCGGGGATGGAGATATTACGCCGCGGGGTGCGCCATGTGGCTGCCGGTCATTTTTTTCATGCAATCGGCCGGATCGGCCTTCATCATGTCGCAGTCGCAGTTGGCCATCTGGGCGGACTTGTCCTTCACCCAGACGCGGACCCGCGAGCTGGTATTGGACTTGTTCGGTCCCGGCACCTGGCGGGTCTGCCATTCATAATGGCCGCCCGGTGCTTCCTGTGCGAAAACGGGAGCGGCAAGCGTTGCTGCCGCGAGCGCGGCAACGGCAAAAATCGGTTTCATGTCGAATTCCTCGGTTGAAAAGCTTGGGAACACGCCGAAACAGTCGGCGCGCATCGTGCAGTTCAGCCGAGGACTAGGGGTGGGTCAGGTTCGGGACCGAATGTTCTGCCAGCGAGCCGCCGGACAGGAAGCGGATCGAGCAAGCCCGGGACATGCGCTTTCGCCTCGATCGGCGTGGCCGGCGATACGACGGCGGGCGGAAGCGCGCAGCCCATCTTCGCGATGCAGTCGAGCGTGAGGCCTTGGCAGGGCTCTTTGTTCTGTGACTTTTCGATGCCCATCATTTCCGCGCATTCGTCACTCATGGCTGAGGCCGCAATCGCGGTGTCCGCGATAGGCATTGCCGGCGCCGACGCGAACGCAGCTTCCTGGGCCAGAAGGCCCAGCACAGCTCCGAAGAGCAGCAGCAGAGAAAGCCAGCGTTTCACGGTCGAAGCATGTTCCTTGTCAGTCTTGGCGTCAAACTGAAATTGCGGCGCCTGGACCGCCGAGCTGTTCGCGGGTAGCCCCGCCGCGGTTACACCCGGGCCAGATAATCCCTGTCCCGCCTGCCACCATCAGGACTTCGGTTTGCGCGAAGAACTGTGCAGGTTGATGATCCGCCATTTGCCGTCTGTCCATTTGAGTACGCTCGTCGCAACGCCATCGCGTTCGACCGTTTCGCCACTCGCGAGTATGATCGTGTAGGAATAGGTCTCGGTCGCGATCGCAACCTCGCCTTCGCCCCGCACCGAAACCTTATAGCCCTTGAAGGCGAAGGACTTGAACGCCTTGAGCTCGGGCGCGAGGTGGTGGTCGCGATAATGGACGAAATTTCCTTCGACACCGCCCGACTCGAAGATCTGGGCGTCGGGCGCGAACAAGGCTTCGACGCCCGACAGGTCGCGGCTCTCGATCGCCTGCTTATATTGCGCCAGCGTCGCCGTCGCCGCCTGATAATCAGGGGTTGGCACCGCGTGGGCGGGAACCGCGATGACCAGCGCCAGCCCGAACATCGCCTGTTTGATACCTCTCATCCCTATTCTCCCTTTCTGTACGCTGGCGGCATCCGTCCGCCGTGATGCTTCGATCAGATTTTCACGAACCGGAGCCGCAGCGAATTGGCGATGACGCTCACCGACGAGAGCGCCATCGCGGCGGCGGCGATGATCGGCGACAAGAGCAGCCCGAAGACCGGATAGAGCACACCCGCTGCGACCGGAATCCCGGCGACATTATAGGCGAAAGCAAAGAAGAGATTCTGACGGATGTTCGCCATCGTCGCATGGCTGAGATGCCGCGCGCGCACGATGCCCAGCAGATCACCGCGCAGCAGCGTCACACCCGCGCTTTCGATGGCGACGTCGGTTCCCGAGCCCATCGCGATGCCGACGTCGGCGGCGGCGAGCGCGGGGGCGTCGTTGACCCCGTCGCCGGCCATCGCGACGATCCGGCCCTCTTCGCGCAGCCGCTGGACGACCGCGCTCTTCTGGTCGGGGAGGACATCGGCCTCAACGTCGTCGATGCCGAGGCGCCGCGCGATGGCTTCCGCGGTGACGCGATTGTCGCCGGTGAGCATGATGACCTTGATTCCGGCTTCGCGCAGCGCCGCGAGTGCCGCGCCCGTCGTCTCCTTGACTGGATCGGCGATGGCGATGACGCCGGCCGCCTTGCCGTTGACCGCGATGTAGATCGCCGTTGCGCCGTCTCCGCGAAGCCGGTCCGCCGCCTCGGTGAGCGTGCCCAGATCGACGTCATATTCTTCGAGAAAGTTCGCATTGCCGAGGACGATCGCCTTTTTATCGACGACCCCGACGATGCCCTTGCCGACCGGCTGGTCGACGCCCGATGGCTCGACGAGCGCGAGGCCGCGGTCTTCGGCCGCCTTGACGATCGCGGCGGCCAATGGATGTTCGCTGCTGCGCTCAAGGCTCGCGGCAATCCGGAGCAGATCCTGCTCTTCGAAGCCGTCGGCGACTTCGATGGCGACGACCGAGGGCCGGCCTTCGGTCAGCGTCCCGGTCTTGTCGACGACGAGCGTGTCAACCTTTTCCATCCGTTCAAGCGCCTCGGCATTCTTGATCAGCACGCCGGCTTCGGCGCCGCGCCCCACGCCGACCATGATCGACATCGGCGTCGCAAGGCCGAGCGCGCACGGGCAGGCGATGATGAGCACCGAGACGGCGGCGATGAGGCCATAGGCCATGGCGGGCGAGGGGCCGAGAAGCGACCAGACGATGAAAGCGACAATAGCAACCACTATGACGCCGGGCACGAACCAGCCCGAAACGGTATCAGCGAGACGCTGGATCGGCGCGCGGCTGCGCTGCGCATCGGCGACCATCTGTACGATCCGCGCGAGCATCGTGTCGCGCCCGACCTTCTCGCTGCGCATGAGCAGGCCGCCCGTCTGGTTGATCGTTCCGCCGATCAGCGCCGCGCCGGCCTCCTTGGTGACTGGCATCGATTCGCCCGTAACCATCGATTCGTCGACCGTGCCGCGGCCTTCTACGACGATGCCATCGACCGGGACTTTTTCGCCCGGACGGATGCGCAGCATGTCGCCGACCGCGACTTCCTCGAGCGCTACCTCCTCGTCGCTTCCATCGCTGCGGACGCGGCGGGCAAGCTTGGGCGTGAGGTCCAGAAGCGCACGGATCGCGCCGCTCGTCGTCTCGCGCGCCCTGAGTTCGAGCACCTGCCCGAGCAGCACCAGCACCGTGATGACCGCGGCGGCCTCGAAATAGACCGCGACGGAGCCGTCGGCGGCGCGGAAGGCGGCCGGAAAGATTTGCGGGGCGATCGCCGCGATCATGCTGTAGCCCCACGCGACCCCCGTCCCCATCGCAATGAGAGTGAACATGTTGAGGCTCTTGTTGCGGACCGAGAGCCAGGCGCGCTCGAAGAAGGGCCAGCCCGCCCATAGAACGACGGGGGTCGCGAGCAGCATCTGGATCCAGTTGCTCGTCTGGCGACCGACATATTGGTGGAGACCCGTCAGATGGCCGCCCATTTCGAGCGCGACCACGGGAAGGGCGAGAAGGAGTCCGATCCAGAAGCGCCGCCGCATGTCGCGATATTCTTCGCTTGGGCCGTCCGATGCGGCTGGCATGATGGGCTCGAGTGCCATGCCGCAGATCGGGCAGCTTCCAGGGCCGGGGCGCTGGATTTCGGGATGCATCGGGCAGGTCCAGATGGCGCCTTCGGGTGCATCGGCTGCGGCGGGCTCGCGTTTTGCGGCATAAAGATCGGGATCGGCCTCGAATTTGGCGAGGCAGTCCGCGCTGCAGAAATAGTGATGCTTGCCGCTATGCGTCGCGGTGTGAGGTGTGGTGGCCGGATCGACCATCATGCCGCAAACGGGATCGGTCGTGCTCCCGCTGCCTTTTTCTGCGCCCTGATGATCGTGCATCGCCGCCGCTCCCGTATGTGTCGGATGCCCGCCTCGCCGCGGGGCGGTCCAAACGCTACCGGTCGAGTTCGCCGCTGGCGTCGTTCCCGGCGGTTCCAGAATGGAGCCGCTTCTATCGATACGCAAGAAGAGCGGTTATCCCTTGGATTTTCTTTGCCCCGTACCGTCAGGTCCCAGGCTTTCGGGCCTCGATGATCGCGATCGCACCGGTTGGCGTGCGGAACGTCTCAAGTTCGCGAACATCGCAGAAGCCTGCCTCTCTCATCAGCACCGGGAGCAATCCATCGGCGTTGGGTTGGGTGTCCTGGACGCCGTCGAGCTGCTGGATCGTCAGGCGGAACAGCAACCGCATGAGGCGGCCGCGCTGTTCCCCATAGTCGGCGACATAGAGTTTGCCGCCCGGCGCGAGCACCTGCCGGGCCTCGCGTAGCAGACGTGCCTTTTCCTTAAGCCCGACCTGATGAAGGACGAGGCAGATCGCAATCTTGGAAGGCGAGGGCCAGTCATCGATCGCCGAAGCCGCGAAAAAGCCAACTCGAAACTCCGGCGGTGGAACAATCTGCGCGGTCTTCGTTCGGGCAATTCGCGTCGCGGCCTCGTCGGGGTCGAAACCAAGATAGCGGACGTCCCGGCTATGGCGAGCGATCGCCAGCGCGAGATTTCCCGTACCCGAGCCGATATCGAGAATGACGTCACCCTCGCCGAGCGCCATATAGCGAACGAGACGGTCGCGCCACACGCGCTCACGCGTCGTCACCGCGACGCCGAAATCATAAAGGGGCGTCAGGATGTGATAGCCTGCCGCTGGCGTATAGGATCTGGCTACGGGTGTCGGGTCGGGCATGACCGTCTCCTTTCGACGCTTTGGCTTGCCGCCGGATTGCGGCCGCAATCGCCGGTCTCGACGAGACGCTTAAGGGCAAACAGGCGCGGCGGTCTTGAATGTTTCGCCGGGGCGACGCGGTGCGAGGCGCATCCGGCTCAGGGCACGATTTCGAACGCGAAGGCGCTGAGGCCAGCCGAAGGCGTCACTCCGAGCCATTGGGCGCAGCGGCGCGTGAAGTGCGACTGATCGGCAAAGCCTCCTGCCGCCGCGGCGTCGGCGAGACCTCGGCCGCCGACCAGCGCCCGCACTGCGCGTTGAAGCTGGAGCCATTGCAGCAATTTGGCCGGAGGCACGCCGAAGTCGCGGCTGACGATTTCGCGCAGGCGCGAGGGTGAGAGGCAGGCAACGTCGGCCAAGGCGCGGGCACTCGACAAATCATCAGGGGCCGCGAGCGCCTCGGACAGGCGTGCATCCACCGGACGCGCCTGCGACCGGTCGAGATAGTCGGACGCCCAGCGCTTCGCGTCCGCGCCGCTTGCGATCCCATCGAGGCCGGCCAACTCCGCCGGCGTCAACAGGACAGGCACCGATCCAACGGACAGGCGCGCATCGGCACGAAAAAGCGGATCGAGATAGAATGACCGCACGAGGGCGCCCGGCGGCCCCAAGCGGTGCCGGACATGCGACGCTATGGCGACGCCTTGCCCGGCAGGGACTATCATGTCGACGTCGCCGGAAATTTTGAGGTCGCGTTCGACGGCGAGGCTGATCTGATGCGCCACATGGCTATGGGGACGGCTGATCCCGATGCGCGCATCGATCAATGCCCAGCCGGTCCCGAGCATGATCGAACCCGACCAGGAGGCGGTGTTGGGCGTCAAACCGGATCGGCGACGACGAACGGCTCGAGCGTCCCGAACCAGGCAACCAGCGCGAGTATGGCGAGCGCGGCCGATGCTTCGATGATCAGGCTCCTGCGCATAGCCGCGAGCGCTGCATCTGGATCGGAATCGACGCTTTCTGCATCGTCGCCTGCGGCGGCCGCCGCGAGCGCAGGCGTCAGTCGCCAACGATTGGCGGCCGCGAGCGCAAGCATCAGTCCAAACAGCGCGAGCTTGGCAAGGAGCAATTGTCCATAAGGTGACCCGAGAGACCGGCCGAGATTCTCGGCGCCGACGATCATCTGGCTATTGATGAGACCGGTGGCGGCAATAACGAGGACGCAGATCGTGCCGACGCGCGAAAATTGATCGAGGCTTCGCGCCCCAATTTGGAGTCCGCCCGGCCATTCGCGGACGCGACGTGGTGAGATCAGGATCAGGAAGGCGCCGATCGCGCCGATCCAGACCGCGGCTGCGATTAGGTGCAAGATGTCGCTGATCCGGTGCACGGTGCCTGCGGCGCCTTCGGTCGCGCCGGCGTGGCCGGACCAGACCAGACTCGCGACGGCCACCGAGCCTGCGGCCGCGAGCACGGCGGCCGAAGTTGTCGGCCAGCGGACCATCCAGATCGCGACTGCCAGCGCGAGCAGCAGCGCTGCGCTCCGGTAGACCCAAGCTGTGCCGACGTCGGTCTCGCGCACAAGGTCCCAGAAAGGCTGGAGTTCCAGGGAGAGGAGCCCCACACCCTGCATCGAAGCCGCGAGCACGCCCATCCCCAAGATGGAGAGTAGCAGTCCGGCGGCGCAGAGCCATCGCTCTGCGCGCCAGATCGAGGCCATCATCGACTGCGGCGCAAGGCGTTCGCTTCGTGTCAGCGCATAGAGCGGGAACGCAGCAAGGCCAGCGATGAGCATCAGGTCCGCATAAAGTGCGAACCTGATGCCGATCAGGACGGGGTCCCCCACCGCTTTACTTAACGGTGAAGCTGAATTCGCTACCCATGCGATGGGTATCGGCGCCGGCCGCCGACCATTTGACCTTGTAGGTTCCGGGCGTCAGCGGCCGCTTGAGCATCAGCATCGCCGACTTGCCCTCTTTGCCCATCATCGACGAGTAGGGCACCTTCATCGGTGCATGATTGGCCATGTCGGGCATGCCGGTCATGACCAGCTCGGTCTTGAGGGTCGAGGCGACGATCTTTTCGTTGAACTGCAGATTGACCGACGTGACCTTCGAAACGGTCGAATTGGCGGCCGGCGTCGAGCTGACGAGCTTGGTGTGAGCGCTCGCTGCGACCGGCGTGATAAGCAGTGCGAAAGCCGCCGCTGCAGAGGGGAGAAGAGACTTGAACATGAACACCTCCAAATGCGTGTCTGTCCTGCTAATACGCAGGATATCGGCATGGCCCTCAAATATTCCGGTATAATATTCCGGTATGAGGGGTGAAGCGCTTCGGCGCGTATGTACAATGATGGAAAGGTTTGAAGAGACGATCGATGGATGAGGAGCTTCGCATTTTGAACAGGATCGATCTGCCCGCAGCGCTCGACGCGCTCGACGATCGCATCATGGGTGCATTGGCGATCCGCCGGCGCGAAGCGGTAGCGACGCGCCGCCTGATGGCGCTCGCGGCCTTTGTCTCGCTTGGCGGCGGTTTTTTTGCGGGGAGCGCGATTTCCCAGCCGGCGGTCGCGGCAAGTCCCCTTACCCCGTTCGGTCCGCCTAGCGCATTGGCGCCTTCCACCTTGCTGGGCGTGCAGTAACGATGCCGTCGCGCCGTCTTCTTCTCGTGGGGCTCATTGCTTTCGCCGCGGCGATTGCCGGCGTGTTCGTCGGCCGTCTGGTGGCTGATGCGCCCAGAGCCAGCGAAACCGAACTTCATGCGCTTCTTCACGGTCAACTTGACCTGACCCCGGAGCAGGAAACGAAACTCGAGCGGATCGAAGCCGACTTCGCCGGTCGCCGCCAGGCGCTTGAACTCGAGATGCGCGCCGCCAACGTTCGGCTCGCGCAGGCGATCGAAGCCGAGCATGGCTATGGACCGCGCGTCACCGAGGCGATCGACGAGACGCATGAGGTGATGGGGACATTGCAGAAGGAAACGCTCCAGCATCTCTTCGCGATGCGCGGGGTTCTCAACCCCGATCAAGCGGAGATGTTCGACAAGAGCGTGGTCAAGGCGCTGACCGCCGATGCGCGGTGAGCGCCGACCTATCGCAATGTAGCGACCAGGATCTGGCGGGGTTTGCGCGCGCGCACCGCGAGGACGCCTATCGCGAGTTGCTGCGCCGTTATAAAACGGGTGTCTACCGGCTCATCGTAAAGCAGATCGGCGATGCCGACGAGGCGATGGATTTGACGCAGGAGACGTTCGTCTCCGGTTTTTCGGCGCTCGATCGCTATGATGGCGATCGTCCCTTCCGCACATGGATCGCCCGTATCGCGCTCAACAAATGTCGCGACTGGGCACGACGGCGAAAGGTGCGGGCCTTTTTCTCCCGCGCGCTCCCGCTCGAAAATGCGCATCACGTAGCAAGCGATGGTCCTGCGCCCGATTCCGCGGCGACCGACAGGCGAGAGCTCGCCAAGGTTCGCGGGGCGATCGATCAACTGCCGCAGAATTTGCGCGAAGTCTTGCTCCTGCGCGGTGTCGACGAGGTCAGTCAGGCCGAAACCGCGGTCATTTTGCGCGTCAGCGAGAAGACGGTCGAAACTCGCCTCTACCGAGCGCGGACCAGGCTCCGGGAATTACTCGCGGGAACATCCGCGAGTACGGAGGGTTGACGGTTCGACCGCTCGTTCAGGCGGCATCTCCTCATCGTCCGGCATTTTTGTTGAGGGGCAGCCGTGCCGCCTGCGTATAGCTTTAGGAACAGTCAGTAACGGTCGGAAAGAATATGCAGATGGAAAGGCGTCGGTTCGTCAGTGGAGCTTTGGGCGGAGGGGCGGCTGCGGCGATGGCCGCATGGTTCCCGGCCTGGGCCCAGCCGGTGTCGTCCGGCATTACCGCGCCCCTCCCGACTGTATCCGGTAACGACATCACGCTGCGCATCGCGCGCCAGACGATGCGCATTGATGGCAAGGTCAGCCGCGCAATCGGGATCAACGGCACCGTGCCCGCGCCGCTCGTCCGGCTGAAGGAAGGCCAGACAGCGCGCCTGACCGTCGTCAACGATCTCGACGAGGAAAGCTCGATCCACTGGCACGGCCTGATCCTGCCGTTCCAGATGGACGGCGTGCCCGGCGTCAGCTTCCCGGGCATCAAGCCGCGCTCGACCTTTGTCTATGAATTCCCGGTCGTTCAGTCGGGGACCTATTGGTATCACAGCCATTCGGGATTGCAGGAGCAACTCGGCCACTATGGCCCGATCGTCATCGATCCCGCGGGCGCCGACCCGATCGGCTATGATCGCGAGCATGTCGTTGTACTCTCCGACCACAGCCAGATTTCGCCCGAGGCGATCTTCCGCAAGCTCAAAGTCAATCCCGGCCATTTCAACATGCAGCGCCAGACGCTGAGCGGTCTCCTTGCTGGCAAGGACCAGTCGCTGAAGGAACGGATCGAGTGGGGTGCCATGCGGATGGACCCGACCGACGTCGCTGACGTCAATGGTTCGACCTACACTTTCCTCGTCAACGGCCACGGCCCGCGCGACAACTGGACCGCGCTCTTCAGCCCGGGCGAGCGGGTGCGCCTGCGTATCGTCAATGCGTCGGCGATGACGATCTTCAACGTCCGCATCCCGGGCCTCAGGATGACCGTCGTCCAGGCTGACGGGCTCAATGTCGTGCCGACCGAGATCGACGAGTTCCAGATCGCGGTTGCCGAGACCTACGACGTCATCGTGACCCCGGTCGAGGACCGTGCTTATACGCTCGTTGCCGAGGCCAATGACCGCTCGGGCATGGGACGCGCGACGCTCGCGCCGCGCGCCGGCATGGTCGCCGAGGTGCCGCCGCTCCGCGAGCGGCCACTCGCGACGATGAAGGACATGGGCATGGGCGACATGTCGGGCGGCTCGATGGCGGGTATGGACCATTCGGGTGGCGATATGGGCGCCATGCCCATGCCGGCGAGCGATCCTTCCTGTCCCCCTGAACATGCCAAGATGGGCCATTGCACGCCAGCGGGAGAAAGCGGCGCGATGGCGGGCATGGATCATGGATCGGGCGGAGGCATGCAGCACAGCATGCGCGACTTCAGTGTCGCGCCGCAGGTCAAGCGCGACCCGAGCGTCCAGACGATCTCGCCGATGCCGATGGATCGCATGGGCGAGCCAGGGCAGGGACTTGAAGACGTCGGGCACAAGGTGCTGACGTACCACGATCTGGTGGCGCTCGAGCGCAACCCTGACGTGCGCGCTGCCTCGCGCTCTCTCGACATCCATCTGACAGGCAACATGGAACGCTTCATGTGGTCGTTCGACGGCGTGAAGATGTCCGACCATCACGAACCCATCCCCTTCATCGAGGGCGAGCGGGTGCGTGTGAACCTCATCAACGATTCGATGATGAGCCACCCGATCCACCTCCACGGCCATTTTTTCGAGCTGGTTACGGGCAAGGGCGATCGCTCGCCGCGCAAGCATACGGTGCTCGTCCAGCCGGGCGGGGTCGCGAGCTTCGATTTCACCGCCGACGCGCTCGGCGACTGGGCGTTCCATTGCCACCTTCTCTATCACATGCACGCGGGGATGATGCGCGTCGTCAGCGTCCGTCCGAAGGGAGACGGCGAATGAGCCGGATCGCGCTTCTCCTCGCGGGTATCGCCCCGCTGACCTTTGCTGTGCCCGCCGCGGCGCAGTCGATGGATCATTCGATGCATGGTGCGGTGCCCGCGCCGACACCCGCTCCCTCGCCAACGCCAACGCCAACGCCAGCGCCCGCGCCGGTAGCGCAGCCCGCGCCCGAAGCGCCGGCCGAAGGGTCGATGGAGCAGATGAACCATGGAAGCATGCAGGGCATGGACATGGAGCCCGAAGCTTCAAGCTGCCTACCCGAACATGCCGCGATGGGTCATTGTACGCCGGAGGCGAAGGCTTCTGACAAGAGCGCTTCTGACATGGGTGCGATGGATCATGGCGCACCGCCGCCGTCCGATCCCGATTGTCCGCCGGAACATGCCAAAATGGGCCATTGCACCCCGAAGGGCGGGTCTCCGGATCCCATGGCCGGAATGGAAGCTATGGCGACGACGAGCGGCGCCAGCGGCACCGACTTGCCGCCAGGCGATGCCGCCGCACCCGCGCCTCCTGGCGACTGGTATGCCGATCGCATCTACCCCAAAGCCGAAATGGAGCATTCGCGCCACGATATGATGAAAGAGAATGGCGCGCAGACCATCGCTTTCATCAGCTTCAATCTTGCCGAATATCAGGCGCGCAAGGGCCGCGACGGGTTCCGCTGGGACGGTGAGGCTTGGTACGGCGGCGACATCAACCGGCTGACGATCAAGAGCGAAGGCGAGGGCGTGTTCGGTGAAGGCATCGAAGGCGCGGAGGTACAGGCGCTCTACAGCCGGGCGATCGGACCCTATTTCAACGCGCAGGCGGGTATCAGGCAGGACCTCGGACCCGGTCCCGATCGCACTTATGCGACGATCGGTTTCGAGGGGCTCGCGCCCTATTGGTTCGAAGTCGAAGGCGCGCTGTTTCTTTCGAACAAGGGTGACTTGCTCGCCCGGCTCGAAGGTTATTACGACCAGCGCATCACGCAGAAGCTGATCCTCCAGCCGATGGCGGAGGTCAATTTCGCGCTGCAGGACGTGCCCGAGACCGGCGTCGGTTCGGGGCTTTCGGATCTCGAGCTCGGGCTTCGCCTGCGTTACGAGGTCGTGAAGGAATTCGCGCCTTATGTGGGCGTCGAATGGGCACGCAAGGTCGGCGATACCGCGCGTTTCGCCCGCGCGGCGGGCGAGGATGCGAGCGGAGTTAATTTCGTGATGGGGGTGCGGGCCTGGTTCTAGAAGTTTCGCGGGGTGGCGACACGTCGAGGAGAAATGCCGTGAAACCAGCCTATCGCAGCCTCGGGCTGCAGACAATCGTCAGCGGCGTCATCATGTATCTGGTGATGTTCGTCATGATCGACCGCCTCTCGAGCTTCTACAATAATCTCAACATGCTCTACATGACGCTGATGATGGTTTCGCCGATGGTCGTGCTGATGATCGTCGCGATGCCGGGCATGTTCCCGTCGAAACGCCTTAACACGCTCCTGCTGCTGGGATCGGTAGTCGCCTTCTTCGGGAGCTTCGCGCTCATCCGGACGCAGACGACGATCGGCGACACGGCCTTCTTGCGTTCGATGATCCCGCATCATTCGGGCGCGATCCTCATGTGCGAACAGGCGTCCCTCAAGGATGCCGAAATACGCCAGCTTTGCCGTGGCATCATCGCGGGACAGGCGGCCGAAATCGAACAGATGAAAACCATTCTTGCCAGGAAATGACATGAAAAGTCCGATGACGCGCCGTCACCTTCTCGGTCTGATTGCCGTCGGCTCGGGGATGGGGCTTGCGGCATGCAATTCTTCCTCGGGACCGGCGGCAACCAGCGACAAAGACGGCGGGGCTCGCGAGCCCCGCGCCGATGCCGCGAACATCCGGCAGATGCTCGTCTATCGCGATCCCGAATGCGGATGCTGTGAAGCCTGGGCGGATATTGCGCGCGCGGCGGGCTATACGGTGACCGTTGAGAACCGTTCCGACATGCCTGCCGTAAAGGCGCAATATGGTGTGCCCGACGAGCTTGCTTCGTGTCACACCGCGATCGTCGGTGGCTATGCCATCGAAGGTCATGTGCCGATGCCACATGTCGCGAAGCTGCTTCGCGACAAGCCGCGCGACATTCGCGGGATCGCCGTCCCTGGCATGCCGCGCGGATCTCCGGGCATGGAAATGCCGGATGGAAGCACCGACGCCTTCGAAGTGATGGCGTTCGCCGGCGACGGCAAGGTTGCGCAATTTCGCGCATGAGCTGTCGGAACGACAAGTGGAGATTGATATGACGAGATATATTCCCCTCGCGAGCGCCGCAGCGCTGATGGTCGCACTGGCGGGATGCGGCGCCGAGCCTACGCAGAAGAGCGACACGGCGCCGGAACAAAGCGAAGTCCCTGCCGGTGAGGCCCCGGCAATGGTCGAGACCACGCCGGCTGCCGACAAGACGCCAACAGCCCCTGAAGCGGCACCGACAGAAGCAGCAAGGCCGGCGGAGAATTCCAAACCTGCCGCAAAACCTGCTGTTCCGCGGCGAGCGAAGGCCGCGCAGGAAGCGCCGAAGCCCGTAGAACCCGAACCCGATCCGCACGCCGGGCACGATATGGATAAAAAGTAAGAGATCATTTGCCGATGAGGCTTGTCGGCCGGCCGCCCAAGGACAGCCGGCATGAAGCGCCCGCCGGGACTGGAAATCACCGGCGGGACCGGTCGCCTGTTCGTCGCCATGGCGGGCGGCACCCGAAGATCATGCTGTTTGCGCCGGAACCCGTCCGGAAGAATGGAACGGCGAGGCCGCGGATTGGGCGCGGCGCGACGCCGTCCGGCACGGAGCGAGGGATATAACCATACGGAATAACCATCTCGTTTGTAGCGATGAGTCGTGATTATTTCTGGTCATGCCACGGTCGCAAAGATAGCTCGGTGGCGAAGCCGAGAGCTTTCGTAAATGGGAGGGGACCATGAGAAAATTGCTTCGCACCAGTGGCTCGATTATTGCCGTTCTGGTCGCCACGTCGGCCGTCGCCGCTTTCGCACAAGATACCGCCGAAGAGGCGCCGAAGCCGGGAATGACGCAGAGCGAAATCATCGTGACGGGCACGCGGCGAAACGATCTCAAGGCGGCCGATTCCGCTCAGCCGATCGACATCATCACCGGCGCCGAGCTGCTCGAAAAGGGCACGGCCGACATGAACGACCTCCTCCGCACCGAGGTCCCGTCGCTCAACGTCCAGCGCCTCGTCAGCAACGACGGCGCCGTCTTCACCCGACCTTTCTCGCTGCGCGGCCTGCCGCCGGACCAGACGCTGGTGCTCGTGAACGGCAAGCGGCGCCATCGCGGCGCGACGGTCCAGTTCACCAATGTTCCCTATATCCGGGGATCGCAGGGACCCGATCTTTCGGCGATCCCGTCGATCGCGATCGGCCAGCTAGAGGTTCTGCGCGACGGCGCGTCGGCGCTCTATGGATCGGATGCGATCGCCGGCGTCCTTAATTTCGGTCTGCGCCGCGACCGCGAGGGCGGGTTGCTGATCGCTCGCTACGGCCAATTCTACAAGGGCGATGGTGAGGATTTTCTCGTCCAGGGCAATGTCGGGCTTCCCTTCACCGACGCCGGTTTCGTCAACATCAGCGGCGAATATGTGAACGCCAGCACGACGTCGCGCGGCATCCAGCGTCCCGACGCACAGGCGCTCATCGATGCCGGCGTTCAGGATGTTCCGGTCCCGGCGCAGCGCTGGGGAAATCCCGAATCCGAGGCGGCGCGCATTTTCGTCAATGCGGGCATCGATCTGTCGGAGGAGATGGAATTCTACACCTTCGGCAACTACAGCTGGAGCCGCGGCACGACGGCCTTCTTCTACCGCAATCCCAATGCCAGCTTCATTTCCACCTCGATTCCGCTCACCAATACGCCCGGAGGACAGCGGTTCAGCTTCCGCCAGCTCTTTCCCGGCGGCTTTACCCCGGATTTCGGCGCGACGGTGACCGACGCCGCGCTTGCGGCCGGCCTCAAGGGCGAATTCTCCTCGGGCCTGACCTATGACGTCAGCGCTTCCTATGGTCAGAACCATGCTTCCTACCGGATCGACAATACGGTCAATCCGTCGCTTGGCCTCGCGTCGCCAACGTCCTTCAAGCCGGGACAGCTCGAGCAGCGCGAACTCGCTTTCAATCTCGATCTCACTTACCCCATTGCGATCGGCACCTCCGATCCGCTGACGCTTGCCGGCGGTCTCGAGTATCGGCGCGAGACATATGAGATCACAGCCGGCGACATCGCGTCATGGCAGGTTGGGCCTTTCGCGTCGGTTATCGATCCCGATACCGGGAACCGCGTCGGACTGCCGGTCGGCTCGAACGGCTTCCCGGGCTTCAGTCCCATCCAGGCGGGTGAGTTCGCGCGCAGCAACTGGGCCGCCTATACGTCGCTTGAAGGCAATCTCACCGACTCGCTCCAGTTCGGCCTTGCCGGCCGCTACGAGAATTATTCGGACTTCGGCTCGAAATTCACCTGGAAGGTCAATGGGCGATATGATTTCTCGGACGTCTTCGCGGTGCGCGCATCGGTCAACACCGGCTTTCGTGCGCCGACGCCTGGCCAGTCGAACGCCTCGCAGGTCCAGACCAACATCGACTCGATAACCGGGGCGCCGCTGACCGCGGGCATTATTGCGCCCAACAATCCGGTGGCGCAATTCTTTGGCGCGACGCCGCTTCGGCCCGAGAATTCGTTCAACTTCGCGGGCGGCCTCGTCGTGAAGCCCTCCAATCGCATCACCTTCACGCTCGACTATTTCAACATCAAGGTCGAAGACCGGATCGCCGTATCGGGCAATTTCAATCTCACCCCGGCGCAGCGCGCGCAGCTCGCGGCGCTCGGTATTCCCGGCGGGGACTCCTTCCAGCAGGTGAGCTTCTTCACCAACTCCTTCGACAGCCGTACCCAGGGCGTCGATGCGGTGCTCACCGTGGGCTTCGACCTCGGCGGCGGCAAGGCCACGCTCGGTCTCAACGGCAATTATACCAAAACCGATGTCATCAAGGCCTCGCCGGTGATCACTGCGGACCGCGAGCGTCTGCTCGAGCTTGAGGGCTTCGTTCCGAAGTGGAAGGGCAATGCGTCCTTCACCTACGCGGGTGAGCGCTTCGGCTTCGTCGCACGTGCAAATTATTACGACAAATGGACCGACTATGGCGCGGCGCCGGCTGCCGACCAGACGGGCGGTGCCGAACTATTGGTCGATCTCGAGCTGTCCTACAAGGTCAGCGACATGCTCAAGCTTGCGGTCGGCGGCGAGAATATCTTCGACAATTATCCTGACGTCGAGGCGCGGCAATCCCAGATCAACAACGGGATTCGATATCTCCGCTTCGCGCCGACCGGGTTCAACGGGGGCTTCTGGTACGTCCGCGCGACCGCCTCCTTCTGATCGGTGGCCGTGAGGCCCGTGCGGCGACCTGTGTCTTCAGCTGGCGTCGGAGCCGAACATCGCGTCGCGGTGGGATTCGAGCACCGCGATAAAGGCCGCAGCGACTTGGGACATCGGCCTCAACTTCGGCGTGAAGAGCATATATTCGAAATAGACCTCCGGCGCGAAATCACGGACCGTAAGGCCCCGCTCGGCATAATCCGCTGCGGTCACGGGGTTGAGAATCGAACATCCGACCCCCTGCATGACAAGCGCGCAGATGGTCATCGCATATTGGGTTTCGATGACCATCTCGCGGTGGACGCCCGCGTCTTCGAAAATGCGGTCGATGCGGTGACGCACGCCGTCCTCGAGCGCGAGCGAAATGAAGGGCTCACCTTCGAGATCGGCCGGCCTGATGACGTCCTTGGCCGCGAGTCGGTGACCGGCAGGGAGAACGCAGGCGCCAGGGCAGCGCAGGAAGCGCTCCATCCTTATGCCGGGCAGTTCGCGCGCCGGCGTTGCGAGCCCGATGTCGAACTGCTGGTTCGCCATCCATTGCCGCACCGTCGAGGAGCTGCGGGTCTGGAGCTGAACGGTGACGCCGGGATGTGTCTCGCGAAAGTCCGCGATCACGCGCGGCAGGAAACTGACCGCGAGCGCCGGGAGGGCGGCGATCCGGAGCGTACCGGTCGCCATGTTGCGAATGTCTTCCGCTACCCGCTTCAGGGCCGCAATACCCGAGAAACTTCGCTCGACTTCGTAGAAAAAGGCGTCGGCTTCGGGCGTCACGGTGAGCGCGCTGCCGCGCGAGCGCAGGAAGAGCTGAAAGCCCAGCTGATGCTCGAGCTCGGCAAGCATCTTGCTCACCGCGGGTTGCGACAGGTTGAGCGACTGCGCGGCCTGGGTGACCGATCCGGAGAGCATTACGGCTCTGAAGGCTTCGAGGTGACGCAGGTTCATTGGACATCGCTCCCTATAGCTATTTCTTATGGCGCTAGCATCGAAAGTCTCGATTATGAATAGGTCGCACGCACCGCGCCGCTGGCTTCCGGCGCTGCTCGCCGCCGGCGCCCTGCTTCTTGGCGGCTGCGACCGCGAGCCGGCCGGCACTGGCGGATATGAGATTGCCGCGGCGAAGGGATCTACGCTCGCGCGGATTCGCGCGCGCGGAACGCTCAATTGCGCCATTCAAACGGGGCAGCTCGGTATGTCCTATCTCGACAAGCGCGGGCGCTGGCAGGGGTTCTTCGTCGATTATTGCCGGGCGCTCGCCGCCGCGGTCCTCGGCGATGCCCGCAAGGTCCGGTTCATGCCGGTCGCCTCGAACAAGCGCTTCACGATCGTGCAGACGGGCGAGGCCGACGTCCTGTCGCGGACGACGACATGGACGCTGACGCGCGATACCGACCTCGGGGTGAATTTCGTCGGCACCATGTATTACGACGGGCAGAGTTTTCTGGTGCCGCGTCGGTCGGGCGTGCGGCTGCCCGCAGATCTTGACGGCGCGTCGATCTGCATCACCAAGGGAACGACCTCTGAACTCAACACCGCCGAATATTTCGAGCGCAAGGGGCTGCGCTTCCAGTCGGTCGTGTTCGAGAATCCCGAGGAAGCCAAGCTCGCCTTCTTTGCCGGGCGGTGCGACGCGATGACCACAGATGCCTTCACGCTGACGGTGATCCGTCTCGCCGATACCACGCATCCGGACGATTATGTTGTGCTGCCCGAACGACTCACCAAGGAGCCGGTAGGCCCCGTCGTGCGCAGCGACGACGAGCAATGGTATGAGATCAACAAATGGGTGCTGAACGCGCTCTTTGCTGCCGAGGAAATGGGGGTCACCCGCGCGAATGCAGCGCGCATGCGCGTGACCTCGCGTGACCCCGAAGTGCGCAAGATGCTCGGCGGCCTGCCCGGATTCGGCAAGTCGCTCGGACTCGACGATGACTGGGCGTATCGGGCGATCGAAGCGACGGGCAATTATGGCGAAATCTTCGACCGGCACATTACGCCGCTCGGCGTCGAGCGCGGGCAAAATAAGCTCTATCGGGACGGCGGGCTGATCTACCCGTTGCCGATGCGATGACCCATACGCAGAGGCGCCTTGTAATCGCTGCGTTGCCCTGGCTGCTTTTGGCGGGCGGAGTTGTGGCCGCCTACGGCCTGTTTGCGACATTGGCTGACAATCTTGCGGACCGAAACATCCGGACGGGGTTCGGTTTCCTGTTCGACCGGGCGGGCTTCGCGATCGGTGAAACGCTGATCGCCTACGCGCCGGGCGATTCCTATGCCGCGGCGCTGGCGGTGGGTCTTCTCAACACGCTTCTGATATCGGCGCTCGGTATTATCTTCTCGACCTTGCTCGGCCTTGCAGTTTGTATGGCGCGCCTGTCGACGAACTGGCTGCTTGCTCGGCTCTCCGGCCTCTATATCGAGCTGGTTCGCAACATCCCGCTGCTGCTCCAGATGTTTGTCTGGTACGCCGCATTGTTGTTCGGTCTCCCTGCTCCCGGCCAGGGTGATGTCGGTGCGGTCGATCTCGACAACCGCGGACTGCACCTCCCGGCGCTCACGCTCGCCGATCCAGTAACGCCGCTATTGCTGATCGCGCTTGCGGCTTGCGCTTTTCTGTTTGTTGCCTATCGGCGCAAATATGTTGGAGCCGGGACCGCGCTAGCCCTGACCGGCATTGTCATCCTTCCGTTTTTGCTGTGGGGCGCGATCGATCTGCCGCGGGCGGGGCGTTTCGGAACCATAGGCGGCCTCTCGCTCTCCACCGAATTTCTGACGCTGGTCGCCGGCCTTTCCGTCTATGCCTCGGCCTATCTGGCCGAGATATTCCGCGGCGCGATCCTCGCGGTTCCCGCGGGGCAGCGCGAAGCCGCGAAGGCGCTCGGGCTGTCGCCGGCTCAGGCGATGGGACGGATCGTGGTTCCGCAAGCGCTGCGCATCGCGATACCGCCGATGACGAGCTGGCATCTCAACACGATCAAGAACAGCTCATTGGGCGTGGCGATCGGATATCCCGAGTTTGTTTCGGTCGTCGACACCGTCATCAGCCAGACGGGCCAGGCGATCGAGGGCGTCGGCCTGATCGTTCTGACCTTCCTCCTGCTTTCGCTGTCCTTGTCACTCGTCACCGGCCTCTACGCGCGCCGGATGGGGTGGAGCGTTACCGGACAGCCCGGCCGGAGCATCCAGACGGCGACCCTCGAACCGTTTCCGCTGCGCTCGATCGCCGCCTGGCCGTCGTGGATCCGGCGCAACCTGTTTAGGGGAGGGCGCCAATCGATCCTGACGGTCTTAATCCTCGCCCTCGCCGCGCTGGCTGCCGGCAAGGGCCTGTCCTGGCTGTTGATCGACGCGACCTATTCCGGGGGCGCGGCCGAGTGCCGCTTGGCCAGCGGCGCTTGCTGGCCTTTCCTCCGCGAAAATGCGCGGCTCATATTGTTCGGAACCTATCCCGAAGCCGAGCAGTGGCGCTCTGCGGCGGCGGCGGCCATACTGCTTTCCTGCCTCGCGCTCTCCTTCGTCCCGCGATTCTGGAGCAGCCGCCTCGGTCTTGCCTGGCTCGGCGCGATCGCGATCGCCATGCTCCTGCTGCGCGGTGGGGTCGCGGGCCTCGCTTATGTGCCGATGGAGAAGTGGAGCGGCCTGCCGGTCACATTGCTGCTCGCGAGCATCGCAGTGGTCGGCGCTTTCCCTCTCGCCATCCTTCTCGCATTCGGCCGCAGGTCGGCGCGGCGCGGCATTCGCTGGCCGAGCGTCGCGTTCATCGAGCTGGTTCGTGGAACGCCCCTCATCGGCGTGCTCTTTCTCGCTGCGGTCCTGTTCCCGCTGTTCGTGCCCTCCTACCTCTCGATCGATAGCCTGCCGCGCGTCCAGCTCGCGCTCATCCTCTTCACCGCTGCCTATATGGCGGAGGTCATCCGGGGCGGCTTGCTGGCGGTTCCCGGCGGGCAGGCCGAGGCCGCGCAGGCCCTGGGTCTCGCCAAGTGGCAGGCGCGGCGCCACATTCAGTTGCCGCAGGCGCTGAAAGTGAGCGTGCCGGGTCTGGTCAACACCTCGATCAGCGAAGTGAAGAACACGACGCTTGTCCTCATCGTCGGCGTCTTCGACTTGTTGCAGACGACGCGCCTTTCCTACGTCGAGGCGCAATGGCGGCCCTATTTCGCCGAAGCCTATCTTTTCACCGGGGCAATCTTCTTCCTCCTCTGTTTCTCGCTGTCCCGGCTCAGCATGAAGATCGAACGGAAATTATACCATGCAGGATAATCACGACCGAGAATGGCCCGCCGGGCCGACGAACCCGAACGGGCGCGCCTGGCAGGATCCGACCCGTGCCGTTCATGCCGGTCCCCGACCGCGCGATCAGCGTGGCCTCATCAATCCGCCCGTCGATCGGGCGTCGACCATCATCTACGATAGCGTCGAAGCCTATATGGACCGGCACCAAGGTCTCTATGACGAGGTCATCTACGGCCTTTACGGAACGCGCACGACTTTCGCGCTCGCCGAGGCCGTGAGCGAACTCGAGGCCGGCTACGCGACGGTCATCACCTCGTCGGGAACGAGCGCGATCGCGCTTGCCCTCACGGCATTCGTCGGCGGGGATGACCATCTGCTCGTCGCGGACTGCGTCTATGGGCCGACCCGCAAATTCCTGACCGATGTGCTCGCGCGCTTCGGAGTCGAGGTGGAATATTTCCGGCCCGATATCGGCTCGGACATCGCCGCGCTGTGCCGTAGCAATACCCGGCTCATCTATATGGAGACCCCGGGCTCGCAGACGTTCGATATGATCGACGTGCCCGCGATAACGGCGGTTGCGCGCAGCCGGGGAATTGTGACCGCCATCGACAACACCTGGGCGACGCCGCTTTTCTTCAAGCCCCTCGCTCATGGCGTCGATGTCTCGGTCGCGTCGGCGACCAAATATCTCTCGGGACACTCCGATTGCCTGCTCGGAACGATGACGGCCGCAAGCGAGACCATCTACCGCCAGCTCAAGGACGCTGCGGCGCGTTGGGGGAATTGCGCGAGCCCCGACAATTGCTATCTGGTCCACCGGGGAATTCGAACTCTCGACACGCGCCTTGAGCGTCATCAGCGCACCGCGATGACGCTGATCGACTGGTTTCTCGAGCAGCCCGAGGTGGTCGCAGTCCGCTATCCGGCCCACCCCGCCGATCCGGGTCATGCGATCTGGAAGAGAGATTTCACCGGTGCGTCCGGATTGTTCGGCGTCCAGCTCGATCGCCTGACTCCAGCTGAAACAAGCAGCTTTTTCGACAATTTCTCGCTTTTCCAGCTCGGCTCCAGCTGGGGCGGCTTCGAAAGCCTCGCGGTCCCGGCATGGCCCGCGCCGATACGCGATTTTCCCAACGGCGAGGCCGACGGCGCGCTGATCCGCATTCACGCGGGGCTCGAGGCGCCGCAGGATTTGATCGTCGACCTCGATGCGGCCTTCGGGCGGGTGCGGGCCATGCGCGGCGGACGGAAGACATCATGACGGATGCTTCGTCTCCAGCGGCTGTCAGCCTTCGGCAAGTCGAGAAATATTACGGCCCATATCACGCGCTCCGCACAATCGACCTCGAAGTTGCGCCGCGCGAGCGGGTTGTCGTTTGCGGACCTTCAGGCTCGGGCAAGTCGACGCTCATCCGCTGCATGAACATGCTCGAAGTGCCCGATTCCGGCGCGGTCCTGATCGAGGGCACCAAGGTGACGGACGCCTCGCGCGACGCCGCCGCGGCGCTTCGCTCGGTCGGCATGGTCTTTCAGCAGTTCAATCTGTTTCCGCACAAGACGGTGCTCGAAAATTGTACCCTCGCGCCCGTCCTTGTCGGCGGCGTCGCCCTTCCGGAGGCCGAGGCGCGGGCTATGTCCTATCTCGAAAAAGTGAGGATTGCGGATCAGGCGAACAAATATCCGGGGCAGCTTTCGGGCGGGCAGCAGCAGCGGGCAGCCATCGCGCGCGCGCTGGCGATGGAACCCCGGATTCTTCTCTTCGACGAGCCGACATCGGCGCTCGATCCCGAGATGATCAAGGAAGTGCTCGACGTCATGACCGCCCTTGCTGGCGAGGGGCGGACGATGGTGTGCGTGACGCACGAGATGGGATTCGCGCGCGAGGCGGCCGACCGAATATTGTTCATGGACCAGGGGCAGATCATCGAGGATGCAAAGCCTGTCGATTTTTTTGCCGCTCCGAAAAGTGAACGTGCGCGGACGTTCCTGGAACAGATACTGTCGCATTAGGCGGCCCCGTGCCAGCCGCACCGCGTTGCGCCGGCCTACTTATCCTGTCATTTCATAAGTAAGGTGAAGGAAGGGGCAGGTGGCTCCTTGCGCGAAAAGGCTCAGGCCTGGAAAAAAATTTCAAAATCGATGAGGGGTAACGCTTTGGCATGCGTATTTAATGCGTGTCTTGCGCCCCCATTTTCTTGTATAACTAATTGAGATAATTCAAGAAATTCCTATTGACCTGTATATACATTTGATGCTCTCTGAGGGGAATCAGCCAACCATCAGGGGGTTTCGCTATGACCAAGACATTTTTGCTCGCCAGCGCCGCAGTGGTCGCTACCTTTGCGACGCCGGCTTTTGCGCAGAGCGACGCTCCGGCGCAGCCGCCCGCCGCCGAGGATGCCCCGAACGGCTCGGACATCGTCGTAACCGGCTCGCGCATCCGCCGGCAGGATCTGGCGGGGGTTGGTCCGGCAACGGTCGTGTCGGCCGAGCAGATCGAAAATACCGGTGTCGTCAATATCGAGACGGTGCTGCAGCGCTTGCCCGCCAACGCCGGCTTCGCGGGCAACCAGACTTCGGCCTATTGGGCGAACAATGGATATGGCACGGCGCAGGTGAACCTGCGCGGTCTCGGCATCAAGCGCACCCTCGTCCTGCTCAACGGCCGCCGCCTCGTCGCGGGCGGCACCGGGGCGAACTCCTCGCCCGACCTCAACATGATTCCCGTCGCGGCGCTCGCACGCACCGATGTGCTCAAGGACGGCGCCTCGGCAATCTACGGTGCCGACGCGATGGCGGGCGTCGTCAACCTCGTGACCCGCACCGACTATGAAGGTCTTGGCCTCAGCGTGCGTCAGGGCATCACCGAAAAGGGCGACGGGTCGGACTTTACCGCCGACCTCCTCTGGGGCGTCCGCAATGATCGCGGCGGCTTCATGGCGGCCGTCACCTATCAGAAGACCAAGGCGGTCAACATGGCGAGCCGCGCGCCCTGCTCGCTGGCGGAAACCACGCCCGGCATGCTGAGCTGCGTCAACAGCGCCTCGACGATCGGCGGCCGCGCGGTGCTGCCGAACGGCCAGCAGATCAACTTCAATCAGGTGCTGGGCGGCAACGGCAATTTCTTCGAGCCGTACAGCGCGGCGAAGCACAATTTCAACTCGAACCCGTTCCTCAACGCGGTTAGTCCCGTCGAGCGCGTCAGCACGGCCTTCTTCGCCGACTATGATTTGACCGACAATATCGAGGCGTTCGGCGAATTCCTTTACACCTTCCGCAAGTCGAACCAGATCGCGACGCCCGGAACGCTTCGTAACCTCTCGATCGCGGCGAGCAATCCCACCAATCCGACGGGGCAGAATATCGTCCTCGTCCAGCGCCGCCTCGCCGAGCCCGGCCCGCGCCAATTCTTCCAGGAAACCGACACCTGGCAGGGCACTTTCGGCCTCCGCGGCAAGCTCTCGAACAATTGGGGATGGGAAATCGCCGGTGCGTTCGGCCGCAACACCGCGGTCGACGGCTCCACCAACATCGCCAATCTTGAGCGAGTGGCGAATTCCCTCGATACGACCAAGTGCAGCCTCGCGGCGGGGGCTTCGATCCCCTGCGCCGACTATCTGGGTTTCGGCGACCTGACCCCCGAAGTGCTCGACTATATCCTGTTCACGTCGCGCGACCGCGGTGGCAATGAGCTCGCGACGGTGACGGCCGATATCAACGGCGATCTCTTCAAGCTGCCCGCGGGACCCGTCTCCTTCGCGGCCGGTGTCGTCTATCGTAAGGAAAAGGGTTGGCGCGATCCGGACCCGCTGACGGTGCTTGGTATCGCGAACACGAACCAGCAGGATCCGATCTCCGGAACGAGCACGGCGAAGGAAGCCTATCTCGAACTGTCGGTGCCCGTTCTGGCCGACACACCCTTCTTCCAGTCGCTTACTCTCGATGGCGCGGTTCGCTACTCGAACTACGACCTGTTCGGCAGCGACTGGAACTACAAGGGGAGCGTCGACTGGGTCATCAACGACAGCTTCCGTCTGCGCGGCACCTACGGCACCGGCTTTCGCATTCCGAACGTCCCCGAATTGTTCGGCGGCGTCTCCGAGGGCAATCTGACGACCACCGACCCCTGCTCGCGCTATGCGACAAGCGGAAACGCGACGCTGATCGCCAATTGTCAGGCGTCGGGCGTGCCGGCCAATTATGTTCAGCTTGGTACAACGATCCTGACGACGGTCGGCGGCAACGAGAATCTGAAACCCGAAAGCTCGACGACTTGGACGGTCGGGACGGTGATTTCACCGAAGGGACTGGTTCCGGGACTCTCGCTCACTGCCGACTGGTTCGACATCAAGATCAAGGATGCGATCCGTGCTATTCCCGGGTCGACCAAGCTCGGCATCTGTTATGCGAGCCAGAATCTGTCGCATCCCTTCTGCGAAGATTTTACGCGCAGCCCGCTGACCGGCGAAGTCACCTTCCTCTCCGCGCAACCGATCAATACGGGCCGCGAGGAAATGAACGGCCTCGATCTGGGTCTCGTTTACAACAATGACATCGGCAGCATGAACGTCTCGCTTGACGTCAACGTGACCTATCTCAACAAATATGTCGTCCTGCCCTTCCCGGGCGGCGCGCCGATCGACTTCGACGGCTTTATCGGCGGCGGCAATGGCGGTTATCCGAAGTGGCGCGGCTATGGCGTGCTGACCGCCGAAAAGGATGGTGTCAGCGCGACCTGGTCGACCCAGTGGATCGGCAAGGCGACCGACTTCAATGCGGCGCCCGGCGAAATCGGCTACAGCACGCCCAATGTCTTCTACCACAATCTTCAGGTCGCTTTCGAAATCGACGAGAAGACCCGCTTCCAGGTCGGCGTCGACAATCTTTTCGATCGCAAGGCGCCCTATATCCAGAGCTTCACCGATGCGAACACCGACACGATGACCTATGACCTGCTCGGACGGCGTTTCTACGTCGGCTTCCGCACCGCGTTCTGAGGGTAATCGATATGGCGATCCGTTGGCCGCTGCTCGTCCGGCGAACGCATAAATGGCTGGCCCTGGTGGTCGGCGTCCAGGCGCTGCTCTGGACGCTGACGGGCTTCTACATGGTGGTCGTGCACATCGACACCATCCATGGCGACCATCTCGTGCGCGCGCCGATGGTTCAGCCCTTCGACCTCGCGGGCCTCGCGCCGCCGTCGCGGATCGTTGCGGCCGCACCGGGTGCGTCCGAGGTTCGCTTGCAGCGTTTCTTCGATCGCCCCGTCTGGCGCGCTGAAACTCCCGAAGGGGCGCGGCTGTTCGATGCCCGCTCGGGTGCGCCGCTGCCTGCGCTTACCGAGTCCCAGGTCCGCGAGCAGGCGCGGCGCATCTACACCGGCGACGGCAAGATCGTGTCGGTGCGGCTGTTGACCGAAGCGCCACAGGAAATGCAGTCGCGCAAGCCGCCCTATTGGCAGGTCGAGTTCGAGGGCTGGAACCGCCCGATGCTCTATCTGTCGCCGCAGACGGGCGAGTTGATCTCGCGGCGCCACGCACTCTGGCGCGTCTTCGACTTCGCCTGGATGCTCCACATCATGGACTATGACGAGCGCACCGACGTCAACAATCCGCTGCTTCGCGTCGCGACCTGGAGCGCCTTCGCCATGGCGCTCACCGGAGCTTGGTTGCTGATCTGGTCGTTCCAGCGCCGCAAAAGGAAGAAGGCATGAAGAAAATCCGTTTCACGCCGCTCTTCTTTCGGCGCATCCACAAATGGGTCGGTCTGATCCTCGGGCTCCAGTTCCTGCTCTGGGCTTTGAGCGGCTCGGTGATGGCGCTGCTCGACAAAGACAAGGTCGGCGGCCACGGCGGCGGAATGAGCCACGCGCATCCCTTGCCGGCCGGCGAGTATTTTGACGTCGCCGCCTTGCCGCGCGGTGAGCCCGTCACCGGGCTGGTTTTGCGCGATCTTGGCGTCCGACCGATCTACGAGCTCCGCACCACCAAGGGCGTGCGGCTGGTCGACGCTACGAGCGGCGAGAATATTCGTGTCGATGAGGGGATGGCCCGCGAAGTCGCATCGATGATGAACGAGGCACCAATCCGAAAGGTGAGCGTGATTGCGAAGCCGAATCTCGAATCACGCGACCATGAAGGTGCGATGTGGCGCGTCGACTTTGCCGACGCCGATAATAGCAGCGCCTATGTCGCGCTCGACAACGCGCGCTTTCTCGTCATGCGCGGCGACACGTGGCGGACGTGGGATTTCTTCTGGATGCTCCACAATATGGATTATGTGAACCGGAAGAGCTTTAACCACCCGCTGATCATCTTCGTCGCTTTCGGCGCGCTGTGGCTTTCGGGGACTGGTTTCTATCTACTCTTTAAAAGCTTCAGCCGCGCCGATTTTCGCTGGCTGCGCCGTCGGCGCAAGCCCATCGTTACCCGCAGCACGGTCTGACCCGTCAGTCGTCGACCGAAAAAGCTGCGGAAAGCTCGAAGCGCGTGCCGGGATGGGAGAGCCAGGCGTGCGATACCAGCCGACCGTTACTCCAGGTCCGCCGCGTCATGCGCAGAACAGGTTCCCCCTCGTTGAGACCAAGCATGCCGCGCGTGCGCGCGTCGGGCATTTCCGCGCGGACGCGGTGCTCGACCCGCTCGAGCGGCGCAGTGCGCGTCAAATATTCGTTGGGCGTCAGCTGCGTGAAATCGAGCGTGCCGTAATCGGGCGCGGCGGACGCAAGCACGAACCGCTCCTCGAGCTGGATCGGAAACTCGGCCTCGTGATGGACGATGACCGAGTGGAAGATTTTCGTGCCTACCGGAACCTCTAGCAGTGCGGCAGTCTCGGCGCCGGCCTTTTCCTCGAGATTCTGGATGACCCGGGCCCGGTAGTCATGACCGCGTCCGCGAATTTCCTCGGCGATGTTCCGGATCTCGATCATGTGCCCGATTGGTTTGGGTTCGGCGATGAACGAGCCGCTGCCGGCGCGGCGCACAATGATACCGGCGGATTGCAGTTCGCGAAGGGCCCGGTTCGCCGTCATGCGTGAAACATCGAATTGCCCGACCAGTTCCGCTTCCGACGGCACCCGGTCACCTGGCTTGAGGCGGCCATCGCGAATCGCATCATAGATGCTCTGCTTGATCGCGGCATAGCGCGGAGGCGTATCCGGGGAAGCGCCATGGGTGGACCGTTTGGCGTTGTTCGAGGTCATTCCGGGGATGAGATCCATCACCCGTCTATACAGGTGAAACTGCTTAAATTCCAAGCGCTCCGACATATTTCGTTGAAAACGTCGAACCGCATTGCCGAGCGATTCTCCTCACGAAGCTTCGGTTTTCGAGACCTTAGGTATCCACCGTGCATGCCGGGAGAAAAATTTGGTGCTTGGCACGACGTCGGTTGGGGGCAGCGACGGTTTCGACCGATGCGGAACAGCCGGGCACTGATGAAGCCCGGTAGTATAGGCAGACGGGGCATCATCCACTAGTCTGAGTGGTCATTCAGCGTCAGTCCGACCTGCTTAATCGCTTTGTGGTGAGAAATGTTGCGCGCTCCCAGAAGCGGCTGGGCAAGCCCAGCCGAGAGGGAGAGGAGCCGGGTGCCGGGTGGCGAGTCAAGGGCCGAGAGAGTGTCTCGCGGCGCTCGCCACGGAGATGGCAAATGGCCAGAGCACAACCGAAAATCACCCTCAGCCCTTCAAGGGACCTTCCCTTCGACAAGCTGAGGCTTTCCCAATCCAACGTCCGCCGGACGAAGTCCGGCGAAACGATCCCCGAGCTTGCGGAAGACATCGCTCGCTTGGGGCTTCTCCAGAGCCTCAACGTGCGGCCGATGCTTGATGCGGACGGCAAGGAAACGGGCCTGTTCGAAGTTCCGGCCGGGGGCCGGCGCTTTCGCGCGCTCGAATTGCTCGTGACGCAGAAGCGGCTCGCGAAAGACGCGCTGATTCCCTGCATCGTCCAACCGGTCGGTCGCACCATTCTGGCAGAAGACGACAGCTACGCCGAAAACGCGCGGCGCGAAGCACTCCATCCGCTCGATCAGTTTCGCGCGATGCAGGCGATGGCCGACAAGGGTGAGGATATCGAGACGATCGCGGCGAACAGCTTCGTGACGCCGGCCGTTGTCCGGCAGCGGCTGAAACTCGCCTCGGTCTCGCCCACGTTGCACGAAGTCTACGCCGAGGACGGCGTGAGCCTCGATCAGCTCATGGCCTTCACGGTGTCGAACGATCATGCCCGCCAGGAGCAGGTGTTCGAGATGCTGCGGTCGAGCTACAACACCTCGCCCGCCTTCATCCGCCAGAAGCTGACCGAGAACAGCGTCCGCGCGGTCGACAAGCGGGTCCGCTTCGTGACCGTCGATGCCTATGTCGCGGCGGGCGGGAGCGTGATCCGCGACCTGTTCGAGCGCGACGACGGCGGCTGGCTCACCGATCCGGCGCTGCTCGACCGCCTCGTCGACGAAAAGCTCGCGGCTGAGGCCGAACGCATCGGCGGCGAGGGCTGGAAATGGGTCGAAGCCGCGATTGAGATCCCGTGGCACGCAGGCCGCGACATGCGCCGGATCGTCGGCGAGGAAGTGCCGATCAGCGACGCCGAGCAGGAACGCCTGACAATGCTCGAGGCCGATGCGGAAGATCTCAGCGACGAATGGAGCGACGCCGACGAGGTCCCCGACGAGATCCACGCCAAGCTCGAGGCGATCGATGCCGAGATCGGCGCGATCAGCGAGCGGCCGCAGATCTTCGATCCCGCGGAACTGCCAATCGCCGGCGTTTTCGTCTCGATCGAGCATGACGGCTCGCTGCGTGTCGAGCGCGGCTTCGTGCGTCCCGAAGACGAACCCGAGGCGGAGGGCGAGGACGGTCCCGGCGCGGACGCCGACGCCGCCGCTAACGGCGCGGAACACACGGCGCCAGGGGTCGATGGCGCTGCCGGACAGGACGGCGATGCTGCAAGCGGCGACGAGGAAGAGGACGCCGGGCTCAAGCCGATGTCCGATCGGCTCGTCTCGGATCTGACGGCGTGGCGCACGCTTGCGCTCCAAGACGCCGTCGCGCGCTGTCCCTCGACCGCCTTCGCCGCGGTGCTTCACGCTTTCGTCGTTTCCTGCTTCTTCGGATACAGCCGCGAGGGCTGCGTGCAGGTTCATGTGAACGGCGTTGCCTTCTCGAACGCGCCAGCGGGCCTTCGCGACTGTCCGCCCGGACGGGCGATCGCCGAACGCCATGAGGCGTGGCGCGCGCGGATGCCGAAGACCGATCGCGATGCCTGGGACTGGCTCCTGACACTGGACGACGATGAGCAGGCGAGCCTCTTCGCGCATTGCGCGTCGCTCGGTGTCAACGCGCAGGCTGAGATCGTGCCCAAGTACGACAATGGGCGCATCTCGTCGCATACCGTCGCGCGGCGCATCGTGCACAGCCACGTACTCGCGCGCGCGGTGGGTCTCGATCTCATCGCGGCTGGCTGGCGGCCGACTGCCGACGGCTACTTCAAAAGCGTGCCCAAGCCGCGGCTGCTCGCCGATGTTACCGAAGCGCGCGGCGAGCAGTTTGCCGGGATGATCGACCATCTGAAAAAGGCGGACATGGCCCGCGAAGCCGAACGGCTGCTCGAAGAGACGAACTGGCTGCCCGAGCCGCTGCGCACGCCGGACGAGGAAGGGGCCACGCCGTCGCCGGCCGCGAATGACGATGGGGCAGACGCGCTGCCGCCCGGTCTCGCCGACGATGTCAGCGACGCCGCCGACTACGATGGAAGTGCCGACGAGATCGCCGCCGAATGACGCGGGCCGCGCTGTGCGGCTCACCCTTGAAATGAAACTCCCGAAAGCCCGGCCGTCGCGCCGGGCTTTCGGCTTTTCGGAGACTGAAAATGGACAAGCTGAACAATGCAATCGGATCGGCACTCCCAGCCCCTGTCGATGGAGGGCATCATGGCTGATCGCGTTTCCATCTCGATCACGATCGGCGGGCGCGTGAGCGCGGACACCTACGCGGTGCTCGCCGAGATCGTCGCCGCCGAAGATCTCTCCACCGAGTGGGACGGGCCCGCTTTCGAGCCGGGTCATCGCGAGATCGGCGAAGCCCTGTCGCTCTTCGCGCACGAGGTCGCGTGGGGCCGCGTCGAGCCGCTCGAAACCTTCTGTGCCGAGCATGGGCTGCCGTACGCCCGCTGGTCGGGCGGCTATCCCGGGGAATGGAGCGCCGAGCGTATCGTCTTCCGGGCCGAAGGCGAACCCCACTCTTACATGGTCGATGAGAATGACCGTGTGATGATCGACCGGCATCTCGTCGCTGACCGCGACAGCATCGAGGCGATCCTCGCCTATTTCGACGAGGCGGAGTTCGAAGTGCCGCCGCTGATTGTCGAGGGCGATCCCGAGCCAGCAGCGGCTGCGGACGAGGGGAGCGACCGTCATGGCTGACTATTTCTCTCAAATCGTCGTTCGCCCCGACATCCCGAAGATGGCGATGACCGAGCTTGAATATGTCATTCTCGCGAGGATGTTCGACGCGGAGCCCGTCGGCGAGGACGTCTATTTCTCGGCCTCTGACGGTGTGAGCGACTTCGTCTTGCTGGACGTCGCCGAAGTGAAGCGGATGATCGCAGCCGAGGAAAGCATCGCGAGCAGCGTCACCGATGTCGTCCGCGAGGCGCTGGAAAAGCTCGATCCGGAAGCGGCGGAGTTCGAGGTGGACATGTCCATGCTCAGCTTCGAGGGCATCTTTGAGGATGTCGTGAAGCGCTCGGCGCTCGACTACATCGAAATCGAGACAGCGTGGAGCTGTTCGACGATGCGTCCTGACGGCTTTGGCGGCGCCGCCACTCTGATCAGCAAGTCCGGGATGGTCAGCATGTCGACCGCCAGCTTCCTCGAAGAGGCGATCGCCGCGCTGTCGCTCGGCCCACCGCCTGGCTGACAGAACCTTTCCCACCCCCAACTTAGAGCCCGGCCGCAGCGCCGGGCTTTCCTTTATCAGGAAACCCGAAATGTCACCGATGGATATCTATTGCCATGCGCCGCTCGGCGCCAAGATCCGCTTCTCCAACGGCGAGCCGCGTCCGCCCGATCGTTGCACCCGCAAGGTCAAGGCGTGGGAGAATGACAACGGCACCGGGACGCTCATCGAATATCGTCCCGGATGCGAGAGCACGACCTACTCGTCGCCGCCGACCTTCGCGCTGCATCTGGCGACATACAGCAGCGGCGGCGTCCAGATCCTCGTCGTGCGCCGCATTTATTCGGTCGTGAGCCGGCTCGATTTCGAGATCGTCGAGCGCCCGCGACCCGGCATGGCCCGGGTGCTCACGGTCATCGGCGAGGGCGACGAACTGCGTCACCTCGCTGCCGACGAGGCGGCGGCGCAGGCGTGGCTCGGCGAGCATCGCTATCATAACGCGCGCATCGAGCTGGTCGATGATCCCGACGCCCCCAACCGTCCGCTGTTTCGCGGGAGGGCGGCGGCATGAGCGATATGGTCGCCGAATATGGCACCACCGCCGACGGCCATTGGGCGGCGCGGGTCGACTATCTCGCGCTGATCGCGATCCCGATCCGTGACGGCTACCGCCTCGCGACCGCCTCGACGCGATCGAAACCGATCTCGCAATGGTCGGCCGCCGATGGCTTCGGCTTCGACGGACAGGTCGCCGACGAAGCCAGCTTCCGCGCACATGTCGAAGATTGCATGTTGCACTTCCGTCAACGCGCTGCGCTGAGCCGAACGCGCATCGACCTCCTGATGTCGACGCCATGGGGCCCCTCGCAGCTCGCGACGCGCTACGGCGAAGGCATCATCTGTTTCGACACGGCGAGCCACGGCGGCTTCTTCCTCGAACAGTTGCGCAATGCCGCGATGCCTCCCGCCCTTCGGCTGCAGGACGGCTGGTACGAAGAGGATTGCGACTGGGCGCTGGTCGCCACCGGCTATCCCGACCTCTTCACCGACAAGGAAAGGGCGTCGGCGGACAAGACGCTGCGCGACTGGCTCCCCGATGCCTGGGAGGGCTTTCACGGCCCGCAGCTCGAGCGCGCCGAATCCTTCGCGCGCGATCGCGAAGGATTCGAGCGCGATCACGCAGAAGACTGGATCGTGATTGCAGCGACCCAGTCGAAGGCGCATCCGGGCGACGTCATCGGCATCGCGTCGCGCGGCGGCAAGCGCGGCGCTGCCCCCACGCGCAACTTTCTGATCCCGGGCGGCGAGTATGAGCGAGGCAGGCACGGCTTTGTGATAGATCTTTCGAGGCATTTTCGCGCGGATTGAGAGGGAGAGGCGGGGCCGGGACGGGGGAACCGCCGGGCCTAGAGAGAGCGCCGGGCGGCTCGCCCCGTCCCGCTCTCTCGAGGATTCCCACATGCAATTCCTTCCTTCCCGCGCGGCGCAAGGCGCCGCGGTGCACGCGCCTTCGTCCGCCGCCCCGCGCCTCCTCGCTGCCGCCGAAACTATCCTGCCGCTTCTCGAGGCCGGGCAGCCCTTCGACACGGGCCAGCTTCGCGCCGCGATGATCTCTGCCTTTGGCGCCACCGATGCCGAGGGCGGCTGGGACTGGAAGGCGGCTTATGACGCGTGCGAGGGTGCGCAGATCCTCCTGCTGCGCGCCTATGGCCGCGCGCTGATGAGCCGGGCCGGCTCATCCCAGCACCGCCTGACGATGTGGGAGCGGATCGCGCGGCGCGTGCCCACGCACACGCGCCGGTCGGAGACCGGACAGGCGCTCCAGCAATTTTCGACGCCGCTCCCGCTCGCTTATGTCGCGGCTCACGCCGCTTCGATCGTCGCAGGCGATCTTGTTTTCGAGCCTTCCGCCGGCACCGGCATGCTGGCGATTCACGCTGAGCTGGCGGGCGCCAAGCTCGCGCTCAACGAGCTCGATGCCGGCCGCGCTGAATTCCTCGACCTGCTGTTTCCGGCCGTCGGCGTCACGCGACACGATGCCGCTTCGATCGACGACCGGCTGGACCAGAGTGTCCGCCCCGACATCATCCTCATGAACCCGCCCTTCTCGGCCGTCGCGAGCGTCGACCGTCCGATGCGCGATGCCGCGCTCCGACATATCGCCTCGGCGCTCGCCCGGCTGCGCGATGGCGGGCGGCTGGTTGCCATTGTCGGCGCAAACTGCGCCCCCGAGGCGCCCGCCTGGCGCGACGCCTTTATGCGCTTGCAGGAGCATGGCACGCTTCGCTTCTCGGCGGCCATTGCCGGAAAGGTCTATGCGAAGCACGGAACCACGACGAGCACGCGTCTGCTGGTGTTCGACAAGGTTCCGGCGAGCGACCCGGCCTTGCTTGTCCCGAGCCGTGGTGAGACGCCCGACCTCGCTTCGCTCCTCGCATGGGTCGAAAGCGATGTGCCCCACCGGCCGGGTCCGTCAGAGCCGCCACCGGCGGCGACGGCAACATCATCCCGGTCGGCGATGCCCGGCTTTGGGCGCGCGGCCGCCGCAGCTCCGGCGGCCCCTGTCTTCGAGCGTCCGGCGCACGAAGCGCCGCCCGAACTTGCCTATGTGACGCGCGACTGGAAGGCGCCCGAAGGCCGCCTTGGCGACACGATATACGAACCCTATGCGCTGCAGTCTCTCTCTATCGAGGGCGCACACCCGCATCCGACCGCGCTTGTGCAGTCAGCAGCAATGGCATCGGTCGCGCCGCCGAAACCCTCCTATCGGCCACATCTTCCCGCGCGGCTGGTGACGGGAGGCATCCTCTCTGACGCGCAGCTGGAATCGGTGATCTTTGCGGGTGAAGCCCATGGCGGTCATCTTTCGGGCGCCTGGATGGTCGACGAAACCTGGGACATGCTGTCCGCGGTCAGCGATGACAATGACGAGGCGGTTCGCTTCCGGCGCGGCTGGTTCCTCGGCGACGGCACCGGTGCCGGCAAAGGGCGGCAAGTCGCGGGGATCATTCTCGACAATTGGCTCAAGGGTCGGCGCCGCGCCGTCTGGCTGTCGGTGTCGGACCGGCTGCTCGAAGATGCACAGCGCGACTGGTCGGCGCTCGGGCAGGAACGGCTGCTCGTGACGCCGCTCTCGCGTTTGCGTCAGGGCACGCCGATCAAGCTCGCCGAAGGCATCCTGTTCACCACATACGCAACGCTGCGCAGCCAGGCGCGCGAGGGCAAGGCGAGCCGCGTCGAGCAGATCGTCGAATGGCTGGGCCGCGATTTCGACGGGGTGATCGTTTTCGACGAGGCGCATGCGATGGCGAATGCCGCCGGCGGCAAGGGGGCGCGCGGTGAACAGAAACCGTCGCAACAGGGGCGTGCCGGTCTGCGACTTCAGCATGCGCTCCCCGATGCGCGCATCGTCTATGTGTCGGCGACCGGCGCAACAACGGTCCAGAACCTTGCCTATGCGCAGCGCCTGGGTCTCTGGAGCGGCACCGACTTCCCCTTCGCGTCGCGAAGCGAATTCGTGGCGGCGATCGAGGACGGCGGGGTCGCGGCGATGGAGGTACTCGCGCGCGACCTGAAGGCGCTCGGTCTCTATGCGGCGCGGTCGCTTTCGTTCGATGGCGTCGAATATGAGCTGCTCGAGCATGCGCTGACCGATGAGCAGCGGCGCATCTACGACAGCTATGCGGGGGCCTTCCAGGTCATCCACAACAATCTGGATGCTGCGATGGAGGCTGCCGGCGTGACGAGTTCGCTCCACGGCACGCTCAACGCGCAGGCGAAGTCGGCGGCCCGCTCGGCTTTCGAGAGCACCAAGCAGCGCTTCTTCAACCATCTCATCACCGCGATGCAGACGCCGAGCACGATCGCGAGCATCGCGGGCGATCTCGAGGCGGGGCATGCCGCGGTGGTGCAGATCGTCTCGACCGGCGAGGCGCTGCAGGAGCGTCGGCTTGCCGAGATCCCGACCGAGGAATGGGGCGATGTGTCGGTCGACATTACGCCGCGCGAATATGTCTAATGTGGAGCTCCACATTAGACGTATTCTTTGCAGTCGCAGTTTATGTCGAGCGTGGCGGCGAGAGACGCAGGTTTCCTTCGGTTTTCCATGATTTCACTCCAGATAATATGCGGGTT